>Ga0157371_10000062_pt1 | contig 169669 bp, 167 predicted proteins | sample C45metaG_FD_113462 | JGI IMG/M metagenome (GOLD analysis project Ga0157371, IMG submission 113462) | Corn rhizosphere microbial communities from Kellogg Biological Station, Michigan, USA - C4-5 metaG | ecosystem: Host-associated > Plants > Roots > Rhizosphere > Soil | place: USA: Michigan...
ATTGCGGAGGAGGTTCGCACTCTGGCGCATCTCTGGCCCGGCATGGTGCGCAAATACGGGTTGAAAGCGCCTGAGGATCTGGACGCGTTGCTGGGCGAATCGCTTGCGGTGGGGGGTGGCTGGACCTATCCGCTCGATCCCGCCCATGTGGTCCGTTACGGCCTCTCCAGCACTATCAAGATCCGTCAGGCGGGCTTTCACGACTGCATGGATACGGCGGAGATGTTCCGGAAATATACGCGCCGGTTCCAGCAGCTCAAGATCATCCCAGCCGTCGCCAGGGCTCCGAAGTCAGGTTAACGGCTTTACGGATTGAGAGAATGCTGAATCTATGCGCGCGTGGACGAGTGGGAGGCGGGATTTGGAGAGAAGTCGCGGCTGAAGGCGCTGCTGGATCATTTTTCGGAGATCGAGGATCCGCGCCCCTCGCATAAGGTGGCCTATCCGCTATCGGAGGTGCTGCTGCTGGCGGTGTGCGGAACGATAGCGGATTGCGACAGCTTTGAGGCGATCGGCATCTCGATTTTCTGCGGCGATTTTTGCCGTACCATCATCGCCTTCCGACGGGGCGATGGCTTACGTTGCTAATAAGCCAGACCGATCCGGCGCTGTTTTCAGCCTGCTTTACGAACTGGGTGCGCGCCTGCTGGCCGGATCGGCCCGAGCTTGGAGGGCCAATTCTAACTGCCAAGGTTGGGGTCGAGGGTTCGAATCCCTTCGCCCGCTCCAGTTCGCTGCCGCTGATTAGCGGCAACTAATCAGTGAAATGGCAGCGAACCGGCCGGCATCGCGCAGCCATGACCGACGACGCGGCTTTGCCGCGTCGCAGCCCTTGAATCCTTGTTGCCGCCGATCACAACGCCAGTCGCACTAACGAAAAAAGCCGCCGAAATGCATCCGGCGGCCATTTTCGTAGCGCTGCTTCGTCGGCCTCAGGCGGAGACGAACTCGACCTTGCCGTTGCCGCGAAGGTGGCGGCCGAACGCGTCGCGCAGGGTCTTGATGTCGGCAACGTGCGCCTCGCGACCCGCGAGCGCGGCGATGCCGGCATAAGTGGCCGGCATGTCAGGCACGATCGCCAGCTTGCCGGCGCGGGCATGGTCATGCGCCAGCGCGCGCGCTCCGGCATCGAAACCGCTCTCGCCGTGCAGCACCACTACCACGTCGAGGTTGGAGGCATTGCGCGGTGCGACGAAATAACCGTCGATGATGCGGCCACCGCGCAGCGCGTACCGGCCCTTGAACGCCTTCAGCCCGTCATCCGACCCGACGGCACGCGCCACCGGGGTCAAGGCCGGTGCCACCATCCCCGCGGCAGCGGCGACAGCCATCCGGCTCATGATGCCGCGGCGGCTGACCGAATTGGAGTGCGAAACGCCCATGTCGAAACCCCCTAAAGCCCTATTTACCGACACGATAATCCGCCGTCGCCGCCAATACAACCAATATGAATGCTTAGGGCATAGTGGCTTTGCTCAGTCGTCGGGCGTTGGACGGCAGTAAGTGTGTCGTCCCAAGACAATCCTACTATCCGCCTGTCGCCCGCCAAATCTTCATTACCGGCGACCGGCGCGCTTCCGCTTCACCAACATATTGATTGTCTTGGAGAAGACCCCGATACGGCGCCTCACAATGATCGGATTGCTGCTGCCATGGTCGCACTGGGTGTGACCATCATAAATGGATGGCCGAAGAGCCAATCATTCTGAAATAGACGGGAAGGTGACCGCCTCAATCTTGTTGCCATCGGGATCGATGATGAATGCGCCGAAATAGGTGGTCAGCGCGGCATCCCTAGGGCCGGGCATTCCGGCATCGGTCGCACCATTCGCCATAGCCAAGGAATGGAATTCACGCACCGATTGCTCGCTGGCGGCCCGCAAGGCGACATGTGCGCCAGGATTGGCATCATGGTGGCGGGGGCTTCGCTTGTTGAGCCAGAATTCAGGGTATCGCTTGCCAAAACCTGCCGTCTCGTCGCGCGTTACGAGACGTGAAAGGCCGAGAGGCGCCAGAACTCGCTCGTAGAAGGCGATTGCGGCGACGAGGTCGCCGACCGGAACGGACACGTGGTCGATCATGCTGTCACCCTAAAGGCTTGGGTCTTGGACGCAATGTCCTCAGGACGCCTGCGGCCGAGCGGGTCTTTCCCGGCCGAGATGGCTCGAGCGCAAATGGCCAGGCTCGACAATCTCGATGTCGCCGGTGCCCTTTCTACCGCGCCAGCACGACCTCGGCGACGTGGCGGCGACCGCCGGTCCGTGCCAGCTGGACGAAGACGTCGACCGTGCTGCGAACATAATGATGCACGTCCTCGCGACCCAAACGGGTGCCGGTCTGCAGCACCAGCAAGGCGATCTGCTCGATCGCCCGTTCGGCGCTGTCGGCATGGACAGTGGTCATCGATCCGGGATGGCCGGTATTGACCGCGCGCAGGAAAGTGTAGGCCTCGGGCCCGCGCAACTCGCCGACGATGATCCGGTCGGGGCGCATGCGCAGCGACGCCGCGAGCAAGCTGTCGGCGGTAACCTGCGCCTCGCCCAGCGCGCTTCGCGCCGCGAGCAGCCCCACCGCATTGGCATGGCCGAGATGCAGTTCGGGCGTGTCCTCGATCAGAATCAACCGTTCGTGCGGCGGAATCTCGCGGATCAGCGCGTTGAGGAAGGTCGTCTTACCGGTCGAGGTGCCGCCCGACACCAGGATGTTCTTACGCGCCTTGACCGCGGTGGCGAGCATCCCCGCCACGTCGCCGGCATCGAGCATCCGCGCCAATTCCACGTCGATCGGCGCTCGCCCGCCGACATCGCCGCGCTTGGTCTCGGCGAAGGATCCCGCCGCAACATAATCCGACAGGCTGAGGTCGGGCGAGACGTGCTTGCGGATCGCCAGCGCCAGGTCGCCGCGCGTCGCCGGGGGTGCGACGACCTGGACGCGCGCACCATCGGGCAAGGTCGCCGACAGCAGGGGATGCTCGCGGCTGATCCCCTGGTGCGACAGCGCCGCGATCTGCCGCGACAGCCGGTCGAGCGTCGCGCGATCGAGCGCCGGCGCATCGTGCCGCTCGGTCGCGCCGCCCAAGGTCTCGACCCAGATCTCGCCCGGCCGGTTGACATAGATGTCGGTGACGTCGTCGCGCGCCAGCATCCCGCCCAACGGGGCAAGATAGCTCTTCAGATAGATGGGATCGCTGGCGGCTATCGCTTCGTCTCCACCGCGGTGAAATCCAGATCCTTGGCGACGAACACGCTGACCGACACGCCTTGCTTCACGCGCAAGGTGCGCTGGAATTGCTGGCTGTCGTTCAACGAGGAACCGGTCGAGCCAGCCGCCGAATTGGGTAGGGCCAGCAGCACGCTGGAATTGTTGCCGGCAATCCGCGACGTCGCGACCCCGACGCCGAGGTTGAGCGTCGATTGCAGCAGCGCGCTGCCGAACCGCTCCAGGAAATGGCTGTTGACCTTGCCCTTGATCCCAACCCGCCCGAGAGGATCGGCCGAGGGAGAGGCCAGTTCTATCGTCGCGCCATCGGGGCGCACCAGCCGCTGCCAGATTACCAAGGCGCGATTCTGCCCCGGTTGCAAGTCGGCCTTATAGTCGCCGATCAGCCGGCTGCCGCGTGGGATCAGCACTTTGCTGCCGTCGAAGCCGCGGACATCGCGCGTCACCAGCGCCCGCGCCGGGCCAGGCCGTGTCGAATCGAGCGCGGTTTCCAGCACCGCCGGGATCAGCGTCCCTTGCGGTACCGTGGTCGCGCGATTGCGCAGCACCGATGCGCGCGACCGCCCGCCAAGCGTGGCACCACCGCTGCCGGGGTTGGTCGTCGCGACGGCACCCGCGCCGCCTTCTCCGGCTGGTCCGGACGGGGCGATTGCTTCTCCGCTCGTCGTATCGAGCACCAGCACCGGGTCGGCCGAGTTGCGCGGCGGCGCCTGTGGCGGAGCCACCGGCTGCGGCGGCGGCGGTGCCGGAACATAGACGACGCGCGGCTGCGGCGGTGGAGGGGGAGGTGGCGGCGGTGGGGGTGGCGGTGGGATCACCGCCGGCGCCGGCTCGGGCACCGGCGGGACGTAGAGCGGGGGCGGTTCGGCGCCGTTGCGCAAATCGGCGGTGCGTACGCGTGTGGCCGGCGCCGACAATTGCCGACGGCGCGCGTCCAAAATGAGAAACAGGATCAGACCCGCGACAACGATACCGGCCGCGATCACCCAATTGGGCAGCCCGGCGCCAGGCCGCGCGACGACCGGGCGCGCGCTCGGCTCGACATCGGCCGGCGGCGGCAGCGTGGCGCGCGGATCGCTTCCCGCCACGGCCATCAACGCGCCACCTGGGGCACGCGCGTCGCGTTCGCCACCTTCTTGTCGAGCCGAAACACGAGCTTGTTGTTGACACTGTCGAGCACGTAACGCCCCTCGCGCATCGCGCCGTCGGCCAGGGTCTCCTTGCCGTCGCGGTCGATGATGAAGACCGCCGGCAGGGTCTGATTGTCGCGCCACAGGATGAAGGTCTTGGACCCGTCATCGGAAATCGCGTCCGGCCGAACATCGTTCGATCCGGCGAGCTTGTAACGGCCGGGTTCGACCGGCGCCGGGCCGGCATTGATCGGCGCGGGCGGCGGCGGGTAGCGGAAGCGGACGATGAACGGCGCGCTGCCGGCGCTGCCCGGCGACAATTCGAACGCATAACTCCGCGCGTCGGTCACCACGGTCATGTTGGTGGTGACGCCTTGCAACGGCTTGAGGAACAGGCGGTCGCCGCGCTTGTTGGGGGTGACCTGCCATGCGCCGCTGTCGCCGACCGCGACATTTTCGATCCGCTCGTCGGGAGCGAATTCGACGGTCAGCTCATACCCGCTCGGCACCTGGAGCGAGACGACCTGGTCGGCGTCGTACATCACCGTCTGGATGCGCGGATCGCCGTTGCCGGGTTGCGGTCGCACTTGCCCCATCGCCGGTATGGCGATGGCGGCGGCGATGGCCGCAAGCAGGGTGAAGGCGAGTTTCAAAGCTGTACTTCGGGAGTTGCATTCGGCGCCGGGCGCGAGGCTGGTGCAACCGTCGGCGCGCCCGGCGCCAGCACCTGCGGCTGGCTCGATCCCGACAACGGCGGTGCCGCCGAGACGGCCGGCTGGGGCGCGAGGTTTTCCTGGCTGCGATTATAGCCGAATACCTGGAAGCCGAGCGGATTGATGAAGCGGTCCTCGGCGCGCATCGGCCCGGTCGAGAAGCGGTATTTGATCACCGCGACCCAGGATTCAGCCGGCTGCGCCTGCCCACCTGGATCGCGACGCACGGTGTCGAACCGCACCAACGCTTCGTTGCCGCCCATCGAGGTGATGCTCTTGACCCGCGTGTCGACGACCGACCTTGGATAACGGCTGAGCGGGCTGGCCGGATTGGCCGCCTGCATGCCGTTGACGTAATCGGCCTTGGCGACGTCGGCCGACCAGGTCTGCACCTTGCGATAATTGGCCTGGACTGTGCCCGCATCGTAGCTTTCGCGCGCGATGACATATTGCACCAGGAACGACTGAGTCAGCGCAGTGTCGGGCGCGATCTTCTCGGCGTCGAGCGGCTTCAGTTCCTGGACATAGCCGGTCTGCTTGTCGACCAGCAACGTATAGGGAACGACGGTCTTCAGCGGCATGAGCACGATCAGCGCGATCGCCTCGAACAAGGCGACCGCCACCGCGACGCCTGCGACGATCCACGCCGTCCGGCGCGACGCGCGCAGCATGTCCTGGCGATCGTCGGCCCAGCTGTCCGCCTCGCGATAATAAGCGTCGAGCGATTCGCGCGCGGCCTGTTTCATCTGTTGCTATCCCGCCGTGTTGCTCCAGCCGACACGCGCCCCCGCGTCCGCCTCCTGAAACTCTGGCCGAGCGGCACGGCAGCCGCAACGGCGATTTCTCGCGTGTTGGTGGGCGTGATCCCTGGCCGGCCGAGCGAGGCGGCTGGCGGCTGGCTGGCGTGGCTCTCGCGCCGCTGGGTCGCGGTCACCGCATCGGCGATCGCGATCGCGCGTGAGCGTTGGTCGGTGATCGTGCCTTCATTGCCGCGCGCGCCGGCCAGTACCGGCACGCGGTCGGCGAAATTGCTGGCAACCTGCTCGCCGGCCTGTTTCCAGCCCGAGGGTATGCGGAATCCCTGCGCCACGCGCGCGACCGCGACCAAAACCGCGATCAAGGTCACCGCGAAGATCAGCGACAGCGCGAGCAATTCGACCGGCACTGCCGGTGTCGCGATCTCCTGATGCCGCAACTCCATCACCGCGGCCATCCAGGGTTCGAGCAAGGCGAGTTCGACCCCCAGCACGATCGCGGTGCCAAGCGCGCCGAGTGCCGCGCCGGCCAGGCCGCGCACCCAGCCCTCGAACAGCCCGCGCGTCCCCTCGAACAACAAGAAGATCGCGAAGAGCGGCCCGAGTGCGAGCAACAGCCCGGCGATCAGCCGGACGCTGGCAAAGGCAGCGATCGTCCCCGCCAGGAACAAGGTCCGCGCGCTCCCCAGCAGCGACAGGTCGCGCGCCGGATCCCACCGCGCATGGCTGGCGAGATCCTGTAGGCGGCGGCGTTCCTGCGCCTGTTGCTCGGGAGTCACCGGCTGCACGGACGGGCCCGCGACAAGATCGGTATTGGGTGGCCGCCCGGTGCCGATGACGTTCAGTTCGGCGATCTCGTCGTCGACCGCTTGCAACCGCGCGACCAGTCCGCCGCCGGCACCCGGCAGCCCTGATGCGCCGCCGATCGCGCCGGCGAGTTCGGCCGGTCCCTTGAGCGCGACATCATAGGCGAGCGTGCGGAACGCCGGCCAGCTCGTCGCCAACAGCAGCACGACGCCGAGCTTGATCACGGTAAGGACGGCGCTGCGCGCGTCGGGCGTGTCGCCCAGGATCAGGCGATAACCGAACAGGGCGATGAACACCGTCAGCACGCCGCCCAGGATCAGCGACGACGACGACCCGCCCGCCGCCATCGCCTGATATCCGGCGGCGCCGAGCGTCTGCGCCTGGCAATCGATATGGCCGAGTACGCTCGACAGGAATTGCGAATCGCTGATCGCGGGGCACGCCACCTGCATCACGCGCGCTCCAGCAACGGTGGGATCCAGTCGGCGGGGTCGTCGCCTTTTTCGGCGCGAATCTCGTCGAGCAGGCGCACGGTACGTTCGCGGCCCGACAGGATCGTCAGGATATCGCGCTCGCCGGTCAGGTTGAGACGCACCACGACGCTCTCGGTGCCGTGTTTGATCAGGAAGCAATGCGCGTCGTCGGGCAAGGTGCGGACGATCTCGTATTCGTGCGGAGTGAGCCCGAAGCCGTCGATATAATCGGCCGCCCGCGCCTTGGGGTTGGTCATGAAGATCTGCGTCGCGGCCTGTTCGATGATCGCCGAGGCGATACGGCTTTCGAGCGCATCCTGCGCGCTCTGCGTTGCGAAGCCGACGATGCCGTTCCTTTTGCGGATCGTCTTTTCCCAATCCTTGATGCGGCGGACGAACACCTCGTCGTCGAGCGCCTTCCACCCCTCGTCGACGACGATGATCGCCGCCGATCCATCGAGCCGTTCCTCGACGCGGTGGAACAGATACATCATCGCCGGCGTCCGCACCGCCGGATCGTCGAGGATCTGGGTCATGTCGAACCCGACCGAATCGGCCGACAAATCGGTCAAATCGCGCTCATTGTCGAACAGCCAGGCGCGCTCGCCGTCGCCCCACCAGGGCCTGAGGCGCGAATAAAGATCGGCAGCGGTCGGCCGCGATCCGCCGCGGAATAATTCGGCCAGGTGACGCAGCCGGCGATGCTCGACCGGCTGGTCGAAATTGGCGTCGATCGCATCCTTGATCCGCGCGGTCTCGTCGATATCGGCGCCGCCCGCGAGCTGCGCGACCCAGTCGATCAGGAATTGGCGGTTCGCCGGCGAATCGTCGAGCTGGAGCGGGTTGAGCCCCGCCGCCATATCGGGGCGCAGCACGTCATAGCGTCCGCCGATCGCGCGGATGAACAATTCCGCGCCGCGATCCTTGTCGAAGAAGATGATCCGCGGATGGAATTTGCGCGCCTGGGCGAGCAGGAAATTGAGCACCACCGTCTTGCCCGACCCGGATGGGCCGATGACGGTGAAATTGCCGAGATCGCCTTGATGGAAATTGAAATAATAGGGGCCGGCGGCGGTCGTCTCGAGCAGGCTGACCGCCTGGCCCCAGTGATTGGCTTCCGGCTTGCCTAGCGCGAAATTATGGCTCGACGCGAAACCGGCGAAATTACCGGTCGAGATCAGCCCGCGCCGCGCGATATATTTGAAATTTCCCGGGAACTGCGCCCAGAAAGCAGGCTCGAGCGCAATCTCCTCGCGCACCGCGATGATGCCCAGGTCGGACATCGACGCCTGTACCTCGGCAACCCCGGCATTGACCTCGTCGATCGTGGCGCCGTGCACCGCGACGGTCATGTGATGCTCGCCGAACCCGGCGCGGCCGGCGGCGACATCGTCCTTGGCGTTGGATAGCTCGCTGCGCAGGCTGACGGCTTCATCCTCGGCCGATCGCATTCGACGCAGCGCCAGGTTCATCTTGCCGAGCGCGGCCTGGCGGTCGACGAAGCCGAACGATTGCGACACGGTGATCTCGAACGGCAGGCGCAGCAATTCGTCGAGCATGCCCGGCGCGGTCTGCGCCGGATAATCCTTGATCGACACCATGCCGACAAAGCTGCGCTCGGTATTGCCCGCCGGCGCCAACTCCACCGTCTCCTCACCGAAACTGATCCGGCGATAGGGCAGATAGGCGCCGGCATCCTGCATCGGCATCAGCACCGGGCGCATCTCGGCATTGTACAGCGCGGACAGGAATTCCAGCGGTTCGGAGCAAAAGCCCGCCTTGGTCTCGTAAACCGACAGCAAGCGCGGATCGTAGCTGCCAAGCTGCGCCAGCAGCGCGTCGCGCGCGGTATCGAGCTGATGCACTTCGTGGCCGCGGGTGATGTCGGGATCGACCCCGGTGCTACCGAACCAGCCGCGGATGCGGTCGGCGACTCCGACCCGGCCCTGCATCGGGCGCCGCACCAAGGTCAGGAAGATGTCGTTGACATAGAGCCGCCGCGCCGACAGCCGCGCGCGCCACGCCGCATCGAGCCGGGTCGAGAAATCGTCGGGAAACTTGTCCGACATCTCGGCATCGGCCTCGCGCCGAATGACGTGATGATAGATCGCGAAACGCGACGATCCGATCGCCTGGAGCATCGCATCACGCAACGACTTGCGGTAATTGATCTCGTCGCTGTCGGCGGTTTCGAACAGCAAGCCGCGCAGCTGGATGACCTGCATCAACAGGCCGTCGCGCGTCTCGATCGTGTGATCGTCGACGTGCCGCGCATAGGGAAGATGCGCCCCGGCCGCTTTCTCGCGCGCGACTGCTCGCCGGTCGTTGGTCAGGGGCGGTAGGAGTTGCATCGCCAGATCGAATAATTGCGCACGCGCGGACAGCGGCTGACCTTGGCCAGCCACAGGTCGAAAAAGCGCGGCTCGCGCACGCACAGGATCATGCCGACGACGTGGATCAGGGCGGCGGCTGCCAGCACCCAGATCGAATGGAAGATCAGGAACAATTCGGTCGCGACCACGCCGTTGACGACGAAATAGCTATAGGTCACGCCCGCGAACATCTGCGGCCGCGTCAACGCGACGAACAAGGGATCGCGGTCGAGCCCCTCGGCCATGGCTCAATTGCCCAGGGTGGCGGTGGACTGGATTCCCGCGACGATCGAGGCGGCACCGAACAGGATGAAGCAGCCGACGATGACGGTCGCGCCATAGCGCCAGTTGATCCGCCCGGTCAGCATCATGAACCCGACCGCGGCGACCGCGATGATCGCGACCACGGTAGCGACGGTGCCGAGCAACGTGCCCTGCAGCCAGCGCACCGCGGAAACCAGCACTCCCGACCCGGCAGGATCGCCCACACTATCCTGTGCATAGGCGACACTGGCATTGATCATGCCGCCGAGTGCGGCCAGCGATTGTGCAATCCGGGACTTCATCAAACGCAACACGCCTCACCCCTCAACTGGCGGGTCGGTGGCGCGTGCAGCCGCGGATGTGCGGCGACAGGCGCCCCCCGCACCCGAGTCGCGGGTGTGCACCAGCGCGCAGTGCGTTTCAAGCGGGGTCCCCCGTCCCAGGAGGAAACGCAAACTCCAGCCAGTGCGTTGAAAAGCGATGCCGTCCAGCGTGATACGCTCCTTCGACTATGATGCCGCAGCACATCGGCTCGATATCCGCTTCGTCAGCGGGCGGCTTTATTCGTATCTCGACGTCCCCGAACGCGTCGTCGAGGCGATGCGCCGCGCGACCTCCAAAGGCGGATTCTTCAACCGCCGCATCCGCGACCGCTATCGCTTCGTGCGGCGCTGACCGTTATCGTTACGTCCATGGCGACGATACGAATCGGAATTGGCGGCTGGACCTACGAGCCGTGGCGCGGAACTTTCTTTCCGGACAAATGGCCGCAAAAGCGCGAGCTTGAATATGCCTCGCGCCAGCTCAGTGCGATCGAGATCAACGGCACCTATTATTCGGGATTCAAGCCGGCGACCTTCGCCGGCTGGGCGGAAGTCGTGCCAGACGACTTCGTCTTCACGGTCAAGGCGTCGCGCTTCTGCACCAACCGCAAGGTGCTGGCCGAGGGTGGCGAATCGATCGCGAAATTCGTCGGCCAGGGGATCGTCGAGCTCGGCCCCAAGCTGGGCCCGATCCTGTGGCAGTTCATGGCGACCAAGAAGTTCGATGCGGACGATTTCGGCGCATTCCTGAAGCTGCTCCCCGCCGCGCACGAAGGCGTCGCGCTGCGTCACGCCGTGCAGGTCCGGCACGACAGCTTCCACGTCCCCGAATTCGTCGATCTCTGCCGCAAGGCCGGGGTCGCGATCGTCTATGCCGAATCGGCGGATTACCCGGCGATCGCCGATGTGACCGCCGACTTCGTCTATGCCCGGCTCGAAAACGCGGTCGAGGAAGAGCCGCAGGGCTATTCCTCCGACGCGCTCGACCATTGGGCGGCAGTGGCGAAGGACTGGGCCGCGGGCGGATCGCCCACGGGGCTGCCCTATGTCGCCGATCCGGCGCCGAAGAAGCCGCGCGATACCTTCATCTTCATGATCAACGGCGCCAAGGTCCGCGCGCCGGCCGCGGCGCGGGCGCTGATCGAGCGGGTTTAATATTCCGCCCCTTTCCGTCGCCCCGGCGTAGGCCGGGGCCGCTATGTTGTGATGCGGCCAACGGCCCCGGCCTCCGCCGGGGCGACGGTTTGGCATCCCAGCTCCAGCACTACGGTTGCGATGGTTGAAAGTGTCCGAGAGGGGGGCCCGCTTACGCGGAGATGAGGAGGAGGTAGGCCCTACCTTCTGACCGGCGCCGGCGCGGTGGCATTCCCTTGCAGCGCCGCGGCCTCCAGCGTGTCGAGCGCCTGGCGCGTCGCGATGTAGCGCTGCGCACCGTCGAGCCAGGCCTTGGATTGCGCGGCGCCGGGCAGGCGCTTCACTTCCTCGACCGCGGCCTCGACCTGGCCAAGCGCGAGGAAGCGGCGAATCCGCGCGAGCCGTTCGCCCGGCACCGGCGACGGCGCATTGCGCGGGTGGATCACCACCAGGCTGCCGAGCATGCGGACGAACGACCCGCCCCAGCCGTCACCCGCCGGCCCCAAAGCCAGCTGCGACCCGATCTGGTCGAGCCCGAGCCGCAGATCCTCGACCGTGATCGGGTGTCGCCCGGCATCGATGATCGCGGCGACTTCGTTGGGACGCGTCGTGCCGAACCGGTCCCGCAATTGCTGTTCGATATAGCCCAATGGCGACCCGCGATCGATCGCGCGGCGCGCGGCAAACGCGATCATCATCCCTTCGGCGCGGGTCGCATTGCCATAGGAATTGGCGGCTTCCCCGGTCACCGCGGCGGTACGCTGTTCGAGCGCGGCAAGCTCCGCGGCGAGCATCTGCTGACGCGCCGAAATCGAGGCGGGGTCGGTCGCCACCGGCGGGGCGACGATGACCTTGGTGGCGGGCTCCGCGGCCTGCGGCTCTGGTGCGGGTTGCGCGGGGGTCATTCGCCAGAAGATCGCGCCGGCGATCAGCAGTCCGATGACGAAGGTCACCAGCGCGATCCCGGCAGTCGCGGTCAGGGTCAGTTGCCGGGCGGGTTGCGACGGGCTCGGCGCGATGTCGGTCATAGGGTCCTTATCCGCCGCGGCGCGGGGGCGGTCAATCGGCCAGCGCGCGCGCGAGCGCAGTCAGCGCGGCATCGTCGGGCGTCGCGGCCGCCGCGATCCGGTCCCAATCATCGCCGGCGGCTTGGGCAGCCGCCGCGCTGATCGCCGCCAGCCGCACCGTCCGGCGGTCGATTCCGGCGCGGTCGATCAGGTCGGCGACGCGACGCGCGGCGCGTGGTGAATGGACCATCACGACCGAGCCGGTCAGCCGATCGAGCGCCTCGGCCGGAATGGCCATCGGGTCGCTGGCATAGACCGCAATAGCCTCTGCGATGATCGGGTCGCTCGCCAAGGCACGGTCACGGCCGCCGAGCAGCAAGCCGCGTCGCACACCACTTGCCGCGGCGGCTGCGACCAATGCCGCGCCATCGCGATCACCGACCGCGACGACCTCCAGTCCGGCATTGCGCGCGGCGGCGGCGGTGGCGTCGCCGACCGCGTGAACTGGCAGGCAGCGGAGACCGGCGAGCCCCGGCCCGGCATGGCGCGGCGCGTTGGCGCTGGTCAGCAGCAGCGCGTCGAAGCGCGATGCATCGGGCGCGACCCAGTCGATCGCGTGGACCTCGAACAAGGGCAGGCGGATCGCGGTCAGCCCCAGCGCCTCGATCGCGGCGGCGGTCGCGGTGTTGCCCGGCTCGGGACGCAGCACCGCGATGGCGCGGCTCATCCCGCGAACCCCGCGCGAATCGCCGGCGTCGCGCGCGCGAACAGCGCACCCGCCAGGTCGCGCGCCAATGCCTCGCCATCCGGTCCCGAGGCATCGCCCGCGACGTGCTCACCGCCATCCTCGGACAGCAATTCGGCGCGCAAGGTCACGACATCGTCCGCGATCGTCGCCAGCGCCGCGATCGGCGAGTGGCAGGTCGCATCGAGCGCCGCGAGGAACGCGCGCTCCGCGCGGACCGCACGGCTGGTCGCGCGATGGTCGATCGCCGCGAGCAGGCCCGCCGTCATGGCGTCATCGGCGCGGCATTCTATCCCGACCGCGCCTTGCGCCGGGGCGGGCAGCATCTCCTCGACCGCCAGGGCCACGCCGATATCGTCGCGTCCCAACCGGGCAAGCCCCGCCGCCGCGAGCAAGGTGGCATCGGCTTCCCCCGCCGCCAGCTTGGCCAGGCGCGTATCGACATTGCCGCGGAACAGCACCACCGAGACATCGGGGCGCGCGCGCAGCACCTGGGCGCGCCGTCGCGGGCTGCTCGTACCGACCACGCCATATTCGCGGATCGCCGCGAGGCTGTCGGCGCCGACCAGCCGGTCGCGAACATCGGCGCGCTCCAGCATCGCGGCGATGACGATGCTGTCGGGCCGGATCGTCTCGACATCCTTCATCGAATGGACGGCAAGGTCGATCTCGCCGCCGAGCAATGCGCGGTCGAGCTCCTTGGTCCACAAGGCCTTGCCGCCGATCTCGGCCAGCGCGCGATCCTGGACGCGGTCGCCGGTGGTGCGAATGATGTGGATCTCGCAGGCGATATCGTGCGCCGCCGACAGCGCATCCTTCACCATATTGGCCTGGACCAGCGCGAGCGGCGACCCTCGCGTGCCGAGTTTGAGGACGGTCATCGCGTCCCCTCTAGAGCATCGCGCGGAAAAGTGGGTACCGGTTTTCCGCGCAAGCGATGCGACCACAAATAGCCAGAGTCGCTTCGGGCTAATCGACCAACTTCGTCTCCACCGTCGGGCAGCTTTCCAGCGTCCGATGCACCGGGCATTTGTTGGCGATCACCAGCAGGCGGTCGCGCTGTTGCTGGGTGAGGTTGCCCTCCAGCCGGATGTCGCGGTGGAGGATCTCCAACCGCGGCCGCCCGCCCGCCGCCGCAGCGCTGTCGTCGGCATGGCGGCGTTCGTGGCGGAGCAGCACCTCGACTCCCTCGACCGGGATGCCCTCGGCATGCGCCACCAGTTCGATCGTCATCGCGGTACAGGTGCCGAGCGCCGCGAGCAGCAGGTCGTACGGCGTGGGACCGAGGTCGCTGCCGCCCGATCGCAGCGGTTCGTCGGCCAGGAATGTGTGTCCCGACGCATCGACCAGTTGGACGAACGCCCCCTCCCCCGAGCCGACGCGCACGCAGCCTTCGGGCAGCATGTCGGGCGATTTGGCGGGCAGCAGAAAGGGCTCGACCCAGGCGGCGATGATCGACGCGGCATAGGATGCGCGCTCGGCATCGGTCAGCAGATGATCGGCGCCGTCGAGCGCGACGAAGCTCTTCGGGTGTTTGGCGGCGTCGTAGATCGCCTTGGCATTCTCTATCCCGACAACCTGGTCGGTCGGCGCGTGGAGCACGAGCAGCGCTTTTTTGAGGTGCGCCAGCCGCGTGGCCTGATCCTGTCCCTTGACCGCGTCGAGAAAGTCGCGCCCGACGCGGAACGGGCGCCCGCCGATCGCCACCGTGCCCACGCCTTCGGCTTCGATCCGCGCGGCGTCCTCCGCGCTGATGTGATGCAGCGCATGCGCCGGGTCGAACGGCGCGCCGATCGTGACAACGGCGCGCGACGACGGGATATGCGCCGCCGCGGCGATCACCGCCGCACCACCGAGCGAATGGCCGATCAGAATGGAGGGCGCGCCGATCGTCGCCTCGAGATGCGCGGCTGCGGCGACGAGGTCGCCGATATTGGCCCCGAAATGGCTGTCGGCGAACTCGCCTTCGCTCTTGCCGAGACCGGTGAAGTCGAATCGCAGGGTCGCGATGCCTTGCGCCGCGAGCGCGGTGCTGACGCGCCGCGCGCCATGGCTGGCCTGGGTGCAGGTGAAGCAATGCGCGAACAGGGCGATGGCGCGGACTCGCCCCGGCGGCAGTTCGAGCGATCCCGCGAGCGCCACGCCAGCCGCATTCTCGAACCGAACCTCTCGCGCCATCCTCGCCTCCATTATCACTGGAGCGCGGGCCTATAGCATGCGCGTTACCGTTCGAAGGCCTGACAGGGGGGAAAGGCAGAGTATTGATTTGTTCATGGACCATAAGGCGGCCTGTCGGCAAGCGCCCCATTCTCGGCCATGCGGTGCGCCGTCGGCCCGCACCGAGAGCAGACATTTCTGTGCTGACGGTGCGGGTCGTTGTCGGGCAAAAGTCGGCGTCCGGCAGTGAGCTGACGCGACTTAGCTTGGCCTCTTTGTCGGTTCTGTCGTGTTCGAGCCGCTTATGTGGAAATTGATCCCCATCGTAAGTGTGCTTTTGTCCCGCTGGAACTGGGGACGGACATCGACAGCTGCCTGGCTGAGCCGGCCGGCTGTCTCGCTGAGCGAACCTACCGCGTCCTCTACCAACTTGGCGTTGTACCAATCGCCTTTCTTGAGCGCCAAAGGTACGGCCAGCTTCTTGTCGTCGACGTCGCGGATCGTGCTGTCGATGGAGACGTCTCCGAATTTGTAGCGCGGACCTTCCTCGACCGCATAAGTAATGATGAGGCCTTTCTTGTCCGGGGTACGCTCGACGGCAGATGCGGTTACGTTGAATTCGACATAGCCCTGGGTCATGTAAAATCGGCGCAGCATCTGCTGATAGTGGATCAGGCGATCCTGCTCGTAGCTGATTTTTGGATCCGGCGCGGGAGCCGGAAATGTTTCCTCGGCCGCTATTTCGTTGCGGAGCCTTTCTTCGGAAAATACGTGGTTGCCAGTGATATTGAACTGGGGAACCTCAGAAATCTGCTGCTGCTCTGCAGAGAGAGGAAGCGCCGCCTCCGTCATGTCGGCAGTGAGCGCTGAAAACGGGCTGTCCGATCGCGCTTCAGCGTTACTGGTCAACAGCCCCGCCGCCAGCGGCGTCAGCAACGTAGCGGACGCCAGCGTCGCCAAGGTGGATATTTTGGCTCGGCTCAGTCGGTCGGCGGTCGGATTCCGGAGGATCATTTCGACGCGATCCTTCAGATTGGCGCCGGACACGCCCGCCGCGCAGGCTATCGGCGACTTCATATAGAAGCGGCACACAGCGACTATGCTATCGGCATACGCCCAAGGGTCGCCGCCCGCCGCCAGGACATGTTCGTCGCAAGCCCGCTCGCGTTCGGCAACAAGCTGCCTCCCGATCCACCAGACGAGAGGGTGGAACCAGAATAATGCTTCCACCACCATGTGTATTGCTGCGGTCAGGTTATCGCGGCGGCGCCAGTGCGAGAGTTCATGTGCCAGGACAAGGTCGAGTTGTTTTGGGGTGAGATGATCGACGATGCCGTTCGGCAGCATGAGGGTCGGTTGGAAAAAGCCCAATAGGCCGGGCTCGAATAGCGCAGGGCTCGACCGCACCTTGATCGGCGCCTCGATCTGTATCGCCGACGAAGCCTTGAGCGCGGCGCGTAACTTGAGCCCCTGCAGCGTCCAGCGAAGTAGCACCACCGCCACGCCGCAGGCCCATGCTAACCAGAGGATGGTCTCGAAGTGCCAGCCCGGCCCGGGCGTCCTGACAGCATGTGTTGGCGCGATGAAGTCGTCCAGCATAGCCGGCCATGAGGTCTTTGCTGGGTGAGCGGGAGCACTAATCCAGTGCAGGATTTTACCTGCCTCGACGATCAGCGAGAACGGCACCAGGAATTTCAGGGACGCGGTGAGCCAAAGGAAGAATCGGATATGGGCACCGTTGGTACGGAAGGCCAGTGTCAACAGGCCGATCAACCCGGTGAACAATGTCGACTGCCAAAGATGGTCGATTACAAGCTGAGTCATTTGTTCTCATCCTTCTCCGCGAGTGCGCGCAAAGCCTCTTCGGCGTCGTCGATGTCTTTCTGGGTCAGCCGTCCGCTCTCGATCATGTGCGCCATGAGAAGGTTCGGCCGGCCGCCGAATATACTGAGGACTTCATCGATAAATCGCCCCTGTACCGCCGCGCGGGAAACCGTGGCCTCGAAGATATGGGCGTTGCTGATCTTCTTGGCCCGGCGCAGGGTTTTCTTTGCCTCAAGTCGATAAACCGTGGTTTGCACGGTCGTATAGGCGGGTCGATTCGCTTCCGGAAACGCCTCCTGAATCTCGCGCACCGAGCAGGGTCCGAGCTTCCACACCGCTTCCATGATCCGGAGTTCGAGCGAAGTCAGTTTCGGCGCTGCCACGTCAACATATCCTACTATCAATGTAGTAGAGTCTACTATCTTGCCATCATATGCGCAAGAGCCCAATTTTCCCAAGAGATCGATAAACCTGTGAGCACGCAGAAGCCGGGCGCGGCGCGCAGCTCGACGCGGACCGTCACTGGTCCGTCTCGGCGGATTCGGGTACGAAGCCGTTGAGTTGATACGTGTACCGCTTTGCCCAAGGCTAGGACACGTACGGCGCGCGTCACTGCCACGCAGCCCATTGGCACCAGTCGGCCGCGGATGCCCGAAGTGTTTCCAAACGCTACTCCGCGTCCGCCATCGCAATATAAGGAACGAGAGCTGTGGGGCTGAAAACCACCCATAGCGGCCGTTCAGGGCCGGATTTCCAAGCTGTCGTATGGCCTCACGACCTGGCGGCGCCCGCGGCTCGTCCGCAGCACGATGGATGCTGGGCCGAGCCTGGCATGAGCGCCTTGCTCAGACCTCAGCCCCGGCCAGCACCGCCTTGGCGCGGTCTTCGGATTCCCGATGCAGCGCCCAGAAATCCGGGACGCCGCGTCCTTCGAGCCGCGCTTCGAGCACCGCCAGATGCGATGCCCAGCCGCCGCCGAAATTGGCCGCCTGATCGCGGCTCTTGATGCCGCTATGGACCAGGGTCAGCAATGTCTTGCCGTCGCCGGCGTCCTTCAACTCGAAGGTGGCGATGCTGTCGGCGTCGCTGCCGAACGTATAAGCGAGGGCGTGCGGCGGCTCATACCGCACCACCTTCTCGCTCCAGCGGCGGCCGACATTGCCGGCGAAACGCTCGGGCATCGGTACGTCGTCGTCCGACAATTGGTCGTGATCGAACACGAATTCGATCTCGCCGCCCACACGGCCGTCGATCGAGCCGGCCATGAACCAGCGTTGGCGAAGCTCGGACTCGGTCAGATATTTCCACACCGTCTCGACCGGGGCGGGCAAGAGGCGCTCGAAGCGGAGCTCGGTTGCGGTGAGAATATCGGTCATCCTTTGTCTCCAATCGTGTCGGAAAGCGTGGCGAGGATCGTCGTCCAGCCGTGGCGCGTCTGGTCCTCGTACGCGGCCCAGGCTGGATCCATTTCGTGGGTAAGCGTCAGTCGCGCGCCGGCCGTGCTCGCCGCGATCTCGATCGTCACGCGAGTCCATTGCCCTTCCTCCGCCGGATCGGCGGCGAACAGGAAGACCAGGCGTCGCGGACGGTCGATCTCCTCGAACAGCAAGCGATGGCGCGCATCGCCGGAGGCCCGCCGCTCGACGATCAAGCCGCGTCCGCCGACCCGCGCATCGATCTCGCAGGTCAGCATCTCGCCATCGGGCGTCGCGAACAGGAAACGCCGCGCGATCGCGGGATCGAGCCAGGCATCGAACACTCGTTCAGGCGACGCCGCGATATCGCGGCTGACGGTCAGGATGACGGGATCGGTCATGGCAGATTCACTTGCCAGGAGACGCCGAACCTATCGTTCACCCAGGCGAACTTGCGGCTGAATCCGTAATTGCCCGGCGGCATCAGCACGCCGCCGCCCTCGGCCAATATAGTGGCGAGACGGTCGACCTCCTCCTCATCCTTGCAGGTCAGCATGAACGAGATTGACGGCGTGAAGGTGAAGGCGTGGTGGACGAAACTGTCGCTGGCCAGGATCGGGAGCCCGGCGACCGTCGCCCGCGCCAGCCGGACCGATCCTTCCGGGCCCGGCTCGCCTGCGCCATAACGATCGATCTGCTCGATCCGGCTCTCCGAGATCGTCGCGACGTAGAAGTCGAGCGCTTCCTCCGCGCGTCCCTCGAACATCAGGAAGGGCGTGGCATCGGTCATTTCAGCTTCTCCTGATCCTCGACGATGATCGCCTCCAGCCGATCGAGCGTGGAGGTCCAGAAGCGTTCCCATTGCCGCAGCCATTGGTCGGCCTCGCGCAGCCGTTCGGCCTTCAGCCGGCAGAGCTGCTGACGTCCGGCCTTGCGGCGCTCGACCAGCCCGGCGCGTTCGAGCACGCCGACATGCTTGGCGGCTCCGGCAAAGCTCATCGCATGCGGCGCGGCGAGTTCGCCGACCGATCGCTCGCCCAGGGCCAGGCTGGCAAGCATCGCGCGACGGGTGGGATCGGCCAGCGCCGCGAAGGTGAGATCGAGTCGTTCAACCATATGGTTTTATATTGCGGAGTCGCGATAAATGTCAACCGGGTGGTTTAATATACCCTACTCTTGCTCTCTCCCGCTTGCGGGTGCGCCGGGTCGGTCATGCCCCCAACATGACCTGAACAGCGCGGGGCGCTGTTCACCCGGTGCAGGTTGGGTGAGGGTCTTCTTTCTTCTTCCAGGCGTGCGCTGAGACAGAAGAGGAAAGAAGACCCTCACCTTCCCACCGCTTCGCGGCGGGCCCCTCCCTCTCCCGCACGCGGGAGAGGGTCTCCGCGCCCAGCCCATTAGACGTTGGCCAACCTGCCCAGTTAATAAAAAACTTGCCAAGAACGCCCCATTTGTCCGAAGCTCGTGAACCAATATGGTTGGCTGGAGGGCGACATGATCACCGCGATCCGCGAAGTACGCCGTGCCAAGGGAATGACACTCGACGATGTCGCGCAACGCTGCGTGCCACCGACCACCGCGCAGACGATCGGTCGGCTGGAAACGGGCATGCGCACGGTGTCGGTCAAATGGCTCAATCGCATCGCGGCGGCGCTCGGCGTCGAAGCAGCGGACCTTGTGCGCTTGCCCGACCAGGCGGATTTGCCCGTCGCCGCCGTGCTGGGCGCCGAGGGTGTGTTCGCGCCCGCCCGGGAAAGCCTGATCCCGCCGCCGCGTCCCGAAGCCGGCGCGGTGGCGGTATCGGTCAGCGCGGGGATCGGCGATTACCGCGCGGGCGACACGATCTGGTGTGCGCGGCTGGAGCCCGAAGCGTTCGGCCGCGCGCTCAACCGCGACGTGCTGGTGCCGCGCCCCGGCGGACGCTTCCTGTTCGGCAGGCTGATCGGGCGCGAAGGCGACCGGCTGCAGCTTCTCCCGCTCGGGCCGGGCCAACGCCAGCAAGTGATCAGCGACCCCGCCTGGATCGCGGAAGCGCGCACGCTGGTCCGCGCCTTGTGATTACGAGATGCGTTAAGTCAGTCCCCTGCCCCTGATCCGTAACGCCGGCGCGAAGGCGCCATCCTGCGGCGCCGGCAGCGTCAGCCGCAGCGCATCGGCATCGCGGCGAAACCGCAATTCGGGCCCGCCGATAAGGTCGACGCGCTCGATCACGGCATCGCGAAGCGCGGTCTTGCCGAGCGACGCGATCGCACTTTCGCGTTCGGGCCAGTCGAGGAAGATGACGTAAAGCGTCTCGCCCTTCTTGGTGAAGCGGATATCCTCGCCGGTGAACGGCTTCTGCTTGTCTTCGCCGAACGCGCCGGCGGGCGGCGGCTTGGTCGGTCCTTCGCCATATTTGCGCCAGGGACGCGTGGCGAAGATCGCCTCGCCGTTGCGCCGCGTCCAGCCGGTGAACTGGTCGACGATCGCTTCTTCTTTCTCGTCGATCGTGCCGTCGCCGCGCACCGGCACGTTGAACAGCAAGGTGCCGTTCTTCGACACGACATCGGCCAGGATCTGCACGACCTGCTTCGCGCTCTTATAGCCGTTATTCTCATAGGTGGGCCGCGAATAATGCCACGATCCGATGCACGTGCAGGTCTGCCACGGTGTTTCGAGGATATCATTGAGCACGCCGCGCTCGACATTCCAGGTGATCGCCCGCTGCGCGAACGCGTCGAGCAAACCACCAGTCATGATCACGTCGGGCGATCCGTGCCACTCGACCGCCTTGTTGTAATAATGGGCGACCGCCTCCAGACCATATTTGCCGAACGGCACGCCGGCATGGTCCATGAACATCAGGTCGGGTTTGTAATCCTCGACGATCTGCTTCTGACGCTTCAGCCATTTTTCGACGAAGCGGAGGTTGCCCGACGGCAGTCCCTCGAGCCACTGGCCGTCGCGCTTGTCATGCCATTCCGACATTTCCTTGATGGATTGGATGCCGTCCGGTGCCACATAATAAGGCCCGGTATAGAGCTCCTGAGGATCGAGGCCGTCCCAATATTTGCCCGCGCCATGTTGCTTGCGGAGCCAATAGGCATCGTAGCGCCGGCCACGCATCGGCCCTTCCGCGTCGTAGCCATAGGCCGGTTGATACCAATGCCAGGCATGGCCCGAATGGTTGGAGACCCCGAACCGCAGGCCGGCATCGCGCGCCGCCTTCTCCCAGGTCGCGACGATGTCCCTTTTTGGCCCGACGCGCACGCTGTTCCATTCCTGGTGCTTGCTCGCGAACAGGTCGAGATTGTCGTGATGGCACCCCATGCCGACGAAATACCGCGCCCCCGCGGCCGCGTATTTCCGGACGAGATAGTCCGGCTGCCAATTCTGAGCCTTCCACTGGCCGATGATGTCGATGAAGCCGGTCTGGCTCGGATGGCCGTAGCGCTGAAGATGATCTTCATAGGCCGTTTTGCCCGTTTCCCAGGGCTGACGTCCCTGCATATAGAGCAGCCGCGCATACCAGTCGCCGAACTCGGCCTGGCATTGCGGTCCCCAATGCGCCCAGATGCCAAGCTTGGCATCGCGAAACCATTCGGGGTGGCGATATCCGGCCGCAAGCGATTGCCAGTCGGCAGTAAACGGGCCCGAGGTTGCCGCGCGGGTCGCGCCGGCTCCGCCGGCCAGGGCGGCCGCCGCGCCGGTCAGCAGGGCGTCTCGTCTCGTCAGCATGACTCGATTCCAAAGGAGGCCACGTTTCTCTCCAAATTATCACATATAAAATATCATTGCATATGTGATAATGGGCGTCCAGAGCGTCGTAAAATCGGTTTTGCGGAAAACGGGATTTTTCTCCACGCGATACTTAACCGGTTTGCAGCGCGCCGCCGACCTGTAGTTCCGAAAGGCCTGGGATCGCGCCTGGCGGTGCGCGCAGTCGGATGCGCACCTTTCGCCCTGCTATTTTCTCGGTGTCCACGGAACGGGTTCGGCTATCCCCCTGCCGTTCGGCCTGCTCGGCGAGCGTTCGCCAATTGCCCTGCCGATCCTGCACTTCGGCGATGAAACCATAAGCCGCCGCCTGCGGGAACGTGAGCGTCAGCCGTTGAATTTCGACAACCCGCTCGAGGTCGATGGTCAGCGCCGCAGTCGCATCGCCGGCGGCGGCGGCCCAATAGGTCGCCGGATCGCCGTCATTGGCCAGCCGCGAGCTGTGATCGGGTGCGCTCGAACTCGCACCGGTCGGGTTGTTTAGGCCGAACACGCCATCGACGGCAGCCGGCGCGGCACTGGCCGTGAAGGGAACATAGCGTCGTTCCGGGGCCAAAGGCGTTTTCCCTGGCACGAACGACGGGCCGCTCAAGGTCCTGACCTCGGCCTCCGCCGCCTTCAGCCCGGGCGATGTGGCACGCAGCCGGGTGATCCCGCGCTGCCAGCTGCGCATCGCGATCGCCGCTTCGCCGTCGCGGATGACGATGTCGCTATCGGGCGCGAAGTCGATCGCGCGGCCGGTCGGCAGTTCGCCCGGACCGGCAACGATCTCGAGGCGCACCGGCGGGCTGTTGCTGAGCCGTTTTCCGGCCGCGTCGACGACGCTGACCGTCACCTGTACGTCGTCGGTGCCGTCCGCCCGTGCGATGGTCGGCGAACTGGTCGTGATCCTGAGCGCGGCTGGCGTGCCCGCCTGCGGCCAGGCGGGCGGCGGCACATGCAGATAGGCATTGCGATACCAGTAATATTGCCGCTTCGGCAGGCGGAAATAGTCGATCATGCCCATACCGCCGAAACGCTTGCCGGCGATCGAACCGTGATCGAATGCCGCCCAGATCACCTCTCCCGAGCGCCATGGCAGGCGCCACGACCCTTCCTTTGCCGGGTCCGCGCCGGGCGTGTTGGGCAGCTCGTCCCATCCAGGCGCATAGTCGCCGGGCCGGTCCGCCATGGTCGATCCGTATTCGGCGACGAGATTCGGGATGCCCGGATTGGGAAAGAGCCTCGCGCCGTCGCCATTATAGCCGGCAACGTCCCCCAGCTTGTCGATATCGCCCCGCTGCGCGCCGTCGATCGCTGCCGGTCGCGTCGGATCGAGCCGGTGCGTGAGCGCGACCTGTTCTCGCAACAGGCGCCGCACTTCGGGCATCGTCTCCTGGGCAGAGAAGAACACCTCATTGTCCATACCCCAGGCGACAATCGAGGGATGGTTACGATTGATGCGGATCAATTCGGTCAGCTGCTGCAGGACGCTCGCGTCGAACGCGGCGCGCTGCGTCGGATCGGTCGGATAGGCGGAAGCGCCCCAGGGGTTCTTGAACCCGGCCGTTCCCCAGAAAGGCGCTTCCGGCAGGAACAACATGCCCAAGCGATCGGTCGCCTCGCCGAAATGCGGGTCGTGCGGATAATGCGATCCGCGGATGAAATCGAATCCTGCGTCCTTGATCATCCGCACGTCGCGGTCGATCGCACCGTTGGTGACCGCGTCGCCCCAGCCCGCCTGGTCCTGATGCGCGTTGGCGCCACGAAAATAATAATGTTTGCCGTTGAGGAAGAAGCCCCGGTCGGCGGTCCATGTGAACCAGCGGAACCCGAACATGGTGTCGAACCGATCGCGCGTGCGACCGTCGACCGTGACGGTGGTGACGGCCCGGTAGAGCGTCGGCGCTTGCGGACTCCATAGGTGCGGACGGGCGATCGCGCCGGATTGCTGATTGGCGACCGCGGTGGTGGCGGGCGAGATGAGCAAGCGCGCGTCCGGCAAGATCGCGACAAGACCTCCCCGCGCATCGACTATCCTGGTGCGAACGACGGCGTTGACCGGTTTGGTCGTATCGTTGCGAACCTCGGTCTCGGCCGCAACCTTGCCACTTGCCTCGGAAAGGCCGGGCGTCGTGATCCGGGTGCCCGTCCAGGGGACGTGGACCGCGTCTGTCTCCACCAACCAGACGTCGCGATACAGCCCGCCGCTGAAGACATGCTCGCCGGCCCGGGGTGCCAGGGTGGGATCCCACTCATTGTTGACCCACACCGCGACGATGTTCCGGCCGGGGCGAACAGCCGCCGTGATGTCGACGGGAAAGCCGGTATATCCGCCACGATGGTGCGCGACCTCGGCACCGTTCACGAATATCCGCGCGTCCTGGAACACGCCTTCGAATTCCAGCGACAGGCGGCGATCGGGCCTTAGCGCGGGCAGCGTGAACGTCTTCCGGTACCAGCCGTCGCCAGTGTAGAAATCGGGCGCGCGAAAATAGGGAATGCTGAAACTGTGCGGTAGCCCGACCCGTTGCCAGGCCGCGTCATTGTATGTCGGAGCCTCAGCGTCGACCGCCTTGCCCAGTTGGAATCGCCAATCGGCGTTGAAGTTGACACGGCTACGCACCGATTCCGCGGCAAGCGGCGCGCGCGGGGACTGACCATATGCGGTTGGAGCGCAAGCGAGCGCCCCCATCAAACCCGCCGCGCCGACGATGCTTCTCCACAGCCGTCCCAACATCGACCACATCGCCCCGCCCAATTCGTATATGAAAGCTATTTTTATATATAACTCGGACAATTGCCAGCAGAATTGAACTGGGTGCCAGTTCGTAGGCGGCAGTCCGATTCCAGCCGGCGATCGCCGCTTCCCTGGTCACTCAAGCTGGATTCCAGCTGCGCTGAATGGGCCGCTGCGATGGATGCGCCAGGTTATCAGCGCTCATCACTGTGTGGGGAATGGTGGGCGGTGACGGTCTCGAACCGCCGACCCTCTCGGTGTAAACGAGATGCTCTACCAACTGAGCTAACCGCCCGTACGCCTGTCCTCTGACGCGGCTTGGCCGCCAGCGCAAGGGGTCAGGCGATCGCCAGGCCATTCTGCGCGAGCGTCGCGAAATAGCGGTTCATGCGGTCGAGCGCCGCTTCGCTCAGCGCCATGAAGGCGCGGCGGCGGTCGAACGGGTCGGGCTCGCGGACGAACAGGCCGTCTTCGGTCATCTTCGAAATCCAGCGCAATGCGGTGCTCGGCGGCACGGCCGAGGCGATGCACAGGCTCGACACCGAGACCTGGCCGCGTTCGAGATGCGCGGCATAAAGGTCGAGCAGCATGTCCCAGGCGGGATCTTCGAACAGCACGTCCGGGAAAGGCCGGCTGCGTAGCCGCCGCGCGCGGATCGCCTTGCGGACATCGGCCGCCGCGACCTGCACCGGCTCGGCGGGCAGACCGTACTCGCTGCGTTGATCGGCGACCGTGGCGGGAAGCGTGCGCGCCGTCGGTCCGGCCGGCGCAACCAGGGCCTGCGCGACCGCCGCCGCGAGATCGGCCGGCTCCGGATCGCACAGCAAGGTAATCCGCCGGGCAAGCAACGGCGCGGCGACCGCGTCGATCTGGCTTTCGGTCAGTGTGACGATCAGGCCGAATTCGGTTTCGGGCACATGGCCGAGCCGGTCGACCGCATCGTGCAGCGCGTCGGCCGCGAGGTCGTCGAGCGCAGCGATGACGAGCTGCGCGCCGGTCGCGCCGGGTAACGTGGCGTCCGACCAATCGGCCTCGGCGACGATTTCGCCGCCGGCCCGGACCGCCGCGGCGGCGAGGTGAACGCGCGCACCGGCCTGACCCAGCGCGAGTACCCCGGGCCGCTGGATCGGCATCGCGTCCGCCATGCTCAGCCCAGCGCCTTCACGATCTCCTCGACCATCTTCTTGGCGTCGGCGAGGAGCATCATCGTATTGTCCTGGTAGAAGACGTCGTTGTCGACCCCGGCATAGCCGACGCCGCCCATCGAGCGCTTGATGAACAGCACCGTCTTGGCCTTGTTCACGTCGAACACCGGCATGCCGTAGATCGGCGAGGACTTGTCGGTCTTGGCCGCCGGGTTGACCACGTCATTGGCGCCGATGATGAAGGCGACGTCGGTCTGGGCGAACTCGCTATTGATGTCTTCGAGCTCGAAAACCTCGTCATAGGGCACGTTGGCCTCGGCCAGCAGCACGTTCATGTGCCCCGGCATGCGTCCTGCCACCGGGTGGATCGCATATTTGACGCGGACGCCCTCTTCCTTGAGCTTGTCGGCCATCTCGCGCAGCACGTGCTGCGCCTGCGCCACCGCCATGCCGTAGCCCGGCACGATGATGACCTGTTCGGCCTGGCTCATCAGGAACGCCGCATCCTCGGCCGATCCGCGCTTCCACGGCCGGTCGGTCGCGGCCGCCGCTGCGCCGCCGCCGCTGTCGCCGCCGAACCCGCCCGCGATCACGCTGATGAAGCTGCGGTTCATCGCCCGGCACATGATGTAGGACAGGATCGCGCCCGACGATCCGACCAGCGCGCCGGTGATGATCATCGCCGTATTGTGCAGCGTGAACCCCATCGCCGCCGCTGCCCAGCCCGAATAGCTGTTGAGCATCGACACGACGACCGGCATGTCGGCGCCACCGATCGGGATGATCAGCAGGAAGCCGATCGCGAAGCTGAGCCCCGTGATCGTCCAGAACACCCAGGGCGACTGATCCTGGGTGAAATAGGCGACTAGCCCGATTATGCCCGCGAGCACTGCCAGATTGATGACATGCCGCCCCGGCAACATGATCGGCTTGCCGCCCATATTGCCGTTGAGTTTGAGGAACGCGATCACCGAGCCCGAGAAGGTGATCGCACCGATCGCGACGCCCAGGCCCATTTCGATGCGGCTTTGGGTGAAGATGACGCCTGCTTCGGCGATGCCGAACGCCTCGGGGTTGAGGAAGGCGGCGGCGGCCACGAGTACCGCTGCAAGGCCGACTAACGAGTGGAAAGCGGCAACGAGCTGCGGCATCGCGGTCATCGCGATACGCCGCGCGGTGACGACACCGATCGCCGCGCCGATACCGATCGCGGCAAGGATTTCAATCAGCGTGACGGCGTCGAGATGAAAGACAAAGCTCGCAGTATCCTCGGCAACCGAGCCGAAGCTGCCGCCGTGTCCCGGCACGTGCGTGACGAGTGTCGTCACCACCGCGATCGTCATGCCGATCATGCCGAAGCGGTTGCCGCGCTGGCTGGAGGTCGGGCTCGACAGCCCGCGCAGCGCCAGAATGAAGCACACCCCCGCGACCAGATAGGCCAGTGCCGCCCAAGGATTGATCGTTACCTGTTCCATTCAACCCCCAACCGTCACCCCGGCCCTGTGCCGGGGTCCACCGCGCCGCTGAGCGCAAGTGGATGAGTGGATCCCGGGACAAGCCCGGGATGACGAAATCAATGCTTGGCCGCGGCCGGCCGGTCCTTCTTCTTGTACATCGCAAGCATCCGCGCGGTGACCGCGAAGCCGCCGAAGATGTTGACGCTCGCCAGCACCACCGCGAGCAGGCCGAGCCATTTCGAAATGGCCCCGCCTTCCCCGATCGTCACCGCCGCCGAGGCGATCAGCGCCCCGACGATGATCACCGACGAGATCGCATTGGTCACCGCCATCAACGGCGTGTGCAGCGCCGGGGTCACCGACCAGACGACGTAATAGCCGACGAACACCGCCATCACGAAGATCGAGAGGATCGAAATGAAGTCCATTAGCTTATTCTCCGGGCGCGGGCGCTGCCGCCAGCGTGGAATCGACGAACTTGCGATAGTCGGCGAGATTCGTTTGGTAGACCATCATCACGACGCGGCAGTCGCCCGGGCCTGATGGCGGGTGACGCGGCGGCGAGAAACCTTGTTCACCGTAGCGAGCGATCAGGCGCTTGCGGATTTCAACGAACGCATCGTCGGCTGCCTTCCGTTCGGGGCCACCACATTTCAGGTCATCTGCGCGCTCGTGGAACGCCACGATCCGGTAAAAGCCGAACAGCACGTCAATGGGCGCTTTGGGCGCGGCAGTCGCCTGTGCGAGGGCAAGGGCGATGAGCGCGACGCTCAACCTAGCAGCCTCTGGCTGACGACCTTGCCATCCTTCGTCAGCCGAACCGCGTCGCCGATCTCCTCGTCGAGCACCGGCTTGCCCGCTTCCTTGTCCCAGAAGGTCGAGAGGAAATTGTACAGGTTGCGCGCGAACAGCGCCGAGCTGTCGGTGGCGAGGCGCGAGGCGACGTTCTTGTGCCCGACGATCCGCACCCCATGCTTCTCGACCACTTCGCCGGCGACCGAGCCTTCGACATTGCCGCCGCTCTCGACCGCGAGATCGACGATCACGCTGCCAGGCCGCATCGTCGCGATCTGTGCGTCGCTGATCAGCCGCGGCGCGGGGCGTCCGGGGATGAGCGCGGTGGTGATGACGATGTCCTGTTTGGCGATGTGACCGGAAACCAGTTCGGCCTGCGCCTTCTGGTATTCCTCGCTCATCTCGGTGGCATAGCCGCCCGAGCCTTCGCCCTCGATCCCGACGACATTCTCGACGAAGATCGGCTTGGCGCCGAGCGACTGGATCTGTTCCTTGGTCGCCGAGCGCACGTCGGTCGCCGAGACCTGCGCGCCCAGCCGCCGTGCGGTGGCAATCGCCTGGAGGCCGGCGACACCGACGCCCATGACGAAGCATTTCGCGGCCGACACCGTGCCCGCCGCGGTCATCATCATCGGGAAAGCGCGGCCATATTCGGCCGCGGCGTCGAGCACCGCCTTGTAGCCGGCGAGGTTGGCCTGGCTCGACAAGATATCCATCGACTGCGCGCGGGTGATGCGCGGCATGAATTCCATCGCCAGCGCCTCGATGCCCGCGGCGGCATAAGCGTCGACCCGCGCTCGCTCGCCGAACGGGTTCAAGCCGGCGACCAGCCAGACGCCCTTGGTGGCGTCTTTCAGGTCGGCGGGATCCGGCCCTTGGATGCCGAGCACGATATCGGCGCCCTTGAGCGTCGCCGCCCGCGTGCCGATCGTCGCACCCGCGCCTTCATAGCCGGCATCGTCATAGCTGGCCGCGACGCCCGCGCCGGCCCCGACCGCGACCTGGGCACCCAGCGCGGCGAACTTCTTGACCGTTTCCGGAGTCGCCGCGACGCGGCGCTCGCCCGACGCGGTTTCCCGCAGGACGGCGATCTTCACCCGCGGCTTACTTGTGACCGGAGGAGATGAGCCAGATCACGATCGCCGCGATCAGGAAGCACCCCACCGCGCCGTATTTGAGCATCCCGAGCACCGAGTGATACGTCGACTCATGTGCCCTCATGTCGGTTTGGTCGGCCATGCCGCTACTCTCTCCACCCTGATTGTGAGCGCGGTCTTAGCCAGCACGGCTCCGCGCCTCAACCCTACAAACAGTTAGTTCGGTATGATGGCGGCCAAGTTGATGTTTGTCGCAGCGGCCGTGCTTAAGCTGGCCTTTACTCCCTCGCCTTATGGTTACCGTGTGAATTGGCACGATAAGAGGGCGGGATGACGCGCAACGGACAGCGCCTCCTAATGTTGATCGACGACGAGCCCGCGCAGCGCCGCCTGGTTTCGGCGATCGCCGCGCGGCGCGACTGGCGTTCGGTGTTCGCGCCCGACGGCGAGACCGCGATCGCGATGCTCGGCACCCAGGACGGGATGCAGCTCGACGCGATCCTGCTCGACAGTTTCGGCCCCGAAAGCGAGGCCGAGGACCTGATTCGCGAACTGCGCGTCCGCCGTCCGCAACTCCCCATTCTGATGCTCACCGCCAACGGCTCGGTCGCGCAGGCGGTCGCCGCGATGCGCGCGGGTGCGACCGATTATCTGGTCAAGCCATTCGCGTCCGAGCGCTTGTTGTCGGCGCTCGAAGCCGTTGTCGCCGGCACCGACGCCGGCGAATTGCGCCCGCTGACCGAAAAGATTCCCGCCTTGCTCGGATTCGACGAGATCGTCGGCGCCTCGCCCGATTTCCGCGCCGCGCTGGCGATCGCGGCCAAGGCGGCACGCGCCCGCGTGCCGGTCCTGATCGAGGGCGAGAGCGGCGTCGGCAAGGAAGTCGTCGCCGAAGCGATCCACGCCGCAAGCCCGCGCGGCAAGAAACCGATGATCGCGATCAATTGCGGCGCGATCCCCGCCAATCTGGTCGAAAGCGAGTTGTTCGGGCACGAAAAGGGCGCGTTCACCGGCGCGTTCGAGCGCAAGATCGGCAAGTTCGCCGATGCCGATGGCGGCACCTTGTTCCTCGACGAGATCGGCGAGATGCCGCTCGACGCGCAGGTCAAACTGCTCCGCGTGCTGCAATCGGGCGAAGTCCAGCCGATCGGCGCGCGTCATGTCCGCGAAGTCGACGTCCGCGTCATCGCCGCGACCAACAAGCGCCTGATCGAAGAGGTCGAGGCGGGCCGGTTCCGCGAGGACCTCTATTACCGCCTCAACGTCGTCCAGGTGACGATCCCGCCCTTGCGCGAACGCACCGCCGACATCCCGGCGCTCGCTCGCCATCTGCTCGCGCGGATCGCCGATCAGCCCGGCCTGCGTCCGCTCGGCATCACCGACGACGCGCTGGCGCTGCTCGGCCGCTACGACTGGCCGGGCAATGTCCGCCAGCTGCAGAACGCGCTCTTCCGCGCCGCGGTCTTGTGCGAGGGCGACGCGCTGACCCGCGCCGACTTCCCGCAGATCGCCGCGCTCGGCACCGCGCGCGTGCCGACACCCGGCGGCCAGATGGCGACATCGGGCGGCGTCACCCTGTTCCGCGCCGATGGCAATATGCGTCCGCTCGAAGAGATCGAAGCCGACGTCATCCGCCTCGCCATCGGCCATTATCGCGGCCGCATGACCGAAGTCGCGCGGCGATTGGGGATCGGGCGGTCGACGCTTTATCGCAAGCTCGGCGAACTCGGCATCGACAACGCGGCGTAAGACTTGTGCCCTCTCCCGCGTGCGGGAGAGGGAGGGGCCCGCCGCCGTCAGGCGGTGGGAAGGTGAGGGTCTTCTTTCTTCTTCTGTCTCAGCACACGCCTGGAAGAAGAAAGAAGACCCTCACCCAACCCTCTCCCGCTTGCGGGAGAGGGCTTGAAGTACTCCCTTCCACCATTGCCGCCCCTTCTGACTCACCCTAGTGCCACCCCTCATGCGCATCACCGATACCGACATCGCCCTCGCCATGGCCCTGGCCGACGCCGCCGGCGCGGCGATCCGCCCGCATTTCCGCGCGCCGTTCCAGGTCGAGATCAAGGACGACGCGTCCCCCGTCACGATCGCCGACCGCGCCGCCGAACAGGCGATGCGCGCGCTGCTCGCGGCCGAGGCGCCGCGCGACGGCATTTCGGGCGAGGAATTCGGCACGACCGAAGGATCGACCGGGCGGCAATGGGTGCTCGACCCGATTGACGGGACCCGCGCCTTCATCGCCGGGCGGCCGCTGTTCGGTACCTTGATCGCGCTAGTGATCGACGGCTGGCCGGCGATCGGCATCATCGACCAGCCGATCCTGAAGGAGCGCTGGGTCGGCGCGATCGGACGCCCCACCCTGTTCAACGGCAAGCCGACCAAGACGCGCGCCTGCCGCGAGCTGAGCCAGGCGCTGCTTGCCACCACCTCGCCCGCCTTGTTCGACGATTCGCAGCTCCATGCCTTCGAGCATCTCGATGGCGCTGTGCGCTCCGTCGTGCTGGGGGGTGATTGCTACAATTACGCCACCTTGGCCTCGGGCTGGCTCGATCTCGTCGTCGAGGCCGGTCTCAAACTCCACGACTTCGCCGCGCTCGTCCCGGTGATCGAAGGCGCCGGCGGACGGATGTGCGACTGGTCTGGCGACCCGCTGACCGCAGCCAGCAACGGCGAAGTGGTCGCCGCGGGCGATCCGGCGCGGGTGGAGGAAGTGCTGGAAGCGCTAGCCTGTCGCGGGCATTGATATTGTCACGCGGAGGCGCGGAGAGCGCGGAGGTTTTAGTTCGACGCCCGCGACCCGACAGACCGCCTTCTTCGCGCCTCCGCGCCTCCGCGTGATTCTGAATCCCCAAGCCGAGGTTGCATTTCGCGAGACTCGCGGCTATGCGCGCCAGCTTCCCGAGCGATGCGTGGAAAGAACGGCCCGGCCATCAGGGCTGCCGCGGCTGTTCCAGTATCGCTCAAACCGAAAGGACCAAAATGCCCAAGCTCAAGACCAAGAGCGGCGTCAAGAAGCGCTTCAAGCTCACCGCCACCGGTAAGCTGAAGCACGGCGTCGCCGGCAAGCGCCACCGGCTCATCAGCCATAACGGCAAGTACATCCGCCAGAACCGCGGCACCACGGTGCTGTCGGACGCCGACACCAAGACGGTGAAGGCCTGGGCCCCGTACGGCCTGAACTGAGGAGCTAGACAGATATGGCACGCGTCAAACGTGGTGTGACCACCCGCGCCAAGCACAAGAACATTCTTGAGCAGGCCAAGGGCTATTCGGGTCGCCGCAAGAACACCATCCGCATCGCTCGTCAGGCCGTCGAAAAGGCCGGGCAATATGCGTATCGCGACCGCAAGGTCAAAAAGCGGACCTTCCGCGGTCTGTGGATCCAGCGCATCAACGCCGGCGTCCGCGCCGAGGGTCTCACCTATTCGCAATTCATGCACGGCCTGAAGCTCGCCGGCATCGATCTCGACCGGAAGGTCCTGGCCGATATCGCGATGCACGAGTCGGAAGCGTTTACCGCCATCATCGCGCAGGCGAAGGCGGCACTGCCCCAGGCCGCCTGAGCGACCTGTAGCGAGTGAAGATATGGGGCGTCGGTGGCAACACCGGCGCCCTTTTCTTTTCGGAGTCGAAGGGGCGGCACCTAGTGATGAACGCGATCAGGTTTGGCCGTCATGCCGGGCTTGTCCCGGCATCCACCGTGCAGGTTAGCGCAGAAACAAGAGCTTCTTTTCCCGGACTTGCCGCCCGGTGGACCCCGGCACAAGGCCGGGGTGACGATTCAGCTTGGTCGCAGCAACTCTAACTTCTTTGAGAGAACGACGTGGTCGAACTACGAGCAATGGAAGACAGCGATTTCGCGTGGTTGCTGGGCGAAGGTCCGGCGGCGGCGAACCCGCCGGCGATCTGCGAAGGCGGCGTCGCACCGGTCGCGGTGATCGACCTGATCCGAGGCGTCGCGGCGAAGAACCGCGAGGCGCTGGGCGGCGACGTGGCCTGGCTGGTCGTCGCGAATGGCGAAGCGGTCGGCATGATCAGCTTCACGCGCCCGCACGATGGCAAGCGCCCGGAGATCGGTTACGGCATCGCTGACAGCCGCCAGGGACGCGGCCACGCCACGCAGGCGGTCACCGCCTTGCTGCCGATCGTCCGTGCGCGCGGCTTTGACGGCTTGACCGCGGAGACCGGGGTGGGCAACCGGCCCTCGCAGATGGTGCTGGAGCGCAACGGCTTCACCCGCACCGGCGAGCGCACCGACCCCGAGGACGGCGACCTCTATCTATGGACGATCGGATTGAACGATGAGTGATCTCGACCAGCTCCAGCGCGACCTGCTCGCGGCGATCGGCAGTGCCGGTCTGGCCGGGCTGGAGGACATCCGCGTCTCGGCGCTCGGCAAGTCGGGCAGCGTGACCGGGTTGCTCAAGACCCTGGGCGGCATGTCGCCGGAGGAGCGCCAGACGACCGGCCCGCGCATCCATGCGCTGCGTGAGGCGGTGAGCGAGGCGCTGACGGTGCGCAAGGCGGGGCTCGAACGCGCGGCGCTCGACGCGCGGCTGGCGGGCGAGACGCTCGATATGACCTTGCCGGTGGATGTCCCGTCGGCCGGGACGGTCCATCCGGTCAGCCAGGTGATGGACGAGTTGGCTGAGATTTTCGCCGATTTGGGCTTCGCGGTCGCGACCGGGCCCGAGATCGAGGACGACTGGCACAATTTCACCGCGCTCAACATTCCGGAGTCGCACCCGGCGCGGGCGATGCACGATACCTTCTACTTCCCCGACCAGCCGGACGGGGAGCGCAAGATGCTGCTCCGCACGCACACCAGTCCGGTGCAGATCCGCACGATGGTCAACCAGAAGCCGCCGATCCGCATCATCGCGCCGGGGCGGACCTATCGGTCGGACTCCGATGCGACGCACACGCCGATGTTCCACCAGGTCGAGGGCCTGGTGATCGACAAGGGGATCACGCTCGGCCACCTCAAATGGACGCTCGAGACCTTCCTGAAAGCCTATTTCGAGCGCGACGACATCGTGCTGCGCCTCAGGCCCAGCTATTTCCCCTTTACCGAGCCGTCGGCGGAGGTCGATGTCGGCTACACAATCCAGAACGGCAAGCGCGTGATCGGCGGGTCGGACCATTGGATGGAAGTGCTGGGCAGCGGCATGGTCCATCCCAAGGTGATCGCGGCGTGCGGGCTCGATCCCGACGAATGGCAGGGCTTCGCCTTCGGCTGCGGGATCGATCGGCTGGCGATGCTCAAATACGGCATGGACGACCTGCGCGCCTTCTTCGACGGCGATATCCGCTGGCTCAAACATTACGGGTTCGCGGCCTTGGATGTCCCGACGCTGAGCGGAGGAGTGGGGGCATGATTCATTCCCGTCATCCCAGCGAAAGCTGGGATCTCCTCGTGGCGCGCGCTGCGCTTAATCCCAACAAGACCCCAGCTTGCGCTGGGGTGACGGATATTTCGGCATGAAGTTCACCCTGAACTGGCTCAAGGAGCATCTCGATACCCAGACCTCGCTCGACGACATCGTCGAGGCGCTGACGCGCGTCGGGCTCGAGGTCGAGGGCGTCGACAATCCGGGCGAGAAGCTGGCCGCGTTCAAGGTCGCGCGCGTGCTGACCGCCGAGCGTCACCCCCAAGCCGACAAATTGCAGGTGCTGACCGTCGATACCGGCGACGGCACGCCGCTTCAGGTGGTGTGCGGTGCGCCCAATGCGCGCGCTGGATTGGTCGGCGTGCTCGGCTTGCCGGGCGCGATCGTGCCGGCCAATGGCATGGAGCTCAAGGTTTCGGCGATCCGCGGGGTCGAATCGAACGGCATGATGTGCTCGACGCGCGAGCTCGAGCTGGGCGACGATCATGACGGCATCATCGAGCTGCCGGCCGATGCACCGATCGGCACGACCTTTCCCGATTATGCCGGGCTCAACGATCCGGTGATCGACGTCTCGATCACGCCGAACCGCCAGGATTGCATGGGCGTGCGCGGCATCGCGCGCGACCTCGCGGCTGCGGGACTGGGAACGCTCAAGCCGCTCGCCCAGGTCTATCGTGTCGAGGCAATCGCGCCGGTCGCGGGCGAAGGCCCCGGCCCCGACGTGCGCACCGATGACCCCGCGGGCTGCCCGGCCTTCTATGGCCAGGAAGTGCGCGGCGTGACCAACGGCGCCGCCCCCGAATGGATGCGGCGGTTCCTGACCGCAATCGGGCAGAAGCCGATCTCGATACTGGTCGACATCACCAATTTCGTGTCGGTCGATCTCGGCCGGCCGCTCCACGTCTATGACAAGGCCAAGCTTTCGGGCGGGCTGGTTGCGCGGCGCGCCAAGGCAGGTGAGCAGGTGCTGGCGCTCAACGGCAAGACCTATACGCTCGACGAGACGATGACCGTCATCGCCGACGACGAGGCCGTGCACGATATCGGCGGCATCATGGGCGGCGAGCATTCGGGCGTGTCCGACGCGACCACCGACGTGGTGATCGAATGCGCCTATTTCGATCCCGACCATATCGCGCGGACCGGGCAGAAGCTCGGGCTGACCAGCGATGCGCGCCAGCGGTTCGAGCGCGGGGTCGACCCGTCCTTCCTCGACGATGGCCTGGCGATCGCGACCAAGCTGGTGCTCGATCATTGCGGCGGGACCGCGAGCGGGGTCACGCGGGCTGGCGAGCCGCCGCTCGCGCCGCGCACCGTCTTGTTCGATCCCAATCTCGCGGAGACTCTTGGAGGCATGGCAATCGCGCCTCTCAGGCAGAAGGCGATTCTTGAGAGCTTAGGGTTCGAGGTGGATCTTGCGCTTTTTGCCGCCAAAGTTCCGACCTGGCGCCGCGATATCGATGGCGCGGCCGATCTGGTCGAGGAAGTCATCCGGATCGAGGGGATCGACAAGGTCCAGCCGGTGCCGCTCGACCGCGCGCCCGGCGTGGCGCGTCCGACCGCGACGCCCGAGCAGAAACTCGAACGCAAGCTGCGGCGGGCCGCCGCGGCGCGCGGGCTCGACGAAGCGGTGACCTGGAGCTTCCTGAGCCAGGCCGAGGCCGAAGCCTTCGGCGGCGGAGCGTGGAGCCTGGCCAATCCGATCAGCGAGGACCTCAAGGTCATGCGCCCGTCGCTGCTGCCCGGCCTGTTGTCGGCGGCGGCACGCAATCTCAATCGCGGCGTCGGCAGCGTGCGGCTGTTCGAACTCGGCCGGCGCTATCTGGCGGACGCCGAACGCCCAACCTTGGGCGTGGTGCTGGCGGGCGACCGCCGGCCGCGCGGCTGGCAGACGGGCAAGGCGCAGGGCTTCGACGCGTTCGACGCCAAGGCCGAGGCGCTGGCGTTGCTCGCCGCCGCCGGGGCGCCGGTCGACAATCTCCAGGTGATGGGCGAGGCCGGCGAGACCTGGCATCCCGGCCAGTCGGGCACCTTGCGGCTCGGCCCCAAGACCGTGCTCGCGTCGTTCGGCATGCTCCATCCCTCGACCGCCAAGGCATTCGACCTCGACGGCCCCGTCGCCGCGGTCGAACTCTATATCGACGCGATCCCCGGAAAGAGATCGTCGGGTTTCATGCGACCGGCCTATGCGCCACCCGCGCTCCAGGCGGTCAAGCGCGACTTCGCCTTCACCGTGCCCGCCGGCCTGACCGCCGATGCGCTGGCTCGCGCGGTGCGTGGGAGCGATAAGGCGGCGATCACCGGCGCGCGCGTGTTCGATCTGTTCGAGCGCGATGGCGTCAAGTCGATGGCGATCGAGGTGACGTTGCAGCCGAGCGACAAGAGCTTCACCGATGCCGATCTGAAGGCGATCGCTGACAAGGTGGTCGCAACGGCCGAGAAGCTAGGGGCGACATTGCGAGGATAAAACAGACCCTCACCCTTCCGGCGCTTTCGCGCCTCCCTCCCTCTCCCGCATGCGGGAGAGGTAAGGGGCCCGCCGCCGAAGGCGGTGGGAATGGTGAGGGTCTGTTGGAACTGGAAAGGAAGACACATGCGCACAGCCCTGATCACCGGTGGAACCTCGGGCATCGGCGAGGCAGCGGTGCGCGCGTTTGTTGCCGCCGGCTGGCGCGTCATCGCCACCGGGCGGCGCAAGGAACGGCTCGATACTTTGGTCGCCGAGCTGGGCGCCGATAAGGTGCATCCCGCGGTGTTCGACGTGCGTGATGAAGCCGCGCGCGATGCCGCGCTCAACGCGCTGCCGGAGAACTTCCGCGCGATCGATCTGCTGATCAACAATGCCGGGCTCGCGCTCGGCACCGCGCCGGCGCAGTCCGCCTCGCTCGATCAATGGAAGACGATGATCGACACTAATGTCACTGCTCTGGTGTCGCTAACGCGCAAGCTGTTGCCTGCCTTGGTCGAGCGCAAGGGCGCGATCATCAACATCTCGTCGGTTGCGGCGACCTATCCCTATACCGGCGGCAATGTGTACGGCGGGACCAAGGCATTCGTCCACCAGTTCAGCCTGGGGCTGCGTTCGGACCTGGCGGGCACAGGCGTCCGTGTCACCTCGATCGAACCGGGCATGGTCGAGACCGAATTCACGCTGGTCCGCACCGAGGGCAATCAGGAAGCGTCGGACAAGCTTTATGGCGGCGCCAATCCGATGACCGGCGAGGATATCGCCAACACGCTGCTATGGGTCGCCCAGCTGCCGCCGCACCTCAACATCAATACGCTCGAGCTGATGCCGGTCAGCCAGTCCTTCGCCGGGTTCCAGGTCGCGCGCGGCTGAGTTTGGGCGCAGCCTGCGGGTTGCCTTCGATCGGTTCGGCGAGGACACCGGCGCAATGACCGACTCCGACTTCACCGCGATGATGCGCGCCGCCGAGGCAGCGATCGACTATCGCCGCTGCATCGCCACGGCGAAAACCACACCGGCCGCAACGTACGCCGAGGTCTTGCCCGCGTTCGACGCACCGGTCCCCGAGCAGGGCGGCGAAGCCGATGCGATCATCGCCGACCTGATCGAGCACGCGACGCCGGGCATCCGCGCCTCGACCGGGCCGCGCTTTTATGGCTGGGTGATCGGCAGCTCGCACCCGACCGGGGTCGCCGCCGACTGGCTGACCGCGGCCTGGGGGCAGAATGCCGGCAATATCCTGGCCGCGCCCGCCGCGAGCGCGGTCGAGGCAGTGGCGGCACGCTGGTTGCTCGACCTGCTGGGGCTTCCCGCTGAGGCATCGGTCGGCTTCGTCACCGGCGCGACGGTCGCCAATTTCGTCTGCCTGGCCGCGGCACGCAGCGAGGTGCTGCGCCGCGTCGGCTGGGACGTCGAGGGCGACGGCATGTTCGGCGCGCCGCCGATCACTGTACTGATCGGTGTCGATGCGCATGCGACGGTGTTTTCGGGGCTCAAATATCTCGGCCTCGGCGCGAGGCGCGTAACGTCGGTCGCGACCGACGACGCAGGGCGCATGCTGCCGGGCGCGTTCGAGGCGGCGCTGAAGGCGGCATCGGGCCCGGTCATCGCGATCGCGCAGGCGGGACAGATCAATACCGGCGCGAGCGATCCCTTCGCCACGATCGCCCCGCTGGCGCGCGAGGCGGGTGCCTGGCTGCATGTCGACGGGGCGTTCGGATTGTGGGCCCAGGCCAGCCCCCGATACGCGCACCTTACCAAAAGCGTCGAGCTGGCCGACAGCTGGGCGACCGACGGACACAAATGGCTGCAGACGCCGTACGATTCGGGGTTCGCGATCGTCCGTGATGCTGAAGCGCATCGCCGCGCGATGGCGATCTCGGCCAGCTATCTGCCGCCCGCCGAGGGCGCCGAGCGCGATCCGTCGGCCTATGTCCCCGAACTCTCGCGCCGCGCCCGCGGATTCTCCGCCTGGGCGATGATCCGCCAGTTGGGACGAAGCGGGATCGCCGAGATAGTCGAGCGTTGCTGCCGGGTAGCCGCACGGATCGCCGAGCGCGCCGCCGCCGAACCGGGGATCGCGCTGGTGCTGGTGCCCGAACTCAACCAGCTGATGCTCCGCTTCGGCGATAGCGACGACGCGACACGCGCCACGGTGCAGCGCGTGCAGGATGATGCAATCGCCTGGATCGGCGGGGCGGAGTGGCACGGGCAATGGGTGATGCGGGTGTCGGTCAGTTCGTCGGCGACGACCGAGGCGGACGCGGACCTGACCGCCGAGGCGATCGTTTCCGCCTGGCGGGCAGTAAGGGAGAACATCGCGTGACCGACACCCTGATCGAGATCGGCAACTACCAACTGTCGGCGGCGATCAATCCGCTGGGCGCGGAACTCACGCATCTGCGCGATGCCGAGGGCCGCGAGCTGATGACCGATGCCGATCCGGCCTATTGGACCGGGCACGCGCCGATATTGTTTCCGATCATCGGGCGGTTGAGTGGTGACACGCTGCGGCTCGATGGCCGTAACTATGCGATGAAGCAGCACGGCTTCGCGCGGCATGAAACGTTCGACCTCGCCGCACACACGGCTACCAGCGCGACGTTCCGTCTGACCGCCAATGACGAGACGCGCGCCGACTATCCGTTCGAGTTCGTGCTGGAGGTCAGGTTCTCGATCGACGCGGCGACGCTGGCGATCGACGTGCGTATCGCCAATCCCGGTAGCGCGCCGTTGCCCACGAGTCTCGGCTTTCACCCCGCCTTCGCCTGGCCATTGCCTTATGGCCGCCCGCGCGACGAGCATCGCATCACCTTCGCGGCCGACGAGACTGGCGACATCGTCGAGCTTGCCGGCGGCCTGTTCGCCAGCCGGCGTCCCTCTCCGCTCGATGGCCGCATCCTCCACCTCGCCGACGATTTGTTCGCCCAGGACGCGCTAATCTGGGATCCGGTGGCGTCGCACAGCGTGACCTATGGTGCCGCCGACGGTCCGCAGTTGCGGGTGGATTTCCCCGGCACACCGTATCTCGGCATCTGGACCAAGCCCGGCGCCGCATTCGTTTGTATCGAGCCGTGGCATGGCCATGCCGACCCCGCCGGGTTCGGCGGCGATTTCCGGACCAAGCCGGGCGTGTTCGCGGTCGCGCCGGGCGCGGACTGGACGGGCCGGATGGCAATCACGCTCGAACCCTAGATTGAGAGCCAAATTAAGCCGTGTTCTTAAAGCGATCCATTTCCAAAAACTCGTCATCCCAGCGAAAGCTGGGATCTCAAGCGGCATTGCGTTACCGCCAGAGACCCCAGCTTTCGCTGGGGTGACGGGAGGGTACCGCGGGGGATGACAACGGGAATATGAGTCCCCAACAAGTCCCTTGTCGGGGGTGCGGCGCTCGCCATATCGCGCGGGACACGAAGGGGGATCGGGGATGCTGGTCGCGCTGATATCGATATGGGCCGCGCTGTTGATGGCGCGGGGAACACCGATCGGGATTCGCCTGCATCGCCTGTTGGTGGAGGCGCCCGCGCGCCGCCTGTCGCGGATCGGCCGCGGGCACGTTCTGCTTGCGATCGTCACCCTGTCGATCATCGTCAGCGTGATCTGGCTGCTTGACAATGACGGGCGGATGCTCGTCACGATGGGGCTGCCCGATTTCCTGGGCTTCGCGACAGCAATCGACCTGTCGGCGCTACTCGATCTCGCCGCGGTTGCGGTGATCGCGGCGGCAACGGTCCGGGTCCGCACAGTCGTGACATGGCTAAGCCACAAGGTCGCACCGCGGCGGCCACGCGCTCGCCGGACGCGCGTGCAAAGGCTGCGCCCGCCCGCCAATGACGACGAGGACCAACGAGCGCTCGCCGCTTAGGGTCTGTACTCGACCTCAGCCTACCCTGCGGCTAGGAGCCGCGGACCATGAGTATTTCCGACCGCCGCACCTTCGCGATCATTTCGCACCCTGACGCCGGCAAAACCACCCTGACCGAGAAGCTGTTGTACTTCGGCGGCGCCATTCATCTCGCCGGCGAGGTCAAGGCACGCGGGCAGACCCGGCGCGCGCGATCGGACTGGATGAAGATCGAACAGCAGCGCGGCATTTCGGTGACCAGCTCGGTGATGACGTTCGAGAAGGACGGCATCACCTTCAACCTGCTCGACACGCCGGGCCACGAGGACTTTTCCGAAGACACCTATCGCACGCTGACCGCGGTCGATTCCGCCGTGATGGTGATCGACGCGGCGCGCGGCATCGAGGCGCAGACGCGCAAATTGTTCGAGGTCTGTCGGCTGCGCTCGGTGCCGATCATCACCTTCGTCAACAAGGTCGACCGCGAAGGGCGCCCGCCGTTCGAATTGCTCGACGAGATCGCCGACATACTCGCGCTCGACGTCGCGCCGATGAGCTGGCCGGTCGGGATGGGCGGGCAGTTCCAGGGCGTGCTGGACCTCGTCACCAACAAGGTCAGCAGGCCCGAGGGCGACAGCCGCGAATTCCTCGGCAAGGTCGACGACGCGCCCGAGCTCCCGATCGACATCGCCGAGGAAGTCGAGCTGGCACAGGCCGGCTATGCCGCGTTCGACGCCGATGCCTATCGCCATGGCGACTTGACCCCGGTCTATTTCGGATCGGCGCTCAAGGATTTCGGCGTCGCCGAGCTGATCGCCGCGCTCGCCGCTTACGCCCCGCCGCCGCGACCGCAGCCGGCTGAGCCGGCGCCGGTCTCGCCCGATTTCGACGAGGTCACCGGCTTCGTGTTCAAGGTCCAGGCGAACATGGACCCGCAGCATCGCGACCGGATCGCGTTCATGCGTCTGTGTTCGGGCGTGTTCAAGCGCGGCATGAAACTGACCCCGACCGGCCATGGCAAGCCGATCGCGGTGCATTCGCCGATCCTGTTCTTCGCGCAGAATCGCGAAGTCGCCGACGAGGCCTATCCCGGCGATATCATCGGCATTCCCAATCACGGCACGTTGCGGGTCGGCGACACCTTGTCCGAGCGGGCCGATATTCGCTTCACCGGCCTGCCCAATTTCGCCCCCGAAATCCTGCGCCGCGTGGTGCTGAAGGATCCGACCAAGACCAAGCAATTGCGCAAGGCGCTCGACGACATGGCCGAGGAAGGCGTGACCCAGGTCTTCTATCCCGAGATCGGGTCGAACTGGGTGATCGGCGTGGTCGGGCAGTTGCAGCTCGAAGTGCTGATCAGCCGGCTCGACGCCGAGTACAAGGTCGCGGCGGGGCTCGAGATGGCGCCGTATGAGACCGCGCGGTGGATTTCGTCGGATGATCCGGCGGCGCTCAAGGAATTCCTCGACCTCAATCGCGGGGCGCTGGCCAAGGATCGCGACGGCAATCCGGTCTATATGGCGAAGTCGGCCTGGGACGTCGGCTATGTCGCCGACCGCTATCCCAAGGTGAAGTTCGCCGCGACGCGCGAGCGGTAGCAGCAGCGTCCGCGGTTGGGCGCCGACACAGCGAAGCTATAAAGCCGCGAAACTTTTGGTGCGGTTGCGAAGGACGGGCGCATCGCTATAGCCGCGGGCGACCATCAGGAGCCCATCATGCAGCCTTCCGCCGCGCTCGCCCGCATCAAGCCCTCTCCGACGCTGGCGATCACCAGCCGCGTCCTGGAATTGAAGCGCCAAGGCGTCGACGTGATCGGCCTGGGCGCCGGCGAGCCCGATTTCGACACGCCCGACTTCATCAAGGAAGCCGGGATCAAGGCGATCCGCGACGGCAAGACCAAATATACCAATGTCGACGGCACGCCCGAGCTCAAGGAAGCGGTGCGGCTGAAGTTCAAGCGCGACAATGCGCTGGATTACGAGATCGGCCAGATCACGATCAACGCGGGCGGCAAGCACACCTTGTTCAACGCGATGGTCGCGACGATCGACCCGGGCGACGAGGTGGTCATCCCCGCACCCTATTGGGTGAGCTATCCCGACGTCGTGCTGTTCGCCGGCGGCACGCCGGTGTTCGCCGCGGCGGGTGCGGCGCAGAATTACAAGCTCAAGCCCGAGCAGCTCGAGGCGGCGATCACCGCGAAGACCAAATGGGTGATCCTCAACTCGCCGTCCAACCCGACCGGCGCCGCCTATAGCGAGGCCGAGTTGAAGGCGCTGGGCGAAGTGCTCGAGCGCCACCCGCACGTCTGGATCTTCGCTGACGATATGTACGAGCACATCGTGTTCGACGATTTCCACTTCACCTCGATCGCGCAGGTCTGCCCGTCGCTCTACGACCGCACGCTGACCGCCAATGGCTGCTCCAAGGCCTATGCGATGACTGGCTGGCGGATCGGCTTTGCCGCCGGCGCGCCCTGGCTGATCAAGGCGATGTCCAAGCTGCAGTCGCAATCGACCAGCAATCCCTGCTCGATCGCCCAGGCGGCGTCGGTGGCGGCACTGACCGGCGACCAGTCGTTCCTCAAGGACAATGCCAAATTGTTCGAGCATCGCCGCGACCTGGTCGTGTCGATGCTCAACCAGGCGACGGGTATCACCTGTCCGCGGCCCGAAGGTGCTTTCTACGTCTATCCCGAATTCTCCGCGCTGATCGGCAAGACCACGCCTGGCGGCCGGACGATCGCGACCGACGAGGATTTCGTCACGTACCTGCTCGACGATGCCAAGGTCGCGGCGGTGCAGGGCGAGGCGTTCGGCCTCTCGCCGGCGATGCGGATCAGCTACGCCACGTCGGACGAACTGCTGCGCGAGGCGTGCGAGCGCATCCAGACGGCCTGCGCGGCGCTGCGCTGAGAATGCTCAGTGTTCCTGCGAAAGCAGGAACCCAGGACCACGAGCGACACCGCCTGTAACCCTGGGCAGCTGCTTTCGCAGGAGCACGGCGTTGGGACGCCCCAAACCCAAACCCCCGATGAACGGACGGGCCAGAGAAAGTTCAGGCGCGGAAACCTATCGTTTCGACCATCAGGGTTGAAGCGAAGCGCCCGAACGCCGATTTCGCACCCGCAACAAAGGACAAGAGCCATGAAGGCCCTCATCACTTCCTCCTTTTTCTGGCGGTTCGTCGGTGGCTTCGCTCTGGGTGGAGTCGGCGTGCTGACGCTGCACCCGGCAGGCGCGCAGACCATGCCGCAGGCCCCGGCAGCCGTCGCCCATCTGGCGGACTGAAACCTTGGGGCGCCGTATTCCGTATCTATATGATCGGAACAACGGAGCCCCCCGTATGATCAAATATGTCTTGCCGCTTGCCGCCGCCGGTGCACTGGCCGCGGCGATCTTCACCAGCCCCCTCGCCCATGCCGAACGCGCCGTGCCGATTCCGGCCCCGGCGCATGATGTCCAGCCGACCGTGAAGCCCAATGTCGCGGTGCTTGCCGGCGGCTGTTTCTGGGGAATGGAAGCGGTGTTCGAGCGCGTCAAAGGCGTGACCAACGTCACTGCGGGCTATGCCGGCGGCACCGCCGCGACCGCGACCTATGACCAGGTGTCGGCCGAGACCACGCGCCATGCCGAGGCGATCCGCGTCGCCTACGATCCGCGTGTCGTGAGCTACGGCACATTGCTGCGCATCTATTTCTCGGTCGCGCACGATCCGACCACTCTCGACCGCCAGGGTCCCGATCGCGGCACCAGCTATCGCTCGGCGATCTTCCCGCAGAATACGGCGCAGCGCGCAGTGGCGGCGGCATATATCGCGCAGCTCGGTCAGGCGAAGGCCTATCCGCGACCGATCGTGACCAAGATTGAGACCGGCGGCTTCTATCCGGCCGAAGCCTATCACCAGCATTTCTTCGACCGGAATCCCAACCACCCGTACATCGTGGCGTGGGACAAGCCGAAGGTCGCGGCGTTCAAGGCGGCATTTCCGGCGTTGGCGAAGTAGCTCCTCCGTGTTCCTGCGGAAGCAGGAACCCAGGGCCACAATCTAGCCGGTTCGCGACAATAACCCTGGACTCCTGCTTTCGCAGGAGCACTGGAATCACGCCGCCAACGGAAACCGCAACAGCCGGTCCGCCACCGGCACCAGCGCCTCGCCGTACCGACCGACCGCGCGGACGATCTCGGGATGATGGACGTCGAGCCCGCCGGTGAGCGAACCGAACGCGGGCAGCACCAGCTTGGTGCCCGTTGCCACGAAACAGCGCCGCGACACCAATCGGCCGCGCACGCGAACGCGCAATTTGGGGTGGAAATGCCCCGATAGCTCAGGCCGCCCATCGCACGGATCGGCTTCGTGCCGCAGCACCAGTCCGTCGATCTCGGCCTCGTCGACGATCTCTCCACCGCACGGATCGGCCATTGCGTGGTCGTGATTGCCGACCACCCAGACGAAGCGATACGCCACGGTCAGCGCGTGCAGCCGGCCCTGTTCGGCGGTGGGCAAGCGCTCGCATCCGCGCGAATCGTGAAAGCTGTCGCCAAGGCACCAGATCTCCGCCGGATCGGTCGCGGCGACCGCGTTCTCCAGCGCCGCCAGGGTCGCCGCGCTGTCATAGGGCGGCAGCATCTGGCCGAAGCTCGCGAACCAGCTCGCCTTCTCGAAATGCAGGTCGGCGACGATCAGCGCACGCCGCGCAGGCCAGAACAGCGCGCCGTCGGACAGCGCGGCAAGTTGATGGCCGGCGAACGAAAAGGGAACCATTCCCCATCCATGCCGTAATAGCAGGGCGCGATCAATGGCTTGCGGCGGCGCAACAAATGCCACTTGATCGGCGCGCCAACAGGCGTAAAGCGCGCCGTCCTTTCCGGCAGGCCCATCCGACTCCATGTCAGCAGCCATTTCACCCCAAAAAACGATGTCGAAAAAGGCGCTTGCCGCGCTGACCATCGGCGCGATCGGCGTGGTGTTCGGCGATATCGGCACCAGTCCGCTTTACGCCTTTCGCGAAGCGCTGGGCCAAGCGGCCGCTGACGGGCTGACCGCCGATGAGATTCTCGGCGTGCTCAGCCTGGCTCTATGGTCGCTGATCCTGGTCGTCTCGATCAAATATGTCACGTTCCTGATGCGCGCCGACAATCAGGGCGAGGGCGGCGTACTGGCGCTGGCGGCGCTGGCGCGGCGCGCGCTGGGCTGGCGGTCGCGCATCGCTTTGGTGCTGGGCGCGGCAGGCGCATCGCTCTTCTATGGCGATGCGATCATTACCCCGTCGCTGTCGGTGCTGTCGGCGGTGGAAGGCCTGCGCACGATCCCCGGCGGTGCCGATGCGATCGGCGAGCACACCATCATGGCGGTCACCATCGTGATCCTGATCGGCCTGTTCCTGATCCAGTCGCACGGTACCGCGCGGGTTTCGGGACTGTTCGGCCCGGTGTGTATCGTGTGGTTCGTGGCAATCGGTGGGCTCGGCCTATGGCATATCGCCGACGAGCCGGGCATCCTATGGGCATTGAATCCCTATCATGCGGGTCAATTCCTGACGACGCACGGGGTACTCGGGCTGTTCGTTCTAGGCGCGGTGTTTCTGACTGTAACGGGCGCCGAAGCGCTGACCGCCGATATGGGCCATTTCGGCGCGAAGCCGATCCGCATCGGCTGGTTCGCGCTCGCTTTCCCCGCCTTGTCGCTCAACTATCTCGGCCAGGGCGCCTATGTGCTCAACAAGCTCGAGATCGTCCAGGCGACCGGCCAGAAATTCGAGAATGCCGATTGGTTCTTCCTGATGGCGCCGGAGCAGGTTCGCCCATTGCTCGTCATCCTGGCGACCTTGGCGACGATCATCGCCAGCCAGGCGGTGATCACCGGCGCCTATTCGCTGACCCAGCAAGCGGTCCAGCTCGGCTTTCTGCCGCGCCTCAGGGTGCGTAACACCTCGGCCGATTATGCCGGGCAGATCTATCTGCCGTCGATCAACTGGCTCTTGCTGGTCGGCGTGCTGGTGCTGGTGGTCCAGTTCCGCACCTCGTCGGCGATGGCCGCCGCTTACGGCATCGCGGTGACGGGCACGATGGTGATCACCACCCTGCTCGCTTATGTCGTGGTGCGGCATAGCTGGCATTGGCCGCGCCATTGGGCATTGGCGCTGATCCTACCGTTCCTGACGCTCGATCTGATCTTTTTCGGCGCCAATATCCTGCGCGTGATCGAAGGCGGCTGGGTACCGCTGGCGATCGCCGCGTTGATCGGATTGGTCATCTTCACCTGGGTGCGCGGCAAGGCGATCGTGAAGACGTTCGAACAGCGCCAGAGCGTCCCGCTCGCCGACCTCGCCGCGGCGCTGGCGCGGCGCGCGCCCGAGCGCGTCGAGGGCACCGCGATCTTCCTGACCGGCAATCCCGACAGCGCGCCCGGCGCGCTGCTCCACAACCTCAAGCACAACAAGGTGCTGCACGAGGTCAATCTGATCGCATCGGTGCGCACCGCCGACCGGCCGCAAGTGCCGCCCGAGGAACGGTGCGAAGTCAAGCGGATCGACGACAATTTCAGCGTCGTCATCCTGCGCTACGGCTTTATGGAAACGCCCGACGTGCCCCGCGCGCTGGCCGAGGCGACCAAGGCCGGGCTGATCGACCTGCACCCGATGAAAGCGAGCTATTTCATCGGCCGCAACACGCTCAAGCCCGATGCCGAAGTCGGCATGCCGTTATGGCAGGACCGCATCTTCATGTTCCTGCAGCGCAATGCCAGCGACCCGACCGATTTCCTCCATATCCCGCCGGGCAAGGTGCTCGAACTCGGCGAGCAAGTGACGGTTTAGAGCATCGCGCGGAAAAGTGGGTACCGGTTTTCTGCAAAAAGCGATGCGACAACAAATAACTAGAGAGGAGTGCGTGATTCAGAAATCACGCACTCCTCTCTAGCCAGCCCGCTCCCGTCTCCAGGCGCATTGGGTGGATTTTGTCAGACAATTGACTTACTGCCCCCCACCATGCGCCGGGACGCGCGTCGAGGGAGGAGAGAATTGTGGAAGCAATCCGGCTGGCGGTATCGAGCAAGGGAATGGCAGCGTGAGCGGCCCGACGATCGACCGCCGCGCGTTGCTGCTGGGGACCGGCGCGGCCGCCGCGGCACCCGCCATCGCACGTGCCGGACGCGCCCGCCGGAGCCCCCCGCTCGCGCCCACGCCGCCAATGGGGTGGAATAGCTGGAACAGCTTCGCCACCACGATCAACGAAGCCCAGGCGCTCGAGACCGCGACTATCATGGCGGCCAAGCTGAAGCCGGCCGGCTATGACATCTTCACCATCGACATCCAGTGGTACGAGCCCGGCGCGTCGAGCTACACTTATGCCGCCAAGCCGATGCCGACGATGGACGGCTATGGTCGTCTGCTTCCTGCCCCCAATCGTTTTCCATCCAGCGTCGGCGGACACGGCTTCGCGCCGATCGCGACGAAGGTTCACCGACTCGGGCTCAAATTCGGCATCCACCTGATGCGCGGCATCCCGCGGCTCGCGGTCGAGCGAAACTTGCCGGTGCTCGGCACGCGCTACACCGCGCGCGATATCGCCGACACCACCAGCATTTGCCCGTGGAACCCGGACATGTACGGAGTCGATATGACCCGGCCGGGCGCGCAGGCCTATTATGACAGCGTCTTCCGGCTTTATGCGTCGTGGGGCGTCGATTTCGTCAAGATGGACGATATGAGCCGCCCCTATGACGCCCATGCGCCCGAGATCGAGGCCGCGCATCGCGCCATCCTGGCGACCGGGCGTCCGATCGTCCTCAGCCTCTCGCCTGGCGAAACGCCGGTGGTCCGCGCCGATCATGTCCGCCGTTATGCGCAGATGTGGCGCATTTCGGACGATTTCTGGGACGAATGGCCGCTGCTGGAAGCGCAGTTCACGCGGCTGGAAAATTGGAACCCGCACCGCTCGCCCGGCTGCTGGCCCGACGGTGACATGCTGCCGCTCGGTCGCCTTGCGCTCGGTCAACGCGACACCAAGTTCACGCCCGACGAGCAACGCACGCTGATGACCTTGTGGTCGATCGCGCGCTCGCCGTTGATCATGGGCGGTGACCTGCGCCACCTCGACCAGGCGACGCTCGACCTGCTGACCAATCCCGAGGTGATCGCCGTCAACCAGCGATCGCGCGACAATCGTCCGCACTTCATTGCCGACGATACGCGGATATGGTCCGCACGCCATCCCGACGGCGACACCTATCTCGCTTTATTCAACACCGCCGGGAAATCGCGCGACGTGTCGATCGCGCTCAGCCAGCTCGATCTGCGCGGCACGGTGCGCGTGCGCGACTGCTGGGCGCGCGCCGATGCCGGGACGGCGACGGGTCGGATCGTGCGGACCGTGCCTTCGCATGGCGCGGCGCTGCTCCGGTTGAGCGGCGACAACCGGCGATGAGTTATAGTTGAGCACGACCAGGTTTGGCCGTCATGCCGGGCTTGTCCCGGCATCCACTGTGCAGGTTAGCGCGCAGCAGGAGCTTCTTTTCCCGGGCTCGCCGCCCAGTGGACCCCGGCACAAGGCCGGGGTGACGACTCGACTCGGTCGCATTCGACCCTAAGCTGCAGGTGAGGCCTATAACCGTTCGGAGCATGACCGACCTGTTGCGCCCAACGGGGAGTAGGAATTGGGCTACCCCGCATATGCCTTCACCAGGTCGTACAGATAGTCGCGGCCGACATAGAGCGACTCGGCGCGGATGCGTTCGTTCAGCCCGTGGATGCCGCTGAAGTCGGATTCGATGAACACGCCCGGTGCGCCATAGGTCGGGATGCCGATCGCTTCGAGGAAGATGCCATCGGTGGCGCCGGTCGACATGCTGGGCAACATGGGCACGCCGGGGAAATATTTGTCGGCCAGCGTCTTCATCGGGCCGATGATCTCGGGATCGAGCGTCGGTGGAATGCCAATCGGGCGAATTGGCTGGTTGGCGGTGACCGTCACCTTCGGGCCTGCCAGCTCCTTCAATTTGGCCAACGTGCCCTCGACGCTTTCGCCCGGGAAGATACGGCAATTGACGTTCGCGGTCGCCTTTTGCGGCAGCGCGTTCTCGGCATGGCCAGCATTGAGCAACGTCGCGACGCAGGTCGTGCGAAGCGTCGAATGCATCGCCTTGTCGAGTGAGACGATCTTGTCCGCCTCGGCATCATTGGAATTGGCGAGCAGGCGTTTGACCGCCGCGGCCATCGGTGCCGGGGTCTGCGGGGCGCCAGCGACCGCGGTGAAGAAAGCACGCGTCGTATCGGTGAACTTGACCGGGAATTCATAGGCCCGCACCGCCTGCAACGCGTCGGCGAGCTGGTAGATCGCGTTGTCGGGTACCGGCTGCGAGCTGTGCCCGCCCGGATTGGTGGTGGTGAAGGTGAAGTTCTGCGCCGCTTTCTCGCCGACCTGGATCGCCAATATTTCTCGCTCGCCCTTGGCGTTGTAGCGTCCGCCGCCGCCTTCGTTGAGCGCGAATTCGGCGGAAATCAGGTCGGGCTTGTTCTTGGCCAGCCATTCGGCGCCGTTGAAGGCGTAGGTGGTCTCCTCGCCGCACGTCAGCGCCATCTTGATCGTACGCTTGGGCTTGTACCCGCTCGCCTTGAAGCGGATCATCGCATCGGCCCAGATCGCTGCCATCGCCTTGTCGTCGACAGTGCCACGCCCGTAATAGAAACCGTTCTCCTCGATCAGCTTGAACGGATCGCGCACCCAATCCTCGCGCTTGGCGGCGACGACGTCGATATGCGCGAGCAGCAGCATCGGTTTGGCCTTGGGATCGCTGCCCTTCAGGGTCGCGACCAGCCCGCCGTCCTTGGGATGATCGGGGACCGAGAACGGCGTCAGCTCACTGTCGCTATAGCCCGCCGCCTTCATCCGCGCGGCGATCTGCGCGGTCGCCTGGGTGCAGCTGCCGATATCGACCACCGTATTAGTTTCGACCAGCTCCTTGTAGAGGCCAAAGAACGCCTGCTGGTCCGGACGGAGATCGGCCGCCGCGCCGACCATTGGTTGGGTGAGCAGTCCCGCCGCGATAATCCACCCCAAAGCGCGCATGCCGACCCCCGATTGTTGCGATGACCGGGCAGACTAGAGCGCGAAACCCGGCGGCAAGCAACCGCCCGGTATCAAGGACCCATGCGCGACGAGGCGGCCATCACGTTGCGCGGCAACGTCAGGCGGATTTCGCGATTGGCGAAATCGATCTGGACGCGGCGGAACAACCGCAGCGAATCCATGCCGAGCATCAGCGCCGGCGTATCGCTCAACCCGAACCGCTTGAACGGCACCGCATCGGCGAACGCGATCGGCAGCCCGTGGAAACCGACCCCGGCGATGTCGAGCGAGTCGATCACGCGGTAATCGGCCTGGAGATATTGGCCGGTCACCGCTTGCAGCGACACAGTGCCGAGCGACTTTTCGGTCTTCACCCGCTTGAGCAGCGCGAGGTTGCCGACCGTCACCGGCGACCCGGTGTCGATCACCACCGAGATGCGCTTGCCGCGATAGCGCGCGTCGGTGACGATCAGCTGGCCGTAGAGATTCTTGGCCTTGATGACGATGTCGTCCGGACTGCCCATCAGACCGCGCTTTTTGGACGCGCGAACCTCCATCACATTCTTGTCGAAGTCGATCGACACCGAATGACCCTTGAGCGCGTCGATCCCCAGCATGCCCGGCGCGCCCAGATTGGTGGCGTCGACCGCGGGCGCCTCGAGCGCATCGGGTGAGATCTTGCTGACCCGGACATCGGACAATTTGTAGGTGCCGAGCTCGCTTTGCCCAGCCATCGTCGTCACCCGGACGCGCCGCCCGCTGGCAAGCTTGAGCACGTCCGCCAGTTCGCGCGAGACGACGGTGCGCTCCGAGCCGGTGTCGATGATGAACGGATAGGGCCCGCTGGGGCCGATCGATACCGGCACGGTCATCCGGTTTTCGGCCATGCCGAAGGTCAGCAGGTCGATCGGCGTCGGCGACGGTGAAGTGGTGGGACTGGTCGGGACCACCGGCGGATCCTGCGGGACACCGATCGGCTGCTGGACGCCCGTCGCGCCGATCGTGAAAGCCAGCAAGGGAATAAACCCGCGCATGCCCGAATGCTACGCCTGTTCCGGTCCTGTACCAAGCGAATTCGTGGGCGTCAGCGCGACGCCGGATCCCCCTCCGGCACAGGTTCCAGCGCCCGTGCGACCGGTCGCGCGATCGCCAGCATCAGCAACCCGCCGGCCAGCCCGATCGTCCCGTCGAGCGCCCAGAAGGCGGCGGGGCTCATCGTGTCGTAGAAGCTGCCGACCCAGCCCATGATCACGCTGCCCAGGAAGAAGGACAAATACACCCCGCCCATCATCGTCGCGGTAACCTGTTTGGGCGCGGCCTGGCTGATCAGCGCCAGCAGCACCGGCCAGTAATAGAGAAACGCGACGCCCATGCCGAAGAACCCGGCGAGCGCCCACCAAACGGCTGTCTTGCCATCGGCACCGGGCAACAACGCGCCGGCGACGAGCACGAAGGCGGACAGGCCGGTCAACAGCGAGCCGATGCCGATCTTGGCGACGTCCGACGGCTCGCGCCCGCGCTTGGCCTGCCACGCCCACAGCGCAACCAAAGGCGGCACCGCGACGACCGAGGCGAAGGGGTCGATCGAGTTGAACCAGGAGGGCGGCACACCGCCCCATGGCGTCGACAGGCTGACATGCTGATCGACCCACAGCACCCCGATGCTCCAGATCATCGGAAAGGCGACATTGGGGAACACGGTCATCGCCGCGACCAGGATCAGTAGCCACATCCGCTTGCGCTCGCCCGCAGTCATCGGCGGCAGCTCGACACGGTCGGCGCGCGGGCTGCGCCCGGCGAGATGGCGCTGGCCGGCGAGATAAATGATCAAAGCAAGCAGCATCAGCGCCGCCGCCGCGCCGAACCCAGCATGCCAGCCATAGACCGCGGCGAGCGCGCCACAGGCGAGAGGCCCCAGGATGGCGCCGACATTGATGCCCGCCGAAAAGATCGTGTAGCCCTGCGTCCGCCGCGATTCCGCCTCGGCCGGATAGAGCTCGCCGACCTGCGCCGCGATATTGCCCTTGAGACAGCCCGAGCCGAGGATCAGCAGCGACAATGCGAGCAGGAACGACGCATCGAACGCCATCGCCAGATGCCCGACACACATCAGCAAGGCGCCGATCACCACGGTGGCCTTGGCGCCCAGCCAGCGATCGGCGATCCAGCCGCCCAGGATCGGGGTGAAGTAGACCAGCCCGCTATACCAGCCATAGATCAGCGAGGCGAAGGCGACATCGCTCAGCGCGCCGTGCCAGCTGAACATTTGCCGCAACGCCGCCAGCCCCAGCACATGCTCGGCATGGCCCGGCAGGAACAATTGCTGCACCATGTAGAGCGTCAGCAGTGACGTCATGCCGTAATAGCTGAACCGCTCCCAGCATTCGGTGAAAGCGAGATAGGCGACCCCGCGCGGGTGGCCGAAAAAAACGGTGTCGGCGCGAGCGGCTTCAGTCATGCGCGCGGTGGTGCCGCAGACTTTGGTCGGGAGCAAGCGGCGCGATTTCGCGCGAGATGTTCGACAGTCTGTTCGAGGCGCCGATTTTTTCACGCGGAGGCGCGGAGGCGCGAAGAAGGTTCCCGCAGAGCCGCAGAGGACACTGAGATGAAGGAGGGGCCTCGCCATGCGAGGCCCTTGATCAGGTCAACGCATTTGCCCTGCCATCTCAGTGCGCGAAAACATCTCTGCGTCCTCTGCGCCTCTGCGCGAAAAAGCTCCGCGCCTCCGCGTGGAATTCTATAAGACCATCCGCCGAGCTGATCCCAAGCCCTTCCCATTGCTCCGATCGCACCATCGCCCTAGCCTCGTCCTTTCGAGTGGGAGCGGGTGCGTGACGATCGAAGAACCGGATGCCGGGCCGCGACCCGTGGATGTGCCGCATCGCCGCGAGTTCCTGGGACATCCGGTCGGCCTGCCGGTCATCGCCTTCACCGAGGCGTTCGAGCGCTTTTCCTATTACGGCATGCAGACCTTGCTGGTGCTGTACATGGTCAAGGCGCTGCTGCTGGCGCCGCATGTCGAACATATCGTCGGGTTCGGCTGGTTCAGCAATGTGCTGGCGGGGATCTATGGCGCGCCGCCCAATACTCAGGCGCTCGCCTCGCACATTTTCGGCACCTATACGATGCTGGTCTATGTCACCCCGATCCTGGGCGGGCTGCTCGCCGATCGCTGGCTGGGCAAGACGCTGACGGTGACGATCGGCGCGCTGCTGATGGCGGCGGGCCATTTCCTGATGGCGTTCGACGTGTCGTTCCTGCTCGCGCTACTGTTGCTCGTGCTCGGCGTCGGCTGCCTCAAGGGCAATCTGGCGAGCCAGGTCGGTGCGCTCTACGCGCCCGGCGACGGCCGCGCGACCGATGCGTTCCAGATCTATTATATCGGCATCAGCTTCGGCGCCTTCTTCGCGCCGTTGGTGTGCGGCGCGCTGGGCGAGGAAGTCGGCTGGCATTGGGGATTCGGCGCAGCCGGCGTCGGGATGGTGATCGGGCTGGTCATCTACCTCGTGGGGCGCCGCCATCTGCCGCCCGATCCGCTTACCGAGCGGCGCGCGGCACGCGCGTCGGCCGCACCACGGGCGGCGATGACGCGGCGGGATATCGTCGTGCTGATCCTGCTGCTGTTCATGGTGCCGGTGCTGGCGGTCAGCGCGATCGGCAACCAGCAGATGTTCAACGCCTATCTGGTCTGGGCCGACCGTTCCTACGAATTCATGCTGTTCGGCCATCGCATGCCGACCTCGTTCCTGGTCTCGTTCGACGCCTTTACCGGGTTCGTCACGCTGGCAGGGGCAGTGGCGTTCTGGCGCTGGTACGCACGGCATTGGCGCGAGCCCGACGAGATGACCAAGCTGATCATCGGCTGCCTGATCTCGTCCTCCGCGTTCCTTCTGGTGATGATCGTCGCAAGCCGTCACGAAGCGACCGGGGTCAAGCCGGCATTGTGGGTCGCGCTGGCGGTCAACACGCTCAACAATCTGGGCTTCGCCAATGTGTTCCCGGTCAGCCTCGCGCTCTATTCGCGCGCCGCGCCGCGGGCGATCTCGGGGACCGTCGTCGGCATCTATTATCTGTTCCTGGCGCTGGCCAATTATCTGGTCGGCGTGGTCGGTGGCTGGCTGGAGATCATGCCGGCCGGACGCTTCTGGGGAATCCATGTCGGCGCGATCCTGGGCGCGGCGGCGGTGTTCGTGGCGATCAAATTGGTGTTCGGGAAGTTGTTGTTGCCGGAGCGGGTTGAGGGTTAGGCGGGCCGCCAGCTTTTTTATCCTCCCCCGCCAGGGGGAGGATTGAAAGCACCCTATTCGGCAGCCAGCAAACTCTCCGCGCCGCCCAGGTCGACCGACACCAGCCGGCTGACGCCGCGTTCGACCATCGTCACGCCGAACAGGCGGTGCATGCGGCTCATCGTCACCGCATTGTGGGTGACGATCAGATAGCGCGTCGCGGTCTCCTGGGTCATGCGGTCGAGCAAGTCGCAGAAGCGTTCGATATTGGCGTCGTCGAGCGGCGCGTCGACCTCGTCGAGCACGCAGATCGGCGCGGGGTTGGTCAGGAACAGGCCGAAGATCAGCGCGACCGCGGTCAGTGCCTGCTCGCCGCCCGATAGCAGGGTGAGCGATTGCAATTTCTTGCCCGGCGGCTGCGCCATGATCTCCAGCCCGGCCTCGAGCGGATCGTCCGAATCGACCAGTTCGAGCCGCGCCGCGCCGCCGTTGAAGAGGGTCGTGAACAGCCGCTGGAAATGGCCGTTGACCGCCTCGAACGCGGCGAGCAGGCGTTGCCGCCCTTCGCGGTTGAGCGTGCCGATCGAGCCGCGCAACTGGGCGACCGCCTGACCGAGTTCGTCGCGTTCGGCCGCGGCATCGGTGCGCTGCGAATCGAGTTCGGCGAGTTCGGTCTCGGCGACCAGATTGACCGGCCCGAGCCGCTCGCGATCGATCAGCAATTTGTCGTGCTTGACCGATTCGTCCTGCGGATCGCCGACGTCGTCGAGATCGAACCCGACGCGCTCGCCAAGCAGGGGCGGCGGGCAGGCGAAGCGCTCGCCCGACAGCCGCGCCATCTCGATCCGGCGCAGATCCTGATTCTCCGCACGCGCGGTCGCCCCGGCGCGCGCTTCTCGCGCCAGCGACAGCGCTTCGGCGGCGATGCGACCCGCCTCATCGGTCTCGCGGACGCGCGCTTCCGCCTCGCGCTCGGTCACCGCCGCAGTATCGGCGGCGGCGCGCAACTCGGCATGGCGCGCTTCCTGATCCGCGATCTGCGCAGCCAGTTGCGCCGGGCGCGCCTCCGCCGTCTCGGCTTCGCCCGCCAGTTGTGCCTCGCGCTTGTCCATATCGGCGATGCGCTTAGCCGCCTCGCCGGCGCGCGCCTTCCAGCCTTTTTGCTCGGCCTCGGCCGCCGCCAGCCGCTCGCGGTCGGCGGCGATCGCGCGGTCGAGCTGGGCGCGATCGGAGCGCGCGTTGGAGGCATAAGCGCGGCGCGCCTCGGCCTCGCTTTGAAGCTGCGCCACCGCAGCGCGCGTGTCGGCGCCGTCGGGCAAAGCGGCACGGGCCGCCTCGGCCCGCGTCAGTTCGGTTTCGGCTTCGCCGACTTCGGCCGCCACCCGGCGCCCGCGCGTATCGAGATCGGCACGCTGCGCCTCGATCCGTTCGAGCTGAGCGGTGGCGCGATCCTCGGCGCGAGTCGCTTCGCGCGCGGCATTCTCGGCGCGCTCGAGTGACGCGCGCGCTGCCTGGGCGTCGGCGCGCGCGGAAGCGATGCGGTGTTCGGCCTCGTCGAGCTGGCCATTGGCCTTCTCCACCGCACCTTGCGCCCTGGGGCGTGCCTTGTTGAGCGCCGCCAAACGGTTGATCCGCTCGAGCCGTTCGGCCGCCGCCGCGCCGCCCGATTTGGCGACATAGCCGTCCCAGCGCCTCAGCGTTCCGCCCAGCGTCACCAGCCGCTGCCCGACCGCGAGCGGGCGGCCTTCGTCCTTCTCGGCGACCAGCACCTGCGCCAGGCGCCGTGCCAGTGCCGCGGGCGCCTCGACATGGTCCGCGAGTCGGGCCATGCCGTCTGCTGCCGGATCGCCCTGTTGCGGCTGGGCGCCTGCCCAATAACGATCCGCCGCCGCGTCGAGCCCGGTTTCGAGATCGTCGCCGAGCGCCGCCGCCAGCGCGCGCTCATAGCCGGGCGCGGCGCGGACGTGATCGAGCAGGCGATCGCGCCCCGACGGCCGCGTCGCCTTTTCGAGCGCGAGCACTTCGCTCTCGATTGTGGCGAGCTCGGCACGCGCCGCGGCACGTGCCTGTTCGGCGGCATCGCGCGCTTCCTGCGCGGTGCGTTCATCGGCATCGGCGCGGGCACGCGTGCCGCGCGCGGTCTCGGCCGATTCGAGCGCGTCGGCGCGCGCCTTGATCGCGCGCTCGCGCTCTGCGCGGAGCGGCGTGGTTTCCCCCAATGCCTTCAACTCGGCCGCCAGGCTCGTCTGGTCGCGCAGCGCGCGGTCGTGACGCGCTTTGGCCGCCGCCGCCGCCGCGTCGGCGACGCGCGCATCGGCGAGTTCGGCCGCCTGCCTGCTCATCGCTTGGGCAAGCGCGACATCGGCGTCGCGCGCCGCGCGTTCGGCCTCGGCCAAATTGGCGTCGAGTGCAGGGAGCCGCGCGGCAGCCTCGTCGGCGCGTTTCGCCAGCATCCTGGCTTCGGCATCGAGCCGCGCCAATGCCTCGGCGGCATCGACCGCCAACGCGCCTTCGCGCTCGCGGTCCTCGCCGATCCGGCTGCGTTGTCCGGCAAGCTCGACGATCCGCCGCTCGGCCGCGCCGTGTTCGGCGCGCAGCCCGGCGAGTACATGCGCCGCTTCGCTCGCCGCCTCGCGCGCCGCGGTTGCCGCCGCGCGGGCGTCGCCCAGCGCTTCGGTCGCGGCATGCTGGTGCGCGGTCGCCGCGCGCTGCGCCTCGGCCGCTGCCGCCACTTTCTCCTCGCATTGCGCGGCTTCGGCCTTGGCGGTATCGGCCGCCGTCGCCGCGTCGCGCCAGCGCGCGAAGATCATCCGCCCTTCCGCGACGCGGATCTGGTCGGACAGCAAGCGATAGCGTTCGGCCTGGCGCGCCTGACGCCGCAATGCCGAGGCACGCGCTTCCTGGTCGGCCATGATCTCGTCGAGCCGCAGCAGATTGGCTTCGGTCGCGCGCAATTTCTGCTCGGCATCCTTGCGGCGGACATGGAGGCCGGCGATCCCGGCAGCCTCTTCGAGCATCGCGCGACGCTCGGTCGGCCGCGCCGAGATCACCGCGCTGATCCGCCCCTGGCTGACCAGAGCCGGCGAGTGTGCGCCGGTCGCGGCATCGGCGAACAGCAAGGCGACGTCCTTGGCGCGGACGTCGCGCCCGTCGATGCGATAGGCCGATCCCGCGCCGCGCTCGATCCGGCGCACCACCTCGGTCTCGCTGCCGTCGATCTCAGCCAGGATCGACACTTCGGCGAAATCGCGCGCGGTGCGCTTGTCGGTGCCGGCGAAGATGACGTCGTCCATCCCGGCGCCGCGCATCGACTTCGGGCTGTTCTCGCCCATCGTCCAGCGCAGCGCTTCGAGCAGATTGGACTTGCCGCAGCCATTGGGGCCGACCACGCCGGTCAGCCCCGGTTCGATGCGGAGATCGGCCGCGTCGACGAAGCTCTTGAACCCCGACAGCCTCAGCCGTTTGATCTGCATCCTGTGATCAGCCCCCCGGCGCTCTCAGCTCAGGCGCCCCGCGCCTTGAGCACGGGTTCGAGCGTCGCCCAGTCGCCGACGTCGTTGAGCTTCTCGCCATTGATGATGAAGGTCGGCGTGCCGCTGATCTGGAACTTGTCGTTGGCGAACTTGGTGCGTTCGACGAGCTTGTCGACCGCCGCCTTGTCGTTGAGACAGGCGCGCGCCTTGTCCTCGGGCAGGCCGCGCTGTTTCATGAAATCGAGATAGCCCAGCCCCTCGGCATACATGGTCGCGACCTGATTGGGGGTCGCGCCTTGCGCCGCCTGGACCTTGGCCGATACCGCCTGTTCGTTGGTCAGCAAGGTCTGCTGGTTGGCGAACATCTGATCGAGGATCGGGAAGAAGGTTGCGGTGTCGCCCGAACATTGGCCGAGCAGGATCGGGCCGAGGTCGAGCGGACCATGGACCGGATATTCGCGGAACTCGTAGCTGACCTTGCCGGCGGAAATGTACTTGGCCTTGAGCGCCGGGAACCCTTCCTGATCGAACTTGCCGCAATAGGGGCAGGCGCGCGATCCATATTCGACGATCTTGAGCGGCGCGTCGGGATTGCCCATCCGCATGCCGCCTTCGGGCGTCTTGCTGACCGTGTCGACCCAGGAGGTGCCGGCGGGCGCCGGCTTGGCGGCGACCGGCGCGGCGGGAGTCGCGCTGTTGGCGTCACCACCGGATCCACCGCAAGCGGCAAGCGCCAACAGCGGCAGAGCGGCGAAAAGGGGCAAGATCTTCATGTACTACTCCCTTGGGAAAATTCAGACGCCGGCGGCGGCGAGCAACGGCTGCAATGCCGCCCAGTCATAGACGTTATCGGCCTTGGTGCCATTGATCACGAAAGTCGGCGTGCCGCTGACCGCATATTGCTTCTCGGCAGCGTCGGTCACCGCGACGATCCGATCGACCCCCGCGCGAGCGGCGAGACAAGCCTGGGCGCGCGCGGGCGCCATGCCCCGGCGCTTGACGAAATCCATATAGCCGAGCTCGGTCGCGAAGCTGGTCGCGATCTGGTTGGGCGTCGGATTGGTCAGCGCCTGCACCTTGGCTTCGGCGGCCTGGGCCTTGGCGGTCAGCGCCTGCTGGTTGGCGAACATCGCGTCGAGCAACGGAAAGAATTGCGCCGGCGAGACGCAATGGCCGAGCAGGATCGGCCCGAGATCGAACGCGCCATGGACCGGATAATCACGGAATTCGTAACTGAGCTTGCCCGCGGCGATCGGCCCGGCCTTGAGCACCGGAAGCGCTTCCTTGTCGAACAGCGCGCAATGCGGGCACGTGCGCGAGCCATATTCGATCAGCTTCACCTTGGCATTGGGATTGCCCATTCGCATCCCGCCCTCCGGCGTCGCGGCGACGACAGTCACCCAATTGACCTTGGCCGGCACGCGCTTGGCCGTAGCGCCTTTCTTCACCGGCGCCTTGGTCGCGGCACCGGCGGCCAGCGGGAGCCCGGCGATCAGCGCCAGCACGATCAACGAACGGATCATTTCTCGGTCTTTCCGATGACGGGCACTTTGACGGGCCCAAGGACAGGGATGGAGCGATTGCCCGCGACGCCGGCGGCAAGTGCCGCGAGCACCGCCTGCAATTCGGGATCGGCGATAGCGCGCAGCCCCGGGCCGAGTTCGGCGGGCGGCGTCGGCGCCGGGCGCAGGCTGGGCGGCGCGGCGCGCGACGGGCGCTCGGCGATCCTGCCTTGTTTGAGGTTGAGCCGGGCGACCGCGGCATAGCCGAAGAATCGGTTGACCCGCTCGACGATCTCCGGCGCGATATGCTGCATCATCGCCGCATGCGCGCCCTTCACCGTGACGGTGAGCACACCCTCGGCCTTTTTGCCCGGCGGGAAGCGGATCGATTCGGGTGACGACACGCCGGCATATTTGGGGCCGACGATTTCCGCCCAGCGCGTGACGATTCCCGACTGGACGAAGCCGAAGCGGCGGAACGCCGCGCCGCCGACCTGGGGCAGCAAGTCGCCGACCGCGCGCGCCGGCCCACCCCGACGCGGTTCCGGCGCGGGTTTAGTCGGGCCTTTGGGAGTGGCGCGCTTGCTCATTCGGCCATCCATGCCATAGCCGCGGGGTGGCCGCCAAGCTTCCTTCCGCACCATCCTTGTCCGGTTTCGTCGCGCCGACGTTGCTGCGCTGGTACGATGCGCATCGCCGTACTCTGCCGTGGCGCGCCGGACCGGGCGAACGTGCCGATCCCTATCGTGTCTGGCTGTCCGAAGTAATGCTGCAACAGACCACCGTCGCGACGGTCGGGCCGCGCTTCGCCGCCTGGGTCGCGCGCTGGCCCGATTTCGCCAGTCTGGCCCGGGCGGACGAGGCCGACGTCATGGCGGCATGGGCGGGGCTCGGCTATTACGCCCGGGCGCGCAATCTGGTCGCCTGCGCTCGCGCTGTCGTCGACGAGCATGACGGTGCGTTCCCGCGCACCGAAGCCGGGCTGCGCGCGCTGCCCGGGATCGGCGACTATACCGCCGCCGCGATCGCGGCGATCGCGTTCGACGAGCCGGCAACCGTGGTCGACGCCAATGTCGAGCGCGTCGTCGCGCGATTGTTAAGGCTGGCAGACAAGGCCGCCATCCGCCCCGCCGCGGCGACGCTAACCCCGACCGAGCGCGCCGGCGATTTCGCCCAGGCGATGATGGACCTGGGCGCGACCATCTGTACCCCGCGCGCGCCCAAATGCCTGTTGTGTCCGCTGCGCGACGGATGCGCGGCCTATGCGGCGGGTGATCAGGAGCGCTATCCGGTCAAGCCGGCCAAGGCCGCCAAGCCGACGCGGCACGGCACGATCTTCTGGGCGCGCAATGGCGGCGACGTGCTGCTGGTACGCCGGCCGCCCAGGGGATTGCTCGGCGGCATGCGCGCGCTGCCGACCGGGCCGTGGAGCGCGGAGCCTCCGGGGCTGGTCGATCCTCCTGCCGCCGCTGAGTGGCGGTTGGGCAACGCACGGATAGAGCACGTCTTTACCCATTTCAGATTGCAACTCGTGCTTGCGACCGCGACGATCGCCCGCCATGCAGCGCCGGAGGGCGCCCTATGGTGGCCGATCGAGTCGCTGGGGAAAGCGGGGCTACCAACCGTTTTCGCCAAGGCGGCCAGCGCGACGGGAGAGCTTTGATGATCCGCCTGACTCCTCTTCTCACCGCCACCGCGACGATCGCGTTGCTGACCGGCGCGGCCATCGCGCAGACCGCAAGCGTGCCGCTGCCCGCACCGGCTGCGGCACCCGCCGTCGCCAGCTCGTTGCCCGCCACCCAGGCGCTGTATGATTCGTACGTCGCCACCAACAAGATGCCGGGCATCGTCGGCGCGTTCGGCGCGGGCGACTTTCCGACCGCGTTCGTCTCGGCAGGCAAGATCGCGACCGACGCCAACGCTGCGCCGGCCGGTCCCGACAGCCTGTGGCGAGTCTATTCGATGACCAAGCCGATCACCGCGATGGCGGCGATGATCCTGATCGAGGAGGGCAAGATGAAGCTCGACGAGCCGGTCAGCGACTTCCTGCCCGCGTTCAAGAACATGCGCGTCCAGCTCGACGAGAATACGATCGACAGCCGCCCGGCCGTGCGCCCGATCACGATCCGCAACCTGCTGACGCACACTGCCGGCCTGGGCTATAACATCGTCACCAAGGGCCCGTTGCTCCAGCTCTATATCGACAAGGGTATCACCCCTGGCCAGGTCAATGCGGCGATGGAGGTCGATGCGCGCAAGACGCGTCCCACCTCGCTGCAGGAATTCGCCAATCGGGTCGCGAGCGTCCCGCTGATCGCCGATCCCGGCACCAAGTGGAGCTATTCGATCGGGCTCGACCTGATGGGCGCGGTGATCGAGAAAGCGAGCGGGATGCGCTTCGACGCGTTCGTCCAGCAACGCATCTTCGACCCGCTCAAGATGAAGTCGAGCTATTGGTCGGTGCCGGCGAGCGAGGTCGGACGGCTGTCGACCAATTACGCTTTCCTGCCCGGCGACAAGCTCTTCGCGCTCGATCCGGCCGCCTCCTCGGTCTACCTCTCGCCGCCGAGCTTTCCCTATGGCGGTGCCGGGCTGGTGATGTCGGCGCGCGATTATGACAGGTTCCTGCACATGCTGCAGAATGAGGGCGAGCTCGACGGTGTCCGCATCATGAAGCCCGAGACGGCCAGGCTGGCCATGTCCAACCTGTTGCCCGCCGGGGTCGAGTTCGGCGGCGTGGCGGGCGCCACCGGCGGCACTTCCGGCCCCAAGATGGGCTTCGGCGCGGGCGGATCGGTGGTGCTGGAGGACAAGGCGAATTCGATGGGCGCGGGCACCTATGGCTGGGGCGGTGCCGCCGGCACCGCGGCCTGGGTCAATCCGGTCAAGAAGATCCGCGGCACGATCATGGTCAATTACTTCCCCGCCGACAAATGGCCGATCCGCGACGAGACGGTGAAGGCGCTGATCAGCGACATGCAGCGATTCAAGACCAAGTGATTCGCCCAGGCTTCACCGGCAGCCCGCTCGACCGGGCCGACCCGCTGCGTCACGACGCCGAGAAACTGGCGGCGGCGATGGGCGACTGGCGCGCAAGGCTGCTCAAGCTCGACAATTTCGAGCCCGACGTGGCGGAGGACGGCACGCTCGGCTGGACCAGCCTGGCCGACGCGCCCGACAATGCCGAACTGGTGTTGCTCGGGCTGATCGAGGGCAAGCCGCATTTCGCCGCTTATGTGCCGGGCATGCGCGCACCGGCCGGACGCTCGCCGAGCCTGTTCCATGCGCTCGACCAGATGCGGCCGGAGGAAGCCGAGACCTATGCCGCGGCGCGCAGCGTGCTCGACTGGCATAGCCGGCATCAATTCTGCCCCAATTGCGGGACGCAGACCGCGATGTTCCGCGCCGGCTGGGGGCGTTTGTGCCCCAATTGCGGCGCCGAGCATTTCCCGCGCACCGACCCGGTAGTGATCATGATCGCCGAACATTCGGGGCGCGCGCTGGTCGGCCGCGGGCCGCAATGGCCGGCGGGGCGCTATTCGGCGCTGGCCGGGTTCATGGAACCAGGCGAATCGATCGAGGAAGCGGTCGCGCGCGAAATCTTCGAGGAAGCGGGCGTGCGCGTCCGCAACGTCCGCTACATCGCCAGCCAACCCTGGCCGTTCCCGTCGTCGCTGATGATGGCCTGCATCGGCGAGGCGGAGGATGACGTGATCACGATCGATCCGCACGAATTGCAGGACGCGATGTGGGTCAGCCGCGAGGATGTGCGCAAGTCGCTGGCCGGCGACCCGTCCGCGCCGTTCCTGTCGCCCCCGCATTACGCGATCGCGCATACCCTGCTGACGGCGTGGGCGGAGGAGGGGTAGATTCTCCGCTCGTCGCAAAAATCGCCGCTGCGGACGGGGTCAAAGAGGTCTGCGTGGGGATTAAGGTGCCGGCGGTCATGTTGGGATGGACGATGTGCTCCTGCGGAAGCAGGAGCCTAGGGTAGCGAAGTACTTGATCACCCTGGGTTCCTGCTTTCGCAGGAACACAAACCAATCAAAACTCGGACGGGGACAAGCCTGGGGTGACGATTCAGAGGGATCGCATTCGGTCCTAAAAATCGACCGCGATGCCCTTCAGCGTCCAGTCGCCATACCGCGTCGGATCCTTGTCGAGCGGATCGTCCTTGGACGGCTCGACCTTTTCCGGCTCGGGCACCGGCGGGCTCGGCGTGAGGTAAGCGGGCGGCTTGACGTGCGGGGGGCGGGGCATGGCTTCCTCATAGGCCTGAGCGATTGCGATGCGCGGCCCGAACGTCCACATGGACCCGCTATGACCGGTGTTCAAGCATGAGCCTTCCCCCTGGGGTCCCCGCCCGCCAAGCCGCGCTTCGCCTGCTCGACGCCGTGCTTAGGCGCGGTGAGACGATCGACCAGGCGGCGCCGCGCGTGCTGTCGAGCCTGAAAGCCGACAACGACCGCGCGCTTGCCCGCGCGATCGCGGCCGAAGTGCTGCGGCATTTGGCCGATCTCGACGCGCTGATCGATTCGGCGACGCAGCGGCCGTTGCCGCACGACGCCAAGGCGCGGTTCGCGCTGCGCATCGCGCTTGCCCAGTCGCTGCGGCTGGGCACGCCGGGTCATGCCGCGATATCGACCGTGCTGCCGCTGGTCGATGGCGGGCCGCGCAAATTGGTCCATGGCGTGTTCGGCACGCTCGACCGGCGCAAGGCGACCTTGCCCGCCCCCCCGACCTTGCCCGACGCGGTCACTGCACGCTGGCAAGCGGCCTGGGGCGACGACATGGTGCAGGCGGCCAGGCGTGCGATCGCCGAGCCGCCGCCGGTCGACCTGACCCTCGGCGGAGAGGAGGGACCTGAGGGACTCGAGTTGATGCCCGGCCAGCGCCGCTTGCCGCGCGGTACCGCTATCCCCGATTTGCCCGGCTTCTCCGATGGCGATTGGTGGGTGCAGGATCTGTCCGCCGCGATCCCGGCCCGCCTGCTCGGCCCGGGAACGGGGAGCGTCATCGACGCCTGCGCCGCGCCCGGCGGCAAGACGATGCAGCTCGCCGCCGCCGGATGGAGCGTCACCGCGATCGACGCGTCGGAAAGTCGTCTGGCACGACTTCGCGACAATCTGGCGCGCACGCATTTGACGGCGGAGATAATCGCCGCCGACGTCGCTTTCTGGTCGCCGCCGGCACCGGTCGACGCTGTGCTGCTCGACGCGCCGTGCAGCGCGACCGGGATCTTCCGCCGCCATCCCGACGTGCTTCACCGTGTCCACCCCGCGATCATCGAGGAAGCGGCGCATTTGCAGCGCCAGTTGCTCGTCCAGGCGGCGGGTTGGGTGAAGAAAGGCGGCAAGCTGGTCTATGCGACCTGCTCGCTCGAGCGCGAGGAAGGGGAGGAGCAGGTCGAGACCTTCCTCGCCGCCAATCACGATTTCGCCATCGATCCGGTCCGCCCTGACGAGCTTCCCGCCGGAATCGCCCCCGATCCGCGCGGCTGGGTACGCATTCTGCCTGGCGCGTTGGAAGAACAGGGCGGTTGTGACGGCTTCTTCATTGCCCGATTCGCGAGGGCTGGTTAGAGCAGGGCATGTCCCATCCCGTCCGCATTGCCCCGTCGATCCTGAGTGCCGATTTCGCGAAACTGGGCGAGGAAGTGCGCGCGATCGACGCCGCCGGCGCCGACTGGATCCATGTCGATGTAATGGATGGACATTTCGTCCCCAACATCACGATCGGCCCGCAAGTGGTGAAGGCGATCCGCCCGCACACCGCCAAGCCGCTCGACGTCCATCTGATGATTGCGCCGGTCGATCCCTATCTCGACCAGTTCGCCGAAGCCGGCGCCGACACGATCTCGATCCATGTCGAGGCGGGGCCGCATACCCATCGCAGCCTTCGCCATATCCGCAGCCTGGGTAAGCGCGCCGGCGTGGTGCTGACGCCGCAAACGCCGGCCAAGGCGCTCGATTATCTGCTCGAGGAAGTCGACCTGGTGCTGGTGATGAGCGTCAATCCCGGTTTCGGCGGGCAGAGCTTCATTCCTTCGGCGCTGCGCAAGATCGAAGCGATCCGCAAGATGATCGACAAGCAGGGGCTGGATGTCGACCTCGAAGTGGATGGCGGGATCGATCGCGAGACCGCGCCCCAGGTGATCTCGGCGGGCGCCGATGCGCTGGTCGCGGGTACCGCCACTTTCCGCGGCGGGCCGAGCGCCTATGCCGCCAACATCGCGGCGTTGAGGGGCGGGTGACGGAGGAACGCGCGCCAGACGGCATCGATGAAGGCAAGCGGCTGATCCGCATCGGCAGCAGCGCTGGCCTGTCGCTCGCCGACCGTGTCGCCGAACGCTTCCGCAAGCTTGCCTGGCGCACGCCGCTCCACGCGCTTCGGCTGCGCGGCCGCCATCCGCTCAAGCTCGTCGCGGTGCCCGAAGATCCGTTCGTCGGCGAACCGCGCCGCGGCAATGCGCTGCTCGACGGGCGCGTCGCGCTGCGTGGCGACAGCGTGGCGATCGCCGATCTCGATTTCGCCAAGCCCGATTGGTCGAAGCCGCTGGCGCAGTATCTCCACAGCTTCGCCTGGTTGCGCGACTTGTCGACGGTGGCGACGCGGCCGGTCGGCGTGCCGATCGCCGAGACGATCATGCGGCTGTGGCTGGAAGTCCATGCCGACAAGGTCAGCGAACCCGCCTGGACCCCCGAATTGTGGGGCCGTCGCATTCTCCACTGGACCGCGCACGCGCCGCTGATCCTGTCGTCGTCCGACCTGGTCTATCGCAGCAAGGTGCTCAACACGCTGGCGCGCGGCGCCCGGCACCTCGATCGCAGTGCCGACAAGGCGCCCGCCGGGGTCGCGCGGATCGCGGCCTGGTGCGGGGTGATCTGCGCCGGACTGCTGATCCCGGGTGGCGACCCGCGCCGCCAGATCGGCGAGGATGGCCTCGAAAAAGCGATCGAAAGCGCGGTGTACGAGGATGGCGGCGTGATCGCGCGCGCGCCGATCGCGCAGGTCGATATCATCATGCTGCTGACCATGCTGCGCGAGGCCTATACCGCGCGGCGGCTGGCGCCGCCGGCGTCGCTGTCCGCCGCGCTCGGCCGGATGGTCCCGGCGCTGCAAGGCGTGTGTCACGGCGATCATGGTCTTTCGAGTTGGCAAGGTGGCGGGCCGATCCGCGGCGAGCGGATCGACGAGATCGTTGCGGCGACGGGCGTGCGCGCGCGGCCGCTGCGTCAGGCACGCGACTGGGGCTATCAGCGGCTGGCGCAAGCCGAGGCGGTGGTGATCGTCGATGCCGCGCCGCCGCCGGTGTCGCGGCTGGCCGAGGGCGGCTGCGCGTCGACCCTGGCGCTGGAGATGTCCGACGGCGCCGAGCGGCTGATCGTCAATTGCGGCGGCGCCCGTTCGGCGATCGTACAGATTCCCGCGACATTGTCCGAAGGGCTGCGCACCACCGCGGCGCATTCGACTTTGGTTGTCGGCGACAGCAATTCGACCGCGATTCATGCCGACGGCACGCTGGGCAAGGGCGTCGCCGAGGTCGAACTGGCGCGGCAGGAGAGCAACGGCGCCAGCCGGCTTGAGGCGAGCCATGACGGCTATGCCCGGCGGTTCGGCTTTCTCCACCGCCGCCAATTACTCCTGGCGAGTGACGGCCGCGAGTTGCGCGGCGACGACATGCTGTTGCCGGCCGGGCGCAAGCGGAAGGTCGGAACGATCCCGTTCGCGATCCGCTTCCATCTCGGGGCGGGGGTCGAAGCGGCGCCGACCGCCGACGGCATGGCGGCACTTTTGCGCTTGCCCTCGGGAAGATTGTGGCAATTCCGCTGTCGCGGCGGGTCACTGACGATCGAGGAGAGCTTGTGGATCGACCCGGATGGGCGACCCGTCTCGACGCAACAACTGGTCGTCAGCGGCGAGGCCGCCGCAGGCGGCGAGAATATCAGCTGGGCCTTGAAGCGCGCGACCTGATCGGCAATGGGGGCCGCGACCGCTCCCAGCACAGGAAATTGCCATGGCCACCGACATCGTCCCCATCCGGCGGGCGCTGCTGTCCGTTTCGGACAAGACCGGAATCGTCGAGCTGGCCAAAGGCCTGGCGGCGAAAGTGGTCGAGCTGGTCTCGACCGGCGGCACTGCCAAGGCGCTGCGCGACGCCGGGCTGAATGTCCGCGACGTATCCGACCTGACCGGTTTCCCCGAAATGATGGACGGGCGAGTCAAGACGCTCCACCCGATGGTCCATGGCGGCCTGCTCGCGGTGCGCGACGATCCCGACCATGCCAAGGCGATGGAGGAGCACGCAATCGGCGCGATCGATCTGGTCGTGGTCAATCTCTACCCGTTCGCGCAGACTGTCGCCAAGGGTGCGGCACGCGAGGAGATCATCGAGAATATCGATATCGGCGGCCCGTCGATGGTGCGGTCGGCAGCGAAGAACCATGCTTTCGTCGCGATCGTCACCGACCCCGCCGATTATGCCTTGCTCGAAAAAGGCGAAACTACGCTCGACGAGCGCAAGAAGCTCGCCGCCAAGGCATTTGCCGCCACCGCGACCTACGATTCGATGATCGCGAGCTGGTTCGGGTTCGCCGATCAGGGCCAGATGTTCCCCGACACGCTGCCGCTCGTCCTCAACCAGCCGACCGTGCTGCGCTATGGCGAGAACCCGCACCAGCAGGCCGCCTTTTATCGCCATGCCGGGCCGTCAGCGCGTGGCATCGGCCAGGCGCGCCAGGTGCAGGGCAAGGAGCTGAGCTACAACAATCTCAACGACGCCGACGCCGCGCTGCAGTTGGTCGCCGAATTCCGCGACGCCGAGCCGACCTGCGTGATCGTCAAGCACGCCAATCCATGCGGCGTCGCGACAGCAGCGAGCCTCGAGACCGCTTATGCCGAGGCGTTCGCTTGCGACACGGTGTCGGCGTTCGGCGGGATCATCGCGGTCAACCGGCCGCTCGATGCGGCCACTGCGCGCCAGATCACCGGGATCTTCACCGAAGTTGTCGTCGCGCCCGATGCCGACGAGGAAGCGCTCGCCCTCTTCGCGGCGAAGAAGAATCTGCGCCTGCTGCTGACCGGCGAATTGCCCGATCCGGCGCGGGGTGGGTTCGACGCCAGGTCGATCACCGGCGGCTGGCTAGTCCAGGGTCGGGACAATGGCCGCGTCACCGCTGCCGACCTCAAGACCGTGACCAAGCGCCAGCCGACCCCGCAGGAGCTTGCCGACTGCCTGTTCGCCTGGACCGTCGCCAAGCACGTCAAGTCGAACGCGATCGTCTATGCCAAGGACGGCGCTACCGCCGGCGTCGGTGCGGGGCAGATGAACCGGTTGGAGTCGGCACGCATCGCCGCGTGGAAGGCCAAGGACGCCGCCGATAAGGCCGGCTGGGCGACACCGCGCACGATCGGCTCCGCCGTGGCGTCGGACGCCTTCTTCCCGTTCGCCGACGGCCTGCTGGCGGCGGTCGAGGCCGGCGCCACCGCGGTGATCCAGCCGGGCGGCTCGATCCGCGACGACGAAGTCATTGCTGCGGCGGACGAAGCCGGGCTGGCGATGGTGTTCACCGGGATGCGGCATTTCCGGCACTGATTTTCGGTCGTCGATTAGCTCGCATAAAGACGCGAAGCCACGAAGATGCTTCCAATAAGTGCGGATTAGGAGGCCGAAATTGAGCCTCGCTTTGCGAGGCTCTTTCTCTCGCCCGTCTCGATCGGATTCGGTAGTGGCCGTCAGGCAGTCCACAAATCTTCGTGGCTTCGTGTCTTTGTGCGAGAAAAATTACTCCGCCTGAAGCAGGAACCCCAGTTCAGGATCCGCCAACCCACTAGCCCGCCGTGCCGCCCGGCGCGCAAAGGCGAGCGTGCACTTCTTGCGCCCCGGCGTGCTCAGCGGATGCGTCGCTGCTTCGCGCAGGATCGCGGCGTCGTAGCGGTCGGCGATGATCACCCCGGACCGTTCGGGCAGGAACGCTTCGCCGTGGAGCGGGCCATGGTCGAAGCCATCGGGGACTGCCCAGAAGAATCGGTCGCAATGGTCGAGATAGTCGAACCATTTGCCGTCGCCGAGCAGGTCGGCACGCGACACCTTGATCTCGACGATGACGATTTGCCCGCGCGAATCGATCGCCATGATGTCGGCACGGCGCCCGCCGTCGAGCGGCACTTCGGTCATCGCCGCCAAATCGTGGCGCGCGAGCATGCGAATGACGCCGCGCGCGACATCAGCCGCGCACAGCGCCTCGGTTCCATTGGGCGGACAGCGGGGAGATGCCTCGAGCATCCCCTCGCTTTAGAACATCATGGGAACATCGGGAAGACGTTTTTGGTTTGGCTCACGCCAAACGAGCGGCGCCAGCCCGCACCCCCACCCGGCCGCCCAACGGAAATATCATATGGGCGGCCGGGTGGGGGTGCGGGCTGGTACGCGCATGCGCGTTAGCGCATCAAATCAGCGAAAGAAGATGTGATTGCCGATCGTCGCGACGCGCGGTCGCGCCCAGCCCGGCGAGACGCGGCGGGCATGGAAATAGAGCGCGCCCGGCGTCGGGTTGTCCCATTCCTTGTCCATCGCGACCTGCGCGATGGCCATCGCGGTACGATATTGCGCGGCCGAGCGAATCGCCGGGATCTCGCCGCCGCGAATGAACGAGAATTGCCCCGGCTGCTTGACCACGCCGCAGATCGTGCGCGGGAAGCGGCCCGAATTGGTGCGATTGATGATGACGTTGGCGACTGCGAGCTGGCCCGATAGCGGCTCGCCCTTCGCTTCGAAATAGACCGCGCCGGCAAGGCACGACAGTTCCGAATCGGCGCTCTCGTCAACATCCTGCCCCGCGACGGCGGCGGCCAGGCTGGCGAATTGGAGGCCCTGCGCGGGGGCCGGCGCCGTCGTCCGGACCTCATTGGGCGACGTCGTCGCGCTATCGCCCGGTTCGATCGATGGAACCGGCTTGGGGGCCGAAGGGTTGATGGTGGACGTACTGGCCGTGGTGGCGATTGCCGGGATCAGCGAAGCGTCGCGATCTGCACCCAGGGCCTTGCTCGATACGGTGAGACCGGCGAGCGTGGTTAGTGCAACGAACGTCGCCGCGAGGTTCGCGGCGCGAGAGGAAAACAGCATTTATACTTGCTAAAGTGCGGTTGGGGCGCGGACGCGATCGCAAGAAAAAGGATCGCCCGGACCACCACCCGACTGCGTAACCGTTAGGGATCGCACCCCATCGCGGCACAACGCGGATAATTGGTGAATAATCCCTTGAATTGTGCGGCGCAGCAAGTCAATCGCCGACCAGGGTTTGAGCGGCGAACCGTTCCGCCTGCGGGATGTCCAGTTCCACCACCCATAGATCGGGATCGTTTCGGCGCCGTTTCGCCCAATAATCGGTCAACGCCTGCGCATCGCCCTCTGGGCCGACCGCGATCAGCTCGACATTGCCGCTCGGGCCGATCCCACGTTCCCACAGCCGGGCATTCTGGCCGCGATCCTGCGCCACCACCAGCACGGCGCCGGCGGTCGCGTCACCCTTGGCCAGGATGGTGGCGAAACCGCCCGCCTGGTTCGCGCGACGTACCAGCGCGTTGACCAGAGCGCCGGTCGCCAGCCGTGCGCTCACGCCGAACGATAGCCCGGCAGGCCGGCAAGCGCGATCGACGATCGCATGAACGTGCCGGTGCCGCGCGCGACCTCCTCGCCATGCTCGTCGATCAGCCGCGCTTCGCCGACGAACACGCGGCGCTGGCCGCTGACCCATTTGCCCTCGGCGATCACCGGTCCGGCCTTTAACGGCCGGGTGAACAGCAGGTTGAACGCGGTGGTCAGCAGGAAGCGATCGCTGACCAGGCTGTTGCAGGCATAGAAAGCGGCGTCGTCGAGCATCTTGAAATAGCTCGTGCCGTGCGCCGCGCCGCCAGCATGATAATAGCGCTCGTCGATGTCGAAATGGATCCGTGCCACTCCGCTTTCCGGGATTTCGAGCCGCGACGAGAATAATCGGTTGATCGGCGCCGCGGCATAGAGCGATTCGAGCGCGCGAAAATGCGCCTGGGCGCCCGAATTGGTCCCGCCCACTTCAGGCGGCATCCCTGGCCTCGTCCTGGGTCAGCAGGAAATAGAGTGCATCCTTCGACCCGGCACCGCGCAATTTGGCGACAAACGCGGCATCGCGCAGCAGCCGCGACACTCGCGCCAATGCCTTGAGATGCGCGGCCCCCACATCGGGTGGCGAAAACAGCGCGAACACCAGGTCGACCGGCAGATCGTCGACCGCGGTGAAATCGATCGGGCGGGCCAGCCGCACAAATATACCATGGATCGCATCGATACCCTCGATCCGCGCATGCGGGATCGCAATGCCGCCGCCGAACCCGGTCGAACCGAGCTTCTCGCGCTGGGCAAGTCCATCGGCGGCGGCCTTGGCGTCGATACCATAGGCCGTCGCGGCGAGCGCGCCGAGCTGTTGAAACAGCACTTTCTTGCTCGCCGCCGCCAGCCCCTCGGCCACCGCCTCGGGCCGGACCAGGTCCGACAGGTCGATCATATCCGCTCTCTACTTTATCGTGGCGGCATCGTCTTGTGTGGAAAACCCGTATCCCGTTTTCCGCACGATGCCCTCATCCGCTCAGCTGGCGCGCTGCGGTTCTACCCAGCCGATCGTGCCGTCGCCGCGGCGATAGACCATGTTGTACGACCCCGTCCCGCTATTCTTGAACATCAGCGCCTGGGTGTTGCGCAGATCGAGCATCATCACCGCGTCGGACACCGATGCCTCGGGCACGTCGACCCGGGTTTCGGCGATGATCAACGGCGCATCGCCCGCTTCGTCCTCATCGGTCGACTCCTGGAACAAGGTGTAGCCGGCATTGGCAGCGGGTTCGGCATCGCCGTTGACCATTGTCCCGGCAGCCTTGCGATCCTTCAGCCGGCGCATGTAGCGGCGCAATTGCTTCTCGATCTTGTCGGCCGATCCGTCGAATGCGCCGTGCGCGTCGTTGCCGTCATTGCTGGCCTTGAGCACCAGGCCATGCATGACGTGGGCGACGACATCGCATTTGAATCGATTGTCGTGCGGGCCTTTCCCGAAGGTCACCTGAGCAGAGATGGCACGCGAGAAATATTTGTCCGCAATACCCTGGAGGCGATCCTGGACATGGCTCTTCAGCGCTTCGCCCGTTTCAACCTGATGTCCCGAGACACGGATATCCATTTTCTCTTCTCCATTCTTGGCGACGGCGGCGCATTCGCCTTGTCCCTCGCAACGCGCGTCAACCGGACGCCTCGGCCCCCCATAAAGGGTTCTTGAGTGTCGCCACGAACCCGGCGTGGCGCGCCATTTCCTCCGCGCTCGGCTCGAACACGCGCATCGGCCGCGGTTGGGCGGTACGCGGATCGGTATCGACCACGGAAATTTCGATTGTCTCCTCGACCTCGCTGACCAACGTCAGGCCGATCTGGCGGCCGCCGGTCAACTCGATATAGACTTGCGACAGCAATTGCGCGTCGAGCAATGCGCCGTGCAGCACGCGATGGCTGCGGTCGATGCCGTAGCGGGTGCAAAGCGCGTCGAGCGAATGTTTGGCGCCGGGGTGGCGCTGGCGCGCCATCGCCACGGTGTCGATCATGCGGTCGAGCGAGATGATCTCGCGGCCGATCTTGTCGAGTTCGCCATTGAGGAAGCCGAAGTCGAAACTGGCATTGTGCGCGACCAGCCGCGAATCGCCGAGAAACTCGAGCAACTCGTCGACCTTTTCGTGAAAGCGCGGCTTGTCCGACAGGAAGACGTCGGACAGGCCGTGGATGCGGAATGCCTCGACCGGCATCGGGCGTTCGGGATTGAAATACAGGTGGAAACTGCGCCCGGTTTCGACGCGGTTGACCATTTCGATACAGCCGATCTCGACCAGACGATCGCCCCCGCTGAAGGAGAGGCCGGTGGTTTCGGTGTCGAAGACGATTTCGCGCATTTGTCCTTTTATCGGTCTTGGCTGGCACGGACGCAAGCTATCACCCTACGCACGGCGGCACGGGTTTGATCCATCGGACAATCGGTCGCGATAACATGGTCCGCACGCGCTCTTTTTTCGGCATCGGGGGTCTGGCGGGCGAGAATGTCGGCGAGTCGTTCGCGACTCATGCCGGGACGCGCCAGGACGCGCTCCTGCTGGGTTGCGGCGTCGGCGGACACCACCACGACGACATCGACATTGCGGTCGCCGCCGGTCTCGAACAGCAACGGGATATCGAACACGACCATGTCGTCGTCGCCATGCTGTGCCAGAAACGCGGCGCGCTCCTCGCCGACCGCGGGATGGACGATCGCCTCGAGCCGCTTGATCGCCGCGTCGTCGCCGAACACGCGGGCACCGAGTTCGGCGCGGTCGACGCCTTCCGGACTGGTCGTGCCGGGGAACGCCGCCTCGATCGCCGGCAGCAACCGGCCACCCGGTCCCTGCAGCCGGCGCACCGTCGCATCGGCGTCGAAGACCGCAATCCCTTCATCGGCGAACATCTGCGCCACTGCCGATTTGCCCATCCCGATCGAGCCGGTGAGGCCGATTGTCTTCATGACGTCAGTAAGGCCCTGAGTTCGTCGTCGCGATCACGCGGGGGCTCGGCGCCGAACAGCAGTTCGAACGCCAAAGCGGCCTGGCCGATCAGCATATCGAGCCCATCGACCGTGTCGAGGTCGCGTGCGCGCGCCGCCTTGAGCAATTCGGTTTCGAGCGGAGCGTAGACGATGTCGTAAACAACGGCGTCTTCCGGCAGCGGCGACAGATCGAGATCGAGCGGCGGTTGCCCCGCCATGCCGAGCGAGGTGGCGTTGACCAGCAACGCAGCGGGCGGCAGCGGCGCATCGAGCTTGAGCGCATCGCCCTTGAGCCCGAAGCTGGCCAGCAACGCGGCGCCCTTGAGCGGATTGCGGTTGAGCAAGGTGACTCGCCCCACCGCAATGCGAGACAAGGCGAACAGAATCGCACGCGCCGCGCCGCCCGCGCCGATCACCACGATCGGCTGGCCGGCCAGATCCAACCCTGAAATCGGCGCATAGAATCCCGCCGCATCGGTGTTGGTCCCGACCGGCGCCCCATCAGAGCGGAACGCCAGGTTGATCGCGCCGATCGATTCCTTCACCCCACCGCGATCCTCCACGAACGCGAGCGCGGTTTCCTTGTGCGGGATGGTGATGTTGCAGCCGAGCCAGTCAGGGTCGGCCTTCCGCGCGGCGAAATAATCGGCCAGCCCCTCGGGCGTGACGTGGGTGGCGCGATACTCGCCGTCGAGGCCGAGCGCCTTCAGCCAGAAACCGTGGATCAGCGGGGATTTGGAATGGCTGATCGGGTCGCCGATCACTTCGGCGTACGTCATGACGTCATTTCCCCCCGCGTGCGCAGATAATCGAGTACCGGAAGCAACGGCATGCCGAGCACGGTGAAATGGCTGCCCTCGATCCGCCCGAACAATTGCACACCGGGACCTTCGATGCGGAAACAGCCGACACAGCCTGCGATCGCCGGCCATTCGAGGTCGAGATAGGCCTGGATGAAGGCTTCGGAGAGCGGCCGCACGAACAACCGCGCGCGATCGACGTGACGCCAGACCGGGCGGCCCTGTTCGGCGATCACCGCCGCGCTCCACAAGGCATGCTCGCCATTGGACATCGCGCGGAGGTGATCGCCGGCCTGTTCACGAGTCAGCGGCTTGTCGAGCAGCCTGCCGTCGGCAAGCGCGACGATCGAATCGCTGCCCAGCACCAACGCGCCCGGATGCGCCTGCGACACTTTCAATGCCTTGAGTTCGGCCAATGCGTCGGCGATGTCGCGCGCCGGCTGGCCCCTCATTGCCGCCTTGACGCCATCCTCGTCGACCCGCGCGGGCATTGCGGCATAGGTAACGCCGGCGGCATCGAGCATCGCCCGTCTGGATGCGCTTTGCGATGCGAGGATCACAGTCATTCGTCACCCGCCTGGTCGTTGATCAACGCGACGATCGCCGCCGCGGTCTCCTCGATCGAGCGCCGCGTGACGTCGATCACCGGCCAGCCATTGTCGGCGAACATCCGCCGCGCGAAGGCGACCTCGCGAGTCACGGCTTCCTGGTCGACATAAGCGGTTTCCGGCGATTGGTTGAGCGACAACAGGCGATTGCGCCGCACCTGAATCAGGCGGTCGGCGCTGGTCGTCAGCCCGACGACGATCGGATGCTGGAGCTCGAACAATTTCGCGGGCGGCGGGCTTTCCGGGACGATCGGGATATTGGCGGTCTTGTAGCCGCGATTGGCGAGATAGATCGAGGTCGGCGTCTTCGACGTGCGCGACACGCCGGCAAGGACGATATCGGCCTCTTCCCAATTCTCCCAGCCGATGCCGTCATCATGCGCGATGGTGAACTGGATCGCATCGACCCGCGCGAAATAGGCGGCGTCGAGCACGTGCTGGCGGCCAGGGCGTGCCTTGGCTTGCTGGCCGAGCAGGTTGGACAAAGCGTCGTTGACCGGATCGAGCGGCGCCACCGCTGGCAGACCGAGCGCGCGGCATCGCGTCTCCAGCGCGCGGCGCATCTCGCCCGACACCAAGGTGAACAGCACCAGCCCGGGATTGTGCGCGATCTCCTGCAGGATGCGCTCGAGATGCGCCTCACTCCGGACCATCGGCCAGAAATGCCGGATCGTCTCGACATCGTCATATTGCGCCAGCGCCGCCTTGGCGATGTTCTCCAGCGTCTCGCCGGTGGAATCGGACAGGAGGTGCAAATGGAGCCGCATTTTTCAGCGTGCCGGAAAGCCTGTGGGCAACATCGGGAAAACCGCTAGCGCAAGTCTTCCCCACGGCCAAGCGATGCTCGGCGGTGGATAAAGCCATCACTCATCCACAACGTCATCGACAGGTAGCTTTTCCCCGCACAGGCTGTGGATTATGGGGACGGAAAGACGGGAATCGGCGCACTTGCGTGAGTCCGCTGCGGTCAAGCTGTTGGCATTTGCGGGATGAACGCATAAGCCCCGGCATCCACCGGCCAACAACTACAACAACCTTCTATCTATCTTCCTATATGATTCTTGGGACGGCTCAGATTCCGGAAAAACCCTTACTCGCGACGTTGCTCGGCGAACGCCGGGACGTGCCGCCGATCTGGCTGATGCGCCAGGCGGGGCGCTATCTGCCCGAATATCGCGAGTTGCGCGCACAAAAGGGCGGGTTCCTCGATCTCGCCACCGACAGCGAAGCGGCGTGCGAGATCACCCTGCAGCCGGTCCGCCGCTTCGGGATGGACGGCGCGATCCTGTTCTCCGACATATTGATGGTGCCCTGGGCGCTGGGACAGCGTCTGTGGTTCGAGGAAGGCGAAGGACCCCGCCTGGCCCCCAGACTGGTGGATAACGCGCTTAGCGAGCTTCAGGCGGCGCCAGAGCGGCTCGAGCCGGTGTACGAGACGGTGCGTCGCGTGGTCGCGCAATTATCCGCGCAAACGACCATGCTGGGGTTCGCCGGCAGCCCGTGGACGGTCGCGACCTATATGGTCGCCGGACAAGGCAGCCGCGACCAAAGCGAGACGCGGCGGCTGGCCTATCGCGATCCCCAGGCGTTCCAGGCGATCGTCAGCGCGATCGAAACCGTGACGATCGACTATCTGTCGAAGCAGATCGAGGCAGGCGCCGAGGCGGTGCAATTGTTCGACAGTTGGGCAGGCAGCCTGGCGCCGAGCGAATTCGAACGCTGGGTGATCGCTCCCAACGCGCGCATCGTGTCCGCGCTGGCCGAGCGCCATCCGGCGACGCCAGTGATCGGCTTTCCCAAGGGCGCGGGCGCGAAGCTCGCTGCTTATGCGCGCGAGACCAAGGTCGGCGCGGTCGGACTGGACGAGACGGTCGATCCGGTCTGGGCAAACGAGGTGCTGCCTAAAGGGTTGCCGGTGCAGGGCAATCTCGATCCGCTGGCGCTGATCACCGGCGGTGACGCCATGACATCGGCCGCGCGCGGCATCCTTGCGGCGTTCGCCGATCGCCCGCATATCTTCAACCTGGGCCATGGCATCCTGCCCGATGCGCCGATCGCGCATGTCGAGCAGCTCCTGGATTTCGTAAGGAACGGATGATGGAATTCCTCGCCTCGATCTATCTGTGGCTCAAGGCGGCGCACGTCATTTTCGTGATCTTCTGGATGGCCGGGCTGTTCATGCTGCCGCGCTATCTGGTCCATCACCAGGAGTCGTTGGGTACGCCCGAGGCGTCCAAGTGGGTCGAGCGCGAGACCAAGTTGCGCAAGATCATCATGACCCCCTCGATGATCCTGGTCTGGGTATTCGGCCTGACCATCGCCACGGTCGGTCAGCATTGGAACGAAGGCTGGCTCCACGCCAAGCTGCTGCTGGTGATCGTGATGAGCGGTTATCACGGTTGGATGACGGCCTATGCGAAGAAACTCGCCGGCGGCAAGGCGACGCTGACGTCGAAGCAGCTCCGCCTGATCAACGAACTTCCGGCCTTGTTTGTCGCGTTGATCGTCATCCTGGTGGTGGTGAAACCGTTCTGATCGCCTTGACTTGAGGGAATCCGCTCCATAGATCGTGGAGACGAGCGGTGCCCTTCGGGACGCTCGCTCTCCTCCTTCCTCCAGCATCGTCGCGGTCCTCGCCGACAGAAGCTCGAAAAATCTCCCCCAAGTCACCCGGAATACACCCGAAATGCATCTTAAAGACCTCAAGAAGAAACCCCCCGCCGAGCTCGTCGCGATGGCCGAAGAGCTGGGGGTCGAGAGCGCGTCGACCCTGCGCAAGCAGGATCTGCTGTTCGCGATCCTCAAGGAACAGGCCGAAAATGGCGACCAGATCATGGGCCTGGGCACGATCGAAGTGCTGCCCGACGGTTTCGGTTTCCTGCGCAGCCCGGAAGCCAATTACCTCGCCGGTCCCGACGACATCTACATCTCGCCCAATCAGGTCCGGAAGTTCGGCCTGCGCACCGGCGATACGGTCGAAGGCGAGATCCGCGCGCCCAAGGATGGCGAGCGCTATTTCGCCCTGACGCGGCTCACCAGCGTCAATTTCGACGATCCCGACGCGGTCCGCCATCGCGTCAATTTCGACAACCTCACCCCGCTCTATCCCGAACAGAAGCTGACGCTCGATCAGCTCGATCCGACGATCAAGGACAAGTCGGCGCGGGTGATCGACATCGTCAGCCCGCAGGGCAAGGGCCAGCGTACGCTGATCGTCGCCCCGCCGCGCGTCGGCAAGACGGTGATGCTGCAGAACATCGCCAAGGCGATCACCGACAACCATCCCGAAGTCTTCCTGATCGTGCTCCTCATCGACGAGCGCCCGGAAGAAGTCACCGACATGCAGCGCAGCGTGAAGGGCGAGGTCGTGTCCTCGACCTTCGACGAACCCGCGCAGCGCCACGTCCAGGTCGCTGAAATGGTGATCGAAAAGGCCAAGCGCCTGGTCGAGCACAAGAAGGACGTCGTGATCCTGCTCGACTCGATCACCCGTCTCGGCCGCGCCTACAACACCGTCGTGCCGTCGTCGGGCAAGGTGCTGACCGGTGGTGTCGACGCCAATGCGCTGCAGCGCCCGAAGCGCTTCTTCGGCGCCGCGCGCAACATCGAGGAAGGCGGCTCGCTGTCGATCATCGCCACTGCGCTGATCGATACCGGCAGCCGCATGGACGAAGTCATCTTCGAAGAGTTCAAGGGCACCGGCAACTCGGAAATCGTCCTCGACCGCAAGGTCGCCGACAAGCGCATCTTCCCGGCGATGGACGTCGGCAAGTCCGGCACCCGCAAGGAAGAGTTGCTGGTCGAGAAGAGCAAGCTGTCGAAGATGTGGGTGCTGCGTCGCATCCTCATGCAGATGGGTACCACCGACGCGATGGAATTCCTGCTCGACAAGATGAAGGATTCGAAGACCAACGAAGACTTCTTCGACAGTATGAATCAGTAGCCGAGAACGGCCTGAGCCAGCGTCGCTGGCTCAGGACTCGTTCCGGCACGGCCGGCGGAGCGCAGCTCCGACCGACGGCGCGGATTTACTCCGCGCCGCCGCCCCATTGCCGACGAACCAAACGGCCCGTTGCCCCGGCCTCCGCCGGGGCGACGGCTTCGATGCGATGGCACATCCGACAAGCGAACGGCGCGGTTCACCCTGCGCCGTTTTCATTTGCACCCCCTTCCCTCGCTGCTAACGCCTCCCCATGCCGGTCATCGATATCTCCGACGTCTTCACCGCCGCGGGCCTCGCGGCGCTTGGCCAGGTCATCATGATCGACCTGATGCTGGCCGGCGATAACGTCGTGGTATTGGGCACGCTCGCGGCCGGGCTGCCGGAGAAGGACCGCAAGCGCGTCCTATCGATCGGCGTCGGCGTCGCTTTGCTCTGTCTGGTGGTATTCGCGTTCGTTGCGACCCAGTTGCTCCATGTCGTCGGGTTGCTGTTCGCCGGCGGCGTGCTGCTATTATGGGTAGCGTGGAAGCTGTTTCGCGAGCTGCAGCACGCGCGACGCCATAACCAGGCGGTCGCGGCGGATGCAGCCACACCCGCCCGAGCGCCCAAGAGCTTCGCCAAGGCGGCGTTCCAGGTAGCGCTCGCCGATCTCTCGATGAGCCTCGACAATGTGCTCGCGGTCGCTGGTGCGGCGCGCGACCATCCCACCGTTTTGCTGTTCGGCCTGGCGCTGTCGGTCACGCTGATGGCGATCGCCGCCAATTACATCGCGCGGCTGATCGAGCGGTATCACTGGATCGCCTATCTGGGCCTGGTGGTGATCCTCTATGTCGCGGGATCGATGGTCCACGAGGGGATTGTCGATCCGCAGATCGGCCTGGGACGGCTGTTTGGTTGGATCTGACGGCCGACCAAAAGTGGGCGCTCTCCCGTGGTCTAGTCGGCGTCAGATATAGCTAAACATATGATATAAAACTATATATCATAAAAGATTCTCGGCGAAGAAGGCCATCGTGCGCTCGTCGGCCTGGTTAGCTGCCTCATCCCTTCGACGCTTGCCGAACTCGGTGGCGAAGCCGTGGTCGACGCCCGGATAGTCGTGCAGCGTGACTTTGGGATGATCGTCCAGACCATCGTGCATTGCCTTCTGCACCTCGGGGCCGACGAAACCGTCGGCGCCGGCGATGTGGAGCATCAGCGGCCGCGAAATGGCGTGCTTCTCACGCAGCAGGCCGTCGACCCCGACCGCATAATAGCCGACGGTCGCGTCGATATCGGTGCGGGCCGCGGTCATGTATGCCAGCCGGCCACCTAAACAGTAACCGACCGCACCAACTTTGCCGCCGCCAACGCGGTCGCGCGCGGCATGGATCGTTGCCTCGATATCGCGGATGCCCTGATCCTGGTTGAACTTGCCCATATAGCCGAGCGCGGCCTTGAACTGGTCGGGGATATCGGGATCGAGCTCGATGCCCGGTTCGAGCCGCCAGAACAGATCGGGCGCGATCGCCAGATAGCCTGCCTCGGCGAGTTGGTCGCACTTGCGGCGGATGCCGGCATTGACCCCGAAAATCTCCTGGATGACGATGATCGCCGCGGTCGCCTTGCTCCCGACAGGCTCGGCGACATAGGCATCGAAGCTGGCATCTTTCTCGAGCGTCTCGATCTTGATCGTCGCGGTCATGGCTCTCTCCGAATGGGGCGTTGCGATTGATGGTCCGTCGCGCGCATACAGGGCGTTCGAATAGGTAGCAGCGCGGCCGGCGCGCGCTCAAGCGGAGTTTCGGCGATGAAGATCAATGTCGAGGTGGATTGCACCCCCGAAGAGGCGCGCCGCGCGATCGGCCTGCCCGATCTGACGCCGATCCACGAGAAATATGTCCAGGCGCTGATGGGGGCGATGGACGGCAATATGGTCAAGCCCGAACTGCTCGAGACGATGATGAAGAGCTGGATGCCGATGGGCGATGCTGGGATGCAATTCTGGCGCAAGATGTTCGAGGGCGGCAAGAGCGAGTAATTGCCGCTTGGCGTGACATCGCGATGAGCACGATCTTTGCCCCTTCGTCCGGCCTACCCCCGGCGGCGATCGCGGTCATCCGGATCAGCGGGCCGCGGGCGTTCGCGGCCGCGAGCGCGCTGGCGGGCGATTTGCCTGTTCCACGTGAAGCACGGCTGCGGACCTTGCGCGACCCCGCGAGCGGAAATCATCTCGACAGCGCGTTGGTGCTGGTCTTCCCCGCCCCCACCACCGCGACGGGCGAAGATCTGGTCGAATTCCACGTTCATGGCGGTCGCGCGGTGGTTGCCGCGGTCGAGGCGGCTCTTGGTCGACAGCCGGGATTGCGGCGCGCCGAGCCTGGCGAGTTTACCCGGCGCGCGCTGACCAATGGCCGAATCGATCTCGCGGAAGCCGAGGGGCTCGGCGATCTCCTGTCGGCCGAGACCGAGCTGCAGCGACGCGCGGCGCTGGCGATGGCCGACGGTACGCTATCGCGGCAGATTGGAGGCTGGCGTCGGGCGTTGCTCGGGCTGGCGGCACTGCTCGAGGCATCGCTCGATTTTGCCGACGAGGCCGATGTCGATTCGGTGCTGCTCGAGGGAATCCGCACCGAAGCGCGAGCGGTGGCGTCGGCGATCGCGGCGGCACTCGATGTTCCCGCGGTCGACCGCTTGCGCGACGGTATTCGCGTCGTGCTGGCCGGCCCACCCAATAGCGGCAAGTCGACCTTGCTCAATGCTCTGGCCAAGCGCGAGGCGGCGATCGTCTCGCCGATTGCGGGCACGACTCGCGACCGGATCGAGGTGCCGGTCTCGCGCGCCGGCCTCCCCTTCATATTGACCGATACGGCCGGCCTGCGGGAGTCGGCGGGTGACGTGATCGAGGCGATCGGGATTGATCGCGCTGGGCAGGCGATCGCCGGAGCCGACCTGGTGTTGTGGCTCGGTGACGACCCTCCGCCCGAGGAGCGAATGCTATGGCTCCATGCCCGCGCCGACTTGGCTTGCCGCGAGGATATTCCGGGCAGTGCGGTGCTCGCAGTGTCGGCAGAAACAGGGTTAGGCGTGGAGCAATTGTGGGAGTTGCTGGTCAGCCGATCGTCGGCGCTGATCCCCGGCGCGACCGATATGGCACTCAACCAACGCCAACGGGCCCATTGCCGGGAAGCGCTCGAGGCGCTTGGCGACGTAGGCGCGCCCGACGAGCTCGTCGTTGCCGACGCATTGCGGCGAGCGAATGTTGCCCTGGCGCGAATCACCGGCGACGTGGGTATCGAAGCGATGCTGGATGCCTTGTTCTCGAGGTTCTGCATCGGAAAGTGAGTGTTCCACGTGGAACATCCCTGCTAATCGCGCCGCCATGAACAGCTTCGATGTCATCGTGATCGGCGGCGGCCATGCCGGTGTCGAGGCCGCCGCGGCGGCTTCGCGACGCGGCGCGTCGGTGGCCTTGGTCACGTTCGATGCGCGCAATATCGGGACGATGTCGTGCAATCCCAGCATCGGCGGGCTCGGCAAAGGGCATTTGGTTCGCGAGGTCGATGCCTGCGACGGGATCATCGCGCGCGCCGCTGATGCCGGGGCGATCCATTATCGCATGCTCAACCGCTCCAAGGGCGCCGCGGTGCGAGGTCCGCGGATCCAGGCCGATCGCATGCGGTTCGGCGCCGCGGTGCGACAGCTCCTCGCGCGGCACGACGGCGTGCAAATAGTCGCGAACGAAGCGACGACGCTGGTGATCGACGGCGGGCGGATCGCCGGCGTGGAGATGGCTGACGGCGCACGCCTCGACGCCCCGGCGGTGGTGCTGGCGACCGGGACCTTCCTGGGCGCGCGAATGTTCCGCGGCGACGAGCGTGACGCGGGCGGTCGGCTGGGGGAGCGTGCCGCGACGGTGATGGCCGAGCAATTGCGCGATCTCGGGCTGCCGATGATGCGGCTCAAGACCGGCACCCCGCCTCGCCTCGATGGGCGGACGATCGACTGGGCGCAGACCGAAGTGCAGCCGTCCGAGGCGGATAGCTGGACGATGTCGGCGCTGTCGCCAGGCCGGCCCCTCCCCCAATTGTGGTGCGCGATCACGCGGACGACCGACGCCACCCACGCCATCATTCGTGCCGGGCTCGACCGCTCGCCGCTCTTTTCCGGCGACATCGAAGGTGTGGGACCGCGCTACTGCCCGTCGATCGAGGACAAGGTCCACCGCTTCGGCGATCGCGACGGCCACCAGATCTTTCTCGAACCCGAGGGGCTCGACGACGCCACCGTCTATCCCAACGGCATCTCGACGTCGCTGCCTGCCGACGTGCAGCAGGCTTTGATCGCCTCGATTCCCGGGCTCGAGCGAACCCGGATCACCGCATTCGGCTATGCGGTCGAGTACGACCATATCGATCCGCGCGCGCTCGATCACCGGCTTGCGGTCGCCGCATTGCCCGGCCTGTTCTGTGCCGGACAGATCAATGGCACAACGGGATACGAGGAAGCCGCGGCGCAGGGCCTAGTTGCGGGTGCCAATGCCGCTGCGGCCGCGCTCGGTATCGCCGACTTCCTGCCCGACCGTACGCAATCTTATCTCGGCGTCATGATCGACGATCTGGTCCTGCAAGGCGTTACTGAGCCTTATCGGATGCTCACCGCGCGCGCCGAGTTCCGACTGCGGCTGCGCGCCGATAATGCCGAGACGCGGTTGAGCGGCGTCGCCGAGGCGGCGGGGCTGCTTGGTGAGGAGCGGTTGCGCCACGCCCGTGCACGCGAGGCCGAGCGCGCCTCGGTCGACGCGCACCTCGCCGAACCGCTCACCGCCAGCGCGCTGGCGAGCCGTGGGGCGCAAGTCGCACAGGACGGCGCGCGACGGTCGGCCGGCGAATGGCTGCGCTTCCCCGGGGTCGAGCTGACGCACGTCTCTCCCACCCTGTCCGGCGCGCCGACTCCGGTGATCGAGGAAGCAATCGAGGACGCGCGCTATGCTCCTTATGTCGAGCGGCAAGAGGCCGAAGTGTCCGAGTTGCGCGCGAGCGAACGCATCGCGCTACCGTCGGATCTCGACTTCGCGGCGATTCCCGGGCTGTCCAACGAAATGGTCGAGCGGCTGACCGCGGCACGCCCGGCGACCCTTGCAGCGGCAGGACGCATCCGTGGTATCACGCCGGCGGCGCTCACCGCCATCATGCTCCACGCGACGCGGGCGGCGGCATGACCGAAGATGAGGCGCGCGATTGGGCGACGGCGCGGTTCGGTGCCGAGGCAATTGGCCGACTCGATCATCTGGCGGCGATCGTCACGGTCGAGAGCGATCAGCAAAATCTGATCGCGCGCTCGACCCTGGCGACGATCTGGTCGCGGCACATCGTCGATTCGCTGCAACTCGCGCCGTTGGCGCCCGATGGAGGCGACTGGCTCGACATCGGAACCGGCGCGGGATTTCCCGGCCTCGCTCTGGCGGCGGTGCAACCCGAACGCCGCTTCGTCCTGGTCGAGCCGCGCCGGCTGCGCGCCGACTTCCTGCGCGAAACCGCTGCGACACTTGCCCTCCCCCAGGTCGAGGTCATCACCGGCAAAGTCGAAAACGTTCATGAGCGCGTCGTGGTGATCTCGGCGCGGGCGGTCGCGCAGGTCGCACAGGTAATCGCGTCGGCGGTGCAATGCGCCAGCAATGAGACACTTTGGCTGCTACCCAAGGGACGAGCGGCGCGCGAAGAGGTGGCGCGCGCCAGGCAAAGATGGCATGGAATGTTCCACGTGGAACAGAGCATCACCGATCCTGAATCGAGCATCGTGATCGCGCGCGGAGTACGAGCGCGATGACCGTCATTGCCGTGGCCAACCAGAAGGGCGGCGTGGGCAAGACCACGACGGCGATCAACCTGGGAACCGCGCTGGCGGCGACCGACAAGCGCGTGCTGATCATCGACCTCGACCCGCAAGGCAATGCCTCGACCGGCCTCGGCATTCATCGCGCCGACCGCAAGAAATCGAGCTACGACGTGCTGATCGGCGAGTGTCCGGTGGTCGATGCGGTACTCGCGACTGTAGTGCCGGGGCTCGATATCGTCCCGGCGACGGTCGACTTGTCAGGTGCCGAAATCGAGTTGGTCGATTACGAGGAGCGCACGCATCGGCTCGATCATGCGCTCGACGCTGCGAGCGATCGCTGGGATGTCGTGCTGATCGACTGCCCTCCTTCGCTTGGCCTTCTGACGATCAACGCGATGGTTGCAGCTGATTCGCTACTCGTGCCGCTGCAATGCGAATTCTTCGCGCTCGAAGGATTGAGCCAGTTGCTGTCGACGGTCGAGCGTATCCGCTCGCGATTCAATCCCGGCCTCGCCATCCTGGGCGTCGCGCTGACGATGTACGATCGCCGCAACCGCCTCACCGACCAGGTCTCCGCGGACGTTCGCGCGGTGTTGGGTAAGGTGGTGTTCGACACGGTGATCCCGCGCAACGTGCGGCTGTCCGAGGCACCCAGCCATGGCGTGCCGGCCCTCATCTACGATTATCGCTGTTCGGGTTCCGAGGCCTATATGGCCTTGGCGCGCGAGCTGATCGGGCGCCTGCCCCCGGCTGCGCCAGCGATTGCCGCATGACCACCGAAGCTCCCCGCAAGCCCCGCCCCAGCCTCGGCCGCGGCCTCAACGCCCTGCTCGGCGATATCGCGCCCGAGGCGGTGCCGACCGCGGGGGGTGGCGAAACGCCCGCTGGCATCCGTATGCTCCCGGTCGGCGCCCTGACCCCGCAACCGGGCCAGCCGCGCCGCGTGTTCGACGATGCCGCGCTGGAAGAATTGGCGCAGTCGATCGCCGCGCGGGGCGTGCTCCAGCCGATCCTGGTTCGACCGCACGGCCGTAACTACCAGATCGTCGCCGGCGAACGGCGCTGGCGTGCGGCGCAGCGCGCACGGCTGCACGAAGTGCCGGTGATCGTCCGCGAGCTCGACGATGCCGATACGTTCGAAATCGCGCTGCTCGAAAATATCCAGCGCCGCGACCTCAACGCGGTCGAAGAGGCTGATGCGTACAAACGCCTGATCAACGAATTCGGCCATACCCAGGAAGCGCTGGCCAAGCTGGTTCATAAATCGCGCAGCCATATAGCTAACCTGTTGAGATTATTGGACCTTCCAGAATTCGTCCTGTCGCTGCTGACTGAGGGCAAGATCGACATGGGCCATGCTCGCGCGCTGATCGGCGTGCCCGATGTCGAGCGGCTCGCCGCCGACGTCGTCGCCCGCGGCCTGTCGGTGCGCGAAACCGAGCGGCTGGCCAAGGCAGCGAAGGACGACGGGACATCCGGCGGCCATGGCGGCGGCAGCGGTGGTGGCCATGGCGGGCGCAATGCCGATATCGCCGCGCTCGAACGCCAATTGACCGACGTGATCGGGCTGGGCGTGAAGATCACCTATGGCGCGAAGGGCGGGACGCTGACGGTCACCTATTCGACGCTCGACCAGCTCGACATGGTCTGTCAGCGGCTGACCGGCGAACCGCTTTAAGATTTTTCGCGCACAAAGACGCAAAGGCACAAAGAAGAAGGTTTGATTGGGTTCGCGCAGAGGCGCGGAGGGCGCAGAGGTGTTTTCACTCTGCGCGACGGCGGATACAACGCGACGATTCAACCATGAGCCTCGCATCGCGAGGCTCTCTAAAAATCTCCGCGTTCTCTGCGCCTCTGCGCGAACCTTCTTTGTGCCTTGGTGTCTTTGTGCGAATCCAACTAACTACCGCATCCGCGCCGCGGCGCGTGTCGTCTCGGTGATCGCGACGTCGGACAGCAATTCCCCTGCCCCGCCTGGTGCCATCAACTGGCGCTCGGCACGCCGCAACCGGTCGATCGCCGCGACGATGTCGGCCGATTTCCACTTCTGGACCTGGCGGATCATCCCCGGTTCCTCGCGGAAATGGACTCGCCGCGCCTTGACCACCACCGTTGGCTGTTTGCCGGCATCGACCTCGGCGCGCATTGCCGCCAGCGTCATCAGCTTGCGCACGATCTGGCGAAGCAGCGGGATCGCCGCACCGCCCGAATCGGCGAATCGGGCGAGCTCACGCGCGATATCGTGCACGCGCCCCTCCAGCGCGGCGTCGACCACGTCGGACATTTGTGATTCGCCGAGATCGGCGCCCAGCGCGTCGAGCGCCTCGTCGTCGAGTTCGCGCGGCCGGTCGGTTGCCGCGTCGAGATAGAGCGCGAGCTTTTCCACTTCGCGCGCGATCACGCTGCGGTCGCCGCCCGATGCCGCCATCAGCCGCCGGATCGCGGTCGGGGTCGGGCGCAGGCCATATTCGCGCGCAATCCCGACCACCATGCGGTCGGCATTGGCGCCATCGGGAATGTAGCAGGCGAAGCTCATCGCCGCCGGCTGGGCGATGGCGAATTGGACGAGCTTCGACGTAGTGCGCAGCCCCGGCCCGATCATCACCACGGGGTGCTCGACCTGCGTCTCGGCGAGCAGCAATTGCGCGGCCTCGAGCGATTCGTCGCCGGCATTGGTGACCAGGATCCAGCGCCGCCCGCCGAACAAGGCGAGTGAGCGCGCCTCGTCGACGAGCTTTCCGGGATCGCCGCGCAGCACAGGGCCCTCCATCGCGACCTTTTCGGCATCGGCGCCGAGCGCCCGCCCCAGTCGCGTGGCATAATCCATCGCGCCCGCTTCGTCGGGACCGTGGAGCAAATAGAGCCGGACCGCCGAAGCCGCTGAATCCAGCGAGTTAACTAGCTGATTTTCGGACGCTTTCACTTCGCCGAGGCGGCAGCGCGGCGCTGATAGACGGCGATCCGCGTGACGATCTGATCGGCGACGATCTGCGACAGGTTTTCGAGCGCGGTGTTCTCGGCCGCGATCGTGGCATATTCCGAATTGACCACGTCGATGCCGGCATCCGACCCTGCGGTCGCGTCGACCAGCACCTCGCCGCTCGATGCAGCGACCAATTGATACCGCGCGCGCAGCGACCGGCGCTCGCGGGTGATGGTATCGTCGCGCTTCACGCCCAGACCGGTGATCGAATCGTCGAGCTTGACCTCGAGCCGGTACAATGCGGGCTCGCCACTGCTCTGGGGAAGCCGGTCGCGCAGAGCATTCGACATCAGATAGCCGTTCTTGCCGGGAATCGGCGCGACCTCGATTCGCGACAGGCTGGCCGCGACCGGGCCAGAAGCGCCGCCTTCATAGAGCGGGTGGAGGCCACAGCCAGCTGTTGCCAGCGCGAGGAGGAGCGCGAGTCGCTTCATGCGACCAGATTGACCAGACGATCGGGCACGACAATCACCTTCTTCGGTTCGGCGCCGTCCAGGATGCGGAGCACGTTGTGATTGGCGCGCGCAGCGGCCTCGACCAATGCTCTGTCCGCGCCCTTGGGCATGACGATCGTGTCGCGCAGCTTGCCGTTGACCTGCACCGCGATCGTCACTTCATCCTCGACCAGCAAGGCCGGATCATAGGACGGCCAATCGGCATTGGCGACCAGGCCGGATCCGCCCATCGCGGCCCAGGCTTCCTCGGCGAGATGCGGGGTCATCGGCGAGACCAGTCGGACGAGCGTGCGGATCGCGTTGCTGCGCGACGCGGACGGCGTGGCCTTCTCGATCGCGTTGACCAGTTCGTAGAGCTTGGCGACCGCCTTGTTGAATTGCAGCGCCTCGATGTCGACGGCGACGCCGGCGATCGTCTGCGCCAGCTTGCGGTCGAGCGCGACGTCATCGCCCTCGCCCTCCTCGATTCCGTCGACCAGGCGCCACAGCCGTTGAACGAAACGCCACGAGCCCTCGATTCCCGCCTCGGACCAGGCGAGGTCGCGCTCGGGCGGCGAATCGGACAACATGAACCAGCGCGTCGCGTCGGCGCCATATTGGTCGACGATCGGCTCGGGATCGATCGTGTTCTTCTTGGACTTGGACATCTTCTCGGTGCGGCCGACCGTGATCGGCTGTCCTGTGGCGATCTCCTTGCCGTCGCGCACGTCGTCGGGGCTCAGCCATTTGCCCTCGACCGATTTGTAGGTCTCGTGTGTGACCATCCCCTGGGTGAACAACCCGGCGAACGGCTCGGCGATATCGAGCATGCCGATATGTTTCAGCGCGCGTGTCCAGAAGCGTGCGTAGAGCAAGTGCAGGATCGCATGCTCGACGCCGCCGATATATTGGCCGACCGGCAGCCATTGCTCGGCCATATCGCGGTCGAACGGTCTGTCCTTGGGCTGGCTGGCGAAGCGGATGAAATACCAGGACGAATCGGCGAACGTGTCGAGCGTGTCGGTCTCGCGCACGGCCTTGCCGCCGCACGATGGGCAATCGACATGCTTCCAGGTCGGGTGGCGGTCGAGCGGGTTGCCGGGAATGTCGAAAGCGACATCCTCGGGCAGCACGACCGGCAGTTGATCGCGCGGCACGGGCACAGCGCCGCATTGGTCGCAATGGATGATCGGAATCGGCGTGCCCCAGTAACGCTGGCGACTGACGCCCCAATCGCGCAGGCGATAAACGGTGGTTCCGGTTCCCCAGCCGCCCGCCTCGGCGCGGACGATCACTTCGCGCTTGGCGTCCTCGATGTCCATGCCTTCGAGGAAATGCGAGTTCACGATCGTGCCCGGGCCCGAATAGGCTTCGGCCTCGGTGAAATCGGGATCGGTCTTGTCGCCGTCGGAGACGACGCGGCGGATCGGCAGATGGTATTTGGTGGCGAACTCGAAATCGCGCTGGTCGTGCGCGGGCACGCCGAACACCGCGCCCGTGCCATAGTCCATCAGCACGAAATTGGCGATATAGACCGGAATTTGCCACGCCGGATCAAAGGGATGCGTCGCGGTGATGCCGGTATCGTAGCCTAGCTTCTCCTGTGTCTCGAGCTCGGCGGCGGTGGTCCCGCCCTGCTTGCACAATTCGATGAACGCTGCCGCCTTCGGATCGCGTGCGGCGGCGCCTTGCGCGATCGGATGGTCGGCGGCGACCGCGATGAAGCTCGCGCCGAAGATCGTGTCGGGACGCGTCGAGAACACCTCGACCGAGCCACCGTCGGACAGCGACCAGGCGAATTGCAGCCCCTGGCTCTTGCCGATCCAATTCTCCTGCATCACCCGGACCTTGTCGGGCCAGTGCTCGAGCCCCTTCAGACCCTCGAGCAGTTCGTCGGCGAATTGGGTGATCTTGAGGAACCATTGGTTGAGCTTGCGCTTCTCGACCAGCGCCCCCGATCGCCAGCCGCGGCCGTCGATCACCTGCTCGTTGGCCAGCACGGTCATGTCGACCGGATCCCAATTGACCGCCGATTCGCGGCGATAGACCAGGCCGGCGGCGAGCATGTCGAGAAACAGCGCCTGTTCCTGGCCGTAATATTCTGGCTCGCACGTCGCGATCTCGCGCGACCAGTCGAGCGCAAAGCCCAGCCGCTTCAGCTGCGCCTTCATCGTGGCGATATTCTGGCGGGTCCAGCCGCCGGGATGGACATGTTTTTCCATCGCGGCATTCTCGGCCGGCATGCCGAACGCGTCCCATCCCATCGGATGGAGCACTTCCATCCCCTTCATCCGCCGATAGCGCGCGAGCACGTCGCCCATCGTGTAGTTGCGGACATGGCCCATATGGATCCGCCCCGAGGGGTACGGAAACATCTCGAGCACATAGCTTTTCGGCTTGGGTGAATCGTCTCGCGCGGCAAAGGTCTGAGAATCGTCCCACACCTTTTGCCAATGGGCGTCCGCCTTCAGCGGGTTGAAGCGCGACATTTTTATTTATCCTGCTGGGCGGGCATTACCCGCCCGCCGGGTTCTAGCTTATTTACCGGGTGCGATCGCCTGGCGACGAAGGTCGCGGGCGCGGGTGAGGATAACGTCCTCGAGCTTCTGCACCGTCGCCGCCTGGACCGGGGCCGCAACCCACTGACCGTTGGTGCTGACCTCGCGCAGCGCCGCGACGCGGACCGCATCGGCGCGCAGGTCCTGGTCGAGGATCGACACCGTGACCTTCATCCGCTCGCCGGGCGAGCGCGGATTGACGTACCAGTCGGTGACGATGACGCCGCCGTTCGAATCGGTCTGGAGCAGCGGCATGAAGCTCAGCGTGTCGAGAGTCGCCCGCCACAGATAGGCGTTGACGCCGATCGTCGTCACTTTCGATGCGGCGATGTCGGCCTTGGCGACTCCTCCCCGGTGGTGCGCGCACGCCATCAGCGAGAGCGGAAGGGCCAGATACGCGGCACGGCGCAGAAGGGTCATCGGTCGTTCCCTGATACGAAAGGGGAGAGTATCGCGCATCTATAGACACAGGGCCGTCCGCCGCAAGCGCCGACAGACCAGAACGAGTCTGTGGACGCGATGCAACACTCGGTGGAAAAACGCGATCAGATGTGGCGAGTCGGGATCGAACCGTGTTAGGGCTCGTATGACTATTGGAGTCGCAAGGAATCAATCGTGGTCGCGAAGGGGGCAATTTTCGGAACCGTCGTGGGGGCACTCGCTGTCACCGCCGCGTTTGCCGTGCCCGCGATCGGCGCACCCGATACCGCTAAGCGACTGATTTCGCGGCCTGTCGCGTCTTTCTTCACGCCGGCGTCGGCCGATCCCAAACTTGCCGCGCTGATCGCGCGCAACGGGCTCGACGCGACTCCCTTCCGCTTCACGCCGGCCGAATCGCGCGGCACGCAACGCCCCGTGACGCCGCCGCCGGCGGTCAAGACCGGTGTCGTGACGCTGCGCGGCGCGCCGTCGGTCGATACCGACTCGGTCGGCCTGGCGCCGATCGCCTATGATCTTGGCCGCAACGCGCCGGTCAAACATGTCGTGACGCCGAGCGATCTCAAGATCGATCTGGCCGCGAGCCCGGTCGGCAGTAAGCCGATCGATATCGGCACCAGCTTCTCGGTCCGCCGCGCCAACAGGCTGAAGGCGACCAGCGAGCGGACCACAATCGGCGATACGCGCCTGGTGGGATCTCTGCCGAAGGATTCGATCGATGTCGGCGGGTCCTACTCGCTCAGCCGCAATCTCGATGTGACCGCGGGCGTCCGCTACAAGTCGCAAGATCGTGATCGCCTCGCCCCGCTGCCGGATGCGCAGCGTGACAGCCAGGCGGTATATGTCGGGACTGCCTTTAGGTTCTGAGTTCTTGCCGCGATTTAGCGGTAGCTAAATAGCGAAAAAGCAAGAACTCCGGCCGGCCTCGCGTAAGCGAGGACCGATGGCGCGGATTCACTTCGCGCCGCTGCCGCCCGCACTCCAAGCGTCAATCGCCGCCCACCCATCGAATCCAGCAATCCCCCGAAACCGCCGTGCATCCATCCCGCCCAGCGCAATCACGATGACCGGCAAACCCTGGGCAATCCGTCGTGCCTTGCGCATCCCCAACCCTTCGGCCCCAGGATGCGACCGCGTCGCGAACACCGGCGACACGAACAGCACGTCCACCCCGCGCCGTACCGCCGCGACCGCCTCGCGCCGATCATGCGCCGGCGCCGTCCGCAGTCTGCCCCCGCGAGCCGAGCCATGCACGCCATCCTCGCCCAACCCAACCCGCTCCCCGGCTCGAACCATCACCAGCCCGCGCGCGCGCGCAACGCGCACCACGCGCCGAAACAGCGCCCGCCGCTCCCGCACTGGCGTCGCATAATGCCGAAACACCACGCCGCTTCCGCGCGGCAGGCGTCGCAGCGCTGCCCACAGCCCGTCGCCGATCCGCTCGTCGGTCATCAGCCACAAAACTGGGATCGGGGACTGGCGATGCGGCACGACCCTGCCTATAGCGCGCCGCATGACGACCGACGACCCCGCCGCGCGGCTCGCCGGCGTCCGCGATGCGATTGCCCGGGCGGCGAAGCTCGCCGGGCGCAGCGACCCGATCGAGCTGATCGCCATTTCCAAGACGCACCCGTCCGAGGCGATCGAACCGCTGATCGCCGCGGGACAGCGGGCGTTCGGAGAGAATCGCGTGCAGGAAGCGCAGGGCAAATGGCCGGCGTTGCGCGAGCGCCACCCGGATCTCCGCCTCGCCTTGGTCGGTCAGCTGCAATCGAACAAGGCGGCCGATGCGGTGGCCTTGTTCGACGAAATCCATTCGGTCGATCGCGCGTCGCTGATCACAGCGCTCGCCAAGGCGATGGAGAGCGGCCGCCGCCCGGATTGCTTCGTCCAGGTCAATATCGGCGACGAGCAGCAGAAAGGCGGGTGCGCGATCGCCGATCTGCCCGGCCTGCTCGTCGAGGCGCGTGCCGCCGAGCTGCCGATCGTCGGGCTGATGGCGGTGCCTCCGCTCGAGGTCGAACCGGCTCCCTATTTCGCCTTGCTCGCCAAACTGGCGCGCGACAACAATGTGACCGGTCTCAGCATGGGCATGTCGGGCGATTATTCGACCGCGGTGACGCTTGGCGCCACCCATGTCCGTGTCGGTTCCGCGCTATTCGGGGCACGCTCTTGAGCGGCGGCGGCGTGGTTCCGGCCCGGTTCGCGGCGTTGCTGTTCGACTTTGACGGCGTGCTGATCGAGAGCGAATATATCGGCAACAAGCATATCGCCGATTTTCTTACCTCGATCGGTCATCCGACCACGCCCGAAGAATCGATGGCCAATTTCATGGGCTATGCGGGCAAGGATTTTCTCGACCGCGTCGAGGCGTGGATCGGCCGCCCCCTGCCGGAGGATTTCTTCGCCGCGCGCGAAGCCGAGGATGCGCGGGTGATGGCGGAAGGAATCGAGGAGGTCGCTGGTGCGATCGCCTTCGTCCGCTCGCTACCGATCGATTTGCCCAAGGCGGTAGTATCGTCGAGTTCGACGCGCTGGATCCGCCGCCATCTCGAGCATATCGGCCTGTCCGACGTCTTCGGCGATCATCTCTATTCGGGCCGCGAGCATGTCGAGCGCGGCAAGCCGGCGCCCGATCTTTACCTCTATGGCGCCGATAAGCTCGGCGTGGCGATCCAAGATTGCGTGATCATCGAAGATTCGCAGGTTGGCGCGACCGGTGCGGTCGCCTCGGGCGGGTACGTCATCGGATTGTGCGCGGGTAACCATTGCGCGCCAGACCACGCTGACCGACTTCGTGCCATCGGGGTTGCCGCGGTGGCGTCGAGCTTTGACGAAGTGGCGGCGCTACTTGCCTAATCCTTCACCGTCATCCCCGCATTCGCGGGGATGACGGGTGCGGGGTGCCTAAAGCTGGTGCCCCGTCCGATCGCGCTTGGTCGCGAGATACTTCGCATTGAACGGATTGGGCGGCAGCGCGATCGGCACGCGTTCGGCGACCGTGATTCCCGCCGCTTCGAGCACGCGGACCTTTTCGGGATTGTTGGTCAGCAGCCGGATCTTGGTCTGGCCGAGCAGATCGAGCATCCGCGCCGCGACGCGGAAATCGCGCGCATCGACCGCGAACCCCAATCGCGTATTGGCGTCGACCGTGTCGAACCCCTGATCCTGCAGCGCATAAGCGCGCAATTTGTTGACCAGCCCGATCCCGCGCCCTTCCTGGCGGAGATAGAGCAGGATCCCCCAGCCGGTATCCTCCATCGCGTGGATCGCGGCATGGAGCTGCGGCCCGCAATCGCATTTCAGGCTGCCGAGCACGTCGCCGGTCAGGCATTCGCTGTGCAGGCGGACCAACGGCGGGCGGCCATCGGGCTGGCCGATGATCAACGCGACATGCTCGCCCGGCGAATCGGGCGAGCGGAACGCGACGATCTCCGAATTCTCCGAGCCGGCGACCGGCAATTTGGCGCGCGCGGCGATCGCCAGGCTGATCGGATCCTCGAACGCTTCGATGTCGGCGATGGTGATGACCTCGTCGGGCGCCTGGCCGACGAAGAAGGCAGGAAGCACGCCGGCGGTGCGCGCGAGCGACAAGGCTGCCGCCATGACGTCACGATCGTCGACGTGAATGGCGCGGAACGGCCCCTTCATCGGCGTCGCCATGTCGAGTTGGGGATCGGCGAGCGCGACCGCGCAGTCGAAATCGATCCAGAAGGTGCGCTCGACCAATACCGGCGAATCGGGGATCGCGGCCTCGAGCTGGTTGGCGAGCTTGAGTGTCGCGGCGCGCCCGGCCGAGAGCAGGATCGGCGACTCGCCTTCGGGGTCGAACGCCTTCATCCGCCCGGCATCGGCGGTTTCGATCGCCAGCAGCCCGACCGGCGCGCCGGCGCCCTGGATCGCGATCGGCCAGCCACGGCGCAGCGCGTCGATCGCGCGGGCGACATCGCGCGCGCTCATCGCGGCGCCTTCACAGGTCGAACTCGGTCATGATCGGGACATGGTCCGACGGTTTGAGCCAGTTGCGGCAGTCCTCGAACACCTGATGCGACCGTGCCGTCGCGGCGACATCGGCGGTCGCCCACATATGGTCGAGCCGCCGGCCGCGATCATTGACCGTCCAGTCGGGCGAGCGATAGCTCCACCAGGTGTGGAGGCGTGCCGGCGCGGGATAGAAATGGCGCCCGAGATCGACCCACGAGTTCGAATCCTTGAGTCGGTTGAGCGCGTCGACCTCCACCGGCGTGTGGCTGACGACCTTGATCAGTTGCTTGTGGCTCCACACGTCCGATTCGAGCGGTGCGATGTTGAAGTCGCCGGTCAGGATGGTCGGGCAATCGAGCGTCGCCGACCAGGCGGTCATGCGCTCGACGAAATCGAGCTTCTGGCCGAACTTCGGGTTCACCTCGCGGTCGGGGATGTCGCCGCCCGCGGGCACGTAGACATTCTCCAGCCGCACGCCGTTCGGCAACCGCACGCCGACATGCCGCGCCTCGCGATTGGCTTGCCAGTCGAATCGGTCGTCCTCGACCAGTGGCACGCGGCTGATGATCGCGACGCCGTGGTGCATGCGCTGACCATGGAGGAAGATCGTGTCATAGCCGAGCGCACGGAACGCGCCTTCAGGGAAGTCGGCGTCGATCACCTTGGTTTCCTGCAGGCACAATATGTCGGGCGCGACCTCGCGCAGGAATTTTTCGACGATCTCGATGCGGAACCGCACCGAGTTGATGTTCCAGGAGACGATCTTCACGGAAGCGCACTTAGGGAGTTCATGTCGGTTCGTCACCTCTGCGCCGCGGCAAAGCCGCGTCGTTGACGTCGAACGCCGCGTTGCGGCGCCGGCCGTGCTGGCGCGAGATCGGCGGCGGGGCGCCGCCGTCCGCGCTGCGCATGGAAAGGCCCCTGTTCCGGGGGCATGGAACAGGGGCCGACCTAGCGTTCGTCACGCAGGCGGGAAGTGGTCCGTTTCAGGCAACAGGGGGAAAATCCTGAACCGCCCCACATCCGCGAGAACTGTATTAGGCGGGCGAAGCTGTCGCCCAGATGAACGGTCCGTTATTTTCTTGGGCCGCCGCGCACCGGGTCGTTGAAGCGGAACGTTCCGTCGGAAATCGGCACGTTGAACTTGGGGTCCGACAGTCGAATCGTCGTGCGATTGTTCTGCGCGTCGAGCGCCACCCAGCCGCGCAGGATCAGCCCGGCCGGCCCCGCCGCATTGCGCTCGAACACCAGGGTGATGCGGCCATATTCGGGATGCTTGGGATCGCTGGCGTCGACCGAAATGACCGAAGGGTCGGCGGTCGGCATTACCTTGGCGAAGCGGCTGATGTCCTTGCTGGGATCGAGCAGCACGCCGAGCGGCGATCCGCCGATCGGCCAGCGCTGCTTCTGTCCGACCTGATAGTCTAGGAACCATAACGACTTGCCGTCGGCGACGATCAGGATCGGCACGCCCTTCTGGTACTGGAAGCGCAACTTGCCGGGTTGTTTCAACGAGAGGGTGCCGGTCAGCGTCTTGCCGTTGCGATCATATTGGCTGAACGCCGCGGTCATCGACTGGGCGGCGCGCAGATGCTCCTGCACCTTGGCAAGGTCGGGAGAGGTCGCCGCCGGCGCGGCGATGGCAGCGGTGGCGACGAAAGCGGGTACGAACAGCAGCGCTAGGGCGCGAGACGTCACGAATATTCTCCTGAAACAGGCGACCAGGGTGGCGCCAAAGGCTTGAACCCGCTCTGAACGCGAAAAGCCGGCGTCCAGTTCAGCCGACGAATCGGTTGCCGTCGAAGCAACGCCGAACGACATCACGGCCGGCACCATAGGCTCATATATTCCGTGTTCCTGCGAAAGCAGGAACCCAGGGTAATTCGGTACTTCATCATCCTAGGCTCCTGCTTTCGCAGGAGCGCAACCCCGTTTAATCGCGCAATGTCACGATGCACTATAGCGGGTTGCCCTCGCGGTCGCGCAACACTTCGCGGCGGCCGACATGGTCCGGACGCCCGACGATGCCGTCCTTTTCCATCCGCTCGATCAGCCGCGCCGCCGAATTATAGCCGATTCGCATCTGCCGCTGCAGCCACGAGGTCGATGCCTTCTGGCTTTCGACGACCAGCTGGATCGCGCCGCGATATTGCTGATCCTCGGCCGAATCCTCTCCCAGCGGCGCGCCGTCGAGCGCGAAGCCGTCCTCATTCTCCTCGGTGACCGACTGGATGTAATCGGGCTGGCCCTGCGCGCGCCAGTGATCGGCGACGGCGCGCACCTCGTCGTCGCTGACGAACGGGCCGTGGACGCGGCTGATCTGCTTGCCGTACGCCATGTAGAGCATGTCGCCCTTGCCCAGCAGCTGCTCGGCGCCCTGTTCGCCCAGGATGGTGCGCGAATCGATCTTGCTGGTCACATTGAACGAGATGCGCGTCGGCAGGTTCGCCTTGATCACGCCGGTGATGACGTCGACCGACGGGCGCTGCGTCGCCATGATCAGGTGGATACCGGCGGCGCGCGCCTTTTGCGCCAGCCGCTGGATCAGGAATTCGACTTCCTTGCCGGCGGTCATCATCAAATCGGCGAGCTCGTCGACGATGACCACGATCTGCGGCAGCGGCTCGAATTCGAGCTGCTCTTCCTCATAGACCGGCTTGCCGTCCTCATAGCCGATTTGGACCTTGCGCCCGAGCGGCTGGCCCTTAACCTTGGCGGCGCGGACCTTGTCGTTGAAGCTGGCGAGCCCGCGCACATTGACCGAGGCCATCATTCGATAGCGGTCCTCCATCTGCTCGACCGCCCATTTGAGCGCGCGGACCGCCTTGGACGGATCGGTGACCACCGGCGACAGCAGATGCGGGATATCGTCGTACATGCTCAATTCGAGCATCTTGGGATCGATCATGATCATCCGGCACTGCTTGGGGTCGAGCTTGTAGAGCAGCGACAGGATCATGCAGTTGAGCCCGACCGATTTGCCCGAACCCGTCGTGCCGGCGACGAGCAGATGCGGCATCGGCGCCAGGTCGACGATGACCGGATCGCCGGCGGTGTTCTTGCCCAGCACGATGGGGAGCGACGCCGATTGATCTTCGAACGCGTCCGATGCCATCAGCTCGTGCAGATTGACAGTCTCGCGCCGCGCATTGGGCAGTTCGATGCCGATCACGGTGCGCCCGGGGATCGGCGCGATGCGCGCGGACACAGCCGACATGTTGCGCGCGATATCGTCGGCGAGCTGGACGACTCGGCTCGCCTTGGTCCCCGCGGCGGGTTCGAGCTCGTAGATCGTGACGACCGGCCCCGGATGGACCGCGGTGATCTGACCCTTGACGTGGAAATCGTCGAGCACGGTTTCGAGCAGCCGCGCATTGCGCTCCAGCGCGGCCTTGTCGATCGGCCCGCCGGTCGATGGCGGCGGCGCCTTGAGCAGATCGAGCGATGGCAGCGGATAATTGTCGCGCAGGTCGAAACTGCCCTGTTTGGGCTTGGCCGGTTTGGCCGGCGCCGGCGCGGCGTTGCGCTCGGCGATGACCGGGGCGGGGCGATTGTCGGGCAGGGCCACCGCACGCGGCTGGCGAATCGACGGTTCCGACTCCATGTCGATCACGCGATCGCCCGGGCGCTGGTCGGTCAGGCGCTGCACTTCGGCCGATCGGCCGATTCGCGGCATCGCCGGAACGCGCGGGATGCCGACTTCCAGGCTCATGAACCAGATCACCGCGCCCGACAGGCCCGCGAGCGCACCAACGACGCGGTCGGTCCACAGCATTGCGACCGGATTGCCGATCAGCGCGATCAGCCATTTGAGGCCGTCGGCGATCAGCATGCCGACCAGCCCGCTTTTGCCCGCTGGCCAATCGAGGCTGGCACCGCTCGACACGAATCCTTGTGCGGTCGCGACCAGCACGAGCCCGAACGCGGCGGCCAGCGTCATCCGGCCCCAGCCGGCAGCCCCCTCGCCGCGCCACAATCGCCAGGCGATCACCGGCCCGACCGCCAGCATGCCCCAGGCCGGCCAGCCCAGGACGGTATAGGCCAGGTCGGCGATCACCGCGCCGGGATAGCCGACCAAATTCTGCGCCGGGCCGCCCGCGGCGGTGCTGAGCGACGGGTCGCCCGAATGATAGCTGGCGAGCGACAGGACGAGCAGCAACGACAATGCGGCGACTGCCACCGCGACGATCATCGCGCCCGATCGGGCCGCGCCCGCCTTCACCGTTTCCCGCCAGAGCGGCGTCTGCGCGCGGCTGGCCATGGTCGAATCCCCCGAAATGTACGCTGTGCGTTCACGATGGATTCTCGCGCCAGCGGAGTCCGACGTCAAGGCAGCGTGGATGGGGCGGGGCGGAAGCGGGCTGATTACGCAAAATCCTCCCTGCGCGAAGCGTGGGGAGGGGGACCATTCGCGTAGCGAATGGTGGAGGGGCCGCAGCGGCGTAGCCGCGAGGACAGGACATTTCCCCTCCACCGTCCGCTGTGCGGCCGGTCCCCCTCCCCATCTGCGATGGGGAGGATTTGTGTGTAGCGCGAATCCTCGCCCCCATTGCCGCTCGGAACCTCAAGTCGTAGGGCATTCGACATGTCTCAGGCGGATCTCCTCATCCTCGGCGGCGGGCTGGTCGGCAGCGCGCTTGCGGTCGCGGCCGATGCGCACGGCATCACCAGTATTGTGGTCGATCCGGCCGATCCGGCGGTGATCACCGCGGCCGGATTCGATGGCCGCGCCTCGGCGATCGCCAGCGCGCCGATGAACATGTTGCGCGCGATCGGGGTGGCCGACCGGCTGGCCGGCAAGGGCTGCCCGATCGAAGGGATCCGGGTGTCCGACGGGCTCGAACCCGGAGCGCTCGATTTCGTGCCGCAGGACGGCGAGGGTGCGCTCGGCACGATGTTCGAGAATCGCGATCTTCGCACCGCCTTGCTCGATGCCGCCGGCGCCGCGCCGGGCATCGATCTTCGGATGCAGACGCGCGCCGTACAGATCGATCGCGACGAAGCTGGCGTCCGCGCCACGTTGAGCGACGGCAGTCAGGTGCGGGCGGCGTTGCTGATCGGCGCGGAGGGCCGCAACTCGCCGACGCGCGAGGCGGCGGGGCTCAACGTCGCGCGCTGGACCTACGACCATGTCGCCTTGGTCACCTCGATCGGGCACGAGCATAGCCACGAGAATGTCGCCTACGAGATATTCTATCCGGAAGGGCCGTTCGCCATCCTGCCCTTGAACGATGACGATCGCGGGCATCGCTCGGCAATCGTCTGGTCGGTGCGCGGGAACCAGGGCCCCGGCATGCAGAAGCTCGGCGACCGCGGCTACATGGCAGAGCTCGAGCGCAAGATGGGTGGGTTCCTCGGCGCAATCACTTGGCTCGGCCCGCGCTTCGCGCATCCGCTCGGTTTCCACCATGCCGCGACGATCACTGCCGAGCGGCTCGCGCTGGTCGGCGACGCCGCGCATGGCATCCATCCGATTGCCGGTCAGGGCGTCAATGTCGGCTTTCGCGACGTCGCCGCGCTGGTCGAGGTGCTGGTCGACGGCAAGCGGATCGGGCTCGACGTCGGCGATCGTGCGCTGCTGAAGCGCTACGAACGCTGGCGCAGTCTCGACACGTTCATGGTCGCGGCGGCTACTGACGGTTTGACCCGGTTGTTCGGTATTCCCGGCAAGACCGCCAGCGCGGTGCGGCGGTTCGGGCTGACGGCGGTGCAGCACGCGCCGATGCTGAAGGACCGCTTCATCGCCGAGGCGCGCGGCGAATCGGGGGCGCTGCCGAAGCTGTTGGCGGGGATGGTGGTGTGATGCGTTGGACTCCTCTCCCGGAAGGGGAGAGGAAAACAGGGCTCACAACCGATTGATCAGCCGCTGGACCGAAGCGTGGTCGGTGCCGGCGCCAACCTCGCTGCATTCCCTTTCCAGCTTCGCCTTGATCTGCTCGAGTTCGTCCTGGGTCAGATGTTCGATCCCGACGAATTCGTCGCGCGGCCCTTCGATCGAGCGGATCAGTTCGTCGAGCTTGGCCTGGATCGCCGATCCGTCGCGATTCTGCGCGTTCTGGATCAGGAACACCATCAGGAAGGTGACGATCGTGGTGCCGGTGTTGATGATCAGCTGCCACGTATCCGAATAGTGGAAGATCGGTCCGGTCACGCCCCAGACGATGATCACCGTCAGCGCCAGCACGAAGGCGGGCGGGCGTCCGGTCCAGCTCGCGACCTTGCCCGCGATCGTCTCGAAAATACGCTCCATTGCGACCTCCTCTTGATCCTGCGACGGGGACTGCCACTTTCCACCCTTCCCCGCTATGGCAGAGGTCATGACCCAGATCAGCGTCGCCGCGCTCCAGCTCGCTTTCTCCGACGATATCGAGCCGAATATCGCCAACGTCTCGCGCATGGTCCGCGAGGCGGCGAGCAAAGGCGCGCAAGTGATCCTGCCACCCGAATTGTTCGAGGGCGAATATTTCTGCCGCGTCGAGGATGAGGGGCTGTTCGCCAATGCGCGCCCGACCGCCGAGCATCGCGCGGTCCAGGCGATGCAGGCACTCGCCGCCGAGCTCAAAGTGTGGATCCCGACCAGCTTCTTCGAAGCCGACGGTCCGCACCATTATAACAGCCTGGCGATGGTCGATCCCGACGGCAAGGTCGCCGGCGTCTATCGCAAGAGCCACATTCCCGACGGCCCCGGCTATGAGGAGAAATTCTATTTCCGCCCCGGCAATACCGGGTTCAAGGTGTGGGACGGACCCCAGGCGAAACTCGGCGTCGGGATATGCTGGGACCAATGGTATCCCGAAACCGCGCGCGCGATGATGCTGATGGGTGCGGAGATATTGTTCTACCCAACCGCGATCGGCAGCGAGCCGCATGACGAGGGGCTCGACACCGCGCGGCTGTGGCGCCGCGCGATGGTCGGGCATGCGGTGTCGAACGTCGTGCCGGTGGTTGCCGCCAACCGTATCGGCACGGAACACGGCCAGACCTTCTACGGCACCAGCTTCATCACCGACGAGCGCGGCGACATTCTGGCCGAACTGGGCCGCGAGGAAGAAGGCGTGATCACCGCGACCATCGACCTGGACCGAGTCAAGCGCCACCGCGCCGCATTCGGATTCTTCCGCGACCGCCGGCCGGAGCTGTACGGGCGGCTGGTGCAGGATATCTGATCACGCCCAAGGAATAACCGGGCGCCGCGCGATGACGACGCCCGGCTGACGTCACGCCGCGACGGCCATCCGCGGCTGGCCCAATGCCTTTTGCCACGCCGGCAGCAGCGCAATCGTGTCGTAGAATCGCTGCACATGGGGATAGGCGTCGAAGTCGATCGGCATTGCGTCGCGATACGGCTCGGCCGAGGCGATCGCGAAGTCGACGAAGCTCAGCCGATCGCCAAGCATGAACTCGCGAGTCGCGAGGTGAGCGTCGAGCACCGGCAGCAAGCGCGCCGTCTGCACCAGCGCATCGTCGACCAACGGCTGGTTGGTCGGGCCCCAGCCCAATTGCGGGCGCACGACCGATTCGAAGAAGATCGTGCCGAGCGCCTTGTTGTAATGCATGCCTTCCCATAGCAGCCAGCGCAGCATGTCGAGCCGCTGGCGGCGGTCGGCCGGGACCATTGCGCTGTCCTCGGCGAGATAGAGGCCGATCGCGTTCGATTCCCACAGCACGAAATCGCCGTCGACCAGGGTTGGCGCCAGCCGATTGGGATTGATCGCGCCATAAGCGTCGGACTGGACCTGCTCGACGGTCATGGCATCGATCTCCACCGGCAGGTCGAGATGGTGGATGAGCGCCAAAACCTTGCGGGAATTCAGCGATTTGGTCAGCGCATAGAGCTTCATGTCAGTCTCCGTCGAACGGGGCAGCCCAGCGCCGCCCGCTATCGCCAAGGACGGGGGCTCGGCGAAAAAGGATTCGCGGGGCCGAATCTTTTTCCACGCCGCCACCGTCTCTCCCGATAGAAGAATGGCGGATGGCGACGGACATGACGGACGAGAAGGATCGGGCGCGGGTCGAGGCGCTGCTGGTCGAACTGCGGCCGGTGCTGCATCGCTATGCCGCGCGGATGGTGGGATCGGTACTCGACGGCGAGGACGTGGTGCAGGATGCGATCGCGCGGGCCATGGCGGCGCTCGACCGCGCGCCACCCGAGGGCGACGCCACCGCTTGGTCGTTCCGCATCGCGCACAATGCCGCGATCGACCATTTGCGATCGCGTGCCCGCCGCGCTGGCGAGCAGGAGATCCAGGAGGAGGATATGGTGTCGGATGGTGACGAGGCCGCGCGCCGGGTTGCCGCCGGCGCCGCGCTCGCGGTGTTCATGCATCTGCCGCCGCTGCAGCGCGGGACCGTCATCCTGAAGGACGTGCTGGGTTATTCGAACGAGGAAGCGGCGGGCATTCTCGACACGACCCTGGCGGCGACCAAGGCGGCGCTGCACCGCGGTCGCGCGCGCCTGCGTCTCCTGGCCGACGCGCCGTCATCCTCGCCGCCCGCCGATCACGGCGACCTGATCCGCCTGCAGACCTATGTCGACCGCTTCAATGCGCGCGATTTCGACGCGATTCGCGCGATGCTCGCCGACGATGTGCGGTTCGATCTGGTGGCGCGGATGACGCGCGACCGCGCGGCATTCGAAACCTATTTCACGCGTTATACCGAGATGACGTCATGGCGCTTGTCGGTCGGCATGATCGAAGGCCGCGCCGCGGCGATCGTCCACGATCCCGCCGACCCGGCGGGGCCGCCGACGGGAATGATCGTGATCGATTGGGCCGACGACCGCATCGTCCGGCTGCGCGACTTCCATCACGCGCGCTACGTGCTCCGCGACGCGGTGATCTCGCCGCTGGCCGGCCGAGTTGCAATCTGAACGCCTCCCCGGCGAAGGCCGGGGCCCAGATTCGATGAAATGGAGATAGTGCCCCTATCGCCGCGAACACATTGCGACTGGGCCCCGGCCTCCGCCGGGGAGGCGGTTCTGCAGTCGGGCACACCGAGTTCCCGCAGTTCCGATCAGCGCTTCCGCTTGGGCTTCGGTGCCGCCTTGGGCCGCGACTTGCCCCGGCGGAGCAGGAATGCGGTCAGGCCGCCGATCGCGGCAACGCCCGCGGCGACGGCTCCGCCAACCAGCAACATGCGCGGCGGACCGGATTGTTCTTCCTCCGGTTCGGGGGCCGGCGGCGGCGCGTGGTGCTCGTGCGGCGGCTCGGCGATCGGATAGGGCGACTGGTTGTCGGGCGGGACGGGCGGTTCGTGGGTCATGGCCGAAACAACCGACGAGTATGGACGAAGTTCAACCGCGCAATTCGATCGCGCGCGCGAACACCGCCTCGAACATCTCGGCGGTCAGGCGGCCGGTGTTCGTGTTGTAGCGCGAGCAATGATAGCTATCGATCAGCATCCGCCCGTCGGGCACGCGATGTTCGGCGAGATGCGCGAAGCGGCATTTGGGCAGCTTGCCGCCAAGCACCTTGACCGCCGATTGATGCGCGATCTGACCCAGCGCTACGAACACCCGCGCTTTGGGCAATACATCGACCTGGCCTGCCAGGAAGGGGCGGCAGCTATGGATTTCCTCGGGCGTCGGCTTGTTCTCGGGCGGCAGGCACTTGACCGAATTGCAGATGATCACGCCGTCGAGCGCCAGCCCGTCATCGGGGCGCGACTGATAGGTGCCGCGGGTGAAGCCGAACTTGGCCAGCGTCGCGAACAACAGATCGCCGGCATAATCGCCGGTGAACGGCCGCCCGGTCCGGTTGGCGCCGTTCTTTCCCGGCGCCAGGCCGACGATACACAGCCAGCCATTGGGATCACCGAACGCCGGCACCGGCGCGTTCCACCAATCGGGATGCTCGCCCTGCAACTGCTCGCGGAACGCCACCAGTCGCGGGCAGCGCGGACAATCGCGCGGCGGTTCGGTGTCGGGGATCGGGCCGGGTGCAAAGTCCATGCGCTTGCGGTAGGCCCCGTGACGTCATGCCGTCCAGCTATGTCATCGCCTTGGGTTCCAATCGCCGCGGCCGCCACGGCACGCCCGCCGATGAGGTGCGCGCCGCGCTGGCGGCGGTCAGCGGTGTCGTCATGACGTCATCCTTGGTCGCGACCGCCCCGCTCGGCCCGGCGCGGCGGCGCTTCGTCAACGCCGCGGCGCTGGTCGAGAGCGAGGACAGCCCGCCCGAACTGCTCGCGCGATTGAAGGCGATCGAGACTGCGTTCGGAAGGCGCCGCGGCCAGCGCTGGACCGACCGCGTGATCGACCTCGACATCATCCTGTGGTCGGGCGGCGCCTGGGCGAGCGATGGGCTGACCGTGCCGCATCCCGAATTCCGTCGGCGCGACTTCGTGCTTCGGCCGGTCGCTGCGATCGTGCCCGACTGGCGCGATCCGGTCACGGGGCTGACGATACGCCAGCTCGCGGCGCGTATCCGTTAGAAGGTGCGCGCGCTTCCGACCGACGCGATCGCCGCGCCGAACAGGACCAGCCACAACAGGCAGACGATCAAAGCGAGCCCGCCGGTCACCAGCCCGCCGATCGCAAGCCCCTTGCTGGTCGGGCTCTTCAGCCCGATCCCGCCGGTGATGAGCGCGGCGGGGGCGAGCAGCCAGGAGATCAGCCCGATGATCGGAAATGATCGAACAGATCAGCCCCAGGATGCCGAGCACCAGCGACGCGGTCGCCGCGCCGGACCCTTCCGACGACACGGGTTCGGGATAATAAGGAACCGGGCGCACTGACGGGCGCATCGGATCGGGATCGCTGGCCATGATGCCCCTTATCGCTGCAATTCGGCATGGCTAGCGGCGACGGCGCCCGATGCCAAGCGGCGCAATGGTTGACCCGGCCTTCCTCGCCCCCTAAGCGCCGCGACCTTGGGGCTCGTAGCTCAGTCGGTAGAGCAACGGACTTTTAATCTGTAGGTCCCGGGTTCGAATCCCGGCGAGCCCACCAATTCCTTCCCCGGGTCGCTTACCCCTGCCGTTCGGCGAGCACCCGTTCCCACGCCAGCGCGTCGCGGACGATGCGGTCGAGATCGTCATATTGCGGGCGCCACGGCAGGGTCGCGAGAATACGGCGGTTATCCGACACCAATTCGGCCGGATCTCCGGCGCGGCGGCCCTGGAACACGCGCTTTACCTCGTGATTGGTGACGCGGTCGACCGCGTCCAACACCTGCAGCACCGAATAGCCATGACCATAGCCGGCGTTCATCGTCAGGCTCTCGGCCGGCTCGGCGATCAGCCGATCGAGCGCGTGGACGTGCGCGGCGGCGAGATCGCTGACATGGATATAGTCGCGTACGCCCGTCCCGTCGGCAGTGGCGAAATCGGTGCCGAACACGCCGACATGGTCGCGCTTGCCCGTCGCCGCCTCGACCGCGACCTTGATCAGATGCGTCGCGCCCGCGGTCGACTGGCCAGACCGGCCCTGGGGGTCGGCGCCGGCGACGTTGAAATAGCGCAGCGCGCAATAATTGATCGGGTGGGCGGCGGCGACGTCCTTCAACATCGCCTCGGTCATCAATTTGGACATGCCATAGGGATTGATCGGCAGCTTGGGATCGTCCTCCGCCACCGGCACGCGCTCGGGCGTGCCATAGGTCGCAGCGGTCGAGCTGAAGATGAAATGCTTGACGCCGCTGACCACTGCGCTCTCGATCAGCGCGCGGCTCGCGACGGTGTTGTTGCGGTAATATTTGAGCGGGTTCTCGACCGATTCGGGCACCACCACCGATCCGGCGAAATGCATGACGGCAAGAACGTCGTGATCGCGCATCGCGGCGCGGACCTTGTCGTCATCCTCGATGTTCGCGACTACCAAGGTAGCGCGCGGATCGACTGCCCAGTCGAACCCGGTGACCAGATTGTCGACCACGACGACATCCCAGCCCGCATCGAGCAAGGCCAGCACCGCATGGCTGCCGATATAGCCCGCGCCGCCTGTGACCAACACCTTGCCCTTGCTCATTCGTATTTCCTTCTAACCCGGCCTCTTTGCCGCCGACCGCCCCGTACCTATGTTCAGGCCAACTTGGAAAGGGAGTGAGACGAATGTCCCTCGAATATGCGACGCTTGCCGGCGGCTGCTTCTGGTGCACCGAGGCGGTGTATAACGACGTCATCGGCGTCGAGAGTGTCGAAAGCGGCTATATCGGCGGCCATGTCGCCAATCCGACCTACAAACAGGTGTGCGGCGGCGATACCGGCCACGCCGAGGCGATCCGGGTCGGGTTCGATCCCGAGCGGATCTCCTATGCCGAGCTGCTCGACATCTTCTTCGCGACGCACGACCCGACCACGCTCAACCGCCAGGGCAACGATGTCGGCACGCAATATCGCTCGGCGATCTTTCCGCACGATGCCGCGCAAGAGGAAGAAGCCAAGGCGGCGATCGTGCGCAATGCGGGCGAGTGGCCGAACCCGATCGTGACGACGATAGAGCCGCTCGGCACCTGGTATCCGGCCGAGGATTATCACCAGGAATATTGGGACGGCGAAGGTCAGCGGAATCCGTATTGCCTGGCGGTGATCCCGCCCAAGCTCAAGAAACTGCGCAAGAGCTTCGCCGCGCGGTCGAAAGCCGAAACGGCGGCGGCCTGACCATCAACCGTCATCCCAGCGCAAGCTGGGATCTCAGGCAGGGAAATACTGCTTGAGACCCCGGCTTTCGCCGGGGTGACGGTGATTGGTTGGGACCATTTATTAGAGCGCCTCACCCTCGACCGGCGGCCGGACCGTCGCATCGGCGCCCAGCGCCTTGTAGACGACGCCACCCAGAATCCCGCCGATCAGCGGCGCGACCCAGAACACCCAGAGCTGCTCGATTGCCCAGCCGCCGACGACCAAAGCCTGGCCGGTCGAGCGCGCCGGATTGACCGAGGTGTTGGTCACCGGAATCGACACGAGGTGGATGAGCGTCAGCGCGAGCCCGATCGCGATCGGCGCGAAGCCGGCCGGCGCGCGCTTGTCGGTCGCGCCCATGATGACGATCAGGAACATGAAGGTCATCACGATCTCCGTCGTCACGCAGGCAACCAGCGAATATTTGCCGGGCGAATGCTCGCCGAACCCGTTGGTGGCGAACCCGCCCATCTCCCAGCCGGGCTGCCCCGAGGCGATGAAGTAGAGCAGATAGGCGGCGATCACCGCGCCGAGCACCTGGGCGACGACATAGAGCGGAATGTCCTTGCCGGCGAAACGCCCGCCAGCCCATAGCCCGAGCGTGACCGCGGGGTTGAGGTGACAGCCCGATATATGTCCGATCGTATAGGCCATGGTCAGAACGGTCAGGCCGAACGCCAGGGCGACTCCGGCAAAGCCGATGCCGGCGGCAGGAAAATTACAGGCCAGGACCGCTGCGCCGCAGCCGCCGAAAACGAGCCAGAACGTGCCGATAAGCTCGGCGAGTCCGCGTTGGATGTTCGTCATACGCCCCTCTCCTTGGTCGTGCCGCCTTACGGAACGAGTGCCGGAACGGCCCGATAGCGAGAGACTAAGCCTCGTTTCGCCTGTGTAAAGACGTAACGGCTTGTTTTGCAGTCATTCCCGATGCGATGCGCGGCGCAGCCGATCGTTGATCGCGACACCGATCCCTTCATTGGGGACGGGGGCGATCGCGATTTTCGGCTGCGACGAGGCGTCGCCACGGTGCAGCGCGTCGAACAGATTGGCGGCCGCCTCGGCCAGATTGCCGCTCGGCGAGAGATTGTCGTTGCCCCCGGTCGCGGCGAATCCGATCATCCATTCGTCTTCGGCGCCCCGCGGCGCGTCGATCCGCAAGGGTTTGCGCGGCGCATAATGCGCGAGCAGCTGGCCCGGCGATTCGATCTGCTCGGGCTGGCCGTCATCTTCACCGGTATCGAAGCGATCGAGCTTCACGCCGGGCCGGGTGATCGCCGCGCGCACGTCGTCGATCGTCACCGGCCCGTGGCGCAGGATGCGCGTCATCCCGAACACTTCGCGGACGATGGTCGATTCGATTCCCTGGCTGGTCGGCCCGTCGTCGAGGATCAGCGGGATGCGTCCGTCGAGGCTGGCGGCGACATGCTCGGCGCGAGTCGGGCTGATCGATCCCGAGGCATTGGCCGAGGGTGCTGCGAGGGGTCGCCCGCTCGCCTCCAGCAGCGCGCGCATCGCGCGGTGGCGCGGCACGCGGATCGCGATCGTCTCGAGCCCCGCAGTCACCAAAGAGGCGATCTGCGCCGAGGGCTTGAGCGGCAGGACCAGGGTCAGCGGCCCCGGCCAGAACGCCTCGGCCAGCGCGTCGGCGCGCCGGTCGAACGCCGCCAGCTTCTTTGCCTCGGCGATATCAGGGACGTGGACGATCAACGGATTGAAGCTCGGCCGCCCCTTGGCCGCATAAACCGCCGTGACCGCCGCGGCATTGGTCGCGTCGGCGGCCAGGCCATAGACGGTCTCGGTCGGCACCGCGACGCAGGCGCCTTGCCGGATCAGCGCCGCCGCTTCGGCGACAGAATCGGCTCCGTAAGCTAAAGTGCGGGTGAGTTGCGCGTCCATCGCCGGGGGCTATAGCGCGTCGGATCAGGAGAGGAAGCCGAATGCCCTTCAATCCAGCCGTTCGCGAGCAGCGTTTCGTGCTCGACCATGTCGCGCAGCTGGCCGAGCTCGCCGCGACCGAGCGCTTCGCCGACGCCACGCCCGATCTGGTCGACGCGGTGCTCGAAGGCGCCGGCGCCTTTGCCGCGGGCGAATGGGCGCCGCTGGCGAGGGCAGGTGATACCGACGGACCGAAATGGACTCCCGAGGGGGTCAGGATGCCGGCCGGCTATCCCGAAGCTTACCGCGCTTATGTCGAGGGTGGCTGGGGCACGATCGGTGCGCCCGGCGATTTCGGCGGACAGGGCCTGCCGTTCGTGCTGGCTAGCGCGGTGCTCGAAACCCTTGGCGCCGCGAACATGGGCTTCGCGCTGGCGCCGACCCTGACCGTCGGCGCGATCGAGGCCTTGCTCCACCACGGCACCCCCGAACAGCAGGCAGCTTACCTCCCGCACCTCGCGACCGGCGAATGGACCGGCACGATGAACCTGACCGAGCCGCAGGCGGGGTCGGATGTCGGCGCGCTGCGCAGCCGCGCCGAGCCGGCCGGCGACGGCAAGTGGAAGATTTCGGGCACCAAGATCTTCATCTCGTTCGGCGATCACGACATGGCCGACAATATTGTCCACCTCGTCCTCGCGCGCACCCCCGGCGCGCCCGAGGGGACGCGCGGTATCTCGCTTTTTCTGGTCCCGAAATATCGCCTCGACGCCGAGGGCAAGCCCGGCGAGTTCAACGATGTCCGCGTCGTCTCGATCGAGCACAAGATGGGGCTGCACGCGTCGCCGACCTGCGTTTTGTCGTTCGGCGACAATGGGGACTGTATCGGCGAGCTGATCGGCGCGGAGAATGGCGGCATGCGCGCGATGTTCACGATGATGAACAACGCCCGGCTCAACGTCGGCCTGCAGGGCGTGCAGGTGGCGGAGGCCGCTACGCAGAAAGCGGTCGATTATGCTCGCGAGCGTATCCAGTCGGCGCGTGCCGGGTCGGCCGACAAGACGCCTGTTGCGATCATCGAGCATCCCGACGTCCGCCGCATGCTGATGCGGATGAAGGCGCAAACCCAGGCGGCACGCGCGCTCGTCTATCTCGCCTCGGCGCAGGTCGACCGCGCCGGGATGGGCGACGAGGCGGCCAGGGACCGGCTCGAAGTCCTGACCCCGCTGGCCAAGGCGCATGGCACCGATCTCGGCAACGAAGTCGCGAGCCTCGGCGTCCAGGTCCATGGCGGCATGGGCTATATCGAGGAGACCGGCGCGGCGCAGTTCTTCCGCGATGCCCGCATCACGCCGATCTACGAAGGCACTAACGGCATCCAGGCGGCCGATCTGGTCGGGCGCAAGCTCGGCCTGTCGAACGGCGCTGCGTTCGCGACGTTGATCGCGGATATGCGCGCCGAGGCCGAGGAGTCGGCGCTGCGCATGCTGATCGATGCCTGTGACGAGGTCGGGCGGCGGCTGGCGACGGCGGAGGCCGACGATCGGCTAGCGGCGAGCTACCCGTTTCTCACCATGGTGTCGGTTGCCGTGTGCGGCTGGCTGATGGAGCGCCAGGGGCGCGCGGCGGCCGATGGCGATGACGATTTCCTGCGCATGAAACGCGCGGTCTGCGCGTTCTATGTCGAGCAGATCGTGCCCGAGGCGCTGGGGCTGCACGCCGCGGCGACAGCACCCGCGGCCGGGCTCTACCAATTACCTGCGGAGCTGTTCGCGGCATGAGCTTCGACCTCGACGCCTATTTCGAGCGCATCCGCCTCGCCGAGCGACCGGCCTGCGACCTCGACGGGCTGGCCACGCTCCAGCGCGCGCATCGGCTGGCGATCCCGTTCGAGAATCTCGACATCCGGCTCGGCCGCGGCAGCGCGATCGACAGCGAGTCGGTGTTCGCCAAGCTCGTGACGCGGCGGCGCGGCGGCTATTGTTTCGAACAGAATCGATTGTTCTGCGACGCGCTGACCGCATTGGGGTTCGCCGTGCGGCCGCTGCTGGCGCGCGTTTGGTTCGGTGCCACCGCGACGCCGGGGCGGACGCACATGGTGCTGCTGGTGACGATCGACGGGCAGGGCTGGCTTGCCGATGCCGGCTTCGGTGGCAGCTATTCGCCGATCATGCCGTTGATCGATGGGGCGGAGGCGACCGCGCCCGACGGCGTCTTGTTCCGCTTGACGTACGACAAGCGTGGCTGGGTATTGTCGCGCGACGGCAATCCCGCGACGACCGACGGGAGGGAAGCGGGCGAGGGCTGGGTCGAGCAATTCAGCTTCACGCTCGACGAGGTGCCGCAGATCGACCTCGCCATGTCCAACCACTGGACCGCGACCGCGCCGAACACGCGCTTCACCGACCTCGTCGTGGTCAGCATCGTCCTGCCGCACGGCTTCGCCGCGCTGACCGACCGTGCCTATCGCCGGCATTCCGCGGGCGAGGATATGGCGGGCGTGATCGACGACCCACGCGTCTATCGCTTACGGCTGAGCATGATGTTCGGGATCGATTTGACCGAGGACGAAGTCGCTCGGTTGGGATTGTTCGAGGCGGTTGGCGCCGATTGATTCAAGCAAAGGCGCGAAGGCGCTAAGAAAAAAGATTGATTTCGCGCGGAGGCGCGGAGCGCGCGGAGGTGTTTCTGCCTCGGGCAAACAAAAAAAGGCCAAAGCACAAGGGCTGGATCAGGAGCCTCGCGAAGCGAGGCTCGCTCTCATCTCCGCGCCCTCCGCGCCTCCGCGTGAATCATATTTGCGCCTTCGCGCCTTCGCGTGAATCAAGCATCGCTTCCGGTCGACCGCAGAAGCCGGAAATTCAGGCGCCTTCGCGCTCCAGCAGGTCGGCCGCGTCGAGCCCGAGCAGTTCGATATAATCGGCGATGCGCGGCCATTGCTGAGTCACGAAGCGATTGCGCTCGGCAACGCGCAGCTTTTCCGCTGCGCCGGGCAGGACGAACATGCCGACGCCGCGCCGCACCTCGACATAGCCGTCGTCCTGAAAACTCTGATACGCCTTGGCGACGGTCAGCGGGTTGGCGCCATGCTCGGCCGCCAGCGCGCGGACCGACGGCAATTGGTCGCCCGCACGATATTCGCCCCGCAGGATCGCCGCCGAGATCGTGCCCCTCAGCCGGATGTAGACCGGGCTGTCGTCATTGCTAAGTGCCATGGTGCACTAATACAGCAATGGACAAAAGAGTCCAGTCAATTACCCTTGCCACGTTGAAATAATCTTTTGCAGATCTGGTCGCGGCCTTTCTTCTAGTTGCTTTCCGGGCGTTCCCAGGAAGATATACCCGGCAACGCGTTCGGGTTCCGCGCCGAACGCATCGCGGACCGCATCCGAATAAGCCGCCCAGCCGGTCAGCCAGCCCCCGGCGAAGCCCAAGGCATGCGCGGCGTGGAGCAGGTTCATGCAGGCCGCGCCCGCCGACAATTCCTGTTCCCAAAGAGGGATATGGCTATCGGGCCGCGGCGAGGACAACACGACCACCAGCGTAGGCGCCTGCGTCGCGAATTGCTCGAGCGCCTCGATCTCGAGCCGGGCCGCCTGCGGCCGCTCGGCACGATAGGCGTCGGTGATCGTCTCGGCCAGCGCGGCGCGCTTGTCGGCGGGAACGATCACGAACCGCCACGGTGCGAGCTTGCCATGGTCTGGGGTACGCGCGGCGATCTCCAGGATCTGCCGCAGTTGCGCATCGTCGGGGCCAGGTGCGGCAAGGTCTCGTGGCTTGCCCGACCGGCGAGTCGACAGCAGCGAAAGCGGGGTGGAAAGATCGTTGAACATGGCCGCCATCTAGGGGTGCGCATGCCCACCGACAACGGCGAGGACAGCCCGGTTGCGCCTATATTTACACAGGGTGCTTTGCCGCTAGTCTCGCCTCATCCACTCGCCGCGTTCTGAGACGGCGGGAGCACGAATTCAGGGAGCGAATGCATGGTGGACACCCCGACCGCGGACAATCCGCGCGAGCCGGACATCACCCATACCAATCCGGCCGCGGAGGGAACCTGGTTAGGCCATCCCAAGCCGCTCTATTGGCTGTTCGGCACGGAGATGTGGGAGCGGTTCGGCTTTTACGGCATGCGGGCGCTGCTCACGCTCTATCTCACCAAGCATTTCATCCTCGGCGACCGCGCCTCGACCGGCCTCTATGGCGGCTATACCGCGTTGGTCTATCTGACCCCGCTGGTCGGCGGGCTGCTCGCCGACCAATATCTCGGCTCGAAGCGCGCGGTGCGCTTCGGCGCGCTGATGATGGCGGTCGGCTATTTCACGCTCGCCTTCGGCGGCCAGCCGGCCAAGCCCTATCAAGTGATCGACGGCAAGAAGTACGAAGTGGTCGTCGATCATTTCCGCGACACGCCGACCAGCGACCCGCAAGAGGCGCGCTACCTGATTGACGGCGGCCAGAAGCTGGCGATGCGGGGTAACGACGATGGCAGCCTGTCGCTGCTCGCCGCCGACGGGCACGAGGTCCGCAAGCTTGCCAAGGGAAGCTTCACCGAGGAAGCCGAGCGCAGCCCGCTCCTGACGATGATCCTGTTGATGGCGCTGTCGTTGGTCTCGGTCGGCAACGGCTTCTTCAAACCCAATATCTCGACCATGGTCGGCGAGCTCTACGAACAAGGCGACCGCCGCCGCGATGCCGGTTTCACCATCTTCTATATGGGGATCAACACCGGCTCGATCCTCGGCCAGTTCCTCTGCGCGATCTTCGCCGACAGCTTCGGATGGCCGTTCGGGCTCGGTCTCGCCGGCGTGGCGATGGTGATTTCGTTCTTCATGATCAGTTATCATGGCGGCCGGCTCGACGCGTACGGCAACCCACCTCCTCGCGAAGGTCCCGACCGGGCGATGCTGATCTACGCGCTCGCGATCCTGGCCGTGCCATTGGTCTATTTCCTGTTCGTCAATCTGATGCAGGCGGAAAAGCCGCCCGAAGGATCCGGCTTCATCGGCTATCTGATGTCTCTGCCGCTGACGGGTAAATTGCTGTTCGGCACCTTCATCGTCTCGGTCCCCGGCATCCTGATCTGGTCGTTCGTCAAGGGCAGCAAGGTGGAGGGGCAGATGATGCTGGCCGCGATGGTGCTGATCGTGTTCAACGTCGTGTTCTGGACCCTGTTCGAGCAAGCGGGATCGAGCCTGACCTTGTTCGCCGACCGCAATACCGACCGCACCATCATCGGCGACTGGGTAATGTCGGCACCGCAGACGCAGAATTTCAACCCGATCTCGATCGTGCTGCTCGCACCGGTGCTGAGCGCCTTTTGGGGCTGGCTCGCGCGCCGCGGCTGGGAACCGTCGATCCCCATCAAGTTCGCCGCCGCGTTGATGGGGGTCGGTGCGGGCTTCCTGTTCCTGGTCTGGGGATCGACCTTCGCCGACAGCAATTTCAAGGTCGGCCTGTGGTGGCTCGCCGGGCTCTACGTGATCCACTCGATCGCCGAACTCTGCATCTCGCCGGTCGGGCTGTCGATGATCACCAAGCTGTCGATCGCGCGGGTCGTCGGGTTGATGATGGGGGTGTGGTTCCTGTCGATCTCCGTCGCGCAATATGTCGCGGGTCTGGTCGCGCAATTTGCCAGCGTCGAGACGGTTGGCGGGCAAGCGACCAATTTGAAGGTCAGCCTGGATACCTATACGCACACCTTCACGACGATCGCCCTGGTGGCGATCGGACTCGGCGTGCTGCTGCTCCTGCTGGCCTGGCCGCTCAAGAAGTGGATGCACGGGGTCCAGTGATGGCCTAAGATTTAATCCACATCGGGCCGAAGCTGCCCTTCATTCAATCCTCCCCCGCCAGGGGGAGGTGGCAGGCGCAGCCTGACGGAGGGGGCGGAAGCACGCGATCGTGAGTGAGCCGCCATCCGCCCCCTCCGACGCCTTCGGCGCCACCTCCCCCTGGCGGGGGAGGATTGGTTTGAACGCCGATACGTTCTAGCCTCTCCCGCGAAACGGTTCGAGGGGAGAGGGTCCATGAGTCCGTTGTGCTGGGAAATCGCCGCCGCGGTCGCGTTCGTCGGGTCGCATTTCCTGCTGTCGCATCCGTTGCGTGGCACCATCGTGCGCGCGATCGGCGAGCTGCCGTTCCAGGGCGTCTATTCGCTGGTCGCGCTGGCGACGTTCGGCTGGCTCGCGCTCGCGTTCCGCGCGGTGCCGGCGGAAGCGCCGTTCTGGGCGGTCGGCGACGGGCTGTGGATCCTGAGCACGGTGATCATGTTCTTCGCGAGCATCATGTTCGTGGGGTCGCTGCTCGGCAATCCGGCGTTGCCCGGGCCACCCCGCGCGGCGAGCGCCCCGCCCGAACCGCGCGGCGTGTTCAGCGTGACGCGGCATCCGATGATGTGGAGCTTCACGCTTTGGGGCGTGGCGCATATCCTGGTCGCGCCGACGCCCGCCAATATCGTCCTGGCAAAGACGATCATCTTCCTCGCTCTGGTCGGCGCCGCGTTGCAGGACAAGAAGAAGGAAAAGCTCCAGCTCGACATCTGGCGGGCATGGGAAGCGCATACCAGCTACTGGCCGCTCGGCGCGATCCTGGGCGGGCGCGTCAAGTTCACCCCCGCCGGCATGGTGCCGGCGCTGGGTGGCATCGCGCTATGGCTCGCCGCGACCTGGGCGCATCTGCCGCTGGCGGGAATGCCCGCGGGGATTTGGCGCTGGATCGGGGGGTAGGAGACCGAAACTCCTCTCCCAGCCTCGGCCGCAGCGAATCGGCTCCCAGATAGTTTTGTAACGGTCCCACAAGCGGAGACGGAATTCGGGCCCCGGATCGCCGCTTGCCCCCGCGCGCCGCACTTCCCATCTGTTCCCTGTCGCGAGGCGCTTGCCCGACACGAACAAATCTGGAACAAATGGCTACATGCTGACTCACATTCAGGTGCGCGGCGCGCGCGAGCACAATCTCAAGGGCGTCGATATCGACATCCCGCGCGACACGCTGACGGTGATCACCGGGCTGTCGGGATCGGGCAAGTCGAGCCTCGCCTTCGACACCATCTATGCCGAGGGGCAGCGGCGTTACGTCGAGTCGCTGTCGGCCTATGCGCGCCAGTTCCTCGAACTGATGCAGAAGCCCGATGTCGATCACATCGAGGGCCTCTCTCCGGCGATCTCGATCGAGCAGAAGACCACCAGCCGCAATCCGCGCTCGACCGTCGCGACGGTGACCGAGATCTACGATTATATGCGCCTGCTCTGGGCGCGCGTCGGCGTGCCCTATTCGCCCGCCACCGGGCTGCCGATCGCGGCGCAGACGGTCAGCCAGATGGTCGACCGCGTGATGGCGCTGCCCGAGGGCACGCGGCTGTATCTGCTCGCGCCGGTCGTGCGCGGGCGCAAGGGCGAGTATCGCAAGGAACTCGCCGAATGGCAGAAAGCCGGCTTCACCCGCGTCCGCATCGACGGCGAATTGTACGAGATCGACGAGGCGCCGGCGCTCGACAAGAAATACAAGCACGATATCGAAGTGGTGGTCGACCGGTTGGTCGTAGGACCCGACATGGCGACGCGACTGGCCGACAGTTTCGAGACCGCGCTCAAGCTGGCCGAGGGGCTGGCTTATGTGGATCTGGTGGATGTGACGGTGGAGGCGGCGACCACTCCCCTCCCGCAGGCGGGAGGGGCTGGGGGAGGGCGTGTCCAGGAAGCACGGCAAGTGTTTGTGGCGGAAGGCGACATGCCCTCCCCTAACCCCTCCCGCGAGCGGGAGGGGAACATGAAAGGCGCCGGTGTCCCGGACAACCGCATCGTGTTCAGCGAAAAATTCGCCTGCCCCGTCTCCGGCTTCACCATCGCCGAGATCGAACCGCGGCTATTCTCGTTCAACGCCCCGCAGGGTGCCTGCCCGGCATGCGACGGCCTGGGCGAGAAACTGATCTTCGACGAGGACCTCGTCGTCCCCAATCACGACCTCAGTCTGAAGAAGGGCGCGGTCGTCCCCTGGGCCAAGTCCAACCCGCCCTCACCTTATTACATGCAAGTGCTGGGCAGTCTGGCGCGCGAATTCGGGTTCAGCCTGGAGACGCCATGGAAGGACCTGCCTGGCGAAGTCCGGTTGGTCATCCTCTATGGCACCGCAGGCAAGCCGGTCACCCTGACCTTCGTCGACGGCAAGAAGTCGTACGACGTGAAGAAGCCGTTCGAGGGCGTGATCGGCAACCTCAACCGCCGCATGCTCCAGACCGAGAGCGCGTGGATGCGCGAGGAGCTGAGCAAGTACCAGTCGTCGCAACCGTGCGAGACGTGCCACGGCGCGCGGCTCAAGCCCGAGGCGCTGGCGGTCAAGATCGCGATGCAGGACATCAGCCACGCGACGCATCTGTCGGTGGTCGACGCGCTCGCCTGGTTCCAGGACCTGCCCAACCACCTCAACGGGCAGCAGAAGGAAATCGCCGAGCGTATCCTCAAGGAAATCGTCGAGCGGCTCGGCTTCCTCAACAATGTCGGGCTCGATTACCTCAACCTCGACCGCACCAGCGGCACCTTGTCGGGCGGCGAGAGCCAGCGCATCCGCCTCGCCAGCCAGATCGGCAGCGGGCTGTCGGGCGTGCTCTACGTGCTCGACGAGCCGTCGATCGGGCTGCACCAGCGCGACAATGACATGCTGCTCGCGACGCTCAGGCGCCTGCGCGACCTCGGCAATACGGTGCTGGTGGTCGAGCATGACGAGGATGCGATCCGCTCGGCCGATTATATCGTCGACATGGGGCCGGGCGCCGGCATGCATGGCGGCGAGATCGTCGCCAAGGGCACGCTGCCCGAAGTGCTCGCGCACACCGACTCGATCACTGCCGATTATCTCAACGGCACGCGCTCGGTGCCGGTGCCGATGCTCCGCCGCTCGGGCACCGGCAAGCAGCTGACCGTGCACAACACCACCGCCAACAATCTGCGCGGAGTGACGGCGTCGATCCCGATCGGCACCTTCACTTGCATCACCGGCGTGTCGGGATCGGGCAAGTCGAGCTTCACGATCGACACGCTCTATGCCGCCGCCGCGCGCCAGCTCAACGGCGCGCGCATCCTGTCGGGCAAGCACGACAAGATCACCGGGCTGCAATATCTCGACAAGGTCATCGACATCGACCAGTCGCCGATCGGCCGCACGCCGCGGTCCAACCCGGCGACCTATACCGGCGCCTTCACCCAGATCCGCGACTGGTTCGCCGGCCTGCCCGAAAGCCAGGCGCGCGGCTACAAGCCCGGGCGGTTCAGCTTCAACGTCAAGGGCGGCCGGTGCGAGGCGTGCCAGGGCGACGGCGTGCTCAAGATCGAGATGCACTTCCTGCCCGACGTCTATGTGACGTGCGACGTGTGCCATGGCGCGCGCTACAATCGCGAAACGCTGGAAGTGAAGTTCAAGGGGCATTCGATCGCCGACGTGCTCGACATGACGGTCGAGGACGCCGCCGAATTCTTCAAGGCGGTGCCGCCGATCCGCGACAAGATGGAAATGCTGGTCGAGGTCGGGCTCGGCTATATCAAGGTCGGGCAGCAGGCGACCACGCTGTCGGGCGGCGAGGCGCAGCGCGTGAAGCTGTCGAAGGAACTGTCCCGCCGCGCGACCGGCAACACGCTCTACATATTGGACGAGCCGACCACCGGCCTGCATTTCGAGGACGTGCGCAAGCTGCTCGAAGTGCTCCATGCCCTGGTCGAGCAGGGCAATACGGTCGTGGTGATCGAGCACAATCTCGACGTCATCAAGACCGCGGACTGGATCATCGACCTGGGGCCGGAAGGTGGCGTCAAGGGCGGGGAGATCGTCGCCGAGGGCACGCCCGAGGATGTGGTCAAGGTCGAGCGGAGCTTTACCGGGCAGTACCTCGCGCCGTTGCTGCGGGGGCGGGACGGGAAGGTTGCCGGGAAGCGGGAGGCTGTGGCGGCGGAGTGAGCCCCGCCCGACGCGAATGCGAAGCCGCGCTCCGGTAGCTCGCGCGGGTCAGCGAGGCTGATGCATTTCCGTCGAAGACTTGATTGCTGACCCGCATGGGCATGCGCGTGCGTGATGGGTTTGCTATGCGGGGTGTAATTTCCATTCTCACGCCGCTGTAAGCGGCTGATATTCCTACTGGTTTTCTGTCGAAAAGCGGTATCCGCTCGTTTCGCGCGAAACCCATCAAGGCGATCTTTTTTCGGGAAAAGCACTGACTTTTCAGTGTGATAATCTTCAGTTGGCAGCGTCGCGTGGTGCGCAAAAGGTGCCACTTTTGCGCGGGCCGCCCTGGTGCGATCGCTGGGAGACCTCTGCGCACCGCGGCCTCGGCGCCGTCGCCCGCCGTGCGAAATCCGCGCGGGGCATCGCTCCACCCGGCGACACCTTTCCCTGACGTCCACCTACCCTCTCGTGCGCAAGGGAGCATTGTGGTTGGAGTGGTGAGCAGCTGCGCGACGGGCGATCCTGAGCGTAAGAGGGGTTATTGCGCGTGGCACGGTAACTGAGACCGTTAACGACCGTGGGATTGCCGACCTTCAACTCTAGCCGCTAGGGCGTTGCGCTTGCCGATTTCGGGTAGAGTAACTGACCGTAACTGCGATCTCCGCGGTTTGGGACATAGAATGGCAATCCCCGCGCTGCGTGATATTAGGCGACAATGCTCACAGGAGACGCACTTGCAGTTCTGCTATCCCTTGCCGGATTAGCACTGGCAATCGGTGTAACCGCTTATACGCTAAGTGGCGCGAAGGCACGCAACCTTTGGATTGTTTCCGCATTTTTTGTAGCTGCGACGTTCGGGTGGGCGTGGTTGCAAACGAAGTTCGACGCAACGCGGGTTTATCAAATTCTTTTCGGCGCTGTGCCGTTGATAGTCGTGGTGCTGGTCGCCATGATTGTGCGCAGCCGTGTCCCTAGCCACGAAAGAACGATAGATCGCGAAAAAATGGAGAGAAAGCGCAAACTGATTGACGATTCACGTCGGTTAGCCGTTATCTATTCACAAGGTCGTTCAGGGCCACAATCCTTCCGGCAGTACCTTGAGTCCACCCAAGCCTATGCAACTATCCGTCAGCACCTAGGTGCCGAATATCTGAGCAAGCTAAACGCATCACGGATCGCCTACGCGAAAGCGCCAGACGCACGTTACGAGCCACTAGTTCAGTGGTTCCTTGATGAATTGGATCGTCTTGAACGGGCTTGGGACTTGGATTGAAGCTCGGTGGTTCGTCTTAGCGGAAGCTTTTGTCGATCGCGACCCCAATGATGAGCGTGCGCGTTTGCCGTTCACAAGCGGCGTTTTTCGAATCTCGAGTTGACGACTTACTCCCCAGGGTGAACATTATGCTTGGAACGATCACGGCATGTTTGGAGAAGGTTGATTTCCTGAAGCTGTCTGAGTCGATACGCGGACGCGCCAATCGACGGATTGCCGGGCATCTCTTCCTCGCGCTGACAGTCGTATATGAAATCATCGAGATCTTCGAGATGCTGTTAGGCGAGTTGAAGGCATCGTTAGTGGACTATCGCGCGGAAGCCGAAACGTATCGCTTCACCTTAGAACCGAATCGCATTACCGCCTTGCTACAGGTGCAAGCAGACAACTTGGGGCGCCTTGATTACATATTCGGTGAGCTGAATGAAGAAATTCGTTTCTTAAGTCCAGAGTTCGCGGAGACTTGCCGGGAGTTGAATTTCGGAAACAAGTTTTCAGTTTTGACGGATGCGCATATTCTCTTAACCCATGCCAGGTTGCCTCTTAACGAGACATTTCCGGCAATTCCCGCTCGCGCAAAGCAAGAAATCCATAGAATGCTCTGGTTCTCGCCAAATCCATCGCCAGATGATCGACGAATTATGAAGGAATTTCTTCTTGGCAGCGCCGACGGCGAAGAGAAATTCGTCGATGTTCACATCACAGACGGCGAGCCTTTTTTTAAGGAACTTGAGCGCCATTTTTATAAAGACAACCCGTTAGAATTACTTAATCGCCTGAAGTTAGTTGCGGATAAATACAGAACATCTCTAGAAAATAACTTTACTCTTTCGGAACTCCTGTCGGATATGGGCTCAATTAAATCGCGCTATCATCAACAGCACCCTTAAATCGAATTGTGGAAATATTACTGAATTACGGTGGCACGAGCTATAACCCCCAGATGCACGCCGCCCGCCTGTCCGGAACGTCGCGTCACGGATAGAAGAGCTGCGGCGTCAAGACTTATCGACAGCACCCACGACCGGACGCGGCACCCATATGGTGCACGATAATCCATTGCCTCCGGCCGTGCCATCGGGCCGCCGAATCTGCTTGAAGCAGGCGCCAAGCGGGAAGTCGCGGCTGAGCCATCGGCCCTCGTCGGGTGGATCCTGCTCATAGGATTTTACTTTTGCGCGCTCCAGAAATGCCCAGAGCCGCGCGGCCGCGTCGCCGGCGCAGATATATTTATGGCTGTCGTCCGTTTCAGTCACGGAGTTCGTTGCAACTGCGTCTGCCAGGCACGCTTCCATCAGACCGGGAACCTGCTCGGGAAAGTCAGGTGCGCGTGGATCGGCGATTAGCATAAAGATAACAGGGATCAGCATCATGGCACGATCTTAGGTCGCGTCCGCATGCTCGGACAAGCGTCACGACGCTAGAGTTGGGCAGGAATTACGGTGGCAGCGCGATAACCCTAAAATGGTCGTCCGAGGCGAGCCGCGCACTCGCACGGCGCCGCATCGCGAGGCCATAGACTCATAAAGCGGTCTGTCGACAAGCGACCCATGTGTGGACGAAAACTCGCCAATCAGATTCGCTGAAACCAGTCCGTTATGGGCCGTCAGCCCCAAGGTTGGCTGTGATTTCGGCGATGCGACCGTTTTTTCCAATCCAGTTTACGAACCACCCGCGCGTAGCTGCTGGGATGATGAACGGACGGTCATAGTCTGCTGTCGAGTAGCACTGGCTACGCCCTAGCGTGGGTCGTTCAACTGGGCACCGCGCATCATAAATCTTAATCTGAAACCCTTCCTTCCGGAGATCAGATATGAGTGCTTGTTCTGGCGATCCCACCGGATACCTTTGCAAGATCCGCGTTCTGAATACATCCCCACCCCCTCTGACGATTTGGGGCAAAGTCCAGTCCGAAAGCGTCCAGCACGACCAACCTATGAGCGCCGCAGCCAAGGCCAGAGAAATGATGGCGACGCTAGGTGCTTTCCGGACCCCCAATGCAATCTCCCAGACAAAGTTAGAGGGTAGTGGGAAGGTCCGCTGTTTCGATTTGACAATCAAGAGCTGCCAGTCCGCTAACCACTTATTTTCAGCCGTTCAGCCCTTGTGCTGATGCGGGCATTTACGGGTTCACGGCCTAATACCGTTCAACTCGGCATCCCCTCAAACTGTGGCAAATCCAGCGGGCTCACCCACGCCAGCCGGCGCTTGACGAACATCTCCACCTTGGGCGCGATCTCGCCGGGATCGTCCAGGCTCCCAAGCGTCACGAAGACCGCGCCGGGGAAGCTCTCCAGATTGCTCGAGAACACGCGCGCACCACATTCTGGGCAGTAGTTGCGGTCCAGGCCCTTGCCGGATTCGGCGATATAGTGGAACGGCACGGGCGATCCGCTGGTCAGCGTGAAATCGTCCTCGGGCACGCCGAAAAAGGTCGCCGCCTCTCCGCCCGACGCCTTCTTGCAGTCCAGGCAATGGCACACGGCGACAAAATCGGGATCGGTATCGAACTCGAACTTGACGCTGCCGCACGCGCATTGCGCCGTGTATTTCTTCGCCATGGTGCCGGTCTCCTCCGTCGTCTGACTTCCTCGATCGCGTTTCGGTGTTCCGGCGCTGCGGAGCGCGCGCGAGCGGCAATTTACCAGAGGCGACAGGCGTCGCAACGTCCGACGTCGCCCGACGCGGGCACGTCGCCCGACGATTGCGCCGCTCGATCCGTATATCCCCTTAGCCGAGCCTGACCGCTCCGTTTACCATCCACGACCCATGCCCCTGGCCGGAAGAAATCATGCCGGGGGGATGGCCATGCGTTTGCGCGTTGCCAGAAAAAGATTGTCGGACGTCGATCGCGCGGCGGCGACGTCGGATGCGGCACGGAGCCGCAACGATCGGCTATTCGTCGTGTTGCCGGGCGTGGTGGCCGCGGTGGCCGCGAGCATATGTGGCGCCGCGATCGTCGGTGCGCGACCGGCCGGGCCGGAGGTCCGCGAGCGCGTACTGGCGCCGCTCGACAGTTTCCGGCGCTCGGCACGCGTGCCGGTGCCCGCCGACAATCCCATGACCCGGGCCAGGGTGGAACTCGGCAAGGCGCTGTTCTTCGATCCCCGACTGTCGGGGTCGGGCGCGATCGCTTGCGCCACGTGCCATCAGCCCGCGCTCGGCTGGCAGGACGGCCTCGCGCGCGCCGTCGGCCATCACGGCGCCGTGCTTCCGCGCCGCACCCCGACGATCCTGGATGTCGCATGGGCCGAGCCGCTATTCTGGGACGGTCGGGCGGACACGCTGGAGGAACAGGCCAAGGGCCCGCTCTCGGCGCCGCAGGAAATGGACATGCCGCCCGGCCAGGCCGCCGCCACGGTGCAGTCGATCGCCGGCTATCGCAAGGCCTTCGCCGCCGCCTATCCGGGCGAGCCGATCACGGTCGAGACCATGGCGCGCGCCATCGCGACCTTCGAGCGCACGATCGTCTCCGGCATCGCGCCGTTCGATCGCTGGCTGGCTGGCGACCGCGACGCAATCTCTCCGGCCGCCCGGCGCGGCTTCGCCCTGTTCAACTCGCCCCGGACCAATTGCTCGTCCTGCCATTCGGGGTGGCGCTTCACCGATGACGGCTTCCACGACATCGGGCTGCCCGGGACCGATCCCGGGCGCGCGAAGATCATGCCGGACGTCCCTGTCCTCGACCATGCGTTCAAGACGCCGACGTTGCGCAACATCGCCGAGCGCGGCCCCTATATGCATGACGGTTCGATGCCGACGCTCGATGCGGCGATCGACCATTATGCGCGCGGTTTCATCCGCCGGTCCTCGCTCGCGCCCGAAATGAAAGCCTTCACGCTGAGCCCCGGCGAGAAGGCCGATCTGATCGCTTTCCTCCAGAGCCTGAGCAGCCGCGATCCGCGGGTGACGGCGCCCATCCCCTATCGCTGATCCGGAGATCGCGACATGACGTTCGAACCGAAGACGATAAAGCTCCTGGCCAGCCTTGCCGCGATGGTCCCGGTCGCAGGATTGTGCTGGGCGGCGGGCATTGTCACCGTCGACCAGCGGGGGCTGTCCTTCAGCGCCCAGCATCTGGACGTGAAGAAGGGCGATGTCGTCAATTTCCTCAACGACGATACCACGTCGCACAATATCCTGGTCTCCGGAAACGGCGTGAAGCTGAACAGCGGGCTGCAACGCCCCGGCGTCACCTTCAGCGCGCCGTTCGTGAAGCCGGGCGAGTATCAGGTCACGTGCGGCATTCATCCCAAGATGAAGATGACGGTCACCGTCCGGTGAACGCGGCGCAGCTGACCGTGTCGGCATCCCCCATCTCCAGCGCGGGCAGGCGCTATCCGCGCGCCTTGCGCGTCCTGCACTGGGCGTTGGCGCTGCTCTTCGCGGTGCAGATCGCGTTGATGCTGGTGTTGCGTCAGCTCGAATCGCTCGAAATGGGCCAGATCGTGCTCGATCTCCATCGGCAGGCCGGCATGCTCGTCCTGCTTCTCGTCGCGGCCCGGCTTGCGTTCGCGCTTCGCCTGAAGCCGCCGCCGCTCGCCATTCCGCGCTGGCAGCGCCTTGCCGCCCGGACGGTCCATCTCGCCTTATATGCCGCGCTGGCGGTGCAGCCCTTGCTCGGCATGCTGACGTCCTGGGCGCGTGGCGACGACGTCTTGCTGCTCGGGCTGGTCAGGATTCCGCCGCCGCTGCAACTGACCACCGAGCAGGGAGTCGCGCTCGAGGCCTGGCATCGCTGGCTGGCTTATGGCCTGTTGCTGCTTCTCGCCGTCCATTTGGGCGCCGTGGCGTTCCATCGGTTCGTTCGCCGGGCGCCGATCGGTGGCGCTATGCTGCCCAGCGCTTCGCCGGGCAGGCTCGTCAACCGGGTGCCGGTGTCGGCGCAACTCTGTTGCTGTTTCGGTCTGATCCTTGCGGTCACGCTCGGCGCGGGGGCGTATGCCGCTCACCAATATGCCGGCTTCAAGCAATTGCGCAGCGAGTTCGACGAGACCGAGGTCGCGCTGCTCGACGAGATGCGCACGACCAGATTGGCCGTGGCGCCGTCCTGGGGAGAGAGCGCTTCGGAGGCACCCGACCTTGCCGCCACGTCCCGCGAAGCCGCCGCCACGATACGCGGATTCGTCGCGCGGCTGGGAGATCCGGGCGCGCGCGCGTCCGCCAGGCTGGCGGCCGTGACGTTCGACCGGATCGCGAAGGGCGAGCGGTCGCCCAAGCTCGCCGCGGCCGGCGCGCAGGCGCTTCAGGACGCGATAGACAGCCAATATATGGTCGTGTTCCAGGGGCGGCTGACGATCGCCCAGACCGCCGCGACCGGGCACGACGCGATCGTCCTCGCCTTCGCGCCGACGATCCTGCTGTGCGGCCTGCTGGCGTTCCTGCTGTCGCGCAGCATCATGCTGGCGCTGGCACGCGCGCGCGACCTGGTGCGAAGCGTCGAGCACGATACGGATGCCGGCACCGAGGTCGTTGGCAGCGGCGAGTTCGCCGCGCTGACGCGCGACATCCTGCGCATGCGCGACGCGGTGAAGGCGCGCCAGCAGGCGAGCGACGCCCGCGAGGTGGAGATCGCGCGCGACGCGTCCGGACGCGAGATCGCGCTGGCCCGCGCCGCGTCGGCGCGCGAGGCGGAGACCGCCCGCCGCGCCGCGCTCGAGCAGGAACAGGTCACGAGCGCGATCGCCCAGGGACTGGCCGCGCTGGTTTCCGGCAACCTCAGATATCGCATCCTGACGCCTTGCCCCGGCGGCTACGATCAGATCCGCGTCGATTTCAACGAAGCGATCGGACGGATCGAGGCAGCGATGGAGGTTATCTCCGATGCGTCGAGCGCGATCGGCGCGGGATCGAACGGCGTCGCGCAGGCGGCGGCCGAGCTGGCGGCGCGAACCGAGGAACAGACCGCCAGCCTGAGCGCGACCGCGGCGGCGCTCGACCGAATGACGGACAAGATGAGATCGTCCGCAAGGGATACGGTAAGGGTGGCCGACGCTGCCGCGGCCACCCGCGCGCTGGCGGCCCAATCGGACGGGTGCGTCGGCGAGGCGATCGCCGCCATGACCGATATCGAGCGTTCGGCCGAACGGATCGCCCAGATCGTCGCCACGATCGAGGCGATCGCCGCGCGGAGCAACCTGCTCGCGCTCAACGCCGCCGTCGAGGCGGCGCGCGCCGGCGACAGCGGCAAGGGGTTCGGTGTCGTGGCGCACGAGGTGCGCGCGCTCGCGCAACAAGCGAAAAGCGCGGCGGGCCATATCGGCAGCCTGGTCGACGATTCGAACCGTCAGATCGATATCGGCGTGGCGTCGGTGCGGCGGACGGGCACGATGTTCGAGGAAATCGTGCGGGAGATACACGGCGTCGACGCACTGGTGGCCGGGATCACCGCATCGGCACAGGACCAGGCCGCCGAATTGAACGAAGTCAATGTCGCACTGCTGGACATGAACGGGATCGTGCGCGAGGACGCCGCCATGGTGCTCCAGACGACCGCAGAGCTCCAACGCATCCGCGACAAGGCAGCAGCGCTCGACGCGCTGATCAAGCGCGTGGCGATGAATGACGAGGGAACGGCGACGGTGACCGGGGCCGCGCAGGAATCGGCCTGATTCCGACCGCGATCATCATCGCTATATCACCTGCGATTGTTGCTGCATCAAGCGGCCGGGCGACGATCCGCCTTCGCGGCCGCCCGGAAGAACATCGCCGCCGTCAGCCACAACACCGCAAAGGAGCCACTAACTATCAACGCCCTGGACGCAGCGTCCGGCACGCTCGCGGTCACTGGCGCGGTGGCAACCGCGATGCCAACCAGCGCCTGCATCACCGCCACGCCAAGCATCGCCCGCGCCATGCCCGCGGGCCGGAACCAGGCGGCGAACGCGCCTATCGCGGCCGTCACGACCAGCAGCAAGAAGCCGATGCCGTTGCCGTCGTCGCGGACAATCGTGGTCCATACCGTCAGGAACGACGTCACCAGCACGATGGCGACGCCCGTGCGATAGGCGCGGCTTCCGCTCGCCCGCTCGGCGAGTTCGTAGAGCAGCATCAGCCCGCCGATGATGATGCCGGCGACGGCGAAGCTGCCGACGCTCCAATGCCAGTCGCTGCTGACCCGCATCATCACCGCCGGGATGAGCAGCAGCACCAACGCCGCGGTCCAGCGTGCGATCCGCCAGGGGGTCCACAGACGCGCCGCCGATCCGATCGATCCAGCCATGTGTTCGTCTCCTCTTTGCGGACACAGGCCCTCACCCTTCCCACCGCCTTCGGCGGCGGGCCCCTTCCCTCTCCCGCATGCGGGAGGGAGGCGCGAAGCGCCGGAAGGGTGAGGGTCTGTTCACCTCCATTGCGGCCTTCTTATCGCACATGCGGCGATAAGCGGCATGTGCGGGAGGGGAATTCCTGATCCGCCACCCGGCCGGCAGGTCCGAGCCACAGGGAACGCGGCTGCTCGCTGTCCGTTGACCTCGCATCGTTTCACGATGGGAGAGGAAACATGCCGAACAGCAAGCAAGCCCGCGACAGCCATGGCCGCTTCAAGACCGATCACCGCACGCGCAACCGCTCGATCGCGGCGGGCGCGGTGCTGGCGGTCGGCGCGGGGCTCGCCGCCGCCTTGTGGCGCGGATGGGTGAAGATGCCGCGTGCGCCGTGGATGGACGATGCCGAGGGGCATGAGGCGCCCGATCTCGCGCTCGACGCCACCAAGCCCGGCACCGATCGCGCGCCCGAGGATTTCCGGCCCGATCCGGAAGCGATCCCGAGCGAGGCCGAGCGCGAGGCGTTGAGGCCGGCTTCGGTGCATTGATCGCAGCGAAGGCGGCCTCGCCTCCGGATTCTTACGTATCCGCAACCATTAGGCGTTCGGCGCATTGTCCAGGCAGGCGGGGCTGACAGGAGGAGAGTAGAATGCGTATCCTGACCCTTGCGTTGATTGCCGCCACCGCGGCGACGACTGCCGGCTGTGCAGAGACCTATGACCAGCCCGGCTATGCGAGCGACTATCGGTCCTATCGCCAGTACGATTATAACCGGCCCGACCCGCGCTATAACGGTTATTATGCCGACCAATATTATGTCGACAATCCGCGCTATCGCGAGCGCCGGCTGAGCCGCAACGACCGCGTCTATGTCGGCCGCGACGGGCGCTATTATTGCCGCCGCTCGGACGGCACGACCGGGCTGATCGTCGGTGGGATCGCCGGCGGCGCGCTGGGCGCGGCGGTGACGTCGGGCCGGTCGGAACCTCTGGGCATCCTGCTCGGCGCGGCGGCAGGTGCTGTTGCTGGCCAAGCGATCGACAAGGACAATGTCCGCTGCCGATGAGGTGACTGACTAAATCCTCCCCAAGCTTGCTTGGGGAGGGGGACCATTTGCGCAGCAAATGGTGGAGGGGAAAATCCCCGTCCTCGCGGCTGCGCCGCTGCGGCCCCTCCACCGTCCGCTACGCGACCGGTCCCCCTCCCCATCTGCGATGGGGAGGATTTGAATCCCTAGGTCGACGCGGGCGGTTGTTTCTTCGGGAACAGCCGCCTGAAGGCGTGGCGGAGCAGGAGCAGCATCGCGACCGCGCCGACCGCCATCAGCACCGCGATCGCCACCGCCGCCCAGGGGCTGGCGATCGACGCCACCAACAGGCCGGTCGTCGCGACATCCTCACCGGCCGACACCGCGATATTGCTGAACGGCTCCGGGCTGGCATTGACCGCCGCGCGCGTCCCCGCCTTGGCGCCATGCGTCAGCAACGCCGCGCCGCCACCGAGCAGCAAGGCGATCACCTGCCATTTGGTGTCGTGCGGATCGACGATCGCAAGCGCGAGCAACGCGCCGCCGACCGGGCGGACGAGCGTGTGGACGGTGTCCCACAGGCTGTCGACCCACATCACCTTGTCGGCGAAGAATTCGGCCAGCGCGCCGACCCCGGCGGCACCGATCACCCACCAATTGGCGAGCACGTCGAGGCTGTGGAGTTGCTGGGGCAATGCGATCCAGCCGGTGTGCATCGCTAGCCCGGTGGCGAAGACGCAGAGATAGAGCCGCCAGCCGCTCAACAGGCTGATGCTGGCTGCGAGCCCGATAATGCCCACCGCGTCCATGGAGGGGGTGTAGCATGGGAGAAGGGGGACGGGCAGTGGGGAAGCCAACCGTCATGCCGGGCTCGTCCCGGCATCCACCGTCCCGCAAGCGCATCGGCCACTGGGAGCGCGGCACGGTGGATCCCGGCACAAGGCCGGGATGACGGATGAGAGGATAATCCGAAATCCTCCCCGTTTACGGGGAGGATTTTAGACAGCTATTCTGCGGCTTGCTGCTCCAGCGCCGGATAGTCGATATATCCCTCCGGCCCCGGCGTGTACCAGGTCTTGAAGTCGTCGGCGTTGAGCGCCGCGCCGGTGCGGAAGCGCTCGACCAGATCGGGGTTGGCGATGAACTTGCGCCCGAACGAGATGCCGTCGGCCAGGCCCGACGCGACATCGGCAGTCGCCGCCTCGAACGTGTAATCCTGGTTGAGGATCAGCGGGCGCTGGAACACCTGGCGGATCTTCGGGCTCAGCTTGGGCACTTCCGACGCGCCGAACGTGCCGGTCGGCGACAGTTCGCGCAGCTTGAGGAAGGCGATGCCGAGGTCGTTGAGGACCTTCGCCGCCGGCACGAACACCGCTTCCGGATTGCTGTCGTCGGTGCCTTGCGTCTCGCCATTGGGCGACAGGCGGATCGAGGTGCGGCCGGCGCCGATTTCGGCGATCACCGCCTGAACCGCTTCCTTCATGAAGCGGGTCCGGTTTTCCGGGCTGCCGCCATAATCGTCGTCGCGGAAATTGGTGTTGTCGCGCAGGAACTGGTCGATCAGATAGCCGTTCGCGCCGTGCAGCTGGACCCCGTCGAACCCGGCGGCGATCGCGTTGCGCGCGGCGGTGGCATATTCGTCCTTGGCGCGCTTGATGTCGTCGAGCGTCGCGGCGCGCGCTTCGGCATAGGGGTTTTCGGGTTTGTGATAGGGTGCGCGCGTCACCGAGGAGGATAGCGGCTGCAGCCCGGTCACGTCGGGCCGCGCGAGCCGGCCCATATGCCAGATCTGCGCGACGATCTTGCCGCCGGCTTCGTGCACTGCTGCGGTCACCGGCTTCCACGCTTCGACCTGCGCATCGGTCCACAGGCCGGGCGCGTTGGGCCAGCCCAGGCCGAGCCGGCTGACGCCGGTGCCTTCGGTGATGATCACGCCGGCGCCCGAGCGCTGGCGGTAATAGTCGATCATGATCGAGGTCGGCACATGCTCCGCGGTCGAGCGACCGCGCGTCAGCGGCGACATCAGGATGCGGTTCTTGGCCGGGATATCGCCAAGCTGGATAGGATCGAACAACGTAGGCATTCTTGGATAACCTCCCGACAGGACTTCTTTGCGGACGCGGCGCAGATAGGTGTTATGGGGCCGCATGCATCGGGAAAGCGCAACAAGAAAAGCTACCAGCGGCGCAAGCGATAAGGGCGTCGCCGCCCATCCTTTTGCCTTCGCGGCGCTGATCCTGGCCAATATCCTGCTGAGCGTCGGCCCGGTTTTCGTGCGGATGAGCGATGTCGGCCCGGTTGCCGCCGGGTTCTGGCGAATCGCATTGGCGGCCCCGGTGCTGCTCGCGGTGGCGTTCGGCACCGGCTGGCGCCCGACCGGGATCGGCCGCGCCGTGTGGTGGACGATCGGCCTCGGCGGACTGTGCTTCGCCGGCGATCTCGCGGCGTGGCATATCGGCATCCTCAAGACGCAGCTCGCCAATGCGACCCTGTTCGGCAATTCGGCGACCCTGTTCTATCCGGTCTATGGCTTCCTGATCGCGCGCGCCTGGCCATCGCGGACGCAAGGCTTCGCGCTGTTGCTGGCGCTGATCGGCGCGGGGCTGCTGATGGGGCGGTCGATGCAGATCGCGCCCACGCATCTGGCCGGCGACCTGCTCTGCCTGCTCGCGGGGATTCTCTACACGATCTATTTCGCGACCATGGCCAAGGCGCGCGACACGATGGCGCCGATCCCGGCGCTCGCCATGTCGACCGTGGCCAGCCTGTTGCCGCTGCTGATCTTCGCCAATCTGCTCGGCGAACAGGTGATGCCGCACAATTGGACGCCATTGATCCTGATGGCGCTGTCGAGCCAGATCATCGGCCAGGGGCTGATGATCTTCGCGCTCGGCCAGATGTCGCCGATGGTGATCGGCATCGCCTTGCTGACGCAGCCGGTGATGGCGGCGACGATCGGCTGGATCGGCTATGGCGAGCGGCTCGACGGGGTCGACATGATCGGCGCGGTCGCCGTCGCGGTGGCGCTGGTGCTGGTCCGTGGCGAACGCAAGGACGCCGCCGAGCTTGCCCCCGAAGGGGTCGAGGACGCATAAGCCAAGGGCATGATGCTTCCTGCTGACCCGACGCTAGACGAGATTCGCGAGGCGCTTGCCCCGCTCGTCGCCGACAATGCCGCGTTCGACGGCTGGAAAGCGGCGGCGCGCGACCTGGCGGCCGACCAGCTCGGGGTCGATCGCGACGTCGCGCTGCTCGCGCTGCCGGACGCCACGGCGATGATCGACGCCTGGTTCGCGAGCATTGATCGCGGGATGGTCGAGAAACTGCCGCCCGAAACGTTGGGCAAGATGAAAGTGCGCGAGAAGATCGCCGCTCTGGTCGAAGCGCGGCTCGATTTGCTCGCCCCGCATCGCGAGACGTTGCGCCGCGCGCTGGCGATCCTGGCGATGCCGACCAATGTCGCGCACGGCGCGAAGCTCGGCTGGCGCGCCGCCGATTTGATGTGGCGCACGGCGGGCGACACCGCGACCGATTACAATCACTACACCAAGCGCGCGATGCTCGGCGGCGTCTATGCCGCGACGATCACCGTGTTCCTCGACGACCAGAGCGAGGGCCAGGCCGACACCCGCGCTTTCCTCGCGCGGCGGATCGAGGGGATCATGCGGTTCGAAAAAGCCAAGGCGCAGTTCCTCGGCCGGATCGAGCATCGGCCGAGCCTGTCGCGCTTCATCGGGCGGCTGCGCTATCCTGCGGTTTGATTGATTCACGCGGAGGCGCGGAGGCGCGAAGAGGTTTCGCGCAGAGGCGCAGAGAGCGCCGAGATTTTTGAAAGCCTCGCTTCGCGAGGCTCCTATTCAATCACGCGATTGGATTTCACCAGCAACCCAGAGCGAACCAGCTCTGCGTCCTCTGCGCCTCTGCGCGAAACCAACTTGATCTTTCCTCGCGCCTCCGCGTGAATCAAATCTAATTCGGTTATTGATAATCAGTCGCAGTAGTTCTAGGTGAGTCGTCATGGCGACGATTCCGCTCAGTCTCGAACAACTTCCCCAGCGCCAGCGCGCCACCGTTGCGGGTATCGCCTGGGACCGGCTGACCGCGCCCGAGGGCCGGAGGCTGCGCGAGCTCGGCTTCGATGAAGGCGTCGGTATCGAGGTGCTGCATCGCGCGCGGATCGGCGGCGGGCCGATCGCGTGCCGGATCGGACGCATGACCGTGGCGCTGCGCCGCCGGGTCGCCGGCGCGATCCATGTCGATCCGCTGACCAGCTAGCGCCCGGATGAACCCCGCGCCGCTGGTCGCGCTGGTCGGCAACCCCAATGCCGGCAAGAGCGCGCTGTTCAACGCGCTGACCGGCGCGCGGCAGAAAGTCGGCAATTATCCCGGGGTTACCGTCGAGCGTCACGCCGGCCGGATGGCGCTGCCCGATGGCCGCCCGGTCGAATTGCTCGATTTGCCCGGCACCTACAGTCTCGAACCGTCCAGCCCCGACGAGCGCGTCACGCGCGACGTCGTCACCGGCACGCAGGCGGGCGAGCGCTTGCCCGATGCGATCATCGTCGTGGTCGATGCCTCCAACCTCGACAATCATCTCCGCTTCACGCTCCAGCTGATCGCGCTCGGCCTGCCGGTGGTGGTCGCGCTAAACATGTTCGACCTTGCCGAGCGCGACGGGCTCAAGCTCGATCCGGAAGCGCTGGCGCGCGAGCTCGGCGTTCCGGTCATCCCAACCGTCGCGGTACGCAAGCGTGGCATCGACGACCTGAAAGAAGCACTGGCCGATCTCGTTACGCCGGGGGCGATGGCGTTACGCCGGAGTGACCCGGTTCTCCATGCCGACATCGCCACCTTGCAGCGCCGCGCGCGCCAGATCGCGATGGCGGCGACGATCTCCGAGACGCCGGTGCGGCGCTGGACGCACATGCTCGATTCGGTCGCGCTGCATCCGGTGTTCGGCGTGCTGCTGTTGTTCGTCGTGCTGTTCGTGATGTTCCAGGCGGTGTTCTTCGCCGGCGCGGCGCCGGCCGACGCAATCGCCGGCGGGTTCGACTGGCTCGCCGGGCTGGTCAAGCAGGTCATGCCCGAGTCGATCCTGCGGTCGCTGATCACCGATGGCGCGATCGCGGGCGTGGGGGCGGTGATCAAGTTCCTGCCGCAGATCCTGATCATGTTCTTCTTCATTCTGGTCCTCGAAGCGAGCGGCTACATGGTCCGCGCGGCGTTCCTGATGGACCGGATCATGGCGAGCGTCGGGCTGTCGGGGCGCGCCTTCATCCCCTTGCTGTCGAGCTTCGCCTGCGCGGTGCCCGGGATCATGTCGACGCGCACGATCGAGGACGAGAAGGACCGCCTGACCACGATCCTGATCGCGCCGCTGATGACCTGCTCGGCGCGGCTGCCGGTCTATACATTGGTGATCGGCGCGATGATCCCCAATGTCCGGGTGCTGCCGTTCGTCGGGCTGCAGGGACTGGTCATGCTCGGCCTCTACATCATGGGCGTGGCGGGCGCGTTCGTCGTCGCTTTGGTCCTGCGGCGAACGGTGACCAAGGGCGCTTCGTCGGGCTTCATGATGGAAATGCCCAAATACCAGCTGCCGAGCGTGCGCGACCTCGCGATCGGGCTGTGGAGCCGCGCGGAAATCTTCCTCAAGCGCGCCGGCACGACGATCGCCTTCACCACGATCGTGCTGTGGGCGATGCTGTCCTTCCCGCAAGTCCCGAAGGGCAGTGCCGTCAGCCAGGTCAATTATTCGGTCGCCGGGCGTATCGCCAACACGATCGAGCCCGCCTTCCGGCCGATCGGCTTCAATCGCGACATCGTGCTGGCGCTGATCCCGGCCATGGCGGCGCGCGAAGTCTCGGTCGCCGCCCTCGGCACGGTCTATGCGATCGACTCGTCAAGCGATGATGAATCCAAAATGGCGCAGACTCTGAAAAAGCGCTGGAGTCTGGCCACGGCCCTCGCTTTCCTCATGTGGTTCGTCTTCGCGCCGCAATGCATATCCACAATTGCGGTCACTCGCCGTGAAACAAACGGGTGGAAATGGCCTGCCTTCATGGTTAGCTACCTTTTCGTGCTGGCCTATATGGCCGCCGGAATAACGTACTGGCTGGCGACCCTCGCCGGCCTCTAGGCTTAAGGCGAATTTCATGGCGGGCAGCGTCAACAAGGTCATTCTCGTCGGCAATCTCGGGCGCGATCCCGAAAGCCGCAGCTTCCAGAACGGCGGCAAGGTCGTCGAGCTGCGCATCGCGACGTCGGAAACCTGGAAGGACCGCAATTCGGGCGAGCGCAAGGAGCGCACCGAATGGCACACGGTCAAGGTGTTCAACGAAGGCCTGGCCAATGTCGCCGAGCGCTATCTGCGCAAGGGCTCGAAAGTCTATATCGAGGGCGCGCTGCAGACCCGCAAATGGCAGGACCAGGACGGCAAGGACCGCTATTCGACCGAGATCGTGCTGCAGGGTTTCAACAGCGTGCTGACGATGCTCGACGGCGCGCCGGGCGGCGGTGGCGGTTCCGGCGGTGGCGGCTTCTCGAGCGGCCGTGACGACTTTGCGCCGTCAGGCGGCGGTCGCGATGATTTCGCCGGCGCCTCGAGCGGCGGCGGCGCCTTCGGCGGTGGCAAGAGCGGCGGCTTCTCGGACGATCTCGACGACGACGTGCCGTTCTAGGATCCACCGAGGGCGGCGAGCGACCGCACCGCGCCGATTAGAGCTGAGGTAAAGTTCGGCCTTTTATACGCCTCCCCGGCGAAGGCCGGGGTCCAGCGTCGGCGCTCTGGCTATGGCAGGATGCGCTTTCGATCGACAGTGGAACTGGGTCCCGCCCTTCGCCGGGAAAGCGTTGTTCTAGTTCCGCTGGATCAACCTTCACCGCCTCAGCAAGAACACCGCATGCTCGGCGAGCAAATTCGCCATCGTCGCGCTGGTGCGCTGATCGCCCGACAGGAACCACGCGCCCTCGACAACGATGCCGCGCTCGTTGAGCAGCGCGCGGAAATCGTCGATCGTGACGTGGTGGATGTTCGGCGTCGCGTACCAGGCGACCGGCAGCAGCCGCGTGACTGGCATCCGTCCGCCCCACAAGAGCGACGCGCGCACCCGCCAATGCGCGAAATTGGGGAAGGACACGAAAGCGTGCCGCCCGATCCGCAGCAGATGTTCGAGCACGACGTCGGGCGCGCGCGTCGTTTGCAACGTCTGGCTGAGGATCGCGTAATCGAAACTGTCGTCGGGATAATCGGCAAGGTCGGTATCGGCGTCGCCCTGCACCACCGACAGCCCGCGCGCGACCGCGCTCGCGACATCGCCCGCATCGAGCTCGAGCCCGCGTGCATCGACCTGTTTCTTGTCGCGTAATGCCGCCATCAACTCGCCGTCGCCGCAGCCGATATCGAGCACGCGGCTGCCCGGTGCGACATTGGCGGCGATTACCGCAAGGTCGGGACGCAGGCTCATTCGGGCGTCGCCCGCAACGCGTCGGCGAATCCCGGTGCCAGCCGTTCCATAAAGCGGCTGGGTCGGATCAAGGCGTGGAAGCCGAGCGCCTCGTACACGCCATGCGCATCGGCGGTGACCAGCGCCATCCGCCGAATGCCGGCAAAGTCAGGATGATCGACGAACCACTTGACCATTGCGCGCGCCACGCCCTGCCCGCGCGCGCTTTCATCGACCCAGACATCGGCCAGCCAGGCGAAAGTCGCGTGATCGGTGATCATCCGCGCGTAGCCGACCTGCTCGCCCCGATCATAGGCGCCGAGACAATGCGACCCGGCGATCGCGCGCTCGACCAGCGCACGCTCGATCCCCGGCGACCAATAGCTCGACGCGAGCCATGCATGCACCCGCGCCACATCCAGCCGCGTCTTGTCGTCGTCGAGCTCGATCACAGCGCCGCCCTCAGGAAGCCGTCGACCACGCGGTTGAGTTCGGGCGCGTCGAGCAGGAAAGCGTCATGCCCGAACGGACTGCTCAACTCGACGAAGCTCACCGCCGCGCCCGCCGCGTTGAGCGCATGGACGATCGCGCGCGATTCGGGAGTCGGGTAGAGCCAGTCGGTGTCGAAACTGACCAAGGCGAACCGCGTCCGGCTCCCCCTGAAGGCGTTGGCGAGCAGGCCGCCATGCTCTTCGGCCAGGTCGAAATAGTCCATCGCCCGGGTGATATAGAGATAGGAATTGGCGTCGAACCGGTCGGTGAAGCTCAGTCCCTGATGGCGCAGGTAGCTTTCGACCTGGAAATCGGCGTCGAACCCGAACGACTTGGCCTCGCGCGCCTGCAGCCGCCGGCCGAACTTCTCGGTCAGCCCGGCCTCGGACAGATAGGTGATGTGCGCCGCCATCCGCGCGACCGCGAGCCCGGCCGCGGGCGGATCGCCTTCGCTGTAATAATCGCCGCCGCGCCAATTGGGGTCGGCCATGATCGCCTGACGCCCGACTTCGTGGAAGGCGATGTTCTGCGCGGTGTGGCGCGCGGTCGAGGCGATCACCACGGCCTTGGTCACGCGATCGGGGAAGGTCGCCGCCCAGCTCAACGCCTGCATCCCGCCCATCGACCCGCCGACCAGGGTGACGGTGCCGACGCCGAGATGGTCGAGCAGCATCGCCTGCGCGCGAACCATGTCGCGGATGGTGATGACCGGAAAGCTCATCGCCCAGGGCTGGCCGGTCGCCGGATTGACCGTCGCCGGCCCCGACGAGCCCATGCAGCTGCCGAGCACATTGGCGCAGACGATGAAATGGCGCTCAGGATCGATCGGCTTGCCGGGCCCGACCATCCGCGTCCACCAGCCCGGCTTGCCGGTGATCGGATGGTCGCTCGCGACATATTGGTCACCGGTCAGCGCATGGCAGATCAGGACCGCGTTCGATCCATCGGGCGCGAGCGTGCCGTAAGTCTCATAGGCGATATCGACCGGCGACAGCAGCACGCCCCCGTCGAGGCGGAGCGGCCCCGGCAAGGTCACGTGGCGCGACAGGCCGAAGCGCTGATCGTCGGTCATGGAGATGCGGTTAGTGGGAAAAGCGGGCGGACGGAACCCCGCAGCTACAATCCTCCCCAGCTCTGCTGGGGAGGGGGACCATTTGCGCCAGCAAATGGTGGAGGGGAAATGGGACGCGCTGGGGATTTTCCCCTCCACCGCCTTCGGCGGTCCCCCTCCCCATCTGTGATGGGGAGGATTTTGCGATCACCCCAGCCGTCTCGCCGGCGCTCTGGCGGCAATCACCGATTGCGCGGCGAGCCGGCCGGTCTGCGCGCCGCCGTTCATGTACCCCGGATAGGCATCCGACAGATGCTCGCCCGCGAAATGGACCGGTCCCGCCCCCATCGGAGTCGAGGCGATACCGTCGGTTTCGGTCCAGATCAGGTCGGCGAACTTGGTCAGCTGGCCGGGGCGGAAATTGACGTACGCGCCCATCGAGAAGGGATCGAGATGCCAGTTGGTGCGGCGGACAATCGTGCCGGTCGCGGCGCCCATCCCCTTCACGCCGTTTTCGGCCAGCCGCGCGAGCTTGAGCGCCAGCGCGCGCGGATCGGCCTGGTCGGCGGCAAGCACTTCGTCGCCCCCGGTGAACCAGGTCCACACGCTGCCCGGCCCGGCCGCCGGACGCACGCCGCCGTCCCAGCCGAGCGACGCGCCGGCGCCGTGATCGGTCTGCCAGATCTCGCCGCCGCGCCCGATCGGCTTTTCCCATGGCCGCGCCGCGGTCACCGCCTGGACCTTGCCGTTCCTGCCCAGCCCGACCTCGGCGATGAACTGGCGCCACAAAGGCGGCAGCGGCACGCCATAGGCGATCCGGCTCATGATCGAGGCGGGCGTGGTGACGATCACCGCCGACGCGTCGATCCTTTCGTCGTTGGAGAAGACCACGCGCGCACCGCTCGCCGAGGGATCGATCCGCACGGCACGGCGATAGGTGGTGATGCGGCTCGCCAGCCGCGTCGCCATCGCTTCGATCAGCGAAGAACTGCCCCCCGCCATCAAATAACGTTCGTCGCTGCGCGAGAGCACGTCGATCCGGCGGCCGTCGATCGTCGGCAGGTTGAACACCAGTTCGATCGCCGATGCCTGGCCCGGCTCGCAGCCATATTCGGTGCGCGCGGTCGCTTCCATCAGGCGGCGCACCCAGGGCTCGGGGATCAGCCGGGCATATTTGTCGAGATACCCGGTGAACGACATCCGATCGAGCTCGGCCGCGACCTTGGCGTAATTCTGGTCGAGCCGTACCGAATCGGCGTCGATCTGCCCGGCAATACCGCGCAGGCCGGCGACCAATTTGCCCTCCGGCACTTCGCGCGCGCCATCGAGGACCATCGTGCGGTGCTGGCCGGCCTTGCGGTCGATCAGCTGGATGCCGAATTCGCGGCAGAGCGTGTGCATGTCGGCATGGTCGGTATTGACCAATTGCCCGCCAATCTCGATCGACGGCACACCTTTGGCCCTGGCGGTGTACATCCGCCCGCCGAGCCGGGTGCGCGCTTCGTAAAGCCGCGCGTCGACTCCCGACTTGGTCAGATGCCATAAAGCGGTCAGGCCGGCGATGCCCCCGCCGATGATGACCACCGGCGCGGCGCTCGCCGCGGCGCGGGCCGGGCGTGGCAGTGCCGTGCTCGCCGCTGTCGCCGCCAGCGCGAGCAGCACCTGCCGTCGCGTCTGCCCGTCGCCACCGGGCACGGGCGTCGCCATGCCACTCTCGCGTAGATTCTCCCGCCGCGCCGTCTCGAGCGCCTGCCAGAATGCCGTCGGTCCCCGCATCCGCCTTCCCCCCTGGCCAGGCTGCATAGCGGCTGGGGACTCATCTTGCCAAGGCGACAGGGCCCTGCGCATAGGCCACACATCATGAGCGCTCCTGAACCCAAGCCCTGGATCATGGCCATCGCGCCCTATATCCCCGGGCGATCGACCACCGATGACGGCCGCAAGGTCGCCAAGCTTTCGTCGAACGAGAACCCCTTGGGCACCTCGCCCAAGGCGCGTGAGGCGTTTTTGGCGGCGGCGAGCCGCCTCGAACGCTATCCCGATGCCAGCGGGACCGAGCTGCGCGACGTGCTCGCCGCCAAATACGGGCTCGATCCGGCGCGGATCATCTATGGCAACGGGTCGGACGAAGTGCTCCACCTCGCCGCCGGCGCGTTCGCCGGGCAGGGCGATGAGGTCATCTTCGTCAAATATGGCTTCGCGGTGTACGAAATCGCGGCGCGTCGCGTCGGCGCCGTGCCGGTGATCGCGCCCGACCGCGACTATGCCACCGATGTCGACGCGATCCTCGCCTGCGTCACCGAGCGCACCAGGATCGTCTACATCGCCAATCCCAACAACCCGACCGGCACTTATGCGAGCAAGCAAGAGATCGCGCGGCTGCACGCCGGCCTGCGCCCCGACATCCTGCTCGTGCTCGACCATGCTTATGCCGAATATATCGAGGGCGACGCCGACGCCGACGATGGCGGGATGGCGCTGGCCGAAACCGCGCCCAACGTTCTCGTCACCCGTACCTTCTCCAAGATGTACGGGCTCGCCGCCGAGCGGATCGGCTGGGGCTATGCCTCGCCGGCGATCATCGAGGCGATGCACCGCATCCGCCTGCCTTTCTCGATCACCATCGCGGGGACCGCGGCGGCGATCGCGGCATTGGGCGACACCGAGTTCGTCGAACATACCCGCGCGCATAATGCCAAATGGCGCGCCTGGTTCTCGCAGGAGATCGCCCAGCTCGGCAATGCCGGCCTGCGCGCCGTGCCGAGCCAGGCCAATTTCGTGCTGGTGCTGTTCGAGGGCAAATTGACCGCCGAGGCTGCGTATAAGGGCCTGATGGATGCCGGCTATATCGTCCGCTGGCTGCCCGGCCAGGGCCTGCCGCACGGGCTGCGCATTACCGTCGGGACCGAGGACGAGACCAAGGGAGTCGCGGCAGCGTTGCGCGAGATGGTCGGGAAGGCCAGTTGATGCACTATCCGTTCACCCTCACCCTTCCGGCGCTTCGCGCCTCCCTCCCTCTCCCATTGGGAGAGGGAAGGGGCCCGCGCCGCGCAGCGGCGTGGGAAGGGTGAGGGTCTGATTGCCATGCTCCCCTTCTCCCGCGTAACCGTCATCGGATTGGGGCTGATCGGCTCGTCGATCGCGCGCGCGATCAAGGCCGACATGCCGACCGTCCGGGTCACCGGGCACGACATGGATCCGCAAGTCCGCGAAACGTCCCGCGCGCTCGGTTTCTGCGACGATGTCGCCGACACGGCGGGCGCGGCGGTGACCGATGCCGATTTGGTGATCTTCTGCGTTCCGGTCGGCGCGATGGCGGCGGCGGCGGAAGCGATTGCCGACGATCTTCCCGCCGATGCGATCGTCAGCGACGTCGGGTCGTCCAAGGGTACCGTGCTCGCCGCGTTGAGCACGGCGCTTCCTGGCGCGACCATCATTCCCGCCCATCCCGTCGCGGGCACCGAGCGATCGGGCCCCGAGGCCGGCTTCGCCACCCTGTTCCATGGCCGCTGGTGCATCCTGACCCCGCCCGAAGGAGCCGATCCCGCAGCGGTCGAGCGCGTCGCCGAATTCTGGCGGCGGCTGGGCGCCGAGATCGAGATGATGGACGCGCAGCACCATGACCGCGTGCTGGCGATCACCAGCCATTTGCCGCATTTGATCGCTTATACGATCGTCGGCACCGCGTCGGACATGGAGGAAGTCACCCGGTCCGAAGTGATCAAATATTCGGCCGGCGGCTTTCGCGACTTCACCCGGATCGCGGCGTCGGACCCGACGATGTGGCGCGACGTGTTCCTGAGCAATCGCGAGGCGGTGCTCGACATGCTGCAGCGCTTCACCGAGGACCTGACCTCGCTGCAGCGTGCGATCCGCTGGGGCAAGGGCGACGAATTGTTCGACCTGTTCACCCGCACCCGCGCGATCCGCCGCTCGATCATCGACCAGGGCCAGGACGACGCCGCGCCCGATTTCGGGCGGCAGCACGATTAAAATCCTCCCTACGAGCGCAGCTCGTGGGGAGGGGGACCGCCGAAGGCGGTGGAGGGGCGACGCGCATCAGCGCGGCGTGGCCGCGCTCCCCTCCACCATCGCTACGCGATGGTCCCCCTCCCCATCTACGATGGGGAGGATTGCTCCAGCGCATTGATCGCACCGTGCACGCGCTTCTCGATCTCCGCGCGCGGCAGGCCCGGCGGGATCGCCTCGCCGAATCGGAACGTCACGAGCCCGGCGCGCTTCAGCCCACCCTTCGGCCACAATTTCCCGACATCGGTCGCGATCGGCACCACCGGCAATCCGAGCATTTTATAGAGCCCGGCAAAGCCCGATTTCAGCGCGGGTTGCTCGCCCGGCTTCACCCGCGTGCCTTCGGGAAAGATCATCACCGACCGCCCGCTCGCACGTGCCGCCTCGGCCTCGCGCATCAACTGACGCAGCGCCTTGGACGAGGCGGCGCGGTCGACCAGGATCACGCCGTAGCGCTTTGCCGCCCAGCCCCAGATCGGAATGCGCGCGAATTCGCGCCGCATGATCGGCGCCGGCGCCCCGAACTCGGCCACCAGTTCGAGCGGTTCCATCAGCGACTGGTGCTTGCCGGCATAGAAGACCTGGCCCGACGGCCGTGGCCCTTCGTAACGGACGCGGATGCCGAGCAGCCAGCGCACGCACCAGCGGTGGAACCGCGTCCAGGCTAGGGCGTAAGCGATCAGCGCGCGCTGCCCGAACAATGCCGAGAACGGCACCAAAAGCACGATCGGCAGCGACACGCCGTAAAAGACGATCGCGAACGCCACATTACGCAACAACGTCATCTGCTTGCGCTCACTGCCCGAAGCCGAGCCACAAAGCGACCCTACGCAACAGCAGCTTGTTATATTCGACCAGCAGCACGCTCAGCTCGGCATCGCCCTGCACGCCGTCATCGACCACCGTCACGTCGCTGTCGAGCGCCGCGTCCAGCTCCATCCGCGCGCGCGCCATATGCCAGTCCGAGGTGACCAGCCGCACCGACTTGTAACCGTGGTCGCCCACCCATTTGGCGGTTTCCGCACCGTTCGAGCGCGTATCGACTGCTTCGTGCCCGAGGTCGACGCAACACGCGAAGACTCCCAACGGGACCTTGTATTTGATCGACAGATCGATTGGCCGGACGCCGGGGGCAGCACCGCTGATCAACAGCCGTTTCGCCTGATGCGCGGCGATCAGCGCCAGCCCGCGATCGATCCGACCCGGTGCCCCGGTCGGGACGACGATCGCGTCGGTCTGCATGTTCTCGAGCGGACGCGGCAGGGTCAGCGTGTAGAGGACGAAGCCGAGCAGATAGACCAAGGCGAAAATGGCGATCAGGCGGCGGATCATTGCACCTGCCTCAGCCGCCCGAGCACCGCGATCCGCGCGGCGAGCGTCGCCACTATCGCGAAGATCAGCGGCAACAGCGCAATCAGCACCCAATCGCCCCGCGTCAGCACGCCGCCCGACAGCAATTGCGAGCCAAGGCCGGCCATCTGCCCGGTCACTGCCCAGATCGCCAGCATCGCCGCCAGCGTCCCGATCACGCCGCCGACCATCGTGTCGAGCGCGATCCGCCGCTGGAACAGCCGCGCGACCTGCACGTCGGTCGACCCCAGCATGTGGAGGATGGCGATCGTGTCGCGATGCGTCTCCAGCCCCGCGCGCGCCGCGAGCAGCACCACCGCGGTGGTCGCCGCCGCCATCAGCAGCACCAGCACCGCCGCGGCATAGATCAACGTCCGCATGAAATCGGCGACCGGCGACAGCCAGCGCGACTGGCTGTCGACACGCGCGCTCGCCGCGGTGGCGCGCACGCCAATGGCGACGCGCGCCGCTGCCTCTTCGCTCGGTACGCTCAGCGTGACGTCGATCAGCGACGGCAGCGGGACGTCAGCGTCGGTCGTCGCGTCGCCCAGCCACGGACGCAGCAATTCGGTCAATCGTGCAGGATCGACCGGATCGGCACGTGACACCGCCGGCATCGCGCGCAACGCTGCGAGCACGGCGCTCGTGTCGCGATCGCGCACCGCCGGATCGGCAGCGACGACCTGCACCGTCAGGCGCCCGGCAAGCTCGCGATCGAGCGCTCCGGCAGCGTTGATCGTGCCCAGTCCGAGTGCCGCCGCGAGCACGGTCAGGAACAGCATGATCGCCATGATCCAGGTCATCGCGCGCGTGCCGCGCCGATCGTCGAGCACACGGCGATCGGCGGCGGTCGAGAACATCGCCACGCTCATGCGGCGGGCGCCTTGGGCGGGTTGCGCAACGCGCCGGTCGGATCGAGCAGCCGCCCGGCCTCGATCCGCATCATGTGCGCGTTCTGGATCCGGCCGAGCAAGTGGAAATCGTGCGTCGCCACCACCACCGTCGTGCCGAGGCGGTTGAGCGATTCGAACAGATGGAGCAGCCGTGCCGCCATGTCGGGGTCGACGTTGCCGGTGGGTTCGTCGGCGACCAGGATTTCGGGACGGCCGATCACCGCGCGCGCGATCGCGATCCGCTGTTGCTCGCCACCCGACAGAGTCGGCGGCGGCGCATGGCTGCGTTCCGACAGGCCGACCCAGGCGAGCATCTCGCGCACAGGCGCCTCGACATCGCTTTCGGGCACGCCCGACAGCCGCAGCGGCAAGGCGATATTGTCGAATGCCGACAGATGCGGGACCAGCCGGAAATCCTGGAACACCACGCCGATTCGACGGCGAAAGCCCGGCAAGCGCTTGCGCGGCAGGGCGCCGGCATCCTCCCCGAACAAGCGGATGACGCCGTGGGTCGGACGCTGGGCGAGGTAGATCAGCTTGAGCAGGGAGGTCTTGCCCGCCCCCGATTGGCCCGTCAGGAAATAGAAGCCGCCCGAGGCAAGCGTGAAGTTGATCGCCGACAGGGTATCGACGTCGCTGGCGGGATAGCGCAGCCCCACATCTTCGAACTGCACGATATTCGCCATGCCGGCGTTTGCTACCTGCTTGTACGCTGCCCCGCCAGCGCCATCGCACGTAACCCGTTCCTGCTTCAAGTCGGGGCGCGCGCTTCCGCAAGGCTTGCCGCACTGTCCTTGCCCGCTTAGGGATTGTGACAGGGGCATTTGTGTTGGCCCCCTGCGGACGCCGATATGATCCTCGAATGCAGCGAATGCCATACGCGCTATCTCGTCCCCGACACCGCGATCGGGCCCGATGGCCGCACCGTGCGCTGCGCCAAATGCAAGCATAGCTGGTTCCAGGAACCCGAGACGCTCGATCTTTCGGGTGCTGCAGTGGTCGCCCCCGAGCCGGCGCCCGCTGTGCCTGCCGCTCCCCAGCCGATCGCCGCGCCCTCTCCTGCCGAGCCGACAGCCGGCGCCGACAGCGCGTCCGACTATGACGCCTTCGCGCACGAGCCGCCGTTCCGGCCGCGACGCAACCCCGCCCGATTGTGGACGATCGCCGCGGTAACCGCGGGCATGGCGATGCTCGCGGCTGCCGTCGCCTTGCTGTTCCTCAACGTCCCCAATTTGGCGACGTGGCTGGGCATGCCGGCCGGTGGCGGCCAGACGCCGCTGACCTTCGTCAACGTCAAGCAGCCCGACCGCCGCGACCTGCCGACCGGCAGCGAGTTGTTCGCGGTCGGCGGCCAGATCCACAATCCGACCGCCGAGCGCCAGCCGATCCCCGACATAAGGGTCGAATTGTACGACGCGCCCAAGGATGGCCGGATGGTCTATAGCTGGGTGATCAAACCCGATCAGCCGACGATCGCGCCGGGCGGCACGATCGACTTCTACAGCGGCAAGCTCGACGTCCCCGCCAATTCCAAGAACATGAAGCTCAGCTTTTCGAGCAGCGCGACCGGCGGCTGAGGCGCTGTTTGAAAACTCGCGGTAGAGCGAGTTTTAAGACGGTGCCGCCCTCCGCTGCCATTCCAACGATGCTGCGCATCGCCGGAACCTTGGGCTGCTCCGCCCGCTCCCCCACCCGACCTCCCAGATAGTCTATCCTATGGGAGGCTGGGTGGGGGCGCATTGGGTCGGCCATGCCCCCGGCATGGCCTGAACAGCGCGGGGCGCTGTTCACCCAATGCGGGCCGGTACCGCGAAATGCGCCCTCGGCGCATTTCAAACAGATTAAGGCCCCCGCGGCCGGTCGCCGAATGTCGTCGCCGGATAAACTCCGGTTGCGTCGCACAGATCGCTTTGCTAGGGGCGCTCGCCTGCCAGCCAGCGGCCCCGTCCGATGGCATCTTACACGTGCGGCCGTGGCGGAACTGGTAGACGCGCAACGTTGAGGTCGTTGTGTCCGAAAGGACGTGGAAGTTCGAGTCTTCTCGGCCGCACCAAATCTCTCTCGAGAGATTGATTTTCCCGGTGATGTGACGGCTGGGCTGATGCCCCCGTCGGCCGGCGATGTTCCCTGAGATAGAACACCCCGATTCTACCTCCCCCCTTGCAGGACAGGGCTATCGCATATGCATCGCGAGGCTGTGACGATCAGCTTCGACCGTCACGCCGGCCTTGTGCCGGCATGACGCAGAAGGAATGATCTAAACATATATCTAAGAGCGGAATTATTGGCTGGGTATAGCAAGACGAACTGCGGACCGCCCTATTCTCCACGCCCGGCCCATATGAGATTATCCTGCCCTTCTGGAGAGGTCGCCAGACTAACTGGCGAAGCCACTTAGTCGCAGCGGGAGAGGGGTATAAGCCACAAGCGAAACGCTTTAGGCCCCACCGTCTCCAACTCCGGCTAGGCCGACCACCGCAAGATCAGGCCGGCACGTCGACCCGCGCCAGCTTCGGGCTGAGCAAATGGACCACGCCGATCGCGATCAGATAGACGCTGCCGGCGACCGCGAAGATCAAGGTGTAGCTGTGCGTCGTCTGCAGGACATAGCCGGTGAACTTCGCCATCCCCATGCCGCCGATCGCGCCGACCGTGCCGCCGATCCCGATCACCGACCCCACCGCTGCCCGCGGGAACATGTCCGAGGGGATGGTGTAGAGATTGGCCGAGAAGGCCTGGTGCGCCGCTGTCGCCAGTCCGACGATCCCCACCGCGAGCCACACGCTGGCGGCATATTGCGCGAAGAAGATCGGAACCACCAGGAAGGCGCAGACCAGCATGGTGAGCTTGCGCGCCGCATTCGCGCTATAGCCACGCTTCATCAGGGTCGAGGACGACCAGCCGCCGGCGACGCTGCCGATATCGGAGATCAGGTAGATCGCGATCAGCGGAGGACCGAAATTCTTGAGATCGAGATGATAGGTCTTGCCAAGGAAATCGGGTGTCCAGAACAGGAACAGCCACCACACCGGATCGATCAGGAACCTGCCCAATGCATAGGCCCAGGTTTCGCGATAGCCGAGCAGCTTGAGCCAGCCGATCTTGTGCGGCGGGTCGGCGGGATCGCTCTCGATATAGGCAAGCTCGGCCGCCGACACGCGGGGCTGCTCGCGCGGGCGGCGATAGATCGCGATCCAGGCGACCAGCCAGATCAGGCTGAACACGCCGGTCGACACGAAGGCCATCCGCCAACCATAAGCCAGCGTGATCGCGGGCACGATCAGCGGGGTGATGATCGCGCCGACATTGGACCCGGCGTTGAACAATCCGGTGGCAAAGGCGCGCTCCCTGGCGGGAAACCATTCGCTGACCGCCTTGAGACCGGCGGGGAAATTGCCCGATTCGCCGACGCCGAGTACGAACCGCGCGCCGTTGAATTGCATCGCCGGGGAAATCATCGTGCCGAACAGCTTGAACGGCCCGGTGATGAGGCCGCATAAGGTATGGCCGGCGGTCCAGATGACGAATGCGATCGAATAGCCGATCCGCGCGCCGACCATATCGACGATCTTGCCGAAGCTCAGATAGCCGATCGCATAAGCGACCTGGAACCAGAAGACGATGTCGGCATAGGTGGTTTCGTTCCAGCCGAGTTCGGCTGAAATCGTCGGCTTGAGCACGCCGATCATCTGGCGATCGACATAGTTGATCGCGGTCGCCGCGAAGAGCAGCCCGCAAATCACCCAGCGATAGCGGCCGACCCGCGCCCCTCGTCCGGCGTCCGGCATTCCGGTCGTCGCCATCGTCTCCCTCTCCTGCCTTGAAGCGGCCTCTTCACGGGCCTTGATGCGGGATGGGTATGGGGAACCGGTGTCAGTGACAAGCCCGCGAAGCGATCAGCCCGGCATCACGCTCGGTATTTCGCCGCGAAAGGCAGCTTCCGCGGCTTTTTGCAGCAAAGCGACGAGCTCTGCGTCGTCCGCGATCGCCGCGGGGAAGCCGAGCCCTTCGGCGATCAGTCCCTGAACCACCCGGCTCGGCGTGTCGGCCAGGGCGATCGCGGCGAGCCGGTCGCCCGCGGGATCGACGATTCGACTGTCCGCGCGCGCGCGCCGCATGAGGAAAGCCACCCAGCAGCCCAGCGCCGCGACGACATGGCCGGGCATGCGTCCGGCCGCGCGATTGGCCAGCAAGGTATCGCCGAGCCGGTACGGCAGCTTCTGCGATCCGTCCTGCGCGATCTGATCGAGCCGGTGGACGATCGCCGGGTTGGCGAAGCGCCGCAGCACCGCATCGGCATAGGTCTGGAGGTCCAGCCCCGGCACCGCGGGCAGCATCGGAATGATATCCTCGCGGATCATCGCATCGACGAAGCGCGCCAGCAGCGGATCGCCGATCGCATCGGCAACGCTGACATGACCGCGCAGCAAGCCGGCATAAGCGAGCGTCGAGTGCGCGCCGTTGAGGATCCTGAGCTTGGCGCGCTCATAGCCGCCGACATCGGCGGTCAGCGTCGCGCCAACCGCGCCAAGGTCGGGCAGCGCACCGACATCCTCGATCACCCATTGCGCGAACGCCTCGCGCTGGACCGCGGCGCGATCCTCGACACCCAATGCCGCCGCGACATCGGCATAGAGCGCGTCGTCGGATGCCGGGGTGATCGAATCGACCATGGTCGATGGCACCGACACTTCGCCCGCCACCCAATCGCCCAGCGCCGGGTCGAGCCGCCCCGCGAACGCCACCAATGCGGCGTGCAGCTTGGCGCCGTTCGCGGCGAGGTTGTCGCACGGCATCGGCACGAACGGGGCGATGCCGCTTGCGTGCCGCGCCGCCAGCCCGGCGACGATCCAGCCGATCACGCTGGTCGGCACGGCCGGCCGCGCCAGATCGTGGACGATGTCGGGATGACCGAAATCGAGCGTTCCGTCCGTCGCCAGGCAATAGCCTTTTTCGGTCACCGTGGTGGTCACCAGCCGCGTGTCGGGCGCGGCGAGCAAGGCCAAGGTCCGCACCGCGTCGTCGGGCCCCAGGAACTCATTATGCGCCCCGATCACGCGCATGCTCGACTCCAGGTCGCGAATGGCCAGTGTATAAAGCCCGTCCTGTTCCGCCAGCGCCTCGATCGTGCCGCGGCTGCGCAGCGAGACCGCGGCGATGCCCCAGCGCGGGTCCTGGTCGAGCAACCGGTCGATATAAGCGGCCTGGTGCGCGCGATGAAAGGCGCCGGGGCCGAAATGAACGATCCCCGTCGCGACCGGACCGCGCGTGCGCGGCGCCGATATCCCCATCGGCAGCCCGGCCAGGGCAGCGCGCGACAGCCGGCTCACAAAGTCACCCCACGCTTCCAGATCGCGATTTCGCGCTCGCCATTGCGTTCGGCCGCGGTCGGCTCGCCCGAGGCGATCGCGCACAGCCGCTCGGTCAGCGCCCCTTCCATCGTCTCGAACCCTCGATCGAGCACCATGCCCGCGTCGAAATCGATCCAAGCCGGCTTGCGCGCGGCGAGATCGCTGTTGGATGAGATCTTGATCGTCGGCACCGGAAAGCCGAGCGGCGTGCCGCGCCCCGTCGTGAACAGGATCGCGGTCGCGCCCGCCGCCGCCAAGGCAGTCGACGACACCGCGTCGTTGCCCGGCGCCTCGAGCAACGTGAGGCCGTCTTTAGCGACCCGCTCGCCATAATGGATGACGTCGGCGATCGGCGCGCGGCCCGCTTTCTGCACCGCGCCGAGCGACTTCTCCTCGAGCGTGGTGATGCCGCCGGCGATGTTTCCAGGGGATGGGTTTTCCGACACCGGCTCGCCGTGGTCGATGAAATATTGCTTGAAGTCGTTCACCACGCCGACGACGCGGCCGAACACGTCTTCGTCGGCGGCGCGATTCATCAGCATCTGCTCGGCACCGAATATCTCGGGGATTTCGGTCAGCACGACACGACCTCCTGTTGCCGCGACGCGATCGCTCATCCGGCCGACCAGCGGGTTCGCGGTCAGCCCCGACAGGCCGTCCGACCCGCCGCATTTGACCCCCAGCACCAGGTCGGCGAGCGTGGCCTCCGTCCGGTCGCATTGTGCCAGCGCGGCGAGCTGCTCGACCAAGGCGACGCCTTCCGCCATTTCGTCGCCGGCCAATTGCGTCGCCAGCGTGCGGATCGCGGGTCGGCGCCATTCGGGGATGGTCTCGACCAACCTGGCGATCTGGTTGTTCTCGCAGCCCAGGCCGAGGATCAGCACGCCGCCGGCATTGGGGTGGCAGGCGAGCGAGGCCAGGATCGCCCGCGTCCCGTCGAGATCCTCGCCGAGCTGCGAGCAGCCGAACGGGTGCATGAAGGCGTGGACGCCATCGACCTTCCCAGCCAGCGCCGCCCCCGCCCGTGCCGCGATTCGCTCGGCGGTCCGTGCGACGCAGCCGACCGTCGGCAGCACCCAGATTTCGTTGCGCGTGCCGACCCGCCCGTCGCCGCGGCGATAGCCCTGGAAGGTGGCGTCGCCCGGGGCAAGGTTCGCGCGCGGCGCCGGCGCGTAGGCATAGGGCTGTTGTCCGGCGAGCGCCGTCGCGACATTGTCCGAATGGACATGTTCGCCCGCCGCGATCGAGGCGGTCGCGTCTCCGATTGGAAAGCCGTATTTGATCACCGCCTCGCCCGGCGCGATCGGCGCCAGCGCGATCTTGTGCCCGCGCGGAATCGCCGTGGCCGCGGTCACCGTCGCACCGTCGGCGACCACCGCCTCACCCGCCGCCGCATCGGCCAGCAAGGTCGCCACATTGTCGCTCGGATCGATCCGAACCGCGTTCGCTGTCATCTCTTGCCTTCTTGAACCGGTGCATGCTTGAGTAACCGGTGTCATATTTGCCCGCCCGGCCGTCCGGAAGCAAGGCTAGTCCAGTAGCGCACGGCTCGCTATGCGTGTGAAGATGGAAAAGACCGGCCAGCCGACGATCAACGATGTCGCGCGCATCGCTGGTGTATCGAAGAAGACCGTCAGCCGCGTCATCAACCGATCCCCGCTGCTCAACGACGATACCCGCAAGAAGGTCGAGGATGTCATTGGCCAGCTCGGCTACGTCCCCAACCCCCAGGCGCGCGCGCTGGCGCTGGGGCGCAATTTCCTGGTCGGGCTGGTCCACGACAATCCCAATGCCCAGACGGTAATGAACGTCCAGCAGGGCATGCTGGAAGCGATCCGCGACAGCGAATTCGAGATGGTCGTGCGTCCGGTCGATCGCGGATCGGCGACGATGCTCGAGGATCTGCGCCTCTTCCTCGAGCGCCAGCGATTGTTCGGCGTGCTATTGATGCCGCCGATTAGCGAGAATGACGCGGTTGCCAAATTGTGCAGCAATCTCGGCTGCCGCTACGTTCGCATGGGATCGGTCGAGCTCGACACGCCCGACCATATGGTCGCGTCCAACGACCGTGAGGCGGTGCACGAAGCGACGCAATATCTCATCGCCCAGGGCCATCGCCGCATCGGGCTGGTCGCCGGTCCGCACGGCTTCCGCTCGGCGCGCGAACGCCGGCTGGGGTTCGAGGACGCGATGCGCGACGCCGGCATCCCGCTCCCGCGCAGCATGATCGCCGAGGGCAATTATACCTTCGAATCGGGGCTGATCGCGGCCGAGCGCCTGCTCGACGTCGTCCCGCGCCCGACCGCGATCTTCTCGAGCAATGACGAGATGGCGGCCGGTGTGATCCATGCCGCGTGCCAGCGCGGGTGGACCGTGCCGCGTGATTTGTCGGTGATCGGGTTCGACGACACGCCGATCGCCGCGCATATGTGGCCGCCGCTGACCACCGTGCGTTGGCCGATTGCTTCGATGGCGCGGTCCGCCGCGCTCAAGCTGATCGCCGGGATCGCCGACAATGACGACGAAGCGGGCGTGCAGGAGCCGTCGATGTTTCTGTCCACGCTGATCCGTCGCTCGTCGGTGGCGCCGCCCATCGACTGAGCGGTTGAATGATGCGTTGACACCGGTTACCAGAGCGCTGCTCGACAGAAGCGGGGAGGGTGGAGAAGGCTGATGGCTGGCATGCTGGAACTGCACCCCGACCGTCTGTTTCCGGCCGACCCCGCAACCCGAGCAGTCGCCCGTGCGCTCTTTGCGACTGTCGCCGATGCGCCGATCGTCAGTCCCCATGGCCATACCGATCCGGCCTGGTTCGCAACCGACGAGAAGTGGAGCGATGCGACCAGCCTGCTGCTTTCGCCCGACCATTATCTCTACCGCATGCTCTACAGCCAGGGCATCGACCTCGACGCGCTGGCGATCCCGTCGCGCGCCGGCGTTCCAGCAACCGATCCGCGCGCGGCCTGGCGGCTGTTTGCGGCCAATTACCACCTGTTCCGCGGCACGCCGTCGCGGTTGTGGCTCGATCATGTCTTTTCGGTGGTGTTCGGGATCGACCGCGAACTCGACGCCTCCACCGCCGACACTTATTTCGATGCGATCGGCGACAAGCTGGCCAGCGATGCCTTTCGCCCGCGCGCGCTGTTCGATCGCTTCCGAATCGACTTCCTCGCCACGACCGAAGGCGCGCAGGACGATCTCTCGCATCACCATGCGATCCGCCGCTCGGGCTGGGGCGGGCGCGTCGTCACCACCTATCGTCCCGACGGCGTGATCGACGTCGAGCATGAGGCGTTCAAGCCGGCAATGGCGCGCTTCGCCGAGCTGACCGGCGAGGATGTCTATGACTGGCAGGGCTATCTCGCCGCGCATCGCAAGCGCCGCGCCGATTTCCGTGCGGCCGGGGCGACCGCGACCGACCATGGCCATCCGACCGCGGCGACCGCCAATTTGTCGCCAAGCGAGGCCGAACGCCTGTTCCGCACGATCGTCACCGGCACCTGGACCCCCGCCGATGCCGAGCTGTTCCGCGCCCAGATGCTGACCGAGATGGCGGCGATGTCGGTCGAGGACGGGATGGTGATGCAGATCCACCCCGGTTCCTGCCGCAACCACAATGCCGGATTGTTCGCCAGCCATGGCCGCGACAAGGGCGCCGACATCCCGATGCGGACCGATTACGTCCATGCGCTGAAGCCGTTGCTCGACCGGTTCGGCAACGAGCGCGATCTGTCGATCATCCTGTTCACGCTCGACGAATCGACCTATGCTCGCGAGCTGGCGCCGCTGGCCGGCCATTATCCGTGCCTCAAGCTCGGTCCGAGCTGGTGGTTCCACGATAGTCCCGAAGGGATGCGGCGGTTCCGCGAGATGACGACCGAGACCGCCGGTTTCTACAATAGTGTCGGGTTCAACGACGACACCCGCGCCTTCCTCTCGATCCCGGCGCGCCACGACGTCGCGCGCCGCGTCGATTGCGCCTTCCTCGCTCGTCTGGTTGCCGAACATCGCCTCCACGATTGGGAAGCGGCGGAATTGATCCAGGACCTGACGACCGGTCTGGTGCGCCGGGCTTACAAGATCGACGATCGGCCGCCGGTGGATGTCGGCCATCGTCAGGCGCCCGCCACGCACGCGGCGTGATGGCCGGCGCAGACGCCACGGTCGAGCGGATCGCCTGTGCAGGAAGTTGTGGACGAAATGGTGGATAAGACTCGCGGCGTTGGAATGATCACGCGGAGAGTCCATCGCCATCCCGGGCTTGCCCCGGCGTCCGCCACGTCGCTAACCGGTACGCCTGCGGTTGGAGTGAATGCCGGCAGATCGCCGGCCTGAGGGATTGGGGGACGGCAGTGACGGGTAAATTCCTCGCATTCGGCGAAATCATGCTGCGGCTGTCACCGCCGGGCCGTGAACTCCTCCTGCAAACGCCGCGCTTCGACGTCTGGGTGGCGGGTGCCGAGGCGAATGTCGCGACCGCGCTCGCCCGCCTCGGTCACGATGTCGGCTTCGTCAGCGCTGTCCCTGCCAACGATCTCGGCGATTCCGCGATCGCCACGCTGCGGGGCCACGGCGTCGACACCCGCGCTATCCAGCGGCGCGGCGACCGGATGGGCCTCTATTTCGTCACCTCCGGCGCCGGGATGCGCGCGACTGAGGTGATCTACGATCGCGCGCATTCGAGCTTCGCCGAGGCACCGGCCGATGCCTGGGACTGGAATGGCCTGCTGGACGGCGTCGATCGTCTGCATCTGTCGGGCATCACGCCCGCGCTCGGTCCCGTGCCGGCCCAGGCCGCGATCGCCGCCGCCGAGGCAGCCGCTGCGCGCGGCGTGCCCGTCTCGTTCGACGGCAATTGGCGCGGCAAATTGTGGGAGCGCTGGGACGGCAAGCCGCGCGAGATCCTGTCGCAGCTGGTCGCGCAGGCCGATCTGATGTTCGGCAATCATCGCGACATCGCCTTGCTGCTCGACAAGCCCTTTTCGGGCGATGGCGAGGACCGCCGGCGCGAGGCCGCCGACGCCGCCTTCGCCGCTTTCCCCAAGCTCCAGACGATCGCCTCGACCGCGCGGCACACCAAGGATGTCGATCGCCACTTATTGTCGGCGCGGATCGATTCGCGCCACGCGCATGCGCGGACGGCCGAGATCGCGCTGGCCGGCATCGTCGACCGGATCGGCGCGGGCGACGCCTTCGCCGCCGGCGTCCTTCATTCGCTGCGCAACGGCGGCAATATCGACGACGCCGTTCGCACCGGCCTGGCGCTCACCGCGCTCAAACATTCGCTACCAGGTGACGCGAGCCTGTTCCGTCAGGTCGATATCGACGCTTTTCTCGATGGCGGCCTCGACGTCCGGCGGTGATGGCGGACGGCGGGGGATCGAGTGCGGCCGCTGGCCGGCGATGGACGTTCCCGCCTGCCGATCGGCCCCTGACCGCAACAGTCTACCTTTCTTGCGCTTCCGCCTGACACCGATTACCATCGCCTGGTCGATAGGTTTCCGACCGAAACGTGGGCAACCAACGACAATTTCCTCCCCTTGGGGCGCGGTTCCGTCCGGAGCGGCGCCCGATTTTTTGCCCGCGTAACGGCATGCTGGCGTGTCTGGGCGACTCACCGTAAGTGGCCGGCATGACGACGACCAGCTTCGACGCCGCCCGGGCCGGAATCATCGCAGTGGGCCGCCGCCTCGACGCGCGCGGCTGGGCGCCGGCGACCGCGGGCAATTATTCGGTTCGGCTCGACGACGGCTTCGCGGTGACCGCGTCGGGCTGGCACAAGGGACGGTTGAGCGACGAAGGCGTGTTGCGCCTCGACACGGACGGCCATGTCGTCGGCGCGGGCAAGCCCTCGGCGGAAACGCATCTCCATCTGTCGATCTATCGCCAATTCCCCGCAGCCGGCGCGGTGCTCCACGGCCATTCGCCGCAAGCGGTCGGCCTGACCCGCGCGTTTCGCGACCTCAAGGCCTGGCATTTCGTCGGCCATGAATTGCTCAAGGTGTTTCCCGGCCAGACCACGCACGAAACCGAAATCGCGCTGCCGATCGTCGACAACAGCCAGGACATGACGGTCATCGAAGCGGCGATCGCCCCGGCCTTGGCACGACCGGGCGCGGCGCCCGCCTATTTGATCCGCGACCATGGCCTCTATGCCTGGGGCAAGGACCTTGACGAAGCCGAGCGCGTGCTCGAAGCCGTCGAATGGCTGATCGCCGCCGAACTGGCCGAACGTAGTTTCAGGGAGAGCGCGTCATGACTCGCCTTCGCGTCTTTACCGCCGATGACGGCGACACTCCGGTGCTCGACACCAGCGATCCGAAATGGATCGGCGACGCGCTGAAGCGGATCGGCGTGCGCTACGAACGCTGGCCGTTGCGCGATACCGCCGGCGCCGACACCGACGCCGTACTCACCGCCTACGCGCCCGAAATCGACAAGTTGAAGGCCGAGCAAGGCTATCAGTCGGTCGACATCATCGGCGTCACGCCCAACCATCCCGATCGTGCGGCGATGCGCTCGAAATTCCTGTCCGAACATCGCCATTCGGAGGACGAAGTGCGTTTCTTCGTCGCGGGCGAGGGTCTGTTCACGCTGCGCACCGACGACGACCGCGTCCACGCCGTCTTGTGTACAGCGGGCGACCTGATCTCGGTTCCCGCGGGCATGCGCCACTGGTTCGACATGGGGCCGGAGCCGAGCTTCACCGTGATCAGACTGTTCGAGAATCCCGATGGCTGGGTCGCGAAATTCACCGGCGACGCGATTGCCGATCGCTTCCCGCGCCATGAACGCGCGGGCGGCTGAACCCTTCTCCAGTCCGGTTGCCCTGATCACCGGCGGAAACCAAGATCGGTCGACATTCAGTGGTCGTCAGTCGAGGATCGATCACTTCTCTATCCGGGAATTTCGTCTAATTCCCACCGTCACCCCGGCCTTGTGGCGGGCCCACCGGGCCGCAAGCCCGGGAAAAGAAGCTCATCGGCTGGGCTCGACTGCCCGGTGGATGCCGGGACAAGCCCGGCATGACGAATTGGGGATTTGAGGATGTTGAATGTCGATCCATCCTAGTGTGGCGCTGAACCCGCCCAAGGCCATCCTCCTCGACATCGAGGGGACCACCACCAGCATCGCCTATGTCGCCGACATATTGTTCCCTTATGCCCGTGCCCGCATCCCGGCCTGGGTGCCGGCCCATCGCGACGAGATCGCCGCGACATTGTCGACGATGCCGCCGGGCGATCCGGTCGCCACGTTGCTCGCCTGGATGGATGTCGATGCCAAGGAAACCGCGCTCAAGCATATCCAGGGCCGCATCTGGCGCGAAGGCTATGAAGCGGGCGAGCTCAAGGCGCATGTCTATCCCGACACGCCCGAGGCACTCAAACGCTGGACCGAAGCGGGGATCAAGATCTGCATCTATTCGTCGGGGTCGATCGAGGCGCAGAAGCTGATCTTCGGACATAGCGAGGCGGGCGACCTGACCCGCTATCTCTCCGGCTATTTCGACACGACTACGGGCCCCAAGCGCGAAGGCGACTCCTATGCCAGGATCGCCGCCGCGCTGAACCTCGACCCTGCCGACATCCTGTTCGTGTCCGACGTTGCCGCCGAGACCGATGCGGCGAAATCGGCCGGCCTGCGCGCGCTGCTGATCGACCGCGATACCGGCCGGGGCGATGTCGCCAGCTTTGCCGAGATACTGCCATGATCCTGCAAGGCGAACGCAGGCGCTCGATCCGGCCGACCGCCGACGGCAAGGGCGCGCGCATCCTCGATCAGCGCCAGCTCCCCTGGGAAGTGCGCTGGGTCGAGCTAAGGACCGAAAACGAGGCGGTGGTGGCGATCCGCGACATGTGGACGCGCGGCGCGCCGATGATCGGCGCGGTCGGCGGCTATGGCCTGGCGATGGCGATCGCCGCGGACCCGAGCGACGACGCGATCGACGCGGCTTATGCGCGGTTGCATGCGACTCGCCCCACCGCGATCAACCTCAAATGGGCGCTCGATCAGGTCGCCGCTGCGGTACGTCCGCTGCCACCCGCCGATCGCGCCGCCGCCGCTTTCGCCCGCGCCCAGGCGATCGTCGACGAGGACGAGCGTTTGTGCCGTTCGATCGGCGAGCATGGTCTGGCGTTGCTGCACGACCTTCACGCGAAGAACCCCGATCGCCCGCTCAACATTCTGACGCATTGCAATGCCGGCTGGCTGGCGACGGTCGATTACGGCACCGCGACCGCGCCGATCTATCTCGCGCACGATGCCGGATTGCCCTTGCACGTCTGGGTCGACGAGACGCGGCCGCGCAACCAGGGCGCGCTGCTCACCGCGTTCGAGCTGCGCAATCACGGCGTCCCGCATACCTTGATCGCCGACAATGCCGGCGGCTTGCTGATGGCGCGCGGCCAGGTCGATGCGGTGATCGTCGGCACCGACCGTGTCACCGCCAATGGCGACGTGTGCAACAAGATCGGCACCTATCTGAAGGCGCTCGCCGCGCACGACACTGGTGTGCCCTTCTATGTCGCTTTGCCCTACACAACCTTCGACGCCGCCACCCCCAGCGGCGATGCGATTCCCATTGAGGAACGCTCGCCCGCCGAGCTGACCGAGATCACCGGCGCGACCGATCATGGGCTGGAAACGGTGCGGCTGACCCAGTCCGACGCCTATAATCCCGCCTTCGACGTCACCCCCGCGCGGCTGGTGACCGGCTACATCACCGAACGCGGGGTGCTGGACCGCTTGCAGACTCCCTTCTAAGGAGGCGCGCAAACCTCGAAGGGGCGAGCACCAATGAAGCTGATGACCGGCAATTCGAACCTGCCGCTGGCCAAGGCGATTGCCGGCTATCTCGAACTGCCGCTGACCGATGCGCTCGTGCGACGGTTCGCCGACGAAGAGATCTTCGTCGAGATCAACGAGAATGTCCGTGGCGAGGACGTCTTCGTCCTGCAATCGACCGCGTTCCCGGCCAACGACAACCTCATGGAATTGCTGATCTGCATCGATGCGCTGAAGCGCGCATCGGCCAAGCGGATCACTGCCGTCCTGCCCTATTTCGGCTATGCCCGCCAGGATCGAAAGCCCGGCCCGCGCACCCCGATCTCGGCCAAATTGGTCGCCAATCTGATCACCGTCGCCGGTGCCAACCGCGTGCTGTCGGTCGACCTCCATGCCGGACAGATTCAGGGATTCTTCGACATCCCGACCGACAATCTGTTCGCCGCGCCGGTGATGTCGACCGATATCCTGGCGCGCCATTCAGCCAAGAATCTGATGGTCGTGTCGCCCGATGTCGGCGGCGTGGTGCGCGCCCGCGCGCTGGCCAAGCGGCTCGACAACGCGCCGCTGGCGATCGTCGACAAGCGCCGCGAGCGCGCGGGCGAGTCCGAAGTGATGAACATCATCGGCGATGTCGAGGGCCGCTTCTGCATCCTGATCGACGATATCGTCGATTCGGCCGGCACCCTGTGCAACGCCGCCGCGGCGCTGAAACAGGCAGGCGCCGCGGGCGTCGTCGCCTATGTCACCCACGGCGTGCTGTCGGGTGGCGCGATCGCGCGGGTCGAGGGATCGGTGCTCGAGGAACTGGTCATCACCGATTCGATCGGCAACCACGACACGATCGCCGCCGCGAACAAGGTCCGCCATCTGACCATCGCGCCGTTGCTCGCCGAGGCGATCCGGCGGATTGCCGACGAGAGTTCGGTTTCCAGTCTGTTTGACTGAGGCGGCGGCCGTAGTGCTCCTGCGAAAGCAGGAGCCAAGAGCCCGCGCGCAGTCCTGCCTAATCCCCGCGTTCCTGCTTCCGCAGGAACACGGCGCGGTTCGGCGGCCCCAGGTCGCGAGCCCATAAACGACAGCTATCGGCAAAAGGACTGAATGGCCGACTATGGGTGGGAAGCGGACGCCCAACGGAGAGATAAGGTGGCCGCATTTCCTTGGAATCTTCAGGGCTATGTTTTCCAAGAGGGCGTGACTGTCCTGATCGCCGCCTATCACGCTGCTTCTGAGGCTTTGCGAGAGGAATGGGAGCGCGCGAAGGAAGAAGCCCAAGCATATCAGGATGGCGTCGATCGCGGTGAAATTGAATGGATCGGTGAGCGGGATGAGGACGGCTCAATCCTTTGGGACCAAGAGCAAGTTCATGACTTGGAGATCGAGTCCAAGGTCGAAGGCATGGCGGCGCTTCGGAAGGCCTTCGCACTGTCGATCTACCACCATTGGGAGCGTGGTGCGCGCAAGTGGACCGGCAACGACGTGAACGACCACGACAAGCTCGTCAGGGCGGTTGAGGCAATCGGCATTCCCATCAGCCCTCGGCTCAAGGCGGTGAAGGATTTGGCCAACTTGCTGAAGCACGACAACGACAAGCGCGGCGATGATCTTTTGGAAAGCTGGCCACAGGTCTTCCGCCCCGGCTTCAAGAAGGGCGAAAACCGGACAGACTGGTATGGCGCGATCAATTTGACGGACGCGCAACTCACTGAGGCGTTCAACATCGTCGCCAAGTCCGGTCCGGATGAGAAGACTGTCTACGTTTCGGCGTGACGCTGCTAAGCCGTGGGCTCGGTCGGTATTGGGGGAACCGCCATTCATGGACGTGCTGAAGCGCATCTGGGGTGACCATTGGGGCCTTCGCCGTTGGGCGGTCCTTTGGCTTGGGCTCTTTGTCGGCTTCGTCATCTACGCCAAGCTTGGCGGGCTCGATGGTTACCGCGCCGACACGCGCCCGCCATTCTCGCGCAAGGCGTGTCTCAACCGCGAAGAGAACAAATTTCGCGAGCGCAATCCTGACGTGGAAAGTTTGCCCGATGAGGTGATCTCACGCATCGCGGCGACCTGTGCCCGCGAAGAGAGCGACTATTACTACCCGCAAAGCTGAGCACGATGGCAGACAAGAAACGACGCCTCACGGCGCTGCTCGCGGCCAACCCGATCTGCTATTTTTGCGCGACCGCACCGAGCACAACAGAAGATCACGTTCCTTCACGCGAGTGCTTCAAGGATCGCATTGGCCCCGAAGGCTACGGATTCGCCGCCTGCCAGCGGTGTAACAATTCCGCTGGCCAATATGAGCAAGCGGTCGCGCTGGCCCTACTGCTTGGCGATCACTCGACGGACGAACCGTCGACCGCACAATTCCGCAAGCTGACCAGCGGCGTCGCCAACAACAATCCAGAGTTGATGCCGATAATCAGGCCGGGCGCACGTGCGGCGCGCCAGCACTTCCGAAACAAAGGCATGAGTCTTCCGCCCGGTCAAAGCTACGCCGACACGACAATCTTGGAGCTTCCGGTCGCTATCCGGCCCGCGTTCAATCTCTTCGCTCGCCGCCTCACGTGTGCGCTGTTCTACAAGGAAGCAGGACGCCCGATGCCGCTCGATTGGATGATGGCGGTCGCGTGGTCGCACATTGCCGAACCCGCGAGCGTGCAAGCCGCCGCAACATCCAACTCGCTCTTTCCCGACTATACGCTGACGAAGCGGACGAACACGAGCATTGGTGATCAATTCCACTACCGTTGGGGATACCATCCGGAAGGCAACCTGTTCGGATTCATGGCTCAATTCTCGAAATCGTTCCTCGTGTTCGGCTGTGCGGTCGCGCCCGAAATCTACAACGCGAACAAGGATGTTGCGGGTTGGGAAGAGCACTCAACCGACGTTGCTTGATAACCAGCGAATGACCGCTTCTACGAGGCCCATAGACAAAGACGGAATTCGAACCCTCGACACTTGTATCAAAAACCGCTGCTCTACCAGATGAGCTAAATGAGCGTGGCCGAGTGGTTAGAGGCGAGTTTGAGCGTCAAAATCCGCTCGATTCCTCAATTCGTCGCAAAGTAGAAAAAAAATTTCTGGTGGGGGATAACGCCAAAAATCGCGATTTGCGCCCACTGGCTCAGGGTTTCCGGGCGATTGAGCGCCGTTATCATCTTAACCGCTAGCGAAACCAATGGCTGGGACCGCTTGACGAGACTCTAACATGACCACACAAGCGATGGGTGGCCGCCAGCGACGGACCACAACCTGAGCAAATCCAATCTGCTTAGGAGCGAAAAGGAAGGCCGCGCCGTGGATGGTATCGGCCCCTTCCAGAAGGGCTGAAAAATGCGCCTTCCTTTTCGCTTCGCATTCCGTGCGGAATATATGCGCGTTTGTCCACGTGAAATTTGCGATAGTCGCAACGCCAATAATTTCGTTTCGATCTACGGTGATCGTTTTGATCATCCTTTCCATCGGATTTTCAGCGTTATCGATCGGCGGCTCGCCGTGTCAGCGATTCACGTTATAGACCGCATATACGTGACGATAATCCAGCCAATAATCCCGGTGATAGCTGAGCCGACAACAGACCACGCGATGGCTCCCAATTTTCGAGCGCAAGAAGGCCCAAAGCTAGTCGCGACCGGCACCATCTTGAGGGTGCTCGATCCGCAAAGCTGAATGGCGGCTATCGGGTCGGAAGCAGACAGGCCGCTTCCTATGAGTCTACGGTCTAATGCCCCAACGTCTTGACGATGTGGTCGAGCACCGGCGGGTAGAGCGGCTGGCGGAAACTGCAGCCGATCTCCAGGCCGTGGCGCCAGGCGATCGTCGCTTCCAGGCCCTGCATCCCGGGAATTGCCAGCCAGACGATCTGCCCCGCATCGAGCGAATAATGCGCTTCCGCCCGGAAGCCGGTGACCGACAGATCGAGCAGGCGAACGTCATATTTGTTGGAATGCCGATCGCGCAACCGCGCCCGCATGACGACCGGCACGCGCTGCTGGTGGCGATGATCGTCATCACCCTCAGTCGCTCGATCGGATCCGAACGAATGCGTGTCCATGACCCGCATTATGCTTAGCCGCCCTTAACATTTGGCAAAGGCCCGGCCGATCCGGACCGATAGGCCGTCAGGCGAAGGCGTCCCACAGCAATTTCGCCCCGACCAGCACCATCAGCAGGTAGATCGCGACGTAGAAGCGCTCGGCCGAGACGCGCCGTACCAGCCAGACGCCGGCGAAGGTCGAGGCGATCGCGACCGGCAGCAATGCGGCGGCGGTCAGCAGATTGGCGTGGACAGGCCGAGCATCAGCACCGCCGGGATCGCCAGCGCATAGAAATGCCAGTCGAGGATCACCGCGCGTTGATGCCGATATCTATCGAACGAAATCGCCGGACGGCGCGCGCACGCCGGCATTGCCGCGACGGTTGAGCTCGGCCTTGAGCGTCTCGGGCGGCGGCGCCCAGAGGAAGCCGAAGCTGACCGTCCCGCGCTTCGTCTCGACCACATGGTGCAGGCGGTGCGCCTGGATGATCCGTTTCATATAAGCCGATCGCGGCAGATAGCGCGTCGCGACCCGGCGATGGACGATGACGTCGTGAAACCCGAAATAGATCGTGCCGTACGCCGCGATTCCCGCGCCGATCCAGCTACATCCCCACCACCAGCCGAGATCGACGCCGCCGAGCAGCAACAGGATCGACGGCAATGCGAAGATCACCGCGTAGAGATCGTTGAGTTCCCATCTGCCAGCCCGCGGGCGGTGATGGCTCGCATGCAGGAACCAGCCGGGGCCGTGCATCACCCAGCGATGCATCACATATGCGAACCCCTCCATCGCGATCACGGCGGTTAGGAACAGCAGCATGCCGAGAAGCCAGGTCATCGCGCGCGCTATAGAACTACTGCTAGGTCAAGGCGAGCGGGGGTGGATTCATCGTTCCCGCTGTGCTTAAGGCCTCCCCATTCCCTTTCCTTCGAGACTCCGAGAGAAGGTCTTTCATGAACATTCACGAATACCAGGCCAAGGAACTGCTCGCGAAATTCGGCGTGCCCGTGCCCGCCGGCTATGCCGCGATGACCGTCGACGAAGCCGTCGATGCCGCCAAGAAGCTGCCCGGGCCGCTTTATGTCGTGAAGGCCCAGATTCATGCCGGCGGCCGCGGCAAGGGCAAGTTCAAGGAATTGGGCCCCGACGCCAAGGGCGGCGTCCGCCTCGCCAAGACGCTCGATGAAGTTCGCGCGGCGGCGGCCGACATGCTCGGCAACACGCTCGTCACCGTCCAGACCGGCGAGCATGGCAAGCAGGTCAACCGCCTCTACGTCACCGACGGCGTCGACATCGCCAAGGAATTCTACCTCGCGGCGCTGGTCGACCGCGTCACCGGGCGCGTCGCGTTCGTCGTCTCGACCGAAGGCGGCATGGACATCGAGACCGTCGCGCACGACACGCCGGAAAAGATCCACACGTTCGACGTCGATCCCGCGACCGGCTTCATGCCGCATCACGGCCGCGCCGTCGCCAATGCGCTGGGCCTCAAGGGCGACCTCGCCAAGCAGGCCGCCTCGGTCGCCGGCAAGCTGTACGACACGTTCCTCGGCACCGATGCCAGCCAGATCGAGATCAACCCGCTCGCCGTCACGGATGACGGCAAGCTGATGGTGCTCGACGCCAAGGTCGGCTTCGATTCGAACGCGCTGTTCCGCCACAAGGATCTGCTCGCGCTGCGCGACGAGACCGAAGAGGATCCCGCCGAGCTCGAAGCATCGAAATACGACCTCGCCTATATCAAGCTCGACGGCGATATCGGCTGCATGGTCAATGGCGCCGGCCTCGCCATGGCGACGATGGACATCATCAAGCTGAACGGCATGTTCCCGGCCAATTTCCTCGACGTCGGCGGCGGCGCCAACAAGGAGAAGGTCACCGCGGCGTTCAAGATCATCCTGAGCGATCCCGCGGTGAAGGGCATCCTGGTCAACATCTTCGGCGGCATCATGCGCTGCGACATCATTGCCGAGGGCATCGTCGCAGCCGCCAAGGAAGTGAATCTGAGCGTTCCCTTGGTCGTTCGCCTCGAAGGCACCAACGTCCAGCAGGGCAAGGACATCCTGGCCAATTCGGGCCTGGCGATCGTTCCTGCCAACGATCTCGGCGACGCGGCACAGAAGATCGTGGCCGAGGTGAAGAAGGCGGCTTGAATTTCCCCTCTCCCGTCGGGAGAGGGTTGCGTAGACTTGGGTCTTGCGCAGCAAGGCCCTAGTCGTAGCTGGGTGAGGGGATTACCCTATCGAGAGCATATCCCCTCATCCAAGCTCCGCTAGGCAGCACGCTGCCAAGCTGCGCTATCCTTCTCCCTCTGGAGAAGGTTTGGACTGACCTCCTCTCCTCCCCGGGAAGGAGTTGGGACCACAGGAGTGGATGGAATGAAAGTCTTGGTGCCGGTCAAGCGCGTGCTTGACTATAACGTAAAGCCCCGCGTGAAGGCGGACGGGACGGGGGTCGACCTGGCCAACGTCAAGATGTCGATGAACCCATTCGACGAGATCGCGGTCGAAGAAGCGATCCGTCTCAAGGACAAGGGCGTTACCGAGATCGTCGCCGTGTCGATCGGCGAGCAGAAATCGCAGGAAACCTTGCGCACCGCGCTGGCGATGGGCGCCGACCGCGCGATCCTGGTCGTCAGCGACGAGAAGATCGAGCCGCTGGGCGTCGCCAAATTGCTCAAGGCGATCGTCGAGGCGGAGAAGCCCGATCTCGTCATCCTGGGCAAGCAGGCGATCGACGACGACAACAACCAGACCGGCCAGATGCTGGCGGGCCTGCTCGGCGTCGGGCAGGCGACCTTCGCGTCGAAGGTTGAGCTGACCGCCGACAGCGTCACCGTGACGCGCGAAGTCGATGGCGGATCGGAGACCGAGAAGCTGTCGTTGCCGGCGATCATCACCACCGACCTTCGCCTCAACGAGCCGCGTTATGCCTCGCTGCCCAACATCATGAAGGCGAAGTCGAAGCCGCTCGATCAGAAGACGCCGGCCGATTACGGCGTCGATGTCAGCCCGCGGCTGACCACGCTCAAGGTCGTCGAACCGCCCAAGCGCACCGCCGGCGTCAAGGTCGCCGATGTCGATGAGCTGGTGGCCAAACTCAAGGCGATGGGAGTCGCGAAATGAAGACGCTCGTCTGGGTCGAACATGACGGCAAGACCGTCAAGGACGCCACGCTCGCGGTGGTGACCGCCGCATCGAAGCTGGGGGAAGTCGATCTGCTGGTCGCCGGCTCGGGCATCGATGCTGTCGCCGCCGAGGCCGCCAAGATCGCTGGCGTCGCCACCGTGCTGACCGCCGACAACGCAGCGCTCGCACATCCGCTGGCCGAAACGGTCGCGCCTTTGGTCGTCAAGCTGATGGCCGATCACGACGCGTTCCTCGCGCCTGCCACGTCGAACGGCAAGAACATCGCGCCGCGTGTCGCCGCGTTGCTCGACGTCATGCAGATCAGCGACATCCTGTCGGTCGAGAGCGCCGACACGTTCACGCGTCCGATCTATGCCGGCAACGCGATCGCCACGGTACAGACCAGCGACAAGAAGCTGGTCATCACCGTGCGCGGCACCGCGTTCGAGAAGGCCGCGGCCGAGGGTGGCAGCGCCAAGGTCGTGTCGACCGACGGCGCCGGGCTGGAGCAATCGGTCTCGACCTATGTCGGGTCGGAAATCGCCAAGCTCGAGCGCCCCGAACTGACCAGCGCCAAGATCATCGTCTCGGGCGGCCGCGCGCTCGCGTCGAGCGAGAATTTCCACGCGGTGATCGAGCCGCTCGCCGACAAGCTCGGCGCCGCGGTCGGCGCGAGCCGTGCCGCTGTCGATGCCGGCTATGTCCCCAACGACTATCAGGTCGGCCAGACCGGCAAGATCGTCGCCCCCGAAGTCTATCTGGCGATCGGCATTTCGGGCGCGATCCAGCATCTGGCGGGCATGAAGGACTCGAAGACGATCATCGCGATCAACAAGGACGAGGACGCCCCGATCTTCCAGGTCGCGGACATCGGCCTGGTCGGCGATCTGTTCAAGATCGTGCCGGAATTGACGGAGAAACTCTGACCGCGCGAGGCGCGTAGCCCAGGGCTACGCGCCGGTGCGAACGAGCAAGGCGAAGAGCGCACGCGCGGGCACGGCCGGCGGCGCTCCAGCGCCGACCGACGACGCGGGACTTCCTCCCGCGTCGTTGCCCGTTTGAGGGAAGTGCGAGTGAGCAGCGACCGACTGCGTGATCGCAGGTCGGCTAGAGCATGCCGTGGTTTGACGGAATCGGGATTCCCTTGGTGATGTGATTCTGTGTCCGTGCAGGAGGCGCGGATGACACGGCCCTATTCTCAGGATTTGCGGGAGCTGAATTATTACCGTGACACGTGTGGACTGCACCCCTTGAGTGAGACACGGTAATTGAGTGACACGGTATCCGAGGAGGTAGCGTGTAGAACCGAACGAACCGGGTGTTCACGACGGAGTTCAAGGAGCGAGCCGTGTTGCGGCTGGAGGCTGGCGAGCAGTTTTCAGCGCTGGCGGCGGAGCTGGGTGTGCGATCAATAAAGGGGTTTATGCACGTGTTACCGTAATTCCAATTCCTGGTTGTTATATACTTAGCACTTTACCCTATCTAGTCTGCGGAGCGTTCCTTCATCGTCTGGAATTAGAAGCGCCGTTGGCCTGTATGGGCTATCAAAATTATAGAAAAAACCAGTCGCCTGTTCCCCGACGTGCAAGGCATCTCCATTCGCGTCGAGTTCCAAGTTTTGAACAAGTTCGATAGCCGCTTCTGTCTTAAGGTAAAAGAAGCGAACAATTGGCGTTTTTTGTCCAGTTCGGTCAATGGCTAATTCGTGATGTGTGATAATTAACCTGTTAGTCGACGGCCCATAACAACCAAAGAAAATTGACGGCTGATTAATATCTGGGCCATTCTCCTTGAAGTTCCAAATATAAGGCGTAAGAAATATTATTAATATGAACAAGATGAGGATAGGCAATATCCAAATTTTAGTCATTTTCCGCGAGCCTTGCATCCATATAAACGGGTTCCCCCAGCTGTTACCGATCCTGCTATTGGCATCCCAGCAGCCAGTCCCGCACTCTTACCGGCTGGCGTAATCCCTCCCTTCCCAAGAGATCCGTTCGCCGAAAATGCTGCGGGCCCTGCGCTGACATTAATAGATACTCCGCCTTGGTCAAGTAATGCTAGACTATCTACTGTACCGATAACTTGCGATGCCCCAACGTCTACTCCGTCGCCGCCGCCAACTGAGAAGAATTTCCCCGTTGTTCCGGTTTTCACGTTAACGAACGATCCTCTCGATCCAGTAATTCCACCGACAACAACCGCCGTTCCTACCGTAGCTTCATAGACAATATTACACTTTTGTGACAGGGCGACTTTACAATCTGGATCATCTTTCGCGGAATTATTCGAAACGGGCTTGGCCTTGGGTCCGCCGAATGCGGCCTTAAGTACAGGGCCACCATCACGGGGTGCGGGCATTATGTTTCTAAAATCCCAAGGTCTTAGGTCGTTATTTGGGAGATCGTCGGGAACATCGACACATTGCCATCTCGTATGATCCACTGGAGCAAAACTAGGAACTGTTACAGTATAATATACATAAGTGAAGCAGAACGATCTACGTCCAGTCGGGTCAGTGAAATTGATGGGATCCCCACCGACATAATTGTACCAATTCAGCCCATTCCCATAACCGATCGGATCGGTCTGCATGAACCGCCCCAGCGTCGGCGAGTAGATGCGGGCCTTGTAGTAATACATGCCCAGGTCGCTGAGCCAGGCTTGGCCGGTATACTGG
>Ga0157371_10000063_pt1 | contig 169490 bp, 143 predicted proteins | sample C45metaG_FD_113462 | JGI IMG/M metagenome (GOLD analysis project Ga0157371, IMG submission 113462) | Corn rhizosphere microbial communities from Kellogg Biological Station, Michigan, USA - C4-5 metaG | ecosystem: Host-associated > Plants > Roots > Rhizosphere > Soil | place: USA: Michigan...
ACAGGCCGGTGTGGCGGGCATAGCACTCCACCAGCCTGACCTGTTCGTCCTCGCGGCCGGTGAGGCGCAGGTAGTCGATGGTCTGCCGGTCGATAAAGAACATGGCAGCCGTGGAGCCATACTCGGGCGCCATGTTGGCGATGGTGGCACGGTCACCCAGCGTCAGGTGTGCGGCGCCGCTGCCGCGAAATTCGAGGTAGGACGAGACCACCTTCTGATTGCGCAGAAACTCGGTCAGCGCCAGCACGATATCGGTGGCGGTGATGCCTGGCTGCGGCTTGCCGGTCAGCTCCACGCCAATGATATCAGGCAGGCGCATCCAGGAAGCCCGACCGAGCATGACGCTCTCCGCTTCCAGACCGCCCACGCCAATGGCGATCACGCCCAGCGCATCGACCATGGGCGTGTGGCTGTCGGTGCCGACCAGGGTGTCGGGAAAGGCGACCCCGCTTTGCACCTGAATCACCGGAGACATGCGCTCGAGGTTGATCTGGTGCAGGATGCCGTTGCCGGGCGGAATCACGTCGATATTCTTGAAAGCCTTCTTGGTCCATTCAATGAAGTGAAAACGGTCTTCATTGCGCCGATCTTCGATCGCCCGGTTCTTGCTGAATGCCTCCTTGTCGAACCCGCCGTGCTCGACCGCCAGGGAATGGTCGACCACCAGTTGCGTCGGCACCACCGGGTTGACCTGCGCCGGGTCACCGCCCTGGGCCGCAATGGCGTCGCGCAGGCCGGCCAGGTCGACCAGCGCGGTCTGGCCAAGAATGTCGTGGCACACCACGCGCGCCGGGAACCAGGGAAAGTCCAGGTCGCGACGGCGTTCGATCAGTTGCTCCAGCGACGCGCGCAAGGTGGCCGGCGAGCAGCGTCGCACGAGGTTTTCGGCGAATATCCGTGATGTGTAGGGCAGGCCGGCATAGGCACCTGGGCGGATGGCTTCGACGGCAGCACGGGCATCGAAATAATCCAGTGCGGTGCCGGGCAGGGGTTTGCGGTATTCACTGTTCATGGCGCGGGACTCGATCACGGTGGTGTCGCGGGCGACGGTGGGGAGCCTGGTCCGGCGCCCTTCGATAGGTGGGCAGTGCCGGGTTCAGCGTTGTTCGATGGGCACGAAGCGGCGTTGCTCGACACCGATGTACTCGGCGCTGGGGCGGATGATGCGGTTGTTCTGCCGCTGCTCGAACACGTGCGCTGCCCAGCCGGTGACCCGCGAGCACACGAAGATAGGCGTGAACAGCGGCGTCGGGATGCCCATGAAGTGGTAGGCCGAGGCATGGTAGAAATCGGCATTGGGAAACAGTTTTTTCTGCTCCCACATGGTCTTGTCGATGGCTTCGGACACCGGGTAAATCACGCTGTCGCCCACTTCGGCCGCGAGCTTTTTCGACCACTGCTTGATCACGTCGTTGCGCGGGTCGGACTCCTTGTAGATGGCATGGCCGAAGCCCATGATCTTGTCTTTGCGTTCGAGCATGGCCAGGGTGCCACGGGTCGCTTCCTCGGCCGAGCCGAATTGTTCGATCATCGCCATGGCGGCTTCGTTGGCGCCGCCATGCAATGGACCGCGCAGCGAACCGATGGCGGCGGTGACGCAGGAATACAGGTCCGACAGAGTGGAGGCACACACCCGCGCGGTGAAGGTCGAGGCATTGAATTCATGCTCGGCGTACAGAATCAGCGACACGTCCATGACCTTGCGATGCAGGTCACTGGGGGCCTTGCCGTGCAGCAGGTGCAGGAAGTGCCCGCCCAGCGAGGGCTCGTCGCTGCGGCAGTCGATGCGCACGCCGTCATGGCTGAAGCGGTACCAGTAGCACATGATCGCCGGAAAGGCGGCCAGCAGCCGGTCGGTCTTGTCCTGCTGTTCGGCGAAGCTGTGCTCCGGTTCCAGATTGCCCAGCATCGAGGCACCCGTGCGCATCACGTCCATGGGGTGCGCCGACGCCGGAATACATTCGAGCACCTCCTTGAGAGCGGCCGGCAGATCGCGCAATGCGCTGAGTTTTTCGCGGTAGGCCGCCAGTTGGGCGCTGTTCGGCAGTTCGCCGTACAGCAGCAGGTAGGCGACCTCTTCGAAACCGGCGTGCTCGGCCAGGTCGCGCACGTCGTAACCGCGATAAGTGAGGCCGGCGCCGGCCTGGCCCACGGTGGACAGGGCGGTCTGCCCGGCGACCTGGCCGCGCAGGCCGGCACCGCTGAGTACTTTTGCTTCGGCCATGATGTTCTCCGATGTTGACGTTGTTATTGGATAGTCGTCATTGCTGATGGGCTTACTTTTTCTGCGCGAACAGCGCGTCCAGATGCTGTTCGAAGGCGTGGTAGTCGATGGCGTCGTAGAGCTCCATGCGGGTTTGCATGGTGTCCAGCACCTGCTGCTGAGTGCCGTCGCGACGGATCGCGGTGTAGACGTTTTGCGCCGCCTTGTTCATCGCGCGAAACGCCGACAGGGGGTAAAGCACCAGTGACACCTGGGCCGCGCGCAACTGCTCCACGGTGTACAGCGGGGTCGAACCGAACTCGGTAATGTTGGCCAGGATGGGCGCACCGACGCGTTCGGCGAACTGGCGGTACATGGACAGCTCGGTAATGGCTTCCGGGAACACCATGTCGGCGCCGGCCTCGATACAGGCCTGGGCGCGCTCCAGTGCCGATTCCAGGCCCTCGACCGCGAGGGCGTCGGTGCGTGCCATGATCACGAAACTGTCATCGGTACGGGCGTCGACCGCAGCCTTGATCCGGTCGACCATCTCCTGCTGGGAAACAATCTCCTTGTTGGGCCGATGCCCGCAGCGCTTGGCGCCGACCTGATCTTCGATATGAATCGCAGCGGCGCCGAACTTGATCATGGACTTGACGGTGCGAGCCACGTTGAACGCCGAGGAGCCGAACCCGGTGTCGACGTCGACCAACAGCGGCAGGTCGCAGACGTCAGTGATGCGCCGGACGTCGGTGAGTACATCGTCCAGGCCGGTGATGCCCAGGTCGGGCAGGCCCAGCGAGCCTGCGGCCACGCCACCGCCCGACAGGTAGATGGCCTTGAAACCGGCGCGCTGAGCCAGCAGCGCATGGTTGGCGTTGATCGCGCCGACCACTTGCAGGGGCTGCTCGGTGGCCACGGCATTGCGAAAACGCCGGCCCGGGCTGTTTGTTGTTGTCATCAGTCACCTCGTGGTTGGGTTGGCGTCCTGGTAGTGACGCTCGATGTTGCGCTTGGACGCAGCGATGTGCCGGCGCATCAGCAGTTCGGCCAGTTCGCCGTCACGGTCGGCGATGGCATCGAGGATACGATGGTGCTCGGCAAACGCCTGGCGTGGCCGGTTCGGCGTGGTGGAAAACTGGATCCGGTACATCCGCACCAATTGATACAGCTCCCCGCAGAGCATTTGGGCCAGGGTCTGGTTGCCACTGCCTTGGATGATCCGATAGTGGAAATCGAAATCGCCTTCCTGCTGGTAGTAACCCACCCCGGCCTGGAACGCGGCATCCTGCTCGTGGGTTTCGAGCACGTGGCGCAGCTCGTCGATCTGCGCCTGGCTCATGCGCTCGGCGGCGAGCCGGCAGGCCATGCCTTCGAGCGACTCGCGTATTTCGTACAGCTCCACCAGTTCGGCATGGTTGAGCGACACCACGCGGGCGCCGACATGGGGAATCCGCACCAGCAGGCGCTGGCCTTCCAGGCGATGGATAGCCTCGCGCAGCGGCCCGCGGCTGATGCCGTAGACCCGCGCCAGTTCGGGTTCGGATATTTTGCTGCCCGGAGCGATTTCGCCACTGACGATTGCCGCCTGGATACGCTTGAACACGTTCTCGGACAGGGTCAGTGAGTCAATGGACGCGGCGCTGATCAGGGCTTCGGGCATATTGTCGACACATCGTATGTGAGATGCACTGAAAATAGCCAATCAGGCCGTTTCAGTCAAACCGCATTTGCCGATGTGTCGACAATCAGTCGTGAGGGCGGGGGGGCGTGCGGGTATGGGTATCGACGAACGCCGTCGGTGGCGTACCGTCGCTGTTGAGTTGATAGATGGCCGTCGGCTGCCCGGCTTCGTTGAAGAACACCTGGCCGATACCAGCGCTGTTCCACAGGCGCTCACCCCGCTCGCTGTGCGCCGGAATGCGCGGCACGATCTGCATCCGCCGACGCTTGGTGAACCAGTTGAGCGGCGAGCGCGGCGAGTACAGCCAGCGATTGAGCCGGTCGAACGTTTCCAGCAGCCGGGCTGGAAATTCGTTCTTGATGCCGCTGCTGGTGACTTGCCAGATCCTTGGCCCACCGCTGCGATGACGGATCAGCACTTCATAGACGAACGAGTAATGCACGTCCCCGGACAGCACCACGTAGTTGCCGGGGGTACGCGAGTGGCGAAAGATGTTGAGGATGACTTGGGCGGCGCCACGGTGGGCCATCCAGTTTTCCGCATCGACCAGCAACGGGTAACCGCACCAGCTGAAGATTTTCTGGACCGTTTCGATCAACTTGACCCCGAAGATCGGCGCGGGCGACACGATGATCGCCGAGCGATGATCGAGCAGCTCATGCTGCAACTCACTCAGGGCTTCCCAGTCGAGCAACCCGGACGGCTGTTTGAGACTCCTCTCGCTGCGCCAGCGTCGTGTGCGCGTGTCCAGCACCACCAGCGCCGGCGTGGTCGGCAGCACATACTGCCACTGGTTGAAGCGCAGCAGTTCGTCGATCAACGCGTCCTGGGCGTCGCTGTCGATCGTCAGGTCGACGGCCGTCGCCTGCAGCGCCTGGCATTGCCCAATGACGTCGGTGAACCGATCCGGCGCGTTGCCCCAGCCCTGGCACAGCACGTAGGCGATCAGGGCGTTGCCGATGATGCGCTTGGAGAACGGATGGCCGTAGGCGGTTTCTTCCCATTGCGCCGACAGGTTCCAGTCATCGGTGATGTCATGGTCGTCGAAAATCATCAGGCAGGGCAGGTGCGCCATTACCCGCGCCACGCCGCCCAGGCCTGCGCGGAACGCCTCGATCAGCTGGCTCTCTTTCTCGTAGCGCTCGCGGTTGTCGTCGCTCAGTGGGGGCGGCTGCCCATCGATCAGGGTCCAGGGGGTGGGCGACCAGACCAGCAGGTACATGGCCAGCACTTCGGCCAGGGTCACCAGATGGTTGTCGGCGGTGCTGCTGGTGAAGATCGGTTTGCGTGTGCCGCCGAAAAACCGCTCGCGCAAGGTATCGTTGCCCTTGAAATCCGGCAGCAGGTCGGCGCGCCGGTAGTAGCTGGCGGGGTGCGTGTACAGATGCCGGCTGTCGTCGACCACCGCCCCCTGCAAGCGCTCGTCGAACAGGCCCAGGCGCTCGATCAGGCCATGCACCGCTCGCAGCATCGGCCCGGCCACATCGTCGGCGTAGATCTGATCGCCGCTCATCATCAACAGCGCCGGGCGCTCGGTGGGCTCATGAGGTTCGGCGAGCAGGCGGTCGACGCACAACAGGCCATCGGCGGCGCGATGGTGCGGTTTGCGACAAGAGCCGTGTAGCAGCTGGTCCACTCGCGCGCGCAGGACAAAATTGGCCCGCTCGGCGCCTGCGTGCAGCAGGTGAGTGCCCCAGTCGGCCAGGCCCTCGCTGTGGCCCTCGGGGCCGTGTACGCGCAGGTCGTACTCAATGAGGCGATCCTGGGGCAGTGCCGTCGTCAATGGCACGTCGATCAGGTGCACGAACGCCTCGCGGCCGATGGCCACGACCCGGCACTGATCGCCTTGCAGCGCGTATTCGGCAGGGGCATCCTCGGCATCGGCATCGGCATCGGCATCGGCATCGGCATCGGCATCGGCCCACAGGCGCAGGACCAGCGACAACGGCCGCGACCCGACCAGCCACAGCACCAGCCGCGCAGGTTCGAGGCGACGCAGGACGGGGCCGGCCAGCACGCTGGGCAGGCGTGTCGAAGGAAGGGGGGCGGCGGGGCTGGAGCGATTCAGGACGGCAGGCTCGCGAGAATAAGGTTACCGGATGATACCGCAGGGCGTCGCTGCACGCCTATCCGCCCACCGCAGCCACCTGCAGGAGCGGCACCGCGGTGGGTCAGGCAGAACGCCGGGCCCGCTTCGCGCGCCAACGCGGTCTACGCCCGCTGCTACAAGGACCGTATAGCTCACCCCTGTAGCAGCGGGCGCCAGACCGCGACAGCCATTCAGCGCGGTGTGTCAGGCAGAACGCTGGGCCCGCTTCGCGCGCCAACGCGGTCTACGCCCGCTGCTACACGGACCGTATGCCTCACCCTGTAGCAGCGGGCGCCAGACCGCGACAGCCATTCACCGCGGTGTGTCAGGCAGAACGCCGGGCCCGCTTCGCGCGCCAACGCGGTCTGCGCCCGCTGCTACAAGGACCGTATAGCTCACCCCTGTAGCAGCGGGCGCCAGACCGCGACAGCCATTCACCGCGGTGTGTCAGGCTAAATGCCGGGCCCGCTTCGCGCGCCAACGCGGTCTACGCCCGCTGCTACACGGACCGTAGAGCTCCCCCCTGTAGCAGCGGGCGCCAGACCGCGACAGCCATTCAGCGCGGTGTGTCAGGCTAAATGCCAGGCCCGCTTCGCGCGCCAACGCGGTCTGCGCCCGCTGCTACACGGGCCGTAGAGCTCCCCCCTGTAGCAGCGGGCGCCAGACCGCGACAGCCATTCACCACGGTGTGTCAGGCAGAACGCTGGGCCCGCTTCGCGCGCCAACGCGGTCTGCGCCCGCTGCTACACGGACCGTAGAGCTCCCCCCTGTAGCAGCGGGCGCCAGACCGCGACAGCCATTCACCACGGTGTGTCAGGCAGAACGCCAGGCCCGCTTCGCGCGCCAACGCGGTCTGCGCCCGCTGCTACACGGGCCTTATAGCTCATCCCTGTAGCAGCGGGCGCCAGACCGCGACGGCCATTCACCGCGGTGTGTCAGGCAGAACGCCAGGCCCGCTTCGCGCGCCAACGCGGTCTGCGCCCGCTGCTACACGGACCGTAGAGCTCCCCCCTGTAGCAGCGGGCGCCAGACCGCGACGGCCATTCACCGCGGTGTGTCAGGCAGAACGCTGGGCCCGCTTCGCGCGCCAACGCGGTCTGCGCCCGCTGCTACACGGACCGTATAGCTCACCCCTGTAGCAGCGGGCGCTAGACCGCGACGGCCATTCACCGCGGTGTGTCAGGCTAAATGCCGGGCCCGCTTCGCGCGCCAACGCGGTCCGTATAGCTCCCCCCCTGTAGCAGCGGGCGCGAGACCGCGACGGCCATTCACCGCGGTGTGTCAGGCTAAATGCGGGGCCCAGGCCGGTCGCTCGCCCAATGCGCTATGATCGCCGCACTCGTGCTGATTCCCGGACTGCCATGCAACGCCTCAAACGCTATGAACGTTTTGCCGACGACATCGCTGAGCTGATCCGCAGCGGCGTGCTGGCGCCCAACCAGCGAGTACCGTCGGTGCGCCACGCCAGCCAGGCCTACGGGGTCAGCCCATCGACGGTGTTCAAGGCTTACTACCTGCTCGAAGACCGTGGGTTGATTCAGGCCCGCGAGCGTTCGGGCTACTACGTGCGCGAACATGCCCGGCAACCCCTGCATGAACCGGAACCGCTCACGCCCGCAGCGTCGGCTGAACCGACGGCGGTGGATGTCAGCGAATTGGTGTTCTCGGTGCTCGGTTCGCTGCGAGACCCCACCACGGTGCCCTTCGGCTCGGCATTCCCCAGCCCCGACCTGTTTCCCCTGGCCCGCCTGGCGCGCTCGATGGGCCAGAGCCTGCGGCGGCTGTCACCGCACGCGATCATCGCGGACATGACCACCGGCAATCCCGACCTGCGCCGGCAGATTGCCCTGCGCTACATGATCACCGGGGTGAAGCTGCCCCAGGACGAACTGGTGATCAGCAACGGCGCCATGGAGGCATTGAACCTGTGCCTGCAGGCGGTGACCCAGCCGGGCGATCTGGTCGCCATCGAAGCCCCGGCGTTCTACGCATCGCTGCAAGTGCTGGAGCGCCTGCAATTGAAAGCCGTGGAAATCCCCATGCACCCGCGCGAAGGCATCGACCTGGATGTGCTCGAACAACGTTTGCAGCAGTTGCCGATCAAGGCCTGCTGGTTCATGAGCAGCTTGCAGAACCCACTGGGTGTCAGCTTGAGCGACGCGCGCAAGGCTCGGCTGTACGAGGCATTGGTCAAGCATCAGGTGCCACTGATCGAGGACGATGTCTACGCCGAGCTCTACTACGGTAACCAGCCGTGTCGCCCCGTCAAAAGCTTCGACCGCGAAGGCCTGGTGATGCACTGCGGGTCGTTTTCGAAAAGCCTGGCGCCGGGGTATCGGGTCGGTTGGGTGGCAGGGGGGCGTTTCGCCACCAAGATCAGCCAATTGAAGTTGATGACCACCCTCTCGCCGTCGATTCCGGCGCAGGCGGCCATCGCCGATTATCTCCAGCACGGCGGCTACGATCGGCATTTGCGCAAGCTGCGTCACTGCCTGGAAATGCAGCAGGGCTCCATGCTGGCCTCGGCCTCGCGGCATTTTCCACCGGGCACCCGCGTGTCGCGGCCTGCGGGCGGCTATTTTCTGTGGTTCGAATTCCCCACCCAGGTGGATTCCCTGCGCCTGTTCCAGCAAGCGCTGAGCCAGGGCATCAGCCTGGCACCGGGACCGATCTTTTCCGCCAGCAGGCGCTTCACTCACTGCGCCCGACTCAATCACGGCCACCCATGGACCCGCCAGAGCGAACAGGCCATGGCGACGCTGGGGGATCTGTTGGCCGCGTTCTGAGCACACGGCCCCGTTCAGATCTTCCAGCGGCGTGCCGAGGTCGCCAGCTTGTGCCGCAGCCCGTCGAGGTTGTCGGCCAATTGCAGGGTCAACAGCCGATAGCCGACCAGGTCTCCGGGGATCACCTGATGCGTGTCGACTGTCGAGGACAGGTCTGCCTTGCGCTCCAGGCGTTCGATCGCGCCGGCCTGCAGGGCACGGGCCATGCCGATCAACTGATGGCGAATTTGCCGATGCTCGCCCTGCAGGGTGCTGCGCAGCCGCTGCATGGCGTCCTGGTCGCTGCCCGAGGGGCGCAGGTTGCCGAGGATTTCGAGAATGCTCAGGCACTGGCGGAAATGCGCCTGCACCGCGTCCAGTTCGGTCATCGACAGGCGTACCTCCTTGGACACTGACGGCATCAGCGAGCGCAACTGCACCATGTTCTTGTTCAGGCGCGACATCAGCTTGAGGTGCTCGTCGGCGGTCACCGAGTGCCCGCCAATGATGCGCGCGTGCACCGTGGCGCAGTCACGCAGGCCGGTGGCCAGGTTGTAACGCCAGGAATAGACGGCATACAACGGCAGGGCGAAGGAGAACGCCAGGGCCAGCACGATCCCGATGAGGATATCGACCGTGCGCCACAGGCCATCGGTCAGCGGGTTGTAACCGTGGCCCGCGACCACGAACAGGGTGATGGCCGAGAGCAGGGCGGTGTAGCCGCCTTTGCCGATGGCGTGGTAGGCGAAGAACCCGCACGCACTGGACATCGCCAGGTAGGTCAGCCAGGGCATGTCGAAATAGCTTTGCTGGGCCACCACCGCCAACCCCAGGGCCGCGCCGATCAACGTGCCCCAGGCACGCTCGACGGCTTTCTTGCCGATGTTGCCATGGTGCTGCAGGCCGCCGATGACGATCAGCATGGTCACCGACGCCCACTCACCGTGGGGCAGGTTGAGCCCGGTGGTGACCATGATCGACACCAGCAGGCCCAGCACCACCCGGGCGGCGTGGATCAGCCGGGCATGGCGGTAACGACGATAGGGGTCGAGCAGGGGACGCAGCAGGCGCCGGGGCCAGTACCACAGGGGCGAAGTTTTGAATGCATTCATCCGTCAACAGACCGTCGAGGGCCGCGAAGGATCCGGCCAGGGTGTAAGAAGCGCAAGAGGCGCCATTGTCGGATAAACGGCAAACCGATGCACTCGCTACGTCGTGTATTGCGGCGGTAACCAGTGCCGCTGCAACATATTGAAATGCTATCGTGGGCGTCGTCCGTACTGGAACCGTCAAAGAGAGTGTCAGGGTGTCTATGTTGCGTTTAACGGGTTTTTTCGCCCAGGCCCGTCGCGCGATGGCGCTGGTGTGGAGTACGTCGCGAGGGTTGTCCATCGGCCTGGTGCTGGCCACCCTGGCAGCCGGCTTGCTGCCGGCGTTGGCCGCCTGGCTCGGCCAACGGATCGTCGACGCCGTGGTCAGCGCCATGCAGGTGCATGCGGCCAGCGGCGATGCACCGCTGTGGCCAGTGCTGCGTTATGTCTTGATGGAGGCGGGCGTGCTCGCCGGCCTGGCCGGCGCACAGCGCCTGCTGTCGGTCCAGCAGGCACTGTTGCGCGTGCAGTTGGGGCAAAAGGTCAACACGCTGATCCTCGAAAAAGCGCAGACGCTGTCCCTTGCGCAGTTCGAGGATTCGGAGTTCTACGATAAGTTGGTGCGGGTTCGCCGCGAAGCCTCGACACGGCCGCTGGCTCTGGTGATCAAGTCGTTGGGCCTGGTGCAGAACCTGATCTCGCTGCTGAGCTTCGCCGTTCTGCTGGTGCACTTTTCGCCCTGGGCCTTGGTGATCCTGGTGGTGGGTGCACTGCCGGTGTTCTTTGCCGAGGCGCATTTTTCCGGCGATGCCTTTCGTCTGTTCACCCGACGTACCCCGGAAACCCGTGGGCAGTCGTACATCGAAACCCTGCTGTCGCACGAGTCCTATATCAAGGAGGTGCGCCTGTTCGGCTTCGCCCCGTTGTTACTGCAACGCTATCGAGACACCTTCGAGCGGCTGTACCGCGAAGACCGGCGCCTGACCCTGCGCCGGGACGGCTGGGGCTTCGGCCTCGGCTTGCTGGGTACGGCGGCGTTCTACCTGGCCTATGGCTGGGTGGTGATCGACACCGTGGGCGGGCGGATCAGCCTGGGCCAGATGACCATGTACCTGGTGTTGTTCAAGCAGGGGCAGGCAGCGGTTAGCAGCAGCCTGGCCGCGATCAGCGGTTTGTACGAGGACGGGCTGTACCTGCAGGACCTGTACGCTTACCTGGCTCAGCCGGTCACCCTGCACCATGGCCAGCGTACCGCCGGCATCATGCCGGGCGACGGCATGCGCCTGGAAGGCGTCGGATTTACTTATCCTGGCGTCGCGCAGCCGGCCCTGGACGACATCAACCTGCACCTGGTGCCAGGGCGCAGTGTGGCGCTGGTGGGGGAAAACGGTTCGGGCAAGACCACCCTGATCAAGCTGATGACGCGTCTGTACCCACCGGATCGCGGGCGCATTCTGCTCGACGGCAGTGACCTGCAGGAATGGCAGGAAGATGCACTGCGCCAGCGCATCGGCGTGATCTTCCAGGACTACATCCGCTATCAGTTCACGGTCGGGGAGAACCTGGGGGTTGGCGATATCAATGCGTTCGAGCAACCCGAGCGGTGGCAGGCCGCCGCCGAGCAGGGCATGGCGGCGCCCTTCATCGAGCAGCTCGAGGACGGCTACGCCACGCGCCTGGGCCGGTGGTTCGCCGGGGGCCGTGAACTGTCCGGTGGGCAATGGCAGAAAATCGCCCTGTCACGCGCCTACATGCGCCGCGATGCCGATCTGCTGATCCTCGACGAGCCCACCGCAGCCCTGGATGCCAGCGCCGAAGCGGCGGTCTTCGAGCACTTCCAGGCGCACGCCCGCGAACGCATGACGCTGTTGATCTCGCACCGCTTTTCCAGCGTGCGCAATGCCGATCACATCATGGTCCTGGAGCACGGCCGGGTGCTGGAGGAGGGCGACCACGCCAGCCTGGTGGCCGCCGGTGGCCGCTACGCGCAGCTGTTCGATCTGCAGGCACGCGGCTATCGTTGAGACGCGCAGGGTCAGGCCTTGAAGCGACCGACCAGGTTGTCCAGGTCGGCGGCCAGTTGCGACAGGCGTGCCGAGTCGGTGCTGGCCGACTGGGCCAGGCCGTCGACCTGACGTGCATCGTCGTGGATCTGCAGAATGTGCCGGTTGATGTCTTCCGCCACTTGGTGCTGCTCTTCGGCTGCCGTGGAGATCTGCAGGTTCTGGTCGCGGATTTCATCGACCGACTGGCGGATATGCTCGAAGGTCTGACGGGCCTCGCTGATCGACGCGACGCTGGTCTGCGACAGCTCCAGGCTGGTATCGATCTGGCGCGTGACTTCCTGGGTATTGCGGGTCAGATTACCGAGCAACTGATCGATTTCGCCGGTCGAGTCGGAGGTGCGTTTGGCCAAGGCCCGGACCTCATCGGCCACCACCGCGAAGCCTCGCCCCTGCTCACCGGCACGTGCCGCTTCGATGGCCGCGTTCAGGGCCAGCAGGTTGGTTTGCTCGGCGATCCCGCGGATGGTGTCGAGAATCGCGTTGATGTTGTGGCTGTCGCGTTGCAGGGCCGCCATGGCTTGGGAGGAATGCGCCAGGCTGGTGCTCAATTGATTGACATTGCCGGTGGCCAGCTCGATCTGCCCGTGGCCCTGTTCGACACGGCGCTGGCCGGCGTCGGCCGAAGCCGCCGCCTGACTGCAGGAACGCGCGACTTCGTTGGACGTGGCAACCATCTCGTTGAACGCAGTGGACACCAGTTCGACCGCTTCGCGCTGCCGCCCGGCCACCTGGTTCAGGCTAGTGGCCACGTCGGTGGACGTGCGCGAGGCGCGTTGCAGGTCCGCCGAGGCGCTGCTGATGCTCTGCACCAGTTGGCGAATGGTGGCGAGAAACTTGTTGAACCAACCCGCCAGGGCCGCCGTTTCGTCCTTGCCCTGAATGGCCAGGCTCTTGGTCAGGTCGCCTTCGCCCTGGGCGATCGACTCCAGGCCCTGGGCCACGCCCTGGATGGGCCGCACGATCATTCGGGCGAAAGCCGCGCCGATCAGGGCGAACAGCGCCGCCAGCACGGCAGCGACGATCGCGATCTGCCAGGTCAGGCGGGTGGATTTCGCCATCACTTCATCGCGCTGGATCAGGCCGATCATTTTCCAGCCCAGCGCCCCCGACGGGTAGACGTTGGCCATGTAGCGCGTGCCGTCTATCTCGACGTCACCCAGGCCTTGCTTGATGGCGTCGAGTGCCGCGTAGTCGCCGCCCAGCTCTTTGAGCTGTTTGAAACCGTGCTTGGCGTCACGCGGGTCGACCAATACGTTGCCGCTGTCCTCGACCAGCATCAGGTAGCCGCTCTGGCCCAGCTTGATGCCCTTGACCAGGTCGGTCAGTTGTTTCAGCGAGACGTCCAGACCCACCACGCCGCGCACCTGGCCGTTGACACCTTTGATCGCGCGCACCACCCCCACCAGCACGACGTCGTCCTGTGCCCAGTAATAGGCCGAGGTGCGGACGCTGCGGTCGGGCGATACGATGCCGGCCTGATACCAGGGACGCTTGCGCGGGTCATAACTGGCCAACTTGGTATCGTCCGGCCAACTGGCATAAGTACCATCTTCCAGACCGATCGACAGGTACGCCGTGGAAGGATGCGCTGCCGCGAAGCGTGCGAAGGACGCCAGCACGATCTGGTTGTTGGGCGGCAGCGGTGTCTGTGCCGCATCGGCACCGCCGTAGTTCTTCAGGCCATCGACGGCCATCAACGGCGGGTCCTGGGACAGTTGGTCGACGTTCTGCCGGATACCGTCGAAAAACAGCTGCATATTGCTGTCGATCTGGCGTATTTCCCGACTGCTGCTGTCAAGGAAGTCATCGGCCGCCTGGTCGCGCACGTTGGAGACGACAATGGCCGCGACCAGAACCACGGGGAGTGAAGCAATTGCAGCGAAGGCAAACGTCAGTTTTTGCTTGATGTTCATGGGGACGGCTCGGTCGCGACAGAAGGGAAGGCAATCAGGGGCACCTCCCTTGAGTCGGCGGCGCCGTGGGGTTCTGAAGGGCCGAGCGGCCCGGACGACCGGCGGTAGTCGCTTTCGCTCGATGGCGTGTCGTTTCCAGAACGCCGGGGTCAGATCACGTGCGCGTGCTGCAATTGGGTCAGGGCCTCGGCCTTGAGCCGCGCCAGTGCCTCGTCGCGGCGATCGCGCGGGTGCGCCAGTGGCACGTGAAGCTGACGGGCGATGGTGCTGGGGCGATTGTCCATGACCAGCACGCGGTCGCTCAGGTACAAGGCCTCGTCGACATCGTGGGTCACCAGCAGCAGCGCAATCCCATGCCGGCGTGCCAGCGTCAGAAGCAGGTCCTGAAGCTTCATCCGTGTGAACGCGTCGACTGCGCTGAAGGGTTCGTCGAGCAGCAGCACACGCGGCCGCGAGTACAGGCCGCGAGCGATCGCCACGCGCTGGGCCATGCCACCGGACAGAGCCTTGGGCAAGGCCCGGGCGAAACCGTCCAGGCCCACTTCGTCGAGCAACTGCCGGACCCAGGCTGAGTCGTACCGCGCGCCGTCGTGGAAGCCGATGTTGCGCTCGACACTCAGCCAGGGCATCAGCCGCGGCTCCTGGAAAATGAACGCCACCTGCTCACCGGTCAGGCGCAGCTCACCCTGGTAGTGGGTTTCCAGCCCGGCAATGATCCGTAGCAGGGTGCTTTTGCCACAGCCACTGGGGCCGAGCAGGCTGACCACCTCGCCGGCCTGCAGTTGCAGAGTGACGTTGTGCAACACCAGGCGCTCACCGAAGCATTTGCGCTGTACGCGCAGGTCGAGCAGTGCCTCGCTCATGGCTGGCCTCCCGAGGGATGTTCACCGCTAAAGGTATCGCGCCAACTGACGCAGCGTCGTTCCAGGGCGGCCAGCAGGCCGTCGCTGATCTTGCCCAGCACGGCCAGGGCCAGGATCGCCGCCAGCACAATGTCGGGACGGGAGGTCTCGCGACCGTCACTCAGCAAGTAACCCAGACCCTTGGTCGCCGCGATCAGCTCGGCCGCCACAAGAAACATCCAGGCCATGCTCAGGCCGCTGCGCAGGCCGGTGAACAGACCGGGCAGTGCGGCCGGAAGCAGAATGCGCAAGGTCAGGCGTGGCGCGTTGAACCGGTACATCTGACCGACCTCGACCAGCTTGCGATCAATGTTGCGAATGGCCGCGACGCCGTTGACATAGACCGGGAAGAACGCTCCGATGGCGATCAACACGATCTTGGAGGTTTCATCGATGCCGAGCCATAACAGCAGCAGCGGCACCCATGCCAGGCTGGGAATGGCCCGCAGCCCGGCGAACGTCGGCTCCAGATAGGCCTCGGCTTCGCGGCTCAGGCCCACCCAGGCCGCGAAGACCAGAGCCAGGCCAGCGGCGATGGCAAACCCGCTCGCCACCCGGGTGACACTGGCCAGGACATGCTTGCCCAAAGCGCCGTCGGCCAGTTCAAGCAGGGTTGCGGCGACGTCGCTGGGCGCCGGCATCTGGTAGGCGGGAATCCAGCCCAGGCGCACCACGGTCTCCAGTAGAACGACGATCAACGCCGGCAGCAGCACGCCTTTTGCGCGGGCGCGCCAGTGTCCGCCATTGACAGGCCGGGCGCCCGTGGCAATGGGCAGCAACGACTTTTCGGGAGCGGCCATGACCTCAGTTTTTCCCGATGACCTGGGCGCCGAAGCGCGGCTCGATCAACTGATCGACCACTTGATCGACATCCACGCCCTTGCGGACCAGGCCTTCGGCCGTCAGGATCGGCGCGGCCGCCTTCAAGGCAGCGATCTGTTCGGCACCCGGCTGCGAGTCGCTGAAATCGGTACGTGACAATTGCAGCCTGGCCACTTCCAGCGGTAACCCTGATTCCTTGGCCAGCAGCGCCGCCAACTCCTCGGGGTGCGCCAGGGCCCACTGACGGGCCTGTTCATACGCCTTGATCACCTGTTCGATGGTGTCGGCATGCGCTTTGGCGTAGTCCTCTTTCACGCTGATGACGCCGTAGCTGTTGAACGCGACGTTGCGATACAGCAGTTTCGAGCCGGCCTGCAGTTGACTGGCCGCCAGCAGCGGGTCCAGCCCCGCCCACGCGTCGACGTCGCCACGTTCCAGGGCGGTACGGCCATCGGCGTGCTGCAGATGCACCAGTTCGACATCGTCCTTGCTCAACCCGGCCTGTTGCAGGCTGCGCAGCGTGAACAGGTAGGGATCGGTACCTTTGGTGGCGGCGATTTTCTTGCCCTTCAACTCCTTCACGGACGTGATCGTCGACGCCTTGCCCACGGCCAGTGCGGTCCATTCCGGACGGCTGGCGATGTAGACGGTCTTGATCGGGCTACCGTTGGCACGGCTCAACACCGCCGCCAGCCCAGCGGTGGAGGCGAAATCAATGCTGCCTCCATTGAGGTATTCCAGCGATCGGTTGCTGCCCTGGCTCAGCACCCAGTCGACCTTGGACTCGGGCAAGGCTTTTTCCAGCCAGCCGAAATGGCGCAACACCAGGCTGGTGGGCGAGTAGTAGGCATAGTCCAGACGAACGTGCGCAGGCGCGTCGGCCTGGGCAGTCGGTGCGGTCAACGTCGCCAGCAGGGAGGCTGCGGCGAGGAGCGAGCGGGGCAGTCGCTTGAATAGGGTCATCAACGGATTCTCGGCGGTGGGGAAGGCGGCCGATAAATCCTAAATGATCTAAAAAACTCTAGTTAAATACCCATTTGTCATTAGCTTATTATGCTATTCATCCCGTGGCCTGACAGGCCTTGCGCACAGACTGCACTGCGCCGTGAAACGCCCGGGCTGCCCGGGCGTTTTGTCGAAGGCGCTCATGCTGCTTTTCGCGCCGCCAGAATCGCTTCGCGTACCCACGGTTGGCAGTCGCGCAAATACTCACGCAATTGTTTGGCCGGGATGCTGCCCAGGGCGATGACAGGGGTGTGGCGAATGGTGTTATATTCCTGCGCTGACATATCGAATGACCTTTTCTTGGGGGGTCGGTGTGTTACCAGGTCGTTGGGACTCTCACCTCCCAACGGCCTGACCTCATTTGTTTTGTGCCTCGATTGCTCGAAAGCGTTCAATCATTTCGTTAACAGCTTATCGCCCGACGCCGGTGAGGCTTTAACGCTTTATTGCAACCCTCCTGAATGAACTGCCGCCTCAGGTCGCTGCCCAAAAACAGTCACCACCCCGAGGACTGTGCCATGAGCGACGAAAAAGACGACGATACCCAACAAGACGTACCCGCTCATTCCACCGAGCAGGAGCGCGAACGCCTGAAGGACTTCAACAAGGATGGCATCCCGCCCGGGTCCAGCTGATCCGGCCCAGGTTCGCCCTTGAGTGGCTCAAGGGCGCACTCATGCGCCTTGCCGGTCCTGCCAAGACGCACGGGTTCAGGGTAGAATCGCGTTCAACTGACGGATACGCCGTCGTCGAACGTCGAGAGTACGGACATGGACCCCCAGGAACTCCTGGTCTTGCAAGCCAGCTACAGCAACCCCTTCCACGCCAAAGCCCTGGGCCTTCTGCTCGATCAGTACGCCCGTGACGCCATGGGTGGCGGCCGCGGGCTGTCTGTCGATGTGCAGGAAAACCTCGCGGCCGAACTGGCCAAGCGGCCCCACGCCTTTAGCGTGCTGGCCTTCGCCGGCGGTGAGCCCGTGGGGCTGGTCAACTGCTTCGAGGGTTTTTCCACCTTTGCCTGCCGCCCGTTGGTGAACATCCACGACGTCGTGGTGATTGCGCCATGGCGGGGTCGTGGCGTCAGCCAGCGCATGCTCGCCGAGGTCGAGAAGATTGCTCGGCAGCGCGGCTGCTGCAAACTCACGCTCGAGGTCCTGGAGGGCAATCTGCCCGCTCAGGCCGCCTATCGGCGCCAGGGTTTCGCCGGTTACGAGCTGGACCCGCAGATGGGCCGGGCGCTGTTTTGGCAGAAGGACCTGTAACGCCGTCGGAGGGCGGTCGCGGCCGTTGCGCTGACCCCTTCAGTCGCTGCTATGCTGCGACGAGAGTCCGGCGCTTTTGCCGAGAGCAGTGAGGGGGTCCGGTATGGCTACCATGGAGCAGGTGTTGGACAGTCTCGACCCACCGGTCAAGCACGAAGTCCTTCAAGACGGTGAGAAGCTCTCGATATTGTTGCTCGATCCCCACGTCCCGGCCAGCGTGCAACGCAACCTGTCGCGCAGTGAATACAACGATCCGGTGTATTTTCGCCTGATCCTGCTGTATGCGATCAATGAGCTACGCGGCAAGGGATCGCATGCGCCTCTGGAGATATTGCCGGTTTGGGAATGACCTTCCGAAAATGAAAGCAGCATCAGGGTAGCGAGCTGTGCGAGAATATTATCGTTCTCATTCGCACAGATCCTTATGCAGCCTTCCAGCCTCCCTTGCCAGCGTGCCCGGTTGCTGGTGGTCGAGGATGATCCGGTTCTTCTCGATCATCTCAGCGGCCACTTGTCGCAACGTGGCTTTGACGTGTGCCTGCGGCAGAGCGGCGAAGGCATCGTCGATCTGGTACGTGATCGGCCTTTCGACCTGTTGCTCATGGACATCATGCTGCCAGGCAGCAACGGTCTGGAGGTTCTAGGGCGTCTGCGCGAGCACCAGCGCATTCCCGTGATTCTGATGTCGGCACTGGGCGCCGAACAGGACCGCATCAGTGGCTTCAGCGTCGGGGCTGACGACTATCTGCCCAAACCCTTCAGCACGCGAGAAATGGATGTACGCATCGACGCCATCCTGCGGCGCGTGGCCTACGAGCAGCAGCAGCCGCCCGCCATGGCCGAGGTCGACCCACAGCTGATCTTCGATGAGCGTCGTAACGATGTGTGCCGGCAGGGCTTGTGGGCGGACCTGACCACCACCGAATTTCGTGTGCTGACCCTGCTGGTCGCCCAGGCCGGTGAGGTGGTCACCAAGGCCTTCCTCTACCAGCAGGTGATGCACCGCGCCTATTCGCTGCATGACCGTAGCCTGGACATGCACGTCAGTCGCATCCGCCGCAAGCTGCAGGTGATCGGCTACAGTGCCGGACGGGTGGAAACGGTGCGGGGGACGGGCTACATGCTGACCCGGCTGGCCGAATGAGCCTGCCCGGCCGCCACTCGCTGTTATGGAAGCTGTGCGCCTTGCTGGCGCTGGTCTGCCTGCTGATGGCCAGCCTGCAGGTCGACCTGCACCAGCGGATCTACGCCGCCAACGCGCGGCTCGATGAAGCGGCCAAGCTGACCCTGCACACTTACGCCCGGGACGCCGAGCATGCCTTGCAGCGTGAGGGAATGCGCGGTCTGGACAGCGTCCTGCAACGCTTGCGCGAGCGTGAACAGGTGTGGGCGGTGGTGGTCGACGAACATCAGCATTCGCTGGCTTCGCGCCCGATCGAGGCTTCTGAGCGGCAAAAGCTCGACTTTGTCCGGCGCCTGGACTTTCCCGTAGGCCGCCCTGGCGGTTCGCCGATCTATTACGTCCCCTTCAGCGACGGGCGAAGCCGGCTGGTGGTCGAACTGCCCGCCCGGCTGGACCCTCGCACCCACACGCACCTCTGGGTGCTGTTGCTCCAGCAAGTCCTGCCCGCCTGCCTGGCCCTGGTGCTCGGTGCGCTGCTGTACCGGGTGCTGATTGCACCGATGGTGATCCTGCGCCGCCAGGCCCACGCCCTGAGTGCCGGGAACCTGGGCGCACGCATCGGCCCGCGGGTCGCCCGGCGGCAGGATGAGCTGGGCGAGTTGGGGCGCGCCTTCGATCACATGGCCGAGCGCCTGCAGACGACAGTGGTGTTCCAGCGCCGGCTGCTGCGCGACCTGTCCCATGAGCTGCGCACGCCACTGAGTCGGTTGCGCGCCGCCGGGGAACGGGAGACGGACATCACCGCGATGCGTCAGCGCCTGGACCGTGAAGTGCAGGGGATGGAGCGGCTGATCGCCGATACCTTGGAGCTGGTCTGGCTGGACACCGAGCGGCCTGCGTTGCCTCTGGAAACCGTCGAGGTCGAACGCCTGTGGGAAGTGCTGCGCGAGGACGCCTGCTTTGAGTCAGGCTGGGCAGCGGAGCGAATGCCCTGCGATTTGCCGGCCGACTGCCGGGTGTTGGGCAACCTCAACGGCCTGGCCCAGGCCCTGGAAAACATCCTGCGCAATGCCATCCGCCATTCCCCGCCGCAGGGCAGGGTGCGCCTGACCGGCCGTCGCGTGCAGGCCGGCTGGCACTTGTGGGTCGAAGACCAGGGCCCGGGCGTCACCGCAGACACGCTTGAATTGATCTTTCAGCCGTTTGCGCGCCTCAACGCCGCGCGACCGGGGGCAGATGGCTACGGCCTGGGGCTGTCGATCGCGCGCAGTGTGGTGCAACTGCAGGGCGGGCGGCTGTGGGCGGAAAATGCTCAGCCCGGCCTGCGTCTGCACCTCGAATTGGCCGCGGCCTGAGGGCAACATGGCCGCCGTGACGAGTTGCGCTGCCGGGACGGCACCCTGCTCAGGCCGCTGCTGTCTGGCGCCGACCCGGCACCGCGTCGAGCAACTCGCGGGTATACACCGCCTGTGGTTGCTTGAACAATGACTGCGCCGGGCCCTGCTCGACGGTGATTCCCTGGCGCAGCACCAGCACCTGGTGCGCCAGGCTGGCCACCACCGCCAGATCGTGCGACACCAGCACATAGGCGATGCCCAGTTCGCTCTGCAGTTCAGCCAACAGGTCGAGGATCTGCGCCTGCACCGACACATCCAGTGCCGATACCGGTTCGTCCAGCAGCAACAGTTCGGGCTGCAGCGCCAGGGCGCGGGCGATGGCCACGCGTTGCCGCTGGCCGCCGGAGAGTTCGCGGGGCAGGCGATCCAGGTAGGCCTGCGGCAAATGCACGCGATCGATCAGCCGCCGCGCAGCCTGTTCCAGTTCGCGCCCCTTGGCCAGGCCGAAGGACACCAGCGGCTCGACAATGCTGTCGAACACGCTGAAGCGCGGATCAAGCGCGGCGAAGGGGTTCTGCTGCACCAGTTGCAGCCGCCGGCGCAACGGGCGAAAGGCGCGCCAGCCGAGGTCGGTCACGTCCTGGCCGGCGAAGTGCACACGGCCCTGGCTAGGCTTCTCCAGCCCCAGGGCAATGCGCAGGGCCGTGCTTTTGCCCGAGCCGGACTCGCCGACAATGGCCAGGGTCTGGCCCGGGTAAACGGACACATTCAGGTCGTGCAACGCGACCACGCTGCTGTCTTCACCTTTGACGTAGGGCAGGGCGAAGCGTTTACCGATGCCGTCGAGCCGGAGCAGCGCCGGGGTACCCTGGGCAGGCGTGTGGAAAGGCGGCGGCGAATGCTGGCCGAAGGCCGGCGCTGCGGCGATCAGGGCTCGGGTATAGGGATGGTCCGGGGCGACCAGAATGCGCTGCGGTGGACCCTGTTCGACCAGTTCGCCCTTGTTCATGACCAGCACCCGATCAGCGCGATCGGCCGCCACGCCCAGGTCGTGGGTGATGATCAGCAGGGAAATGCCCCGCTCGGCGACCAGCTGCTGCAAGTGATCGAGGATCTTGCGTTGCACGGTGACATCGAGGGCACTGGTGGGCTCGTCGGCAATGATCAGGCGGGGATTGCCCGCCAACGCGATGGCGATCAGGATGCGCTGGCGCATGCCTCCCGACAGTTCGTGGGGGTACTGGCGGGCCCGCAACAGCGGCTTGTCCAGGCCCACCTGCTGCAGCAACCCCAGCACGTCGGCGTCCACGGCCGGGTACCGTCCGCCGTGTGCCTGGATCAATGCCTCGGCAATCTGCCGACCGATGCGCAGGGTCGGATTGAGACCGACCATCGGGTCCTGCGGCACCAGGCCGATGGTGGCCCCTCGTAACCGGCGCTTGACCCGCTCAGCGGCATGGGTGACGTCTTGGCCATCGACCTGCAATTGGCCACCGGTGACCTCGGCGTTGTCGGGCAGCAGACCGAGTATCGCGTTGGCCAGCGTCGACTTGCCCGAACCCGACTCGCCGACGATGGCCACGGTCTCGCCCTTGCCGACGACGAAGGACACGTCGCGCACTGCCGGATTCACCTGGCCGTCGAAGCGATAGCTGACCGCCAGGTGTTGCACGCGAATCAAAGGGCTGTCAGTGCTCATCGGTGTTGCTCCTCCAGGGTGCGGGCAATGTGATTGAGGCTGAAGACCACGGCGACCACGAACAGACCGGGCAGCAGCGAGACCCAGGGTGCGGTCATCAGAAAGTGCCGCCCGTTGGACATCAGCGTGCCCCACTCGGCAGCCGGTGGCGCGGCGCCGAAGCCGAGGAAGCTGAGCCCGGCGGTGGCCAGGATCGCTGCGCCGAAGTCCAGGGTGGCGAGCACCGCGACCGGCCCCCAGGCGTTGGGCAGAATGTGTCGCACCAGCGTGCGCAGCCAACTGGCACCGCCCAGGCGGGCCGCTTCGACGTAGGGCAGCGTCTTCACCCGCAAGACCTCGGCGCGGGTGGTGCGGGCGAAACCGGGAACGATGCCGACGCCCACGGCAATGGCCACCGGGACGGTGCCGAAGCCGATGGCCGTGACGATGGCCAGTGCCAGCAGCAGGCCAGGCAGGGCCAGCATCACATCGATAAGGCGCATGATCACGGCATCGACCCGGCCACCGGCGAACCCCGAGAGAATGCCCAGGCTGAGCCCGCCGATCAGGGCGATGCCCACCGCCAGCAGGGCAGCCTGGACCGACAGGCCGGCGCCGTACACCACCCGCGTATAGAGGTCGCGCCCCAGTTCGTCGGTGCCGAACCAGTGAATCAGATTGGGCGCCGTCAATTTGTCGATGGGCGACGTCGCATAAGGGTCAAAATGACTTAGTGCACCGGGCGCCATGGCAGCGAGCAAGGCAAAGCCGATCACCGCAACCGCCAGCACGAATCCGGGGCGTTGCAGCAACGGGCGCACGGCACTGAGCGTGCGCTCGAGGCGACCGCGACGTTTCCAGGTGGCTGCCGCGCCAGGCACGGACCGTGGGCGGGCGACGACATTCTCGGGACTGGTCATGGTTTCAGGACACCTTGGGCGTGTGGGCGATACGGGGGTCGAGGGCGGGGTACAGCAGGTCGACCAGCAGGTTGACCACCACGAACGCGGCGGCCGACACCGCGACGATGGCCAGCACCACCGGAATGTCCTGGCGCAGCACCGCTTCCTGAGCCAGGCGGCCGACCCCGGCGCGGGCGAAGATGGTTTCCACCAGCACTGCACCGGAGACGGTGTTGCCCACCTGCAGGCCGATCAGGGTCAACAAAGGTAGCGTGGCATTCTTGAACGCGTGGCGCCGTTGCACCTGGCCACGACTCAGGCCCTTGGCGTAGGCCGTGACGATGTAGGGCTCTTTCCAGACACCCTGGAATCCGCGTTGCAACACTTGGGCGTACACCGCCGCGCTGGGAATCGCCAGGGTGGTGGCGGGCAGAATCAGTGCCGAGAAGTTCTGGTTTCCGGTGGCCGGGAACCAGCCCAGGCTGAAGGCGAACACCTGGATCAACAGCAGGCCCATCCAGAACACCGGCACCGAAAACCCCAGCGCCGGCACACGCGCCAGGGCCACTTTCAGCGGCTGCCAGCGTACATAGGCTGTCAGGTACGCGAGGCCGACCCCGCCGATCAGCGACAATACGATCGCCAGTCCCGCCAACTGCAGTGTTTGCGGCAAGCGCTCGACCAGCAACTCGCTGACCGGCCGATTGAGCGTCAGCGAAAAACCGAAGTCACCCTGGATGGCGCCGCCCAGCAGGCTCAAGTACTGCTGCACGATGCCCTGGTCGAGCCCGTAGTAGGCCTTGGCCTTGGCGATATCGGCGGGCGACAGGGCGTCGATTTCCACGCCCGAGGCGCTCAGCATGATTGACAGGGTATCGCCCGGCAGCAAGTACAGAATGAAGTAGGTCACGCTGTAGGCGCCCCACAGCACCAGCAGCGCCTGGGCGACACGCCCGAGGAGATACCGGCTCATGGCTTGCCGATCTCGATGTCGTTGAGAAATGCAAAGCCCTCGGCCGTCCAGTGGAAGTGGCTGACGTTCTTCGCGGTGGCGGCCTGCCAGACCCGCTCGTAGATCGGGAAGGCCGACCCCTCGTCGATCAGCAGGTCCTGCAACTGGCCATAGGCGCTCGCCCGTTGTTCAGGTGCGGTCGCGGTCAGCCCGGCATCGAACAATGTCAGGGCCTTGGGCAACGTCTCGGGGGCGTACAGGCTGGTGGCCAGGGTCGAACTGTTGGCACTGCGCGGGTCGATGATGGTTTGCAGAATGATCGGGTCGGCACGGGTCATGTAGTTGTAGGTCAGGTCGTAGTTGCCCGCAGCATTGGCAGCGGCCCACTCGGCCGTGGTCAAGACGTTGAGCTTGAGCTCGATGCCGACTTTGCGCAGCTGATCCTGAATCAATACATCGCCGGCCGTTTCAGCCGGTGACAGGTTGTAGACCAGGCTCAGGCGCTTGCCGTCCTTGCTCCGGTAACCGTCGGCCTGCTTGCGCCAGCCGGCCTCGTCCAGCAGTTGCTGCGCGCCCTGGGGGTCATAACCCAGCTTGCTGTCCTGCGCCTTGAAATGCGGTGTGGTGACGTCGAACACCCCGCGCACCACCGGAAACTGCGGGCTGTAGACGGTGGCCGCGTAGGTCTTGCGATCGATGGATTTCTGCAGGGCCAGGCGCACCGAGCGGTCGCCCAGAATTCGCCCGTTACGGGTGTTGGGGAACAGGTTGAGCGCAGGGCCGGGCAACGAGCGGCTCTGGATGGTCGCGCCCTTGGACTGGAACAGCTTCTGGTCGACGTCGGAGAACGGGTTGCGCGGCCACAGGATATCGACCTGGCCCTGCACGAACTGGCCGTTGCGCACGCTTTCCTCCGGTACGTAGGTGACCTCGACGGCATCGAGATGAGCCTCGCCCTTGTTATGCACATTCGCCGATGGCCAGGCGTAGCCCTGGCGCTTGACCAGGCGCAGGCCGGCCTCCGGGGTATAGCGCTCCAGCACGAACGGCCCGGTGCCGATGATCTTGCCTTGCGAGCGCTCTTTGGCACTCAACTGGTAGGACTCGGGTGCCAAAATCGACAAGTTGGTGGTCGAGGTGGCTTGCAGAAAGCCGGCGTTGGGCCTGTTCAACACCAGTTTGACGGTGAAGTCGTCGATCACCTCGGCATGGTCATAGCCGGCCAGGTAGGTGGCGCCGAAGGTCGTCGGCAACTGGCTGACGAAGGCTTTGTCGGCGTCATAGGCGGTCTTCACGGCGTGGGCGTCGAAACGGGTGCCGTTGCTGAAGGTCACGCCCTTGCGCAGGTGGAAGGTGTATTCAAGCGCGTTGTCGCTGACCTCCCAGCGCTCGGCGAGCCAGGGAATGATCTTGCCGCTCTCCGGGTCCTGGTCGGTCAGGGACTCGGCGATGTTGCGCAGCACCACCCGATGCTCCAGCCAGTAGACCTGGAACGGGTCCAGGCTGACCAACGTAGTGTTGTCGCGCAAGAAAGCGATCTTCAAGGTGCGGCTGGCGCTGTCGTCCGGCGTCGAAGGCGAGCAGCCCACGAGGGCGAAGGCAACTGCCAGTGCGGGCAGCAGGCGGGTCAAAGGCTTGAGCTTGCTCATGAAGGTCCTCGGTCATGGGTAGGCGCACGCGGGCGTGGCTGGCTAAGACCGTATTCTTATGAATCCGCCTTGTAAAATCATTATTGGTTATAAGCTAATTATTTGTTTGAAGAATCATGCAGAAAAACATTATAAAAAAAGCGCATTTATAGATTGGCCGTTCCGCCTCTTTTTCGCGTGGGGTATCGGCATCGTTCTGAACCTCGCCTGGGGAGGCCCAATGAGCGTTGCGCCGATCGGCGCCGCGCGCTCGCTCAGCACATGCTGATTTGGGCTACCGGCCTCACCGTGCCGCTGACTATTGTTCGACGAGCAGCAACCTGCTGCTGCCGGGCACCGCCTGCTTATAAAAACAATCAGTGGAGCAGATGAAGGCTATGCATATCAAAGCGATTCCCCTAGCTCATGTCGTGATCGGGCTGCTGGCGGCCCTGGCCGTAGCCACAGGCCCATCGTCTGCCAGCGCGGCCGCCGCCAAGGCCGGCACGCCGGACATCAGCGGACTGTGGATGCCCGTGGGCAGTTCCGTGGACCCGTTGGTCAACAGCACCGGCGCCGATAACCCCGACACCAATGTCGGCCCGCCCTTCGGCAGCCTGCCGGAGCTCAAGGGCGTCTATCTAGACAGTTACAAGAAGCGCACCGCGGCCCTGGCCGCCACCGGCAGTGAGTTCAAGACCTCGTGCAAGGTGCTGGGCATGCCCACCAACATGGTCGGGCCCTACGCAGTGGAAATCATGCAAACGCCGACACAGGTCAACTGGGCCCAGGAGTTTTTGCGCGAAACGCGGCGCATCTATCTCGACGGGCGCGCCCATCCCAACCCCGAGGAAGCGCCGCCGACGTTCGAAGGGCACTCGGTCGCGCACTGGGAGGGCAAGGTGCTGGTGGTGGAAACGGCCAACATCCGCCAGGAGACCACGCTGGGCGAGTACGGGCACGCCGACGATGCGCTGGGCCACGGCCCGCGCATGGTCATCAAGGAACGTATCTTCATCAACGACCAGGGGCTGCTGCAGGTGGACGGCAGGGTCGAGGACCCCGATGCACTGGTCAAGCCCTGGCAGTGGAAATCGCTGACCTTCCGCCGTGCGCCCAAGGGTGTGGAGTTCATGGAGTTCGTGTGCGAGGACAACAATAACGAGTCGATCGATGCCGCCACCGGGGCAGAAGTGACCACCATTCCCGAACGCCGCACCCCCAGCCAGCCCGACAACAATAAAAAAGGAGAGGCGAAGTGAATATCAAGCCCCTGATCTGTAGCCTGGCACTCTTGGGCCTGCCCGTCACCGACGCGTTCGCCCACCATTCCTACGCTGCCTTCGACATGGGCAAACGGGTGGAAATCGGCGGTACTGTGGCGGAGGTTCAGTACAACAATCCCCATGTCTGGCTGTTTGTCGATGTGCAGGACGGCGGCACGACCAAGACCTGGGCAATCGAAGCCGGTGGCCCGAACATCCTCATGCGCCAGGGTTGGATGGCCAACACGCTCAAGCCGGGCGACAAGGTCACCGTGCAACTGGCGCCGATGAAGGACGAGGCGAAAACCGGCGGGGCCCTCCAGGCACTGCGCTTTCCCGATGGCAAAGTCATCGGTGCCTGGAAGTGAAAGCACGGCGCGCGAATCGCTGGGCCCTGGGATACCTGGTGGCGCTGTGTGCCGGGATAACGGTCGATTGCGCGTGCGCTGAAACACCCGCGCTGCCGCTTTTCTCGGCAGTGCCTGCCAGCGGCCGGTTGCCGCTGGCCTCCGCCGCCCGGCACGGTAACGAGTACGTCGACCTTGATCGGGTCGGCTACGTGGAGCAAGAGTACTACCTGCTGGGGCTTGCCCCGGCGATCACGGCGGCGGGCGAGTCGCTGTTCGACGCTCCCTACGTCACTCGCTTTCTCATCCGCAAACCGAAGGACCCCGGCCGCTTCAACGGCACGGTGGTGATGGAGCCGTTCAGTTGGATGGGCGAACGCGGCGCAGGCTGGATCCTTACCCGCGATTACCTGATGCGCAAGGGCTACGCCTTCGTCGGCTACACCCTCAACGTCAACCGGCCGGCCAACGACCCGAAGACGGCGGATTGGGACCCGGAGCCACGCAACCTGAACCTGGACTTCATGCGGCGCTACGACTACAAACGCTATGCCCCCCTGGGCAGTTACTACGACAGTGAGCGTTTTCGCCGCGGCGACGGTCCCGACCAGTATCCGCCGCAGGCGCAGGGCATCGCCGCGCAACTGGCACGGCTGCTCAAGTCCAACCTGGCCAACGGGCCCGCCCAGGGGCTCGACGTCAAGCGTCTGTATGTCAATACCTGGGCAATCAACGGCCAGCTCTGGCTCGATTACCTCGATCAGGGCCGCCACCAGCAGTGGCGCATGCCTGACGGGCGAGCCCTGATCGACGCCTATATGGTCGGTCATATGGTGTATGGCGACCTGGGTGGCGAGGTGTTGCGAACGCCGCGCAGGATGCCCGCGGACGCGCCTTTCGTGACGGTCTACAGCCAGACCGAAACGGTGCATGATGCCAGCCAGCGCATTGCCCTGCCGGCCGATACCGACCAACCGTCATTGCGCTACTACGAAGTGGCGGGCATGCCACATCTGCGACTGGCCGACCAGGGCACCGACGCCACGGAGCCGCACCCGGCCGACGGCGACCGGCGCGACGACCCGCGCTGCCAGTGGCTGTATGACGAGCCGGTGGAGACGGTGGTTTCCGCGATCCTCGACGGCATGGACCGCTGGGTCCGTCAGGGTATGCCGATGACCAGGGTGGCCCGCGTGGAGCGCGAGGGAGCAGGGGTGGCCCGTGATCCGCAGACAGGGAACCTGCGCGGTGGAGTGCGGCCGCCCTGGATCCAGGTGCCGGCGGCCACCTACCTGACCGATCAGGAGACCGGCTGCGGTTCGGCCTACGACACCAAAGTGCCGTATTCCGCGCAGCGCTTGCGCGCGCTGTATGGCAGTCATGCACAGTACGTCAGTCGCTTCGAGGCGGCCAAACGAGAGTCGATCAAACAGGGTTATCTGCTGCCCGAGGAGGCGACACGGGTCAAGCCCGTGGCGGCGCCGGAAGACTTCGCCGAGCCCGCCGGCACCGACCCGGCGCAGCAGCGCACGTCGACGGCAAGCCCGCGTAAATAAAGGCGTAATGATGGCCCCGCTGAGGAATGCTCGCTGGCAGAATTTCCAGCTATTTTTCAGTCGGTTAGGTGGTTTTCGATGCGCAAGGAATGGTGGGTGATGGCCCCGATCATGCTGGCCTGCACGGCGCTGCCCGCCTTGGCCAAAGAATTGCCTGCCAGCGACCGCTACATGTGCAGTTGGGGCGCCGGAACGGCGGCCAAGGCCCAGGAATTGAAGCTGGCCGGGGTCTCCCTTTACGCTGCCCGCAAAAAACTGCAGGTGTATAAATTCGACAAATCCTGGATGCGCATGATGGCCATGGGCATTACCGAGCAGACCTACGCCAGCAGCTCGCGCATCAAGCCGGCTGCCGTGAGGCAGACTTTCTACAACGGCTGCACGCGGCACAAACTGGCCAAGCGCTGAACGGCAAACACATTAGAGCTCGGGCGCGGCCAGGCAATGTGCAAGCGAGGCTGGGTATCGATGAAACGAGTGGCTTTGTGTATACCGAAGCGCGGGACATGAGTTCGCGTATTTCTCTATGCCCACGAACGGTTGGGAACCCAGCGAAGGACACGACAATTGCGTGACAGCACAGGAGCACCAGCTTGGCGGATTCTGCATGGAGACGGTAATAAAAGTCACAATCATGGCCCTGCATTCCTTCATCTAATGACAAACTTTTAACCTATTTTTCAATTGGTTAGGTGATTTTGGATGCTTAAGGCATGGTGGCTGATTGCTTCAGTGTTTCTGGTCTGCGCGGCGTTTCCAACTGTGGCGAGAGAGATGCCGGACAGCATGCTCCATATCTGTAGTTGGGGCGCCGACATTGCGGCCAAGTCTCAAGAACTAAAGCTGACTGGGATTTCCGTACACCTTGCGCGCCGCAAGCTACAAATATTCCAGTTTGATGAACTCTGGAAGCGCATGATGGCATTGGCCATCACCGAGGATATCTTCGGCAGCCGCGCGCGAATCCAGCCGGCCGAGGCGCGGCAGACCTTCTATGACCGCTGCGCGCGCACCCAACTTGTCGAACCCTGAGCGAGAGAAATTTCGGAACTCCTGGCGCGTGCGGGCTATCTGAAAAATCAGTCAGCCAGATGCCGAGCCTGTCATGCGCCCATCATTGCCTCATTCACCCGAACTTCGCCGTGCCGGCGTGCAACTTCGTGACTCCATGCGCGAGACGGTCGCGCTGATTCGCAAGGGCCGTACATTCGGCCCCGAGTGGGAAGCGGCGCACCAGCGCCAGGAAGCGGCGACCCGGGAATGGGCGCAAGTCCTGGACCTGATGAAGTGACCCCCGGCGATCCCGGGCCGTCATCAAGCCGGGCGGCTCCAGGCCGATAACACGCTGAAAGGGCTCGAGTTGTCCGGCCCCCTGCGTGTTATTTTCGAGAGTGCTTGATGACCACCCTTTACGACCACGATCGTGCACAAGTGCTGCAGGATGCCGCAGCACAATTCTGGACCCACATCATTCCGGTGGTGCAGATCGCTTTTGCCATCCACGTGGTGCTGTTCTGCCTGTGTCTGATGCTGCCGATCCCGGTGCTGGCCGTGGCCAACGTCGCGAGCATCGTCGTCTACGTCGCCTGCCTGAGGGCCATCAAGGCCGGGCGCCATAACCTGGCGGGTACCCTGATCAGTGTCGAGATCATTGCCCATGCCCTGCTGGCCACGTGGGTGCTGGGGTGGGACAGCAACTTTCATTTCTACCTGTTCTGTATCGTGCCGATCATTGCCTTCAGCTTTCAGACGGCGTTGCTCAAGCGGCTGCTGCTGTACCTGTCGATCCTGTTGGTCGCAGTGGGCTGCTTCGCCTTGCGCTCACGGATGGGCCTGGCGGCCAGCGTCAGTCCGATGCTGCTGGAGGTCTTCGGCATCGTCAATGCATTGGCCGCCACGGCCTTGCTGCTGCACGCCACCGGGCTGTCGGTCAGGTTTACCCTGGCGATGCAGTTGAGCCTGTTCCATACCGCGCACCACGACAGCCTCACCAATCTGTACACGCGGCGTCGGGTGCTGCAGCGGGTCCGGGAACTGGGCGCGCGGCCTGCGGCGCTCAGTAGCGCGATCATTTTGCTGGATATCGACCACTTCAAGCAGATCAATGACCTGCACGGTCATGAACTCGGCGATGTAATCCTGCAACGGGTGGCCGACTCGATCCGCGCCAGCGTGCGCGCCACCGACATGGCCTCGCGCTGGGGCGGTGAAGAGTTCCTGGTGCTGCTGCCAGAAACAGCGTCAGCCGAAGCGGCGCAGGTCGCCGAGCGGATTCTGCAGAGCATCCGCCAACAGGCCGGGCAGGTCGAAGAGGGTCCCCTGGCGATCAGTGCCACCGTCGCCATGGTCGTGCAGCAGCCAGGCGAGGCGTTCGACGATGCATTGGGTCGCGCCGACCAGTTGCTGTATGTGGGCAAGCAGCAGGGCCGAGACCGGGTCATGACGGCCGGTTGAGGCGCCCGCCATCACATCTTTTCCTTGGCCGGCTGGGTCTTGAAGAAGATGCCCTGGGTCATGACGTCGCCGTAGAAATAGATGGTCGGCCGGTTGGATTCGATCTTGTCGGTGCGGTTCCAGCGCACCTTGGCAATGCCCTTGGCGGCGGCGACCCGACGAACCTCATCGAGGTCGGTCATGGCACCCACACCGTCGTGTTTGCTGGACACGTAGAGAATGGCGCAAAGCCATGAATCCAATTCCGACATGCTCGCCTTTTCCACGAGCAACACCTTCTTCGAGCCCTCGAGTACGTAATGCACTTCGTAAAAGCGGGTCATGTTGGCTGGGACGTTCATACCGAATCCATTATGGGTAAGACGGGGGAAACCGTAGTTCGATTGTACGCCTGACTCAGGTATCGGGCGCCAGACGAATTTCACGGAAACCCTGCTCATCTTCGATACGCAACGATATCCCGCGCGCGGTCACCAGCGTCCGCGCCAGGGCGACAAGCTCCTGACAGTGGTGCGCGGTGTGCAAGGGGCGCAGGCTGTTGTCGCGGTAGAGCGACCAGCCTTCAGCAGCCTGCTTGATTCGGTAGATGTCCATGTGAGCTCCCTGGGTTGGCATGAGTAGGGAGCCTGCAGGCCGCTGGGGGTTCAATCGGGCTGGCGAGGAGTGAGGTCGCGCAAAGCCCTGCCCAGGACAGTGGACGTTCAGATGGCGATGGCGCTGAGGGGGTAGCCGAGGTAGAGGAAGGGATTGTGGTCATTGCCGATCGCGTGCGGGTCATCGTGCTCCACACCAAGCAACTCCAACAGGCGCACGCGGATGCCATTGAAACCCGCCTGACCGTTGTCGCGGGGGCGGGCCAGGTTGACCTGGATCTGTTCGGCAATGCGCCCCTGGTCCAGCACGATGATGCGATCGGCGAGCAGGATCGCCTCGTCGACATCATGGGTGACCAGCAGCACCGCCGGCGTGTGCGCGCGCCATAGGTCGATGATCAGCCGGTGCATGCGGATTCGGGTGAGGGCATCGAGGGCGGCGAAAGGTTCGTCGAGCAGCAACAGTTTTGGCTCGCGCACCAGGCTGCGCGCCAGCGCCACGCGCTGCGACTCGCCGCCGGACAGGGTCGCGGGAAATGCCTCGAGGCGATGGGCCAGACCCACTTCGGTCAGGGCCTGCACGGCCCGTGCCTTGGCGTCCGGTTGGCGCAGCCCCAGGGTGACGTTTTTCCAGGCTGCTTTCCACGGCATCAGCCGCGGCTCCTGAAACACTGCCGAGCGGGCCTCGGGCGCACGCAACTGACCGCCCTCTATCGGGTCGAGCCCGGCCAGCGAGCGCAGCAGGGTGGTCTTGCCCGACCCGCTGGCGCCCAGCAGGGCGACGAACTCGCCCGGGGCGATGTCCAGGTCGAGTCCGTCGATGACTCGACGGTCGCCGAACTGGCGCACCACGTTGCGCAGGCTGACGGCGGCTTCCACCGGTGCCTGGGGAGGTTGCAGACGAGCGTTCATGGGTCAGGTCCTTACGAAAGAGGGGCGCCAGGCCAGCGCGAAGCGTTCCAGGGTACGAATCAGCCCATCGATGAGCAGGCCCAGCACGCTGTAGATCAGCAGGCAGATAACAATGATGTCGGTGCGCATGAAGTCGCGCGCATCACTGGCCAGGTAGCCGATACCGGCCGTGGTGTTGATCTGTTCGACGAACACCAGGGCCAGCCAGGAAATCGCCAGTGAGTAGCGCAGACCGACGAACAGCGAGGGCAGGGCGCCGGGCAGGACCACGTGCCAGATCATCTCCAGGCGGGTCAGGCCCAGGGTCTTGCCGGCTTCGATCAGTTTGGGGTCGATGTTGCGGATACCTGAAAACAGGTTCAGGTAGACCGGGAAGGTCGTGCCGGTGACGATCAGCGCGATCTTGGTGAACTCGCCAATGCCGAACCACAGAATGAACAGCGGGACCAGCGCCAGGGACGGGATCGTGCGCAACATCTGCATCGGCGAGTCCAGGATCACCTCGCCGCGCCGCGACAGCCCGGTGATCAGAGCTGCGACCACGCCAATCAGCACGCCGATGCTCAGGCCGGTGGCGGCGCGTTGCAACGACACCAGCAGATGCCGGCCCAGCTCGCCGCTGCTGATCAGTTGCCACAGCGTGCCGGCAATCGCGCTGGGGGCCGCGATGACCCGCGCCGGCAGCCAGCCGACACGGGACGCCAGTTCCCAAAGCAGCAGAATGACCAGCGGGCTGATCAGGCGCAAGACCACGTCCGGAAGTGTCCGAGGCTTGCGGCGAGTGCGGGCCGGGGGCGCGGCGTCCAGTGTCAACGAGGCATGCTTTTGAGTCATGAGCGGGTCCATTAACCAATACAGCGTACTGCCAGCGGCAGGGATCAGTCGCGGTAGCCGAGGCCATCGCGGTCCAGTTGGCGAAGCAGAGCGTCCCAGTGCCGTTGTATGTTGGGGGTGCTGCCATCGATGAACGCTGCGGTCTGCTGGCGTACTTTTTCAATGGCGGCGGGCGCGGCATGCAGCAAACCGGCATTGCCGCCTGCCTGGGCGGCGATCTGGATATTGCAGGCGCGCTCCAGGCCATGCAGCTCGCGAAAGGCATGGGCTACGCTCGAGCCGCCCGTGAGCAGGCCATGATTGCGCAGGATCAGAATATTGCTCTCACCGAGGTTCGCCACCAGGCGCTCCTGTTCATCCAGGTCCAGGGCCACCCCTTCATAGGCGTGATAGGCGACCCGGCTGTAATAGGCCAGCGCATGTTGCGACAGCGGCAGCAGGCCGTCGCGCTGGGCCGACACGGCAATGCCATCGCGCGTGTGGGTGTGCAACACCGCCTTGAGGTCATGCCGGGAACGGTGGATGGCGCTGTGAATGACATAGCCGGCCTGATTGATGCCCAGGCCGACGGGATCATCGATAAGGGTGCCGTCGACGTCGACCTTGACCAGGTTGGAGGCGGTGATTTCATCGAACAGCAGGCCGAAGGCATTGATCAGGAAATGCTCGTGGGGGCCGGGCACCCGGGCTGAAAAATGCGTGTAGATATGGTCCGTCCAATTGAATTTGGCCGCCAGCCGATAAGCGGCAGCGAGATCGACCCGCACGGCCCATTCCTCGGCGCTGACGCGTTGACGGACAGGGCTGCTGGCAGTGCTGGTGGGAAGGCTGGCAAGTGAACTCATGGTCTTGGCTCCGGCGCCCTGGCTGGGGCGCAATAACGAATGAAGGGTATCGCTGAATCAGGTGTCGCATCGCAGGTCCGGCGGCGCCTGGCCAGGCTTTTCAGGCCAACCAATAGCACCGACTGGGCGCACCGCCTCTAGCGGTTGGACGGTGCGCTGGCACGTGCCGCGAAGGCCGCGCGACCTGCCGCGCGCAAAATGTCATCGTCCTGTGGGGTGTGGATGCGGCTGCACAGCACATCGCGGTAATGGCGCTCCAAGGGATGCTTGCGTGACAGCCCCGGGTTGCCGGCTGCCTCGATCGCCAGCTCCACGGCCTTGATCGCGTTGCTGCTCACCAGGTGTTTGATCTGCCCGGCGTGACCGTGCTCGATCTGCCCGGCCACAGCGGCGTCCAGCAGGGTTCGGTTGGTGAACAGCAAGGTGTCGATGCGCCCGACCACTTCCTCGAAGCGGGGCAGGCTCGACAGCGGCGCACCCAGGTTGGAGGGGGTACGGGTGGCCAGGAACTCCACCAACCAGTCCCGGGCCGCCTGGGCCACGCCGTCGTAGAGCGCCGGCAGCAGCACCGACATCCACAGCATGCCTTCGCCGTCGATGTCGCCGACCGGTGCGCTGGCAGGGCTGACGCTGACGGCGTGCTCCAACGGCAACAGGACGTTGTCCAGGCGCACCCGATGGCTGCACGTGGCGCGCATGCCCAGGTGATCCCAATCGTCCTCGATGGTGATGCCTGGCATGTCCTTGTGCACCAGGTAGCCGCCCACCAGGGGATCGGGGTCGTCACTGCGTGCCCATACCACGTACCACGTCAGGCCATGGCTGCCCGTGGAATAGATTTTCTCGCCATTGAGGCGCCAACCGTCCGGTGTGCGTGTTGCCAGGGTGGCCGGCAGGCCGCCACGCGCCGGTGTTCCGAGCGCCGGTTCGACGCGCAGGGCGTTGATCAGTTCGCCGCGCTCGACTGCACCGCGGGCGACGCGCTCGCGCAGCGCTCGCGGCCAGCGCGGGTTGTCTTGCAGACGGAAGTGCTGCAGGTATTGCATGACCAGGATCAACGCCGTGGCGGGATCGCCCTTGCCCACGGCGGCGATGACCTTGCGCGCGGTCGCCAGGTCTGCGCCTGCGCCGCCCAGTGTTTTCGGAACGGTCAGGCCCAGCAGGCCATGGCGTTGCAGCAGGGCGAAATGGGGGCTGGGAAATTCACCACTGCGGTCGAACTGGGCTGCGCCATCGGCCAGCGTCCGGGTGATGGCGGTCAACGTCTGTTCAAAGGTCTGGGCCAGCGTCGCGACGGGCGTCGACGCTGCACCGGGAACGGCCGATGCGACGGCAACGGAGGACAGGGAGGGTTGGCTCATCGGCTACTCATGACTGGAAAGACTAAAAGACACGGACGCACCCGGGGTGCACGCGGTCATGGCTCATGCCGTCGACACTGGGGGTGTCGACGGCCTGATAAGACCGTATTCTTCTGGATGGTCGCTGTAAAAGTCTTTCTAGTTATAAGCTAATTATTTGTATAGGGTATTAATTTTGCCGATGAATATCAGAAACTATTATTATGATGGCGTTGGTCAGTGTCACGTGGCCGCGAGCGCATGCACCTTCAACCCGGCACATCGCCAAATTTCCCGGCCTGATAATCCGCCATGGCCTGGCGAATCTCTTCGCGGGTATTCATCACGAACGGGCCATAGGTCACCATCGGCTCGCCGATGATGTCGGCGTGGCCGTACAGCAGGGTGGTCGGCTCACTGGCGTCCACCACCAGGCTGTCGCCTTGCTCGTCGAAACGCGCCAGGTGATGCGCATGCACGGTCTGGTCGGCGATCGTGGCCCGGCCGCTGACCAGGTAGAAAAACAGATTGCGCCCGGCCGGCGCTGGCAATTCGATACGGGCGCCCGCGTCCATCTCCACCGTCAACAGGCACACCCCGGTCAGTGACTGAATCGCCCCTGCCGTGTCGGCGTACTCACCGGACACCACCGCAACCCGTGTCGAGCCGCTGTCCACCTGGGGTATCTGCTCACGCTGCAGGCCTGTGTAGGCAGGCGTGGTCATTTTGTGTCGGGCGGGCAGGTTGACCCACAGCTGCAGGATCTCCAACGGCCCACCGGCGTCCTTGAAAGACTGCGGCGACAACTCGGCATGTAACAGCCCCGACCCTGCGGTCATCCATTGAATGCCGCCCGCCCGAATGATGCTTTCGTGTCCGCCACTGTCGAGGTGTGCCAGTTCGCCGGCAAGAATGAACGTGACGGTCTCGAAGCCGCGGTGGGGGTGTGGGCCGAAGGGCAGGCCTGCGTTGCCCGGCGGGTAGGTCTGCGGGCCGTGGTGGTTGAGAAACAGGAAGGGATCAAGCTGTTCCAGGCTCGGTCCGGGCAGGGGCCGGCGAGTGATCAGGTCGCCAATGTCGTCGCGTTGGGCGGGGTAGTGGGCGATAACGGTTCGACGCGGCATGACGGCACCTGCACAGTAGAAAACGTCATAGCCTGAGGGAATTGCCGGGCCGGCTCAAGTGTGGCGAGCCGGCCTGGCAATGCGGGTTCACTGCGCGGCGATCTGCTCGCGGGCCAGCTTCACCACATTGTCGACGCTGAAGCCGAATTTGGCCTGCAGTTTATCGATAGGGGCCGAACCGCCAAAGCTGTTCATGACCACCTTGGCACCCCGAGCGCCTGCATAGCGGTCCCAACCCAGCGGGCCGGCCTGCTCGATCGCCACACGTGCGCCCACCTGTGGCGGTAGCACCTGCTCGCGGTATTCCACGGGTTGCTCTTCGAACAACTCCCAGCACGGCATGGACACCACGCGCGCCTTGACGCCGTCTTTGCTCAGCGCTTCATAGGCCTGGACCGCCAGGCTGACTTCGCTGCCGGTGGCGATCAGGATCACCTCAGGCTGTCCGTCGGCACTGTCGGCCAGGATGTAGGCGCCACGCTCGGTCAGTTCGGCACTGGCATACGTGCTGCGATCGAGTGTCGGTAGCGGCTGACGCGACAGCACGATGCAACTGGGTCGGTCGGTTTGCGCCAGCGCGATTTTCCAGGCCTGGGTGGTCTCGTTGGCGTCACCCGGGCGCAGGGTCAACACGCCCGGGGTGGAGCGCAGTTGGGTCAGTTGCTCGATGGGCTGGTGCGTGGGGCCGTCTTCGCCCACACCGATGGAATCATGGGTGAACACGAACACCACGGGCAATTCCATGATCGCCGCCAGGCGGATCGGCGGTTTCATGTAGTCGCTGAACACCAGGAAGGTCGAGGTGTAGGGACGCAGGTAGCTGAGGGCCAGGCCATTGGCAATGGCGCCCATGGCATGTTCACGAATGCCGAAATGCAGATTGCGGCCGCTGTAGTTCCTGGCGCTGTAGCTGCCGGCGGACTCGAAGGTCAGGTTGGTTTTGGTCGACGGCGACAGGTCTGCCGAGCCACCCAGCAGCCACGGCACCTTCTTCGCGAAGGCGTTGAGCACCTTGCCGCCGGACGCACGGCTGGCGATGCCCTTGGCATCGGTGTCGAAAACTTCCAGGTCGGCCTGCCAATCCTCAGGCATTTCGCCAGCGCGCATGCGCTGCAGTTGGTCGGCGAGCACCGGGTTGTGCTGTTGCAGGTGCGCCAGGGCCTCTTCCCAACGGGCATAGGCATCGGCGTTGTTGGCTTGCAGCGTATCGCGCAGATGGTTGCGCGCTTCGTCGGGCACCAGGAAACGGCTGTCTTCATCCCAGCCATACGCCTTCTTGGCCAGCTTGATCTCCTCTTCGCCCAGGGGTTCGCCATGGGCTGCGGCGGTGTTGTGCTTGTGCGGCGCGCCATAGCCGATCACGCTGTCGACCACGATCAGCGTCGGCGCCCCGGTGTTGCTGCGGAAGGTATCCAGCGCGCGGGCCATGGCCGCGGTGTCATTGGCATCGGTGACATGCAGGGTGTGCCAGCCGTAGCCCTCGAAGCGCAAGCGCACGTCTTCGCTGAACGCCAGCTCGGTGTGGCCTTCGATACTGATGGTGTTGTTGTCGTAGATCCAGCACAGGTTCGACAGCTTCAGGTGGCCGGCCATGGAGGCCGCCTCCGAGCTGACGCCCTCCATCATGTCGCCGTCGCCGCACAGGGTGTAGACGTTGTAGTCGAACAGGGTGGCTTCGGGCGTATTGAAACGCGCAGCCAGCCAGCGCTCGGCCATGGCCATGCCAACGCTGGTGGCGCAGCCTTGGCCGAGGGGGCCGGTGGTGGTTTCCACCCCGGTGGTGATGCGGTATTCCGGGTGCCCGGGGGTCTTGGAGTCGAGCTGGCGGAATTGCTTGATGTCCTCCAGGCTGACCGCAGCATTGCCCGAGGGCTGGCCGTTTTCATCGATTTCAACCACGCCCGCCAAATGCAGCAGGGAATACAGCAACATGGACGCATGGCCGACGGACAGCACGAAGCGATCCCGGTTCGGCCAGTCGGGGTGCTCGGGCAGGTAGCGCAGTGCGTGGCTCCACACCGTGTAACCCACCGGCGCCAGCGCCATGGGGGTGCCCGGGTGGCCGGAATTGGCCTGTTGTACGGCGTCCATCGACAAGGTGCGGATGGTGTTGATGCACAGTTGATCGCGATCGCTGTGTTGGTTCTGCGATGTTGCTGTAGAGCGGGGCATGGCTCGACCTCACGTGATTGACGTTGGTTTCGCGTTTAAGCTGTCGTTGGGGTTGACCCCCATGCGTTCCCGGAAGTTGCCTTGAATTTGCCGGGGCGCGGCCCTCGCATGCAACCACTGGCGCAATATGGCGTCTGATGGTGGCGGCCAGCATTGTCGTAACCCACGTCCATCCCCAACGCGCTTCCACGGTCGAACAGATGATTGCTCGCTTGACGCCTGACACCCGCAGTGAAACCTCGGTACCGTCGCAGATCGACTTGCGCCTGGCGCTTGAAGCCGGTCGATTCGGAACCTGGAGGCTGGTGCCGGCAACGCTGGAGTTGATTGCCTCGGCGCGCTGCAAGGCCAACTATGGTCATGAACCCGAGGTGCCATTCGGCTTCGACGAGTGGACGCGGGCCGTGCATCCCGACGACTTTCCCAAGACCCTGCAAGCGCTGGAACACAGCATTGCCACGGCGGCCGATTTCGACGCTGAATACCGCGTGATACTGCCCAGTGGCGCCATCCGCTGGCTCAACGCCCGTGGTCGGCCTTATCTCGACGAGGCGACCGGCACCTTGCAGATGACCGGGGTGTGCGAGGACGTCACCGAACGGCGCCGCCAGGACATCTATCGCAGTGCGCTGGTCGACCTCAGCGATCACATTGCCACTGTGGCCGATCCGCAAGAGCTGACCTACACGGCCTGCGAAATCCTGGCCCGCACCTTGAACGTCAGCCGCGCCGGTTACGGCCTGATCGACCCGGTGGCGGAGACCATCACCATCGAGCGCGACTGGAACGCCCCGGGCATTGCCACTCTCGCGGGTGTGCTCAAGTTTCGCGAGCACGGCAGCTATATCGATGACCTGAAACGTGGACAAACCGTGGTGGTGGCTGACGCACGCCTCGACCCGCGCACCTGCGACACCGCTGCGGTACTGGAAGCCATCAGTGCCCGGGCCTTCGTCAACATGCCGGTGCATGAAGAGGGCGGCATGGTCGCCTTGCTCTATGTGAACCATGCCCACGCCAGGGAGTGGCACGAGGACGACATTGCCTTCATGCGCGAACTGGCCGTGCGCACCCGTACTGCCGAGGCCCGCCGTCGCGCGGAGCAGGACCTGCGGGCCTTGACCGACTCGCTGGAGGCTCAGGTGCAAGCCCGCACGGCAGCGCTGATGTCAGCCGAAGAAGCCCTGCGCCAGGCGCAGAAGATGGAAGCGGTGGGGCAATTGACCGGCGGCGTGGCGCATGACTTCAACAACCTGCTGACCGTGATTCGGTCATCCGTCGACTTGCTGGCCCGGCCCAATTTGCCCGAGGATCGGCGCCGACGCTATGTCGAGGCCATCTCCACCACGGTAGGGCGCGCCACGCGCCTGACCAGTCAGCTGTTGGCGTTCGCCCGTCGCCAGGCCTTGCGCCCGGAAGTGTTCGATGTTGCGGCCAGCGTGTCTTCGATCCACGAAATGATTGGCACGCTGGCCGGCTCGCGCATCAGTATCCGCACCCAGGTGCCGGCGGTTGCCTGCCTGATCCACGCCGATCCCAATCAGTTCGATACCGCGTTGGTCAACATGGCGGTCAACGCTCGGGACGCCATGGACGGCGAGGGCGAGATGGTCATTTCCATGACGCCGGTGGGCAGCATTCCCGCGCTGCGCGGCGATCCCGGGCGCAAGGGCAACTTCGTCGCCGTGTCGATCAGCGACAACGGCGCCGGTATTTCCGCCGACAACCTGGAGCGCGTGTTCGAACCCTTCTTCACCACCAAACCATTCGGCCACGGCACCGGCTTGGGCCTGTCGCAAGTGTTCGGGTTTGCCAAACAATCGGGTGGAGAGGTGTTGATCCGCAGCGTCCTCGGGGGCGGCACCACGGTGACGCTGTATCTGCCCCGTGCCGAAGGCCTGAACCCGCCCCGGGTAGCGGCGCCCGCGCCAGCCACGGCGCGGGCCGGCCAGGGATTGCAGGTGCTGGTGGTGGAGGATAATCCGGAGGTGGGCGCTTTTGCCGCCGAAAGCCTGGAGGAGCTTGGCTACCGTGCTCAATGGGTGTCCTGCGCACAGGACGCACTCGCCGAGCTGAGCAGTGATCCGGCACGCTACAGCGTTGTCTTCAGCGACGTGGTGATGCCTGGGCTCAGCGGCCTGCAGTTGGCCAGCACGATTGGCGAACGCTATCCGCACCTGCCTGTAGTACTGGCCAGCGGCTACAGTCATGTGTTGGCGCAGGAAGGCTCTAGCGACTATGCCCTGATTCACAAGCCTTACTCGATCCAAGAGCTGTCCCAGGCGTTGACGGCTGCGGTGCAGACGCGCTCCGACGCGTCCCGCGACCCTGGTGAACCTACCGCCAAGCCGCGATGATATTGACCTGCGGGCCATTGTTGCGAACTTCGCAATGAAGTTTCACGCGTTCCGGCTTTGTCTCCCCAGGCTCGAAAAGCCTACCCTGTGCGCAATGGCAGTATGCTTCTAACTGCCCTGTTCACCGCGCTCCACTACAGGAATGACCATGTCCAGCCAGTACCCCGCTATGCGTCCACGTCGCCTGCGTCAGTCGCAGTCGTTGAGAGATCTGTTCCAGGAAACCGAATTCAGTCTGGGCGATCTGGTGCTACCGATCTTCGTTGAAGAGGGCATCGACGATTTCGTGCCGATCTCCAGCATGCCGGGTGTCAGCCGCATTCCCGAGTCGAAACTGGCCGGGGAAATCGAACGCTATGCACGCGCCGGCATTCGCTCGGTGATGACGTTCGGGGTGTCGCATCACCTGGACGACACTGGCAGCGACACCTGGAACGATAACGGGCTGGTCGCGCGCATGGCACGCATCTGCAAGGACGCCGCCCCGGAGATGGTGGTGATGTCCGATACCTGTTTCTGCGAGTACACGTCCCATGGCCATTGCGGTGTGGTTCATGGCAACCAGGTCGACAACGACGCTACTTTGCTGAACCTGGGGCGTCAGGCGGTGGTGGCGGCACGGGCAGGCGCGGATTTCATTGCGCCCTCGGCCGCCATGGACGGCCAGGTGCAGGCCATTCGCAGCGCTCTGGATGCGGCTGGGTTCACTGACACGGCAATCATGGCTTACTCGACAAAGTTCGCCTCGGCCTTGTACGGACCCTTCCGCGAAGCCGGCGGGACTGCATTGCTGGGTGACCGCAAGAGCTACCAGATGAACCCGATGAATCGGCGAGAAGCGGTCCGCGAGTCGTTGCTCGACGAGCAGGAAGGCGCGGACGCGATCATGGTCAAGCCTGCCGGAGCGTACCTGGATGTGATTCGGGATATTCGCGAGGCTTCGCGGCTGCCATTGGCGGCGTACCAGGTCAGTGGCGAATACGCCATGATCAAATTCGCAGCGCAGGCCGGGGCCATCGACGAGGGGCGGGTGGTGCGGGAGAGTCTGGGGGCGATCAAGCGGGCGGGGGCGGATCTGATTTTCAGCTATTTCGCGATGGATCTGGCGCGCGACGGGATCTGATCGGGAGTGCAGACCATACAGGTTGGTGATGGGAAGGCCGCCAACCTGTATCGAGTGCAGACGCGTCAGCCGATCAAACGATCAGCTGCCGCCGCCACCACCACCACCGCTGCCCGCGCCGCCGCCGGAGCTGCCACCTGCGCCACCGGCACCGGAAGTGCCCGCTGCGCCGCCGCTACCGACCGCACCGCTGCCGCTGCCTGTGGAACCCGAGCCCATGCCACTGCTGCCTGGAGCGCCATTGCTGGTCGAGCCACCGGTGCCGTTGCGGATCGAGTTGTTGCCGCTGCCCACGCCATTGGCAGGGTTGCTGGTGGCAGCGCCACTGTTGGGGCTGGTGCCACCGACATCAGCGCCGACGCGCGGGGCAGGCGCCGTGCTGGCGCCGCCAGTCGGGCCCGAAGCCCCTGCAAAAGCGCTCATCGACATGGCCGACACGATCCCGGCCAATGCCAGGTGCGTTAACGTTTTTCTAATCATGATGCCTCTCCGTTGTGGGATCACTCAGGGTATTGGGCTGCCGGTGTAGCCGGCAGTGCCAGCAAGGCGACGAACGGTAGTGTTACGCTGTCGACCCTTATCCGCCTTGAGGAAAACGCCCATGATCCGTCGTTTGCTCGCTGCCGTGCTGATGGCCGGCAGTGTGGCCGCTTTCGGGCAACCCACGCTGCACACTGACCTCCCTCTGAGTTATCTGGCACAGTCCGCGCCGACCACGCAGGCGCCGGCCATGGTCATCCTGCTGCATGGCTACGGCAGTAACGAAACCGAGTTGTTCGCCCTCAAGGAGCGCTTGCCCACGGGTATCACCTACCTGTCAGTACGTGCGCCGCAGGTGTTGGGAGGCGGCCGATACGCGTGGTTTCGCCAGAAGCAGGCGCCCGGCCTCTATGATGGCGTGGCGGCCGATCTGCACGAATCGGGCAGGCTGCTCAACGATTTCATCGCCAAGGCCGCCGCCCGCTACCACATCGCGCCGGAACGGGTGGTGCTGGTCGGTTTCAGCCAGGGCGCCATGATCAGCTATCAGGCCGCATTGACCCAGCCCGAGCAGGTGGGGGGTATCGCGGCTCTGGGGGGGCGACTGCTTCCCGATTCTGCGACGGCGCTTGGGCCGGCTGCTAGCTACACGCATCTGGCCGTGTTCATCGGGCATGGCGTGGACGACGGCGTGGTCGGCTTCGCCGGAACCGAGGGGACCCGCAAGACGCTGGCCGCCATCGGGGTCACGCCGACCTTTCACGCTTATCCAGGGCTGGGCCACGCCATTGCTCCGCAGGAACTGGCGGACCTCGCCCAGTGGCTGCAGCGGGTGCTCAAGACACGATAGCAATGCCAGTGTCGGCCTTTTGCAGCAGGCGCTGGCTACGCGGCGACAAGTGTTCCAGCTGGAAGCGTTTACCCCATTTCGCATAGCGGCCGGCCAGGGCCTCCAGGGCGGCAATGGCGGAGTGATCGACCAGGTGCAGATGCTGGCAGTCGAGCACCACCTCGTCGGGGTCCCGCTGGGGGTCGAACAAGGCTTGGAAGTGCGTGGTCGAGGCGAAGAACAGCGTGCCATGGGCGCGGTAGCGGCGTACTCCCTCCCGGCTGTCGTCGAGGTCGGCGCGTACGTCGCGCGAATGCTGCCAGGCGAACGCCAGGGCGGCGATTACAATGCCACACATCACCGCTGTGGCCAGGTCAGTGAACACCGTGATGACCGTGACGGCGATGATCACCATGGCGTCGTTCGGCGGCACTTTGCCCATCACCCGCAGGGACCCCCAGGCGAAAGTCTGCTGGGCTACCACGAACATCACCCCGGCGAGCGCGGCCAGCGGGATACGCTCGATCAGCGGCGAGAGAAAAAGGATGAACAACAGGATCATCAGCCCGCTGACGATCCCGGACAAACGGCCGCGGCCGCCCGAGCTGAGGTTGATCACGGTCTGCCCGATCATCGCGCAACCGCCCATGCCGCCGAACACGCCCGAGGTGATGTTGGCAAACCCCAGTGCCACGCACTCGCGATTGGGCTGGCCGCGGGTTTCGGTGAGTTCGTCGGTGAGGTTGAACGTCAGCAGGGTCTCCAGCAGGCCCACCATGGCCATCAACAGGGCATAGGGGGCGATGATGCGCAGGGTCTCGAGGGTCAGTGGCACACTGGGCCAGTGAAACGTCGGCAGGCTGCCAGCGATGCTGGCCATGTCGGCCAGCGTGCGAGTGGGCAGATCGAGTGCGTAGACCAGCAGGCTGACACCGACGATGGCGACCAGTGCCGGGGGGACGGCGCGGGTCAGGCGCGGCAGCCCGTACACCACCGCCATGGTCAACGCCACCAGTGCACCCATCAACAGCAGCGCCGGTGGTGCGAGCCAGTGGCCGTCTTCGCCGCGCAAATGTTCCAGTTGGGACAAGGCGATGACGATCGCCAGGCCATTGACGAAGCCGAGCATGACCGGGTGCGGCACCATGCGCACCAGCTTGCCCAGCCGCAGCAGGCCGAACACCATCATCAGCAGGCCACCGAGCACGACAGTCGCCAACAGGTATTGCACGCCGTGCTGCACCACCAGCGCGACGATGACCACGGCCATCGAGCCGGCGGCGCCGGAAATCATCGCCGGCCGGCCGCCGAGGATGGCCGTCAACGTACAGATGATGAACGCGCCGTACAGGCCCATCAGCGGGTTGACCTGGGCGACCAGGGCGAAGGCGATGCACTCTGGAACCAGGGCGAACGACGAAGTAAGGCCTGCCAGCACGTTGCGGCGGATATCGAGCAAAGACATGATTTTCCCAAGGTGAACGTCAAGCACCCCGCAGTCGGCTCGGGGCCGGCGGAGAAAGTCTAAAGGTGAAGGGGCAGGAGTATATCAGGTGGCGTGCAACAGATCAGCGCGGGAAGGGAGGGCAATACTGCGGCAGATTGACAGACATCTGCCGCCAGGTCGGTGTCCAGCGAATGAGCGGTTACGCTTGACGCCAGTTCACCCCCTCGATGCCGAACTTTTCTGCCATCGGTTTGCTGGTCTTCTTCACTTGCTCGCGGCCGAATCGGCCGATGCGGCCCACGCCGGCATCACAGCTGGCCCAATGCCAGGCTTCGCTGCTGTCCATTTTCTCGGCGCGAATGACGAATGACTTGGCGTCCCCGTGTAGGGTGTAGTCAATAACATAAAGTTTTGCGTTGTTCATGGTGCCGGTTTTCCTCCCTGTGACAACTGTCCGAGTGCCCGGCGTCAGGAAAATTCACTTGGATATCATCAGCGGTGCTAATCCGTTGATTCTCCGCTGACTTTCCAGTGCACGGCATCATCGGCGAACACCACGCGCTCAACTTTCTGGGCAATCCCACACGCCAGCGAATCATGGGCATCGATGACTTTTTCCTCGGCGGACAGGCATTTGAAGATGTCGAGTTTCTCCCGCGCGTCCACCGTTTCCTGTTCGAAAATGCGCACATAGCGCTGCAAGTCATTATCCAGGCTGGATAAATACTCACGCAGCCGGGAGTGGTCCACCGAACTTTGACTGAAGTACCAGTTCATGGGGTGAATCAAGAAGCGCGAGTGCGGTGATGTAATACGTTCTCCGGCGGCCAGAAACATGACAATGCCCATGGACTCGATATTCCCGGCATTGATGGCGGTCAGCGGAATGGGCAGGGACTTGAGAAAGGTATAAATGGTGAAACCGAAGTTGGTACTGCCACCCGTGGTCGATAGATTGAGAACCAGATGACGAGCGCCCTGGTCTATGGCTTCGAGGCAGCGATCACGGAAACGCTCGGTGGTGTGCTGGTCGATCTGGCAGTGGAAGTGCACGATATGTTGGGTCATGGCTTTGCGCTCCTTGGCTCGGCCGCTGAAAAAGGCCGGGGTTGCAGGCCCCGGCCCCGTTGCGGATCAGCTGCGCCCGCCGGACTTGGTACCGCCTTTCTTGCTGCTGTCATCTTTTTTGCTGTCAGCCGTCTTGCCGCGGTTCGCCGACGTGCCACCGGCGCCACCGCCGCCCGATGCCTGGCCGCCTTTCTTACCTGCCTGCGAGGCTTTTTCACGGTCATTGGAGAAATTACCGGCGTTCGATTTTCCACTAGTAGCCATGATCAATATCCCTTTCGCTATGAGTGTCGCGAGCTGAACGGCCTCGCCTTAAATAAGAAATGACAGGGCGGGGTTAGTTTAATGAAAACCCAACGAACAGATGAGTGGTTGTAACTTTATGAGTGCGATTATTTAGCGATTTAAACAAGTCAGCCCAGGCCTAGTTGGCGACGCATTTTCCGGGTGATCGTTTGTCTGGTCTGGAAAAACTCGGCCCAGGGGTCTTCTTCAAGTGCCACCAGGCGTCGTTCCACGGTGGCGATCGTCCACTGATCGGCGCCCTTGAGGGTTGCCACTTCGTCTCGGCTTACCGGCACCGAGACCGGCAACTGCGCCCGTGCCCGCGCCGAGTAGGCACTCACCGTGGTAGCGCCCAGGCCGTTGCGCAGGTAATCGATGAAGATTTTGCCGACGCGGTTTTTGGGCCCTGCCACCGCCGAAAAACGCTCGGGCATCAGGCCGGCCATGTGGCGGACCAGGGCATGGCTGAACGCCTTGACCTCTTCCCAGGGCAGTGTCGGCGTCAGGGGCACCACCAGGTGCATGCCTTTGCCACCACTGGTCTTGAGGAAGCAGCGCAAGCCCAGTTCGTCCAGCAGGGTCAGCGTCAACTGGGTGGCTTCTGCCATGGTTTTCCAGGGCAGGGTGGGGTCGGGGTCCAGATCCAGGATGAAGCGATCTGGCCGATCGAAGTGCGCGGCGTTGGCGTTCCAGGTGTGCAACTCGACACTGCCCATTTGCACGGCACCCAGCAGTGTGGCCGCGTCGCCGATCACCATCGTCGCCTGGCCTGCCTGCGTTTTACTGAAGTGCTGAAGGCCGGCGATCGGCAAGTGCTCGGCGTTTTTCTGGAAGAACAGCTCGCCCTGAATGCCTTCCGGCGCCCGCACCAGAGCCACCGGGCGCTGCTGCAGGTGGGGCAGAAGCCAGGGCGCGATACGCCCGTAGTATTCGGCCAACTGCCGCTTGGTCACGCCACTGTCCGGGTCGATCACGCGGTCGGGGTGGGTGATGCGCACTTGCCCGCTCAGGTCGGCGGCAGTGACCGGTGGCGCGGCCTTGCGCCCATGGCGCGCCGGGCTGGCCGTCTCCCGTGTGATCGCCTCGGCGGGTTTGTCCTGGCGCAGACCTCGGAACACTGCATGGCGAACCGCACCCTCGCGGGTCATTTGCGCGAACGACACCTCCGCCAGCAAGATTGGCCGCAGCCAATGCACGCCACGACGCTGGGCGCCGCTCGGTGGGTTGGCAAGCTCGGGCATATCGCCCTCGAACGCCTGCAGTTGCGGCAACAGGGTGCGCAGGGTTGCTTCGTTGAAGCCGGTGCCCACTTTGCCCGCGTAGCGCAGTTGGCCGCTGTCGCCGTCATGCAGGCCGAGCAACAGCGCGCCGAAACCGCTACGGCTGCCTTTGGGGTCGGTGTAACCGATCACCACGAATTCCTGCCGGCGTTGGCATTTGAGCTTGATCCAGGCACTGCTGCGACCGGACGCATAAGCACTGTCGGCGCGCTTGCCGATCAGCCCCTCCATGTTCATGCCGCAGACGCTGTCGAGCAGCGCATCGGCGGGCTGTGGGAAGTCGTCCGAGTAGCGCAGTGCCGCCGCCCGATTGCGCTTTAGTACCGTGGCCAGGGCGGTGCGGCGCTGCGCCAGGGGTACCTGGCGCAGGTCCATGCCGTTGAGGTAGGGAAGGTCGAAAAGGTAGTAGACGATGGCATCGCTCAGGTCGTTGTCGAAAGCGTTCTGCAGCGCCTGAAAATCCGGCACGCCCTGTTCGTTGGCCACGACCACTTCACCGTCCAGCCAGGCCGATTGCAGCTTGAGCTTGCGCAGTGCCGCCAGCTGACGTGGCAGGCGAGCACTCCAGTCGTGGCCATTGCGCGTGAACAATGTGACCTCGTCGCCATCGACCCGAGCCAGCAGACGATAGCCATCGAATTTCATTTCGTAGCGCCAGTCGCCTGCCGGCGGGGCTTGCACCAGGGTAGCCAGGGCCGGCTCGAGTCGATCGGGGAGGGCGCATTCGCGCGCGTTTGGCAGTGCCTGTGAACCCTGCCCTTTGGTCGTACGGCGTTTGGTCGTGCGGCGTTGGGTCGGCGCGGGGGTAAGCGTGCGCTCACTGATGACGCTGTCCGGCAGGGCCTGCAGTACGTCATAAGCGTCGGCAGGGCGCGCTTCGGCGTCCTTGGATTTGATCAGAAACCACTGCTCTTTCTTGCCTTTGAGGTGGGTCTTGACCAGGTTCCAGGCGCCTTGCAGTTTTTCGCCTTCCAAAACGAACTTCAGGCGGCCCCTGGCATACCCTTCACGTGGATCACCTTGCGGTATCCAGCGCCCACGGTCCCAGACGATGACGTCGCCGGCCCCGTAGTGCCCTTGCGGTATCGAGCCTTCGAAAGTGGCGTAGTCGAGTGGGTGATCCTCCACATGAATGGCCAGGCGCCGTACGGTCGGGTCCAGCGACGGGCCCTTAGGCACGGCCCAACTCTTCAGGGTGCCGTCCAGCTCCAGGCGGAAGTCGTAGTGCAGGTGACTGGCATCGTGCTTCTGAATACAGAACTGCAGGCCCTGCGCGTCCTTGCGCCGTGGGCGGGCGCCCTTGCCATCGGGCTCGGGTGTTTGGTCGAACGTGCGTTTGGCATGATATTCACGCAGTGACTCGCTCATGCTCGGCTCCCGCAAGGCATTTCAGCGCAGGCAAAACAGTCCTACCGAAGGCGCATCGCTCAGCCATTGATGGCTGACGCGCCAGCCGGCCAGCGCCGCCATCTCGGTGAACGACTGCACAGTGAATTTATGCGAGTTCTCAGTGTGCAGACGCTCACCCTCGGCAAAGCCGAAGGTCTGGCCGGCCACGCTGACCTGCTGCTCGCGCAGGCTGACCAGGTGCATTTCAATGCGTTCCAGATCAGGGTTCCAAACGGCAAGGTGTTTGAAGGCATCCAGGTCGAAGTTGCCCTGCAGTTCCCGGTTCATGCGTTCCAACAGGTTGAGGTTGAAGTTCGCGGTCACCTGTTGCGCGTCATCGTAGGCCGCTTCCAGGGTGGCGATATCCTTGACCATGTCCACGCCGATGATGAAGCAGGCGTGACGGCCGAGCAGTTGACGAGTGGACCGAAGAAATTCGATCGCCTGAGCGCGGGTGAAATTGCCCAGGGTCGAGCCGGGGAAAAAGCCGACCCGGGGGTGCCCTTTGGCGGCGCTCGGCAGGTGCATGACCTGGGTGAAATCACCGACCTGAGGCACGATCTGCAACTGGGGATAGTCCTGGCGCAGCGACACCGATGCGCGATCCAGCGCGTTGCGGCAAATGTCGATGGGCACATACAGGGCGATCTGGGGCGCGGCGTCGAGAAGCATGCGCACCTTGTCACACGCACCGGCGCCAAACTCCACCAGCACCGACTGCGGCTCCAGCAGCGCGGCAATGTCCCCGGCCACGCGGGTCAACAGGGCGGTTTCGGCACGCGTCGGGTAATACTCCGGCACCTTGCAGATGGCTTCGAAAAGCTGAGAACCCTTGCTGTCGTAGAAATACTTGGGTGACAGGGTTTTTTGCGCGGCGCTGAGGCCGGCAATCACATCGCGGGCAAATTCGCGCGCCTGCTCGTCGACTACACCCGGTTGTCGCGCGTCGCGGGCCAGGCGCACTCCGCTGAACATCCAGCGGCAATGCGGGGCGAAAAAGTTGCGATAGGTGGTACGGCTGTGCCCGGCTGGTGTGATGCTGGCCGCACCTCGCAAGACCATTTGATTGATCATGAACTTGCCGTTGTATTCGCCCACGGCGCTGGCAGCCGGGCGGAACCCGGGGTACGCGGTGTAGGGGCTTTGGGTCCATTGCCAGGCGGTGTCGTCCTGCTGTTGCAGCAGGCCCGCGCGGGCGGCCACTTCCCATTCGGCTTCGGTGGGCAGGCGGGCATCGGCCCAGTGGGCATAGGCGGCCGCCTCGTAGTAACTGACATGCTGCACGTGGCTGTTCGGGTCCACCGGCTGCAGGCCGCGCAATGTCATCTGTTGCCAGCCCAGGGCGCCGCGCTGCCAATACAACGGTGCTTCCCATCCTTCGGCCTGCACCAGCGCCCAGCCTTCGGATAACCACAGGCCGGGCTGTTGGTAACCGCCGGCTTCGATGAACTCCAGCCATTGACCGTTGGTGACCAGGCGATCGGCGATCTCGAAGCGTTCCTGATACACCTTGTGCCGCGGGCCCTCGTTGTCGAATGCAAATGCCGAGTCGTCGTGACCGATCTCCACCAGCCCCCCGGCGACCGGGCGAAAGCGTGCTTGCCGGCCGCCGGCGGTGCGCGGCCAGGCGGGATCATAGGCAGGCTTGAGCATCGATAGGCTGAACAGATGGAGGATGTCCATCAGCAGCAGCTCCTGGTGCTGCTGCTCATGGGCCAGCCCCAGCTCGATCAACTGGCAGGTCTGCGCGTCGGGGCTGTTTTGCAGTAACGCCTGCATGTGCAGATCGACGTGGCGCCGATAATCGAGCACCTGCGCCAGTGCCGGCCGCGTCATGAGGCCCCGCTGCGGGCGGGGCTGGCGTGGACCCACGGCTTCATAATAAGAATTGAAGAGGTAAGCGAAGGCCGGATCGAACGCTGGGTAGTCTGGCCGTTGAGGTGTCAACAGGAAGGTCTCGAAGAACCAGGTGGTGTGCGCCAGGTGCCACTTCGCCGGACTGGCGTCGGGCATCGACTGCGCGCCCATGTCTTCGGGTGACAGGCGACTGGCCAGGTGCTCGCTGTGTCGTCGCACGCGGTCGAACCGCTCGGTCAGCGAGGCGGCGGGTGCAATGTTCAGGTCTTGATGGGAAAGGCTGTTCATCAAATAACTGCTCCGAGGGCTCGGTCGCGGACGACACAGGGGAAAGCATTATTTAAGACTATGGGCGCCGGGCCGGGTTCGGCTTATGTGGCGGTACCCGCACGTTCATTCTCCCAGTAGCACTAGGGTGCGCGAATCGGCATCGGCGCCGAAGAACACATTCAGCAAGGGTTTGAACAGTGGATGCTCCGGTGCGATGGCAGCGAACAGCGTCAGGCACGAGCGCAGTTTCAAGTCATCCGGGTGGCCGAGGATCTCAGCGATAGGTGTGGTGCGGTGGTTGGCCAGGGCCGTGCAGCATTCCTCCAGGCGCGGGCCGAGAATCGGATGCAACAGGTAGTCCTGGGCTTCGGCAGCGCCACTGATCGCGTAGTGCCGTGCCGTCTCGCTGTGGCCCAGCCCCGCCATCTGCGGAAAGATAAACCAGATCCAGTGCGTGGTTTTGTGGCCGCTGCGCAACTCCTCCAGCACCCGCGGATAGACGGCTCGTTGCGCGTCGACGAAACGCTGGAGGTTGAACGTATCGCTCATAAAACACCCGGCTGTGAGGTAGTGGACAATAGGCCGTCGCGGCCGCGCAGGAGTTCCCGCCATTTGCCCGCTGACCGCTTCCAGGGCCGGTGGCAGACGCCCGCTAGTCACGTAAGCCTTTGCTTTGTTGGCACAATCTTGGACAATCACGCCCCTTTTTACGGTCGGGGGCGCTGCCTGCTCCATGTTTCTTTCGCTTCCGGCCATGAGCGACACCACCGCCAAGCGGAGAATCCATCGGATGAACGATCAGGCCAACAGCCTCGACGAACGCTATGCCACGGCGCCAGCCGCGCTTTCACCCTGGAACCGGGCCGACACCACCTGGATGCTCGGCCTGTTCGGGACCGCCATTGGCGCCGGGACGCTGTTCCTGCCGATCAACGCCGGCATCGGGGGCTTCTGGCCGCTGGTGCTGTTGTCGTTGCTGGCGCTGCCGATGACGTTCTATGCGCACCGGGGGCTGACGCGTTTCGTGCTGTCGGGCAAGGCGGGCACCGATATCACCGACGTGGTCGAGGAGCATTTCGGCCTCAAGGCTGGCGTGGTCATCACGCTGTTGTATTTTTTTGCGATCTTTCCGATTCTGCTCATTTACAGCGTCGCCCTGACCAACACCGTGGGCAGCTTCATCGAGCACCAACTGGGCCTGCAGGCGCCACCCCGGGCAGGCCTGGCACTGGTGCTGATCGCGGCTCTGCTGGCCGTCGTGCGGTGCGGCGAACAGTTCATCGTCAAGGCAATGAGCCTGATGGTCTATCCGTTCATCGTTGCCCTGTTGCTGCTGGCCCTGTTTCTGGTACCGCACTGGACCGGCGGGATCCTGCAGACGGCGGGGCAGGTGCCGGAGGCGCCGGCGTTCCTGCATACCCTGTGGCTGGCCATTCCGGTGATGGTGTTCTCCTTCAACCATTCACCGATTATCTCGGCCTTTGCGGTGGACCAGAAGCGTCGTTATGGCCCCCACGCAGAGGAGCGCAGTAGCCAGATCCTGGCACGTGCCCATGTGATGATGGTGGTCATGGTGCTGTTTTTCGTGTTCAGTTGCGTGTTGACCTTGAGCCCGGCGCAGTTGGCCGAGGCCAAGCAGCAGAACCTCTCGATCCTGTCGTACCTGGCCAACCACTTCAACAACCCGACCATCGCCTTCGCCGCGCCCCTGATCGCGTTCGTCGCCATCGCCAAATCGTTCCTGGGGCATTACATCGGTGCCAGCGAGGGCCTCAAGGGGCTGGTGCTCAAAACCGGGTTGCGCCCGGCGGCCAGGACCCTGGACCGCGGCGTCGCTGTTTTCATGCTGTTGATCTGCTGGGTCGTCGCCACGCTCAATCCCAGCATCATCGGCATGATCGAGACCCTCGGCGGCCCGGTGATCGCCGCGATTCTGTTCCTGATGCCCATGTACGCCATTCGCCGGGTGCCGGCCATGCGCAAGTACGCCGGGCACTTCTCCAACCTGTTCGTCACCCTGGTCGGTCTGGTGGCCATTTCTGCGCTGGTGTACTCGCTTTACGCGTAGACTCTGCGAGCGGGTACTCGAACGGTCGTGTACCTGCCCGATTGTGCTGTGCCAGCACAACGCCAAGGGAGTCATCGATGGACGAGTTACAGCAACTGGCCGCACTGCTTGAACAGTTCTCTGCCGCCGAGACGCAGCAACAGCAGCAGTTCGTGGAACAGTGCCGGGAGTGGCAGGCCTCCATCGACGGCCTTTTCGACACGGTCGAGGCCTGGTTGCAGCCCCTGGCCGAGCGCGGCCTGGTGACCTTGCAGAAAACCCCGCACGTGGCGATCAGCGATGGCTGGCCGGTAGAGACCTCACCGTTCATCAGTCACTCGCTGACCGTGTCGCTGGCGCATCGCAGCGTGACGCTGCTGCCGGTGGTCATGGGCAGCAATGGCCAGACAGTGGTGCGGATCGACGGCCTGACCTCCGACCGCCACGGCAGTGTCTCGCTGGTGCGCATGCCGGCCAGCGCCGACTGGCACTGGCGCAAGGAGCGTGGTGCGCAGGAAGCGCAGTCGACCTTGCTGACCCCCCAGTTCCTCGCGCTGCAGCTGCAGGGCTTGATTCCCAAACCTCGTGGCATGGCCTGATTGCCGCAGTCAACGGCGCAAACGGGCTATGTAAAGTTTCAGTTCCTTATTGCGTGGTGGGTATCGCCGGCCTATAAATCATGGACCCATGTGGGTCTTGACGCGGGGGCACGCTGCTGTCCCGTCGCTTGACCTTACCGATGCACACCAGGAGTTGCCCATGATGCCCCAGGGATTGAGTGAGCTGGAATTGCGCAAAATCATCGAAGATGCCTTCCTGCCGCATCATTGCAGTTGTTCCATGCAGGCCGATCATTCGATGACCGTCGAAATCAAGGACCCGTTGACTGGACGCGTGGACCTTCGTGTCGACGGTATCGCCGTGGCCGGCTTGAACAGCAGTCGGGCCATTTCCAACCTGATCGCCGGGTTGCGCATGGAGCTCGCTCACCCGCAACCGGCGCGGGGCCATGCGCGTTTCGCCTGAGTGAAAGGCTCGCCGTCAGCTGCTCCACGAAGAAAGCTTTTTAACCTGCAGTGGGTAGGTTGCCGCCCTGTTTCATGGTTAACTTGAGCCTTTCACAACCCAACGAAGGACAGTGACATGGCTGCAGTGACACTCAAGGGTAACCCGATCACGATCAACGGCTCGTTGCCTGCGGTCGGCTCGACGGCGGCGGGCTTCACACTGGTAGGCGCAGGCCTGGCCGAGGTGTCGCTCGACGAGTTCCAGGGCAAGCGCAAGATCCTCAATATTTTCCCCAGCATCGACACGCCTACGTGTGCCACCTCCGTGCGCAAGTTCAACGCTGAAGCCAGCGGCCTGAGCAATACTGTGGTGCTGTGCATTTCCGGCGACCTGCCATTCGCCCAGGCCCGCTTCTGCGGCGCCGAAGGCCTGGAAAACGTCAAGAGCCTGTCGACCTTCCGTGAGCCTGGTTTCGCTACCCAGTACGGTGTCGCCGTTGCCGACGGCCCGCTGAAAGGGCTGACCGCCCGCGCCGTCGTGGTTCTGGACGAGCAAAACAAGGTCCTGCACAGCGAACTGGTCAGCGAAATCGGTCAGGAACCTGATTACGCGCCTGCACTGGCTGTGCTGAAGTAACAGGCTCGTCGTTCGTCCCCTTTTCGCCGGCTGTCGCCCTGGGTCGTCCAACAGTGACCCAGGCGCGAGAGTCGGCGAATTCGTTTGTCCGGCAGGCGCTTGGCGCCGCAAGCGTAAATAGCCGGTAAAGGCGCTTTGCTTATCGCGTTCGCCTGATTATCGTTCAGCCTCCCCCAGTAGAAGCGCATTCGCACAATGGTCGATCAATCCGTTCAAACTCCTCCGCCACGCCGTACGGGCCGTTGGCTGCTTGGCCTGCTCGCTGTGGTCGTGCTGGCAGGCCTGGCCTGGTGGCTATGGCCGCACAGCGAGGGCGCCAAGTCGGCCAACGGTGGCCGTGGCGGTGCAGCGCGTCCGGGTTTCGGCGGCTCCAGTGCCGCCACACCGGTGCGCGTGGGCGAGGTCCAGCGTGGAGACTTCCCGGTTTATTACAAGGCACTGGGCACGGTGACCGCGACCAATACGGTCAATGTGCGCAGTCGCGTCGCAGGGGAGTTGGTCAAGGTCAACTTCGAGGAAGGCCAGCGAGTCAAGGCCGGGGACCTGCTGGCGCAGATCGACCCGCGCAGTTATGAAATCGCCTTGCAGCAGGCCCAGGGTGCGCTGGCGCAGAATCAGGCTCAGTTGAAGAATGCCTTGATCGACCTCGATCGCTACAAAGGCTTGTATGCCCAGGACAGTGTCGCCAAGCAGACCCTCGACACCCAGGCGGCACTCGTGGCCCAGTACCAGGGCACCCTCAAGACGGATCAGGCGGCGGTCAATGAAGCGCGCCTGAACCTGGAGTTCACCCAGATTCGCGCGCCGATTGCCGGCCGTGTCGGCCTGCGCCAGCTCGACGTCGGTAACCTGGTGGCCGCCAACGACAGCACGGCCCTGGTGGTGATCACCCAGGTGCAGCCGATCACCGTGGCGTTCACCTTGCCCGAAAGCGAGTTGACCCCGGTGCTGGCGCGCTATCGCAGCAATGCCAGGCTGCCGGTGGAGGCGTGGGACCGTGGTGACCGGGTGAAGCAGGCGGTGGGGTTGTTGCACAGCATCGACAACCAGATCGACACCACCACCGGTACCTTGAAATTCAAGGCGCGCTTCGATAACAAGGACGAGGCGTTGTTTCCGAATCAGTTCGTCAACGTGCGCCTGCTCTCCGACACCCTGCAGCAGGTGGCGCTGGCCCCTGCGGTGGCGGTGCAGTACGGCACCGACGGCACCTTCGTCTACGTCATGGACGGTGCTGACAAGGTGCGCATCAGGCCGATCACGGTGGGCGCGACCGACGGCGAACGCACCGTCGTGCTCGACGGCCTGGCGCCGGGGGAACGAGTGGTGATGGAAGGCACCGATCGCTTGCGCGAGGGCAGCGCAGTGGAGGTGGTGCAGGACGGTTCCGCCGTGCCGGTCACACCCGGGCAGCACCTGCAGGGACAGGATAAAACCACCACGCCAGCCAGGGACAAGGCCGGCGCATGAACATTTCGCGGTTGTTCATCCTGCGTCCGGTCGCGACCACGCTGACCATGCTGGCCATTGTCCTGGCGGGCGCAATCGCCTACAAACTGCTTCCCATCGCAGCGCTGCCCCAGGTCGACTATCCCACGATCCGGGTCATGACGCTGTACCCCGGTGCCAGCCCGCAGGTGATGACCAGCGCCGTGACCGCACCGCTGGAGCGCCAGTTCGGGCAAATGGCCGGTCTGGACCAGATGGCCTCCACCAGTTCCGGCGGTGCCTCGGTGATCACCTTGCGTTTCAGCCTGGCCCTGAACATGGATGTCGCGGAACAGGAAGTGCAGGCTGCCATCAACGCCGCCAGCAATCTGCTGCCCAGTGACCTGCCGGCGCCGCCGGTCTATAACAAGGTCAACCCCGCCGACAGCCCGATCCTGACACTGGCGATCAGCTCCGCGACCTTGCCGGTGCCCCGGCTCAACGACCTGGTCGACACGCGCATGGCGCAGAAGATCGCTCAGATCAGCGGCGTCGGTATGGTCAGCCTGGCGGGCGGTCAGCGCCAAGCCGTGCGGATCAAGGTCAACACCGAGGCGCTGGCTGCCGCCGGCTTGAACCTGGAGGACGTGAGGACCCTGATCGGGGCGTCCAACGTCAACCAGCCCAAGGGTAACTTCGACGGCCCGGTGCGGGTGTCGATGCTCGATGCCAACGACCAACTGCGATCGCCCGAAGAATACGCCAACCTGATCCTCACCTACGCCAACGGTGGGCCGCTGCGGCTCAAGGACGTGGCGCAAATCGTCGATGGTGCCGAGAACGAGCGCCTGGCGGCGTGGGCCAACCGTAATCAGGCGGTGCTGCTCAACGTCCAGCGCCAGCCCGGGGCCAACGTCATCGACGTGGTGGACCGCATCAAGGCGCTGTTGCCGTCGATCACCGACAACTTGCCCGCCGGCCTCGATGTGGTGGTGCTGACCGACCGCACCCAGACCATTCGTGCCTCGGTCAAGGACGTGCAGCATGAACTGATGATCGCCATCGTGCTGGTGGTCCTGGTGACGTTCCTGTTCCTGCGCCGGGTCAGCGCCACCTTGATCCCTTCGATCGCGGTCCCGCTGTCGCTGATCGGTACCTTCGGCGTGATGTACCTGGCCGGCTTTTCCATCAACAACCTGACCCTGATGGCGCTGACGGTGGCCACGGGGTTCGTGGTCGACGATGCCATCGTCATGCTGGAAAACATTTCCCGGCATATCGAGGAAGGGGAGACGCCCCTGGCGGCAGCGCTCAAGGGCGCCCGGCAGATCGGCTTCACCCTGTTGTCGCTGACCTTTTCCTTGATCGCAGTATTGATTCCGTTGCTGTTCATGGCCGACGTGGTCGGGCGGCTGTTCCGCGAGTTCGCCATCACCCTGGCGGTGGCGATCCTGATTTCGCTGGTGGTGTCCCTGACGTTGACGCCGATGATGTGCGCACGCCTGCTCAAGCGCGAGCCGAAGGAAGAGGCGCAAAGCCGCTTCTACAAGGCCAGCGGCGCCTGGCTCGACTGGCTGGTGGGCGGCTATGGTCGCGGCCTGCAATGGGTGTTGCGCCATCAACCGCTGACCCTGCTGGTGGCCGTGGCGACCCTGGTGCTGACGGTGGTGCTGTACCTGATGGTGCCCAAGGGGTTCTTCCCGGTGCAGGACACCGGCGTGATCCAGGGTATCTCCGAGGCCGAACAGTCGATTTCGTTCAGCGCCATGAGCGAGCGCCAGCAGGCACTCAGCGAGATCATCCTGCGCGATCCCGCCGTGGTCAGCCTGTCTTCTTACATCGGTGTAGACGGTGACAATGCCACGCTCAACAGCGGGCGACTGCTCATCAACCTCAAGCCGCATGGCGAGCGCGACCTCACCGCAGCGCAGGTGATCCAGCGGCTGCAGCCTGAAGTCGACAAACAGATCGGCATTCGCCTGTTCATGCAGCCCGTGCAGGACCTGACCATCGAGGATCGCATCAGCCGCACGCAGTACCAGTTCAGCATGTCGTCACCGGACGCCGAGTTGCTCGGGCTGTGGAGCGACCGACTGGTCAAGGCCCTGCAGCACCAGCCGGAGCTGACCGACGTTGCCAGCGACCTGCAGGACAAAGGCCTGCAGGTGTACCTGACGATCGACCGGGACGCCGCCATGCGCCTGGGCGTCAATGTATCGGACATCACCAACGCCTTGTACGACGCCTTCGGGCAGCGGCAGATCTCCACCATCTACACCCAGGCCAGCCAGTACCGGGTGGTGCTGCAGTCGGCCGACGCCAATGTGATCGGCCCGCAGGCCCTGGAGCAGATCTACGTGAAAAGCAGCGAGGGTGGCCAGGTGCGTTTGTCCAGCCTGGCCCGCATCGAACAGCGCCAGGCACAATTGGCCATTTCGCATATCGGCCAGTTTCCGGCGGTGATGATGTCGTTCAACCTGGCGCCCGGCGTGGCGCTGGGTCACGCTGTCGAGGTGATCGAGCAGGTCCAGCAGGACATCGGCATGCCACTGGGCGTGCAAACCCGATTCCAGGGTGCGGCCGAAGCCTTCCAGGCGTCGCTGTCGAGCACGCTGCTGCTGATCCTGGCGGCCATCGTCACGATGTACATCGTGCTGGGCGTGCTGTACGAGAGCTTCATTCACCCCGTGACCATTCTGTCGACCCTGCCGTCGGCAGCGGTGGGCGCTTTGCTGGCCTTGTTGCTCAGTGGCAATGACCTGGGCCTGATCGCAATCATCGGGATCATTCTGCTGATCGGCATCGTCAAGAAAAACGCGATCATGATGATCGACTTCGCCCTGGACGCCGAACGCAACCAGGGCCTGGAGCCGCACGCAGCGATCTACCAGGCGGCGCTGTTGCGCTTTCGCCCTATCCTGATGACCACCCTGGCCGCGCTGTTCGGCGCAGTGCCGCTGATGCTGGCCAGCGGCTCGGGTGCCGAACTGAGACAACCGCTGGGCCTGGTGATGGTGGGTGGGCTGCTGGTGAGCCAGGTCCTGACCCTGTTCACCACGCCGGTCATCTACCTGTACTTCGATCGCTTGGGCCGGCGCTGGTCGGCCCGACGCTCGGCACAGGGCGAGCAGGTCCGGCCATGAACCTGTCCGGCCCGTTCATCCGTCGCCCGGTGGCCACGCTGCTGTTGAGCCTGGCGATCATGCTGCTGGGCGGCGTCAGTTTCGGTCTGTTGCCGGTGTCGCCGCTGCCGAACATGGACTTCCCGGTGATCATGGTCTCGGCCAACCTGCCCGGCGCCAGCCCGGAGGTAATGGCATCGACGGTGGCTACGCCGCTGGAACGCTCGTTCGGCAGTATCGCCGATATCAGCTCGATGAACAGCCGGTCCAGCCAGGGGTCGACCCGCATCATTCTGCAGTTCGAGATGGGCCGCGACATCAACGGTGCGGCCCGCGAGGTGCAGGCGGCGATCAACGCCACGCGCAACCTGTTGCCCAGCGGCATGCGCAGCATGCCGACCTATAAGAAGGTCAACCCGTCGCAAGCGCCCATCATGGTGTTGTCCCTGACCTCGACGGTGCTGCAGAAAGGCCAGCTCTACGACCTGGCCTCGACCATCCTGTCGCAAAGCCTGTCGCAGGTGCAGGGCGTCGGCGAAGTGCAGATCGGCGGCAGTTCGCTGCCGGCAGTGCGCGTTCAGCTCGAACCGCAGTTGCTCAACCAGTACGGCATCTCCCTGGACGAGGTGCGCACCGCCATCGACAACGCCAATGTGCGTCGGCCCAAGGGGTTCGTGGAAAACGCCGAGCAGAACTGGCAGATCCAGGCCAACGATCAGTTGGAGCGCGCCAAGGACTATGCGCCACTGGTGGTACGGTACCAGGACGGTTCGGTGGTTCGGCTGAGCCATGTGGCCACCGTCACCGACGCTGTGGAGGACCGCTACAACGCCGGGTTCTTCAACAATGATTCGGCGGTCCTGCTGGTGGTCAATCGCCAGGCCGGCGCCAACATCATCGAGACCGTGAAGCAGATCAAGGCACAATTGCCCAGCCTGGAGGCACTGTTGCCCGCCAGCGTGCAGCTCAATGTCGCGATGGATCGTTCGCCGGTCATCACCGCAACCCTGCACGAGGCCGAACTGACGCTGTTGATCGCCGTGGTGCTGGTGATCTTCGTGGTCTACCTGTTCCTCGGCAGCTGGCGGGCCTCGTTGATACCGACCCTGGCCGTTCCGGTCTCGCTGGTCGGCACGTTCGCCGTGATGTACCTGTGGGGCTTTTCGCTCAACAACCTGTCGCTGATGGCCTTGATCCTCGCTACGGGGCTGGTGGTGGACGACGCCATCGTGGTGCTGGAAAACATCTCGCGGCACATCGAAGAGGGCGTGCCACCGCTACAGGCGGCCTACCTCGGTACCCAGGAAGTCGGCTTCACGCTGTTGTCGATGAACGTGTCACTGGTCGCGGTGTTCCTGTCGATTCTGTTCATGGGCGGGATCATCGAGAACCTGTTTCGCGAATTCTCGATCACCCTGGCCGCCGCCATCGTCGTCTCCCTGGTGGTCTCGCTGACCTTGACCCCGATGCTCTGTGCCCGCTGGTTGCGTCCCCACACCGCGGTTCGCGAAACCCGCCTGCAACGCTGGAGCCATCGGGTCAACCAGCGCATGGTCGCCGGCTACGACCGCAGCCTGACCTGGGTGCTGCGCCACCGGCGGCTGACGCTGCTCAGCCTGCTGGTCACCATCGGCGTCAATGTCGCCCTGTACGTGGTGGTGCCCAAGACCTTCCTGCCGCAGCAGGACACCGGTCAGTTGATGGGCTTTGCCCGGGGCGACGACAGCATGTCGTTCACCGTGATGCAGCCCAAGCTCGAGGTGTACCGCAAGGCGTTGCTCAGCGACCCGGCGGTGCACAGTGTCGCCGGCTTCATCGGTGGCAATGCCGGGACCAATAACGCGGTGGTGCTGGTGCGCCTCAAACCCATCGCCGAGCGCAAGATCAATGCCCAACAGGTCATCGACCGGATCCGCAAGAACCTGCCCAAGGTCGCTGGCGCCCAGTTGTACCTGATGGCCGACCAGGACCTGCAGTTTGGCGGCGCACGCGAACAAAGCACCTCGCAATTTTCCTACATCGTGCAGAGCGATGACCTGGCAGCCCTGCGCCAGTGGTACCCGAAAGTCGTCGCGGCGCTGCGCGGGCTGCCACAGATCACTGCCATCGACGCTCGCGAAGGGCGTGGCACCCAGCAGATCACCCTGGTGGTGGACCGTGACAAGGCCAAGCGCCTGGGCATCGACATGAGCACCGTCACCAGTGTGCTGAACAACGCCTACAGCCAACGCCAGGTCTCGACCATTTACGACAGCCTGAACCAATACAAGGTCGTGATGGAGATCAATCCGCGCTATGCCCAGGACCCTTCCACGCTCGACCAGGTCCAGGTCATCACCGCCGATGGCGCCCGGGTACCGCTCTCCAGCATCGCCTATTACCGCAACAGCCTGGCCAGCGACAGCGTCAGCCACGAAGGGCAGTTCGCCTCCGAGGACATTTCCTTCGACCTCGCCGAGGGCGTGACCCTGGACCAGGCGACCCTGGCAGTGGAACGAGCGATCGCCGCCGTCGGCCTGCCGGAGTCGGTCATCATCAAGGTCTCGGGAACCGGCGACGCGTTCGCCGCCACGCAACAGAGCCAGCCGTGGATGATCCTCGGGGCCCTGGTGGCGGTGTACCTGGTGCTGGGGATTCTCTACGAGAGTTACATCCACCCGCTGACGATTCTTTCCACGCTGCCCTCGGCCGGCGTGGGCGCGCTGCTGAGCATTTATGTATTGGGCGCCGAGTTCAGCCTGATTTCGTTACTGGGCCTGTTTCTGTTGATTGGCGTGGTGAAGAAGAACGCCATTCTGATGATCGACCTGGCGCTGCAACTCGAGCGCAACGAACACCTGACCCCGGAAGCCTCGATCAAGCGTGCCTGCCTGCTGCGGCTGCGACCGATCCTGATGACCACGCTGGCCGCGATCCTGGGCGCCCTGCCGTTGTTGCTGAGCACCGCCGAGGGCGCCGAGATGCGCCGCCCCCTGGGCCTGTGCATCATCGGCGGCCTGGTTTTCAGCCAGGTGTTGACGCTTTACACCACCCCGGTGGTTTACCTTTACCTGGACCGCCTGCGCCATCGTTTCAACCAGTGGCGTGGCGTACGTTCCGATGCTGCTCTGGACACCCCGTTATGACCGACCGCCCGACCTTGTCGACCGATTGCCCGCTGGCCCTGCGCCTGGCCGTGGCGCGTGGCTCGCGCCTGCTGGGCGCGAGCCTGTGTGCGTTGCTGCTCAGTGCCTGCGCCATCGGCCCCGATTACCAGCGCCCCAGCGTCGTCACCCCGGTGCAGTTCAAACAGGCCGAGGGCTGGCGCCAGGCCAACCCCAGCGATGCGCTGGCCCGTGGCGCGTGGTGGGAAGTGTACGCCGATGTGCAATTGAATCAGTTGGTCGAACGGCTCAATACCTCCAACCAGACGGTCGCCCAGTACGAAGCGCAATACCGGCAGGCGCAGGCCCTGGTACGCAGTACCCGTGGTGGTCTGTTCCCGAGTGCCGACCTCAGCGCCGGCAAGACGCGCTCCAGCCAGGGCACCGGCAGCAGCGGCTCCAGCCTGAGCAATTCCAGCAGCGGTATTCGCAACACCTACAGCACCCAGTTGGGTGTCAGCTGGGAAGCCGACCTCTGGGGCAAGCTGCGTCGTGGGTTGGAGGCCGACAAGGCCAGCGCCCAGGCCAGCCTGGCCGACCTGGCAGCGATGCGCCTGAGCCTGCAATCGGAGCTGGTGCAGAATTATATGCAGCTGCGCGTGATCGATGAGCAGAAGCGTCTGCTGGAGTCGACGGTCGAAGCCTACCAGCGCTCGTTGCAGTTGACGCAGAACCAGTACCAGGCTGGCATTTCCGGGCGTGACGCGGTGGCCCAGGCGCAGACCCAACTCAAGAGCACCCAGGCCGATCTGGTCGACCTGCAGTGGCAACGGGCCCAGCTGGAAAACGCCATCGCCGTGCTGATGGGCATGGCGCCGTCCGAGTTCAGCCTGGCCGCCACCCGCGACATTCCGCCGTTGCCCGAAGTGCCGCTGAGCCTGCCGGCGCAACTGCTGGAACGGCGCCCGGACATTGCCGCCGCCGAGCGTTCGGTGATGGCCGCCAATGCCGAGATTGGTGTGGCCAAGACAGCGTATTTTCCCGACCTCAGCCTGAGCCTGAGCGGCGGCTACAGCAGTAGCAGCTTCGCCAATTGGATCAGCCTGCCGAACCGCTTCTGGTCGGTAGGGCCGCAGTTGGCAATGACAGTGTTCGACGGCGGGCAGCGGGCTGCCGAAGTCGATCGCAGTGAAGCCGCCTATGATCAGACCGTGGCGCAGTATCGGCAGACCGTGCTGGACGGCTTTCGCGAGATCGAGAATTACCTCAGTCAGCTCAAAGTCTACGAGGAGGAAGCGCAGATCCGCCGGGAAGCGCTGGACGCCGCGCGTGACTCGCTGCGCCTGACCAACAATCAGTACCGCGCCGGCCTGATCGGCTATCTGGACGTGGTCAACGTGCAGGCGACGGCGTTGAGCAACGAACGCAGCGTGTTGAACCTGTTGCAAAGCCGCCTGGTCGCCAGCGTACAGTTGATTGCCGCCCTGGGAGGTGGCTGGGACGCGCGCGAGGGACTGAGGGTCGACAACTGAGTTGCAGGATGGCGAATTGATTCTAAGCATGGCGACTGGCTATCAACCGCCGGCCGGGATGGTTACAATCTGGGCCTAGCCTGGGCATGGACGGTCCTCGGGTCCATTGCTTCAGAGACATCCCATGTTGAATGGCAGTTACTCTCCCTCCCTGGTGGTCATTTCCATCTGCGTCGCCATCCTGGCGTCCTACACGGCACTGGACCTGGTCGGGCGCATCGCCACGGCTCAGGGTCGTGCGGTGCTGCTATGGCGGGTGGGCGGCGCCTTCGCCATGGGCATTGGCGTGTGGTCGATGCACTTTATCGGCATGCTGGCGTTCGAGTTGCCCATCGAACTGGGCTACGACCTGAGCATCACTTTCCTGTCATTGCTGATCGCCTTGCTGTCTTCAGGCTTCGCCTTGTGGCTGGTCAGCCAACCCAGCTTGCCATGGGCGCAGCTGGTGCTGGGTGCCTTGATCATGGGGGCGGGCATCAGCGCGATGCATTATTCAGGCATGGCGGCCCTGCGCATGCAGCCGGGTATCGTCTACGACGCCGCGCTGGTGGCGGCTTCGCTGGGTATCGCCGGTGTCGCTTCCGCCGCCGCGCTGTGGATCGCTTTTCGGCTGCGGCGGCATGGGCCCTACGTGCGCCTGGCACGGGGCGGGGCGGCGGTGCTCATGGGCTTTGCCATCGTCGGCATGCACTACACGGGCATGGCGGCCGCCGGTTTCGCTGATGACAGCTGGTGCGGCGCGGCCCTGGACGGCCTGACCGGGAGCGGCCTGGCCTATTTCGTGCTGGTCACCACGCTGGCAGTACTGGCGATCACTCTGCTGACCTCGGTCCTCGATGCGCGCATGGAAGCCCACACCGCGCAATTGTCCAGTTCGTTGAGTCAGGCCAATCAGGAACTGATCAAGCTGGCCCTGCACGATAATCTGACTGGCCTGCCCAATCGCATACTGCTCGGCGATCGCATCGAGCAGGCCATGAATCAGGTGGCGGAGCAGGGCGGTTGTTTCGCCCTGATGTTTATCGACCTGGATGGGTTCAAGCCTGTCAACGATGCCTTCGGCCATCACATGGGCGACCAGTTGTTGCGCGCCGTGGGCGAACGCCTGCGCGAACGGCTGCAGGTGCATGACACGCTGGCCCGTATCGGTGGCGATGAGTTCGTGTTGCTGGTGTCGCTACCGGATCACAACGATGCGCCGCGCCTGGCGGCCTTGCAGGTGGAACTGATCTCGCGATCGTTTCAGGTGGCCGAACAGATCCTGCAAGTGTCCGCCAGCATCGGCATTGCCATGTACCCGGGCAATGGCACCGACCAGCACCAGTTGCTGATGAATGCCGATGCGGCGATGTACCACGCCAAAAGCGCCGGCAAGAATGGCTATCGCTTCTTCGACAGCTCGATGAACACCAATGCCCGCAAACAGCTGCAGCTGTTGCAGGACCTGCGCCTGGCCCGCCAACGCGGTGAGCTGCGGTTGTTCTACCAACCCAAGTTCGATGCGCTGAGCACCGCGCCCATCGGCGCCGAGGCGCTGCTGCGCTGGCAACATCCGCGCCTGGGGTTGTTGTCCCCGGACACCTTCATCCAGTTGGCGGAGAAGACCGGTCTGATCATCGACATCGGCGAATGGGTGCTCGACGAAGCCTGCCGGCAGATGCGCCTGTGGGCGCAACTCGGGTTTGCCCACTGGCGCATGGCGGTCAACCTGTCCGCCCTGCAGTTCGGCCACACCGGGCTGATCGCCAGCGTCGCCGACGCCTTGCACCGTCATCGACTGCCTGCGGCCAACTTGACCCTGGAAATCACTGAAACCACCGCCATGCACGACGCCGACAGCAGCCTGACTGTGCTTCGCCAGTTATCGGAGATGGGCGTCGACCTGTCAATCGATGACTTCGGCACCGGCTATTCCAGCCTGATGTACCTCAAGCGCCTGCCGGCCAATGAATTGAAGATCGACCGCGGTTTTGTCCGTGACCTGGCCCACGACAGCGACGACGCGGCGATCATCACCGCCATTGTCGCCCTGGGCAAGGCACTGGACTTGCGTATCGTTGCCGAGGGGGTGGAAACCACGCAACAGCAAGATTTTCTGACCCGCCTGGGCTGTAACGGCCTGCAAGGGTATTTGCTCGGCCATCCGTTGCCTGCCGAGGCATTCATGGCCGACATCGCCGCACGCGGACAGCCGCGCGCTGACGCCTCGGGCGCTTTTGAATCTGTTTTGGAGGGGAATTGATGTCATTGCATAAGGTCATCCTGATCACCGGCGCCAGCCGCGGCATCGGTGCCGCGACCGCCGTCATGGCCGCTCGCCAGGGTTATCGGGTCTGCATCAACTACCACAGCGACGAGCAGGCCGCGCAACATACGCTGCGCCTGGTCCGTGAGGCCGGTGCCGACGCCATCGCCGTGCGTGCGGATGTCAGTGTCGAGGATGAAGTCGTGCAGTTGTTCAAGCGCGTCGACGAAGAGCTGGGGCCCTTGACGGCCCTGGTCAACAATGCGGCCAGCAACAGCCACCGGTCGCGCCTGCAGGACATGTCCGAGTTTCGTTTGTTGAGCATCATGCAAAGCAACGTGGTGGGGCCGATGCTCTGTGCCAAGCACGCGATTGCGCGGATGTCTACGGAGATGGGCGCACTGGGCGGTGCCATCGTCAACGTTTCCTCGATTGCCGCGCGCCTGGGCGCGCCCAATGAATACATTGACTATGCCGCCTCCAAGGGCGCGATCGACACCCTGACCATCGGCCTGGCCAGCGAGGTGGCAGCGCAGGGCATTCGCGTCAACGCGGTACGTCCCGGGCTGATCCACACGGACTTCCATGCCTTGAGCGGCGACCCGTTCCGGGTCAGCAAGCTGGAGAAGTTTGTTCCCCTGGGCCGCGGAGGGCAGCCAGAAGAGATCGCTGCAGGCATCCTCTGGCTGCTCTCGGACCAGGCCAGCTATGTCACCGGGACATTGCTGGACATCGGCGGCGGTCGCTGAGGCGATTACTCGTTCGGTTCGTCGGTGTTGATGTATTCGGGCACCTTGGCCAGCGGCAGGCGCCGCGCCTGGTCGAACTGGATGCCGGGGCGCGACGGCAACGGCTCCAGGCGTTGCGGCTGGCCGGTCTGCAGGGCCCGTTCGATGGCGGCCAGCACACGCACGTCGCGCCAGCCCTCATCGCCATCCGCTTCGGGTTGGCGGTCGTCCAGGATGCATTGCGAGAAGTACTGCGTCTCACCGCCAAAATGGTCGACCACCGGGTGGCGATGCTCCTGGCTTTCACCGTCGATGATCGCGCGATAGCTGATGGCCACACCCTCGCCAAACCCGTACGCCGGCGATGCCTCGAACTCACCCTCGGTGCCCAGCACCTGATAGCGGTCGCTGCTGGGCAGGCTGTAGCTCACGGTGAACGTGGCCAGCTTTTCTTCGGCGAAGCGCAAGGTCACGGTCACCGTGTCGAAGGTGTTGATGGGCCGCCCGGGCGTGTGGATACCCACGGCATGCACTTCCAGTGGCTCGCTGGCGAACAGGTTGCGCACGGCGTTGAGCGGGTAGGGGCCCATGTCCACCGCCGGCCCGGCCCAGAAGCCGCTTTGCATGCGGTGGTTGGCAGGGTCGGTCTTCTGGCTGAAGGTGGAGGTGAACAGGCGAGGCTCACCGATTTCCCCGCGGCGAATCCGATCGATCATTTCCACAGTTGCCGGCTCGTGGTGCAGGCGGTAGGCGATCATCAGCTTGGCGTTGCCCCGACGGGCGGCGGCGTTGATCGCCAGGCAATCCTCCTCGCTGGTCGCCATGGGTTTTTCCAGGAGCACATGAATGCCTGCTTCCAGCGCCGGCACGGCGAATTCGCGATGGCGAAAGTTGGGTGTGGCGATATAGACCGCGTCCACTTCGCCCGAGGCCAGCATCTGGGCGTATTCCTCGTAGGCGTAGCTCTTGAGGTCGTAGAGTTCGGCCAGCCGATCGGCCTTGATCGGATCGCCGGTCACCAGGGCAGTCATGACCGAATTATCGGTCTGATCGACGCCGGGCATGAATGCGCCCTGCGAGATCCAGCCACCGGCAACGACGGCGTAGCGTACTTTGCCATGTGCATCAGGCATCAGTCGGGTTCTCCTCGGTCGGCCGGGCGGGGTGCCCGGCGCTGCTTCAAGGTCTGAGCGGCAGGAGCCCGTGGTGGTTCAAACCGATTGTCAGTCGCGCTGCAACGCCAGGGCCACCCCTTGGCCACCACCGATGCAGAGGGTCGCCAGGCCTTTGTGAGCATCACGGCGAATCATTTCATGCAGCAGCGTCACCAGCACCCGGCAACCGGATGCGCCGATCGGATGGCCCAGCGCGATGGCGCCGCCGTTGACATTGACCCGGCGGGCATCCCATTGCAGTTCCTGCCCCACCGCCAGCGCCTGCGCGGCGAAGGCTTCATTGGCCTCGATCAGGTCGACCTGGCCCAGGTCCCAGCCGGCCTTTGCCAGGCAGCGGCGGGTGGCGGACACCGGCCCTATGCCCATCACCGCCGGGTCGACGCCGGCATTGGCGTAGGCGGCGATCCGCGCCAGCACCGGCAGGCCCAGGGCCTGGGCCTTGTGCTCGCTCATCAGCAGCACCGCCGCAGCGCCGTCGTTGAGCGACGAGGCGTTGCCCGCCGTGACGCTGCCGTCTTTCTTGAAGGCCGGCTTGAGCGTGCCCAGCGTGTCGGTGGTGGTGCCGGGGCGGGGTTGCTCGTCGGTGTCGAAGCGAATCGGCTCACCTTTGCGCTGGGGCAGCAGGATGGGCGTGATCTCGGCCACGAAACGGCCAGCCTGGATCGCCGCCAGCGCTTTTTCCTGGGACGCGGCGGCGAAGGCATCCTGGGCCTCGCGGCTGATGGCATAGGCGTCCACCAGGTTTTCGGCGGTCACGCCCATATGGTAGTCGTTGAACGCATCCCACAGTCCGTCTTGGATCATGCTGTCGACGACCTTGCCATGGCCCATGCGCAAGCCGGTGCGGGCCGCTGGCAAGAGGTAGGGCGCCAGGCTCATGTTTTCCATGCCACCGGCGATGATCACCTCGGCATCACCGCAGCGAATGGCCTGGGCGCCCAGGTGCAGTGCCTTGAGGCCCGAACCGCAGACCTTGTTCAGGGTCATGGCCGGCACGGCCGTCGGCAGCCCGGCTTTCAATGCCGCCTGGCGCGCCGGGTTCTGCCCGGCGCCAGCGGTCAGTACCTGACCCAGAATGACCTCGTCGACTTGCGCCGGGTCCAGGCCGGTCTGCTCCAGCAGGCGCTGGATGACGGCGGCGCCCAGCTCGACGGCCGGCACGGCGGCCAGCGCGCCCTGGAAACTGCCTACCGCTGTGCGGGTGGCGGCGACAATGACGACATTCTGCATGGGGATTCCTCGCGTTGGCTCATCGGTGCCCGATTCCGTGCGGGACAGGGCACGGTTCGTTGGCGGCGAGAAACCGCCCGGCAGGTCCAGCGGCATTGTCGATGCAAGCGGCGGGTTTGATAAATTGCTTTTTCAAAGCAATGGATAAGCAGGGCTGATCAATGTCGGTCAGCCGCCGGTCATGTTCATGAAGCGAACGATCTGCACGTCGTCATGGTGCTGGAAATCATGCCGCCAGGGTTTCAGTTGCATGGCGGCGACGATTGCCTGTTGCAGGCGTTGGGTGTCGCCGGGGTGGCTGCGCAGGATCTGCTTGAGGTCCACCGAATGTTCGTTGCCCAGGCACAGCAGCAGACGCCCTTCGACGGTCAGGCGTACCCGATTGCAGGTGGCGCAGAAGTTGTGACTGTGGGGCGAGATGAACCCTACGCGAATGCCCGGAGCCTCGGCCAGACGCCAGTAACGCGAAGGCCCCTGGGTGTTGTCGGTCGAGGGAATCAGGGTATAGCGCTCACTCAGCCGCGCCCGGACTTCGTCACTCGAGCAGAACGCTTCGGTGCGACTGTGCTCGCTGATCACGCCCAGCGGCATTTCCTCGATGAAGGAAATGTCCAGGCCGCGCTCGGCGGCGAAGGTGACCAGCTCGATCACTTCGTCATCGTTGCGCCCGCGCATGACCACGCAGTTGAGTTTGGTGTGGGTGAAGCCGGCGGCCGTGGCGGCATCGATCCCGGCAATGACCGCAGCCAGATCACCGGTGCGGGTCAGCTCGCGAAAGCGCTGCGGGTCAAGGCTGTCCAGGCTGACGTTGATCCGATGCAGGCCGCTGTCGAACAACGGTTGGGCCAGTTTGACCAGTTGCGAGCCATTGGTGGTCAGGCACAGCTCCTGCAAGCCCGGCAGCGCAGCGATGCGCTGGCACAGACCGACAATGCCGGAGCGGATCAGGGGCTCACCCCCGGTCAGGCGGATCTTGCGTGTGCCCAGGCTGACAAAACCGGCCGCCACCTGTTCCAGCTCTTCCAGCGAGAGGATCTGCTGACGAGGCAGAAAGGTCATGTCTTCGGCCATGCAGTAGACGCAGCGGAGGTCGCAGCGATCCGTGACCGAGAGGCGCAGGTAATCGACCGTTCTGGAGAAGCTGTCTTGCAGGGTAGGGCTCGGCATATCCATCAAAATTAAGGCGCGCTCTTGGCTGCGGAGGAACATGGACGTCACTCGAACCGTGACGGTAGCCAATTATTGACTGGCCGGTCCAATAGCTTGTTCCAATGGTTTGATCGATCGGCTCGATAAACCCGCAAAAACGCGCGCCGCCTGGCGGCGGCGCGTGCTCGAGCTCAATGATCAAGCGAGCAGTGAGGCCCCCAGTTGGAACGCTACCCAGATTGCCAGCAGCGTGGCGAAGCCCAGCGCCAGGTTCTCGAACCAGTTGTTACGGTACTGGCCCAGCAGCGATTTCTGATTGGACATGATCAGCAGCCCCAGCGAAATGACGGGCAGGCCGACGATGTTGAGTGCGTTCACTGCGATGGTCAGGGTGACGAAGTCCGGCATGCCGGGCAGCGACCAGATCAGCGGGGTCACCAGGATGAACAGCAAGAACCACTTGTGCATCGGGTCGTGGTGGAATTCCTTGCCGTAACGCTCACGACGGCCGGGGCGGATGTGCTGGAACGCGTCAGTGATCAGCATGGGGAACGCGGTGGTCTTGCCGGCAATGCTGGCGAACAGCGTGGCGAATACCCCAACGAAGAAGATCAGCCAGCCGAACTGGCCGAAGTACAGTTCCATGGCCTTGCCCAGGTCATCCAGGGTGTTGACCTGAATACCGTTGGGGCGAAGGATTTCCGCACCCACCACCCAGATCGCCAGGTTGATGATGATGCCGATGAACACGGCGAACAGCAGGTCATTGCGCTGAATGCGTTTGTGTTCAGGGCCGACCCAGCCTTTCTGGCGCATTACATACGGGTGCACGAAGTTGGCGATGGAACCTGCCACCGCGCCAATCACCGAGACCGCCACCAGCAGCGCGCCGTGCACGCCCTCGTCCGGCGGGATGCTGAAACCGATGGTGCCGGCCAGAATGCCGCCGACGTCAGGTTTGGCCATGATCGCCAGGGCCAGGAACGCCAGGGTCATGACCGCCAGCAGGCATTTCATCGCCCCTTCGATGATCGAATAGATACTGCGGCCCACCAGCAGCCAGACCGCGATGACCACGGCAAAGGAAGCGAGCAGGGGGCGGTCGATGTGCACCAGCGTCGCCAGTGCTTCGCCCGCGCCCTTGATCATGTAGGCATTGGTCAGGTGGCCCATGATCAGGGCATAGCCCAGCAGGAACCAGGCGAAGATCGGATGCAGCTGGGCATAGCCCTGCAGGATGGTCATGCCCTGGTTGTTGCACAGTTGGAAGCGGGCGATGATGTTGACGATCAAAAAGCGCAGTAGCAGGGAGACGGCCAGTACCCACATCATGGCGTAGCCGTAGTTGGCGCCCGCCACTGACGAGGTGATCAGGTCACCGGCGCCCAGCCATGAAAGCACTGCGATGATGCCTGGCCCGAGAATCTTGGCCAGTTTTCCCAAGCGCGTGACCGGGACGGCCACCGCTTGTTTTTCGACTGAGCTGTTACCCGTCATAAGGGAATCCCCATAGTTTTGTTGTTTTTGTATGCAGTGGGGGGTATTCAATCATGAGTTAGGATGTCAGACGACTGATGAATTGTAAGAGTCGCCGGGCAAAATATTGCTAAATGTTACGACCTAGCGGCAGACACGTGCAGAGCATTCCCCGAGAGTGGGTAACCACTCGGTGAAAGTCGCCACCGGCATCGGCTTGCTGATCAGGTAGCCCTGACCGGAATGGCAGCCTGCTGAACGCAGGAAGTCCAACTGCTCGACGGTTTCGATGCCTTCGGCGGTCACGGTGAAGTCCAGTGCCTTGCTCAGGTCGATAATGGCCTGGGTGATCGCCACATAGGTGGCGTCGGACGGCAGGTCGCTGATGAATGCGCGGTCGATCTTCAGGTGATTGATCGGCAGGTGCTTGAGGTAGGCGAGTGACGAATAGCCAGTGCCGAAATCATCGATCGCCGTGCGCACGCCCAGCGCCTGGAGCTGGCCCAACACTTCCCGGGCAACGCCCTGGCCATCCATGATCAGGCTCTCGGTCACCTCGACTTCGAGCAATTGGGGCACCAACTCATGACGCGTCAGCGCATCGCGCACGGTGGCCAGGAAATCACTGCGCTCGATCTGCGGCGTGGCGACGTTGATGGCGATCGGCTGCAGTACGTGCCCCGTGTCGCGCCATTGGCACAGCTGGCGGCAGACCTGATCGAGCAACCACTCCCCGATCGGCACGATCAGGCCGGTACGCTCGGCCAGCGGGATGAAATCGCTCGGCATGATCATGCCCAGTTGCGGGTCACGCCAGCGCAGCAGCGCTTCGGCGCCGTTGAGCCGGCCGGTGGCCAAGTCGATCTTGGGCTGATACCAGACCTCGAATTCATTCGCTTGCAACGCGCGACGCAAAGCGTGCTCCATGGCGACGCGCTGCTGGATCTGCGCCGTCATTTTCGCCTGATAGAAGCGATAGCCATTGCGGCCGCCTTCCTTGGCCCCATACATCGCCGTGTCGGCGTGGCGCAACAGCTCCTCGCCACGGACACCGTCGTCCGGGCACAGGGCAATGCCGATACTTGCAGTGACCAGCGCAGCATTGCCGTTCAGGTCGAAGGGCGGTTGCAGCGTACGCAGCAGCTTGTCGACGATGCGAATGGCGGCGCAGGCGCTGTCCATCGTGTTGAGAATGAATGCGAACTCGTCGCCGCCCAGGCGTGCCACGGTATCGCCATGGCGAATGTTGCTGGCGAAACGATCGGTGACCTGTTGCAGCAGCAGATCGCCCAGGGCGTGACCCAAGCTGTCATTGATCAGTTTGAAACCGTCTAGGTCCAGTACCAGCACGGCCAGCAGGGTGCCTTGATGGGCATTGCGCTCGATCGCATCGCTCAGCCGCTTGGCGAACAGCACGCGGTTGGGCAGGCCGGTGATCGCATCGAAGTGAGCCAGTCGCTCCAGTTCCACCTGCGCTTGCTTGCGCTCGGAAATGTCACGCACCACGGCGTAGTCCACTGCTTCGCCATCCAGCACCATCGAACACAAGGTAATATCGGCAGGAAACAGGCGCCCATCGGCGCTGCGATGCAGCCACTCAAAATTGTGCTGGCCGCTGCGGCGGGCCTGTTCATTCATCAGTTTGGCCTTATCCACCGACCGAGTGCCGTCAGGCTGATATTCCGGCGACAGCTCTTCGGGTGTAAGGCCCTGGAAGTCATCGTTGTGCTTGAAGCCAAAGGCTGCCAGTGCGGCAGCATTGGCGTGGCTTTTACGCCCGCCGTGGTCGATGATCCACACCGGGTCGGGTGAGCCTTCGAACAGCGTGCGGAATCGCACTTCACTGTCGATCAGCGACTGGCGAATTCGATTACGCTCCTCTATCTCGCTGCGCAGTTCGCTGTTGCGCTGCTGAATCAGCCGATGGCTGCGGCTCAGCTGCGCGGTCAGCAGGCTCAGCAGGACGGTCCCGGCCATGCACAGCAGAAACATGGGCGAGTCGGTCACGGTCGGCGTGTGCCAGCCATCGCGCGGCAGCGCCGCCACTTGCCAGATGCCCCCCGGCACCTGGATGTCGGTGACAATGGCGATGCCATCGAACAGCGCGGCGTCGCCCCGAATCATTTTGCCGTTGGCCCCGGCGCCGTCACCCCCGCGCAGGGCCAGGGTCAGGTCGGGGTGGGCATCGAAGCCGGCGGCGTTGAGTAAAGCGAGGGTGTCGGCGACGGCCGAAATCACCCCCCAGTAGCGCTGCATGCCTTTGTGCGAGCCGATGAACACCGGGCGCCGATAAATCAGGGCTTCGCCGCCCTGGGCCAGGGTCAGCGGCCCGGCCAGGACCGGGCGGCCCAGGCCACGGGCGCGCTGCAACTGCGGGTATTGCTCGGGGCGGCTGCGGTAGTCGAGGCCCAGCACGCTGTCGTTGTGAATCACCGGGTAGACGTCGGTGATCACGTCGGACGGTGCGATAGCGATGTGGTGGATATAAGGCACCGAGGCGATGGCCTCTGCGGCCAGGCCGCGAAAATGCTGGGTGGAAATACCGCCATCGACCGTCACCAGTTGCGCGATGCCTTCGGCCTCGACGAAGGCGCCATGGATCTGCATCTCCATGCGCTCGGCGATGGCCGCCAGATGCAGCCGGGTGGCAGCTCGCTCCGTGGTGCGCTGGTGATCGAAGTCCTGTCGGGCCACCCCAAGCGACAGCAACACGCCTGCCAGCAGCGTAGCCATCGGCAGCAGGTAGGACAGGGCAGGGCGACCATGCCGGGGCATGGCCACAGGCTCGGTGGCGGGCATGATGACCTTTGAGTGTGAGGAAGCCTTGGATACCCCCTTTATCGGTCGTGCTGGGCAGAAGTTGAATGGCGCCGCGCCGACACGCGACAGTGCCGCCCGACATCTCTGATAATATGCCCGCACGGATATCGAGGAGTGAACTGTGAGTCGTAAATCATTGTCACGGTCTGCCGAGCAGATCGCTCAATCACGGGCGGCAGGGGCGCTCGCTGCGGACGTCCTGCGAATGATCACGCCATTCGTGCAGCCGGGCGTCACCACTGAATACCTTGACCGGCTGTGCCATGACTACATCGTCGACGAACTCAAGGTGATCCCTGCGAATGTGGGCTATCACGGCTTTACCAAAACCGTGTGCACCTCGGTCAATCAGGTGGTGTGCCACGGTGTGCCGTCACCCAAGGTGACCCTGGCCGACGGCGACATCATCAATATCGATGTCGCCGTCATCAAGGACGGTTGGTTTGGCGACACCAGCCGCATGTATTACGCCGGTGAGCCTAGCGACGAGGCCCGCCGCCTGGTCGACACCACCTACGAGGCCATGTACGCCGGCATTCGGGCCGTGCGGCCGGGAGCGACGCTGGGCGATATCGGCCATGCGATCCAGAGCGTGGCCCATCGTGAAGGCTTCAGTGTGGTGCGCGAGTACTGCGGCCATGGCATCGGCCAGATCTATCACGACGACCCGCAGATTCTTCACTACGGGCGCAAGGGCGAGGGCATGCGCCTGGTCCCGGGCATGATCTTCACCATCGAGCCCATGATCAACGCGGGACGCGCCGGCACTCGGCAACTGGCTGACGGGTGGACGGTGGTCACCCGGGATCAATCATTGTCGGCACAATGGGAGCACATGGTGGTGGTGACGGACGCTGGCCATGAGGTGCTGACCACATGGCCGGAAGGGGAGCCTGACGCACCGCGCGGATAGCCCATCGGTACGTCTATGCCGGCGACGGTGTTGCACTGTGCGACCGCTGCGGCGGGCAGTCGCACGTATCAGTCATCCAGAGGCGCCAGTTCCTTGACCTTGGCGACGATGTCGTCGATATCGAAAGGCTTGTCGAAGACGGCGGAGAACAATTCCGGGCTCGACCGCCCGATACTTCCCTGCGCACCGCTCATCAGCAGGATGGGCAGGTGCGACAGGTCGCCTCGAGCACGAATGGCCTTCGCCAGCTCCAGGCCGTCCATGACCGGCATCATGAAATCGGTGATGACCAGGGCAGGCCGCTCGCGGTCGAGCACTTCCAGCCCTTTCTTGCCGTTGCCGGCCTTGACGGTCATGTAGCCTTCGTCTTCCAGGGCGTAACCCAGGATATCGGCGATCAGATATTCGTCGTCGACAATCAGGATCGTAGCCATTTCACAACCACCCCGAACGATTCACGGTTTCGGGATCGTCGAGGCGCTACCCGATAACACTGCCTCTGCATTTTTGAACGCCTTCCGCAAGTCCATTCCATGACCGTCAATGATCAGCTCCAGGAGCGATGGATCATAAAAACTGTCTCTTACTTTAAGGATGGACAACAGGCGTTTAAGTTCAGACTCATGTTCCACGAATCGCGTCAGCAGAATGTTGTCGACGATGCTCGACAGGTCGGGCGCTGGGGATTGGATATCCGGGCCGAACAGCCCGCGGACCTCCCAGGTGGCGAAAACCGTGACGCCGCGAGCGCGCAGCTCATTCATCAGGGCGCTGAAGAATTCGGTCAGGCGCACCGTAGTGGTGGCCGTGCGCGCCATGCCGCCGAGGCTGTCGATCAGCACGCGCTTGACCTTGAGGCGTTCGACTTCTGCCAGCAGATGCGCGCCAAGGCCATCGAGCAGGCCTTCGGTGGTCGGCTGCCAGCAAAGGTGCAGCGCACCGGCCGTTTCCATGGCCCGGAAGTCGTGGCCCAGCGCCTGGGCTTTCATTCGCGTGCGTTCGGGGCTTTCATAGAAGCCGAAATGCAGGCCGGGCTCGGCGGTGGTGGAGGCGGCGAGAAAGCTCAGGCCCAGGGACGTCTTGCCGATGCCCGAGGGCCCCATGACCATGGTCACCGAGGAGCGCGGCAACCCGCCGCCGATGAACCGGTCCAGCGCCACGATGCCGCTGGGCACCCGGGTCAGGTCGGCGCTGTCGGTGCGCGACGGGTAGCTGTAGAGGCTCTCCAGCCGCGGGTACACTTTCAGGCCTTCATCGGTGATCTCGCACTCATGTAGGCCCGACAATGCCCCACTGCCGCGAGTCTTGCGCAATTGTATGCGGCGTACCGAACGGGTATTGAACAGCTCTTCGCCCAGTTCGATGACGCCGTCGACCATGGTGTGCTCCGGGCTGCCGTCGTCCAGCCGGGAGCTGGTCAGAAACAGCACGGTGCACCCGGCAAATGCCGCATGGCCCTGAAGCTCGGAGATGAACTTCTTGGTATCAATGGGCGATTCAGCCTTGGAGCGCGCGTTGAGCAGGCCGTCGACGATCAGCACCGTTGCCTTCTGGCGGCTGATTTCCCGACGTAACAGCTTGACGACCTCGTCCAGGCCTTCGTTTTCCAGGGTGTCGAAGGCGCTGACGAACTGGATTTCGCTGCCGATTTTCGCCGGGTCGAAAAAGCTCATGGTCGACAGGTACTGAAACAGGCGCTCGTGCGACTCCGCCAGCAGGGTGGCAACCAGTACTCGGCCGCCTGCGCGAGCGTGGTTGAAGCCCAACTGGTTGGCCAGGATCGTCTTGCCCGACCCCGGCCTGCCTTGAACGATATAGGAAGCACCTGCGACGAACCCGCCTTTAAACAATGCGTCGAGCCCTTGAATGCCGCTCTCCAGGCGTTTTAGCTGTTCCAAAATCTAGCGAGCCTCTATCTTGATGTTGCGCGGATGAACACAGGTTCCCGAAGATCGGCGCAAAAATGGCGCCAGATACGGGACGGCTAAGGAGTTCCCCTTGGAATGGCGGATTCTATACCGCTTCGTGGGCCGAACGCACGACTCGCTTGCATAAGCCCGGTTAAAGGTTGTTATAGTTTCAGCCCGCGATCACTACAAGAGCCTAATCATGGTGCACTACCAGGCGTTCGAGGTGCAGGCGAGCGAGGGCGTCGGCCATGTGCGCATCAACCGTCCGGCCAAGGCCAACGCCATGGACGCGGCGTTCTGGGCTGAAATACCCCAGGTGTTCGAAGCGCTCGACGACGATCCAAACGTTCGCGTCATCATTCTCAGTGGCGCCGGCAAGCATTTTTCGGCCGGCATCGACCTTGGACTGCTGGCGGCCATCGCCGGCGAACTGGGCCGTGATGCCGGTCGCAATGCCCGCCAGCTCCGGCGCCGAATCACGCAGATGCAACAGGCGTTCAACGCGCTCGAGGCCTGCAGCAAGCCGGTGCTGGCGGCGATCCATGGCTATTGCCTGGGCGCGGGGATTGATCTGATCGCTGCCTGCGACTTGCGTTATGCCGCAGCCGATGCACAGTTTTCCATCAAGGAGATCGACATGGGCATGGTCGCCGACGTCGGGACCCTGCAACGCCTGCCGCACCTCATCGGCGCTGGCATGCTCCGCGAGCTGGCCTTTACCGGGCGTCACTTCGACGCCGCCGAAGCCTTGCGCATCGGCCTGGTCAACCAGGTGCACGCCGACAGCGCCAGCCTGCTCTCTGCGGTCCAGGCGCTGGCGGTGGAAATCGCTGGCAAGTCGCCGCTGGCCGTGAGTGGTACCAAGCGCATGCTCAATTACATGCGCGACCACAGCGTTGCCGATGGCCTGGATTATGTCGCGACCTGGAACGCGGCCATGTTGCAGGCACCGGACGTGCAGCTCGCTCTGGGCGCCAGCCTGAGTAAAACCACCCCCCGTTTCGATGACTGAGATCAGTCACCTGCCAGGAAGCCCCGTAATGTCGCCACGCTGGACCACTGCCGTTCTCGATCCTGCCGACCCGTGCTGCCTGAGCCTGATTCGCAGCCCCCAGGGTTTTCTGTTGAATGCCCAGGGCGTGCTCTTCAGCCGCGAGCAGTTGGCCGCCTTGCCGCTTGCGGCCGGTCACGAGCAGGGGATCGGCCATCTCGATGGCCAGCCCGTGCGCGTCATCGACCTGGATCAGTTGGTCGAGGTGCCGGGTCACGCCTGGCAAGGATTGCGGCAGTTCATGCTGGAAGGCGAAATGGTGACCTACCAGATGCTCGGCTATGCCGCGCAGATCGCCACCTGGGCGCGCGAGCACCGCTTCTGCGGCCGCTGCGGCACCGCCACGACTCAGGTCGCGCAGGAGCGCGCGATGCTGTGCCCGGCCTGCGAGCTGCGCAGCTACCCACGGATTTCACCGAGCATGATCGTGCTGATCACGCGCGGTGATGACATCCTCCTAGCGCGCTCGCCGCGCTTCGTCAGCGGCGTCTACAGCACCCTGGCAGGCTTTGCCGAGCCCGGCGAGTCCGCCGAGGATTGCCTGCGTCGCGAGGTGTTCGAGGAGGTTCAGCTCAAGGTCCGCAATATTCGCTACGTGGGCAGCCAGTGCTGGCCGTTTCCGCATTCACTGATGCTCGGGTTTCACGCCGAGTACGCCAGTGGCGACATTGTGCCCCAGGCCGACGAGATCGAGGATGCCCAGTGGTTTCGCGTCGATGCACTGCCCCCATTGCCGGCTGGCCGCTCCATCGCCCGGCACCTGATCGACCTGTATGTGGCCCGGCGCCTAGGCTTGCCCGAACCAGTGCTGCCAGGCTAGGCGCACGGTCAGGGCGAGCACGACGCAGATGAACACCGGGCGAATGAATTTGGCGCCCCCGCCAATGGCTGTGCGTGCGCCGAAGAACGCGCCGATCATGACCGCCGCGCCCATGCACAGGCCAATGATCCAGTCGACCTGGCCGGCGAAGATGAACACCGACAGTGCCGCAGCATTGCTGACGAAGTTCATGCTGCGTGCCACGCCGCTGGCGCGCACCAGGTCCAGCGGATAGAGCAGCAGGGTACTGACTGTCCAGAAAGCGCCGGTGCCGGGCCCGGCCACGCCGTCGTAGAAACCTAGCGTGAGGCCCTGCGGCCACTGCCAGGTCTTCCTGATCGGGGCGTCACTGTCCAGCGGCGCCTTGGGTGTACCGCCGAATAGCAGGTAGACCCCACAGGCGAACACAATCACCGGCAACATCTTGTTCAGCCATTCGGCCGGCATGTATTGCGCCACCAACGCACCGAGCAGTGCGCCGAACAGGGTGCCGAGCAACGCATGTCGCCATTGCGCAGGCTGGAACAACTTGCGGCGGTAATAGGCGAAACCGGCCGTGGCCGAGCCAAAGGTCGAACTGAGTTTGTTGGTGCCCAGGACCAGGTGCGGTGGCAGCCCGGCGGTGAGCAGTGCCGGGGTGGTCAACAGCCCGCCGCCGCCGGCGATGGCGTCGATGAAGCCGGCCAGCAGGGCAACCAGTACAAGGATGAACAGGGTAGTCAGGTCAACGCTGAGTTCGAACGTCATGGCGGCAGCTTACCAGCAGGGGGCGTGCAAGCAGGCACGCCAAGCCGGCCATTCTACGTCAGCGGGGGCTGGGCGTCAGCCGAGAAAACCGCCGTCCACGTTCAGGGCCACGCCCGTGGTGTAGCTGGAAGCATCGCTCGCCAGGTACAGCACGGCGCCAGCCATTTCGCCGGGGTGGGCCACACGGCCCAGCGGGATTTGCGCCAGTGCCGTCTTGAGAATGCTTGCGTTGCCGACCAGCGCCGAAGCGAATCGCGTGTCCGTCAGGCCTGGTAACAGGGCGTTGCAGCGAATACCCAGGCCGGCGCATTCCTTGGCGAAGACCTTGGTCATGTTGATCACCGCGGCCTTGGTCATCGAATACACGCCCTGCAAGGCGCCCGGCGACACGCCGTTGATCGAGGCAACGTTGATGATGCTGCCACCGCCGTGCTCGCGCATCAGCTTGCCGGCTTCCACCGACATGAAGAAATAGCCGCGGATGTTGACGTCGACGGTTTTCTGGAAGGCTGCCGCATCGGTGTCCAGCACATGGCCGAATTGCGGATTGGTGGCGGCATTGTTGACCAGGATGTCCAGGCGACCGAATTGGCTGCGCAGGGTCTGGAACACCTGCTGAATCTGCTCCAGTTCACCGATGTGGCAGGCCAGCGCAGTGGCCTGGCCGCTGGCGGCCTGGATGGCTGCGGCGACCTGCTGGCAGGCCTCCAGTTTGCGGCTGGACACGATCACGTGCGCGCCTTGCTGCGCCAACAGGTGGGCAATGGCTTCGCCGATACCGCGGCTGGCGCCGGACACGAAGGCGACTTTGCCGTCGAGGTCGAACAGATGAGTTCTGGACATGGGCGTTCCTCATGGCGGCGCGCGGTGCCAGGGGCCGCCTTCATTCAGCGCAGCTGCCTGCTCGCGCCCGCCTGGATGAGACCGGGCAGGGCGCCCGGCTCGAGTTCGCAGCACAGTGATGCTACGGTGTGGTTACCCGCTGGGGGGATCACTCAGACGGGAAACAGCTCGCTCAGTTTCATGGCCAGCATCATGTCGCCTTCGGCGCGCAGCTTGCCACCCATGAAGGCCTGCATGCCATCGGTCTCGCCGCTGACGATGCCTTTCAGCGTCTCGCTGTCCATGACCAGGGTCACGTTGGCATCCGGATTTTCGCCTTCCTGCAGTTCGCAGGTACCGTCCTTGACGATCAGGTTGTAGTGCTTGTCTTCATCGATACGAAAACCGAACACCAGGTCCAGCCCCTTGGCGGCGTCCGGGTTGAACTTGGCTTTCATGGAGTTTACGGCGTCGGCTACGGAGGTCATCGGTGAATCCTTCTTGTGGGTGGAGGTGCTGTGCAGCCAGGAAATGCCAGGCCATCGGGCCTAGCGATAGGTAATCAGTTGTGCAGAGCGCTCGAGCTGCAAGTGGGCAAAACCATTGAAGGTGCGCAAGGCTGGCCGGCTCGAGGTGACGCTGATGTGCGTGATGGAGGTGTTGACCACCTGCCAGGCCAGGTCCCAGGCGCGGTCAACCGGCAGCCCGGTCAACCGATGCACCTGCGAAACGATCGGGCCGGCGGAGGTGAACACGGCGATGTCATGGCCCTGGGCTGCGTGTTCGACCAATGCCTGCAGCGCGCCGCTGACGCGGTCGGCGAACGTCTGCCAACTGTCGACACCGTTGACCGCCTGTTCGCTTCGATGCCAGCGGGTGAGGATCAGACCGACCACGCGCTCGAAGGCTTCGGGATCAGCCACCGCGTTGCGCAGGATCGAGGCCGCATCGGGTTCTTCGGTCAAGAGTGCCGGCAGCAGCGCCTGGATGAGCGCGGCCATGTCCAATTCGTCGAACGCCGGGTCGGTTTCCAGCGGGGGTGTCGGGCAGCCCAGGCGTTGCATTTCTGCCAGGGCCAATGCCGCGGTGTCCTGCTGGCGGCGCAGGCTCCCGGCCAGGCAGCGCTGCAAGCGCAGGCCGGTGTGCGCCAGATGCGCACCGACGACGCGTGATTGATGCTGCCCGATCGCGGACAGTCGATCGTAGTCATCGTCGCCAAGTGAGGCTTGCCCATGCCGAATGAGATAGATGCTGCCCACGTCCGCGTGATCCCGATACTCTGGAAGTCCTGCGAGGTTAGGTCGCCGACGGACCGCTGTCAACGGAAAACCATACAAGCGTTTGAAAAGGTTGTTTGACTTGCCCGCCGCCACGGCTGGTAGCCAACCCGGGCCATCGGTATGCTTGGGCAACCTTTTCGTTCCACGTTGCATGTAAGGAGTCACTGTGGATTTTCTTGCTGATTACGCAAGTTTCCTGGCCCGCACCGTCACTCTGGTGGTTGCCATCCTGGTGGTGCTGGTGGCCATCGCTTCACTGCGTGGCAAGCACCGCCGCAAGTCTGCAGGGCAACTGCAGGTCAGCAAGCTCAACGACTTCTATAAAGGCCTGCGCGAGCGCCTGGAGTCCAGCCTGCTCGACAAGGACCAGCTCAAGGCGCTGCGCAAGGGCCAGGCCAAGGCCGACAAGAAGCAGAAGAAAACCAACGAGATCGGCAAGTCACGGGTGTTCGTGCTGGATTTCGAGGGTGACATCAAGGCCTCGGCGACCGAAAGCCTGCGTCACGAGATCACCGCCCTGCTGACCCTGGCCACACCCAAGGACGAAGTGGTGCTGCGCCTGGAAAGCGGCGGTGGCATGGTGCACAGCTATGGGCTGGCGTCCTCGCAGCTGGCGCGAATTCGTCAGGCCGGGATTCCGCTGACGGTCTGCATCGACAAGGTCGCGGCCAGCGGCGGCTACATGATGGCGTGCATCGGCGAGAAGATCATCAGCGCGCCTTTCGCCATTCTCGGCTCGATCGGCGTGGTGGCGCAGTTGCCCAACGTCAACAAGCTGCTGAAAAAGCACGACATCGATTTCGAGGTGCTGACCGCCGGTGAGTACAAGCGCACGTTGACGGTCTTTGGCGAGAATACCGAGAAGGGCCGGGAGAAGTTCCAGCAGGAACTCGACATTACTCACCGCCTGTTCAAGAGCTTCGTGGCTCATTATCGCCCACAGCTGTCCATCGACGAGGTGGCGACCGGGGAAGTGTGGCTGGGTGTGGCCGCGGTCGACAAACAATTAGTCGACGAACTCAAGACCAGCGACGAATACCTGTCGGACCGGGCCCGCCAGGCTGACGTGTTCCACGTGCACTACATTCAGCGCAAAAGCCTGCAGGAGCGGGTAGGGCTGGCCGCCAGCAGTAGCGTCGAAGGCCTGGTCTCCCGTGCCTGGAACGCGCTCAGCCAGCAGCGCTTCTGGTAAGCGCAGGGGCTGTCGACGCGCAGGCCCGGCAGCCAGCAAAACGCCGAAGGGGGTCAATGCTGCCGGCATTGACCCCCTTCGGCGTTCAGGCGTTTCAGCGGCGGCGGAACAGCGGCAGTGGCTCGTCCGTGGCCGCCTGGTAGGTCACGGAAAAATCCTTCAGCCCTTCCAGCGCTTCGTAGGGGTCCTTGTCGGCCCGGATCGCGAATGCATCGAAGCCGCAACGGCTGAGGTAGAACAACTGGTCGCGCAACACGTCGCCAATGGCGCGCAGCTCGCCCTTGAACCGATAGCGGTCACGCAGCAGGCGGGCGTTGGAGTAATTGCGGCCGTCGGTAAAGGCCGGGAAGTTCAGGGCAATGACCTGAAACTCGTTGGCCCACTCACCGATTTCTTCCGCTTCCTCGTCGCTGTCCAGCCACACACCCAGGCCGCCGTCACGGGCCTTGAGTGCATGGGCGTGTTCGCGCCACAGCGCCAGCGGCACGATGTAGTCGTCGCAGTTGGTCAGCTCATCGAAGGACGTTTCCTTGGGCAGCAGGTGCCAGGTTTCGTCGACGACCGCATTGTTCTTAATGATTCGCTGCATAGACGCGCTCCTTGAAAGGATCGATGCCAATCCGTTGGTAGGTGTCGATGAAACGCTCGTCTTCGGTGCGCGACTCGACGTAGACGTCGATCAGCTTGGAAATGACGTCCGGCATCGCCTCCTGGGCGAACGACGGGCCGAGAATCTTGCCCAGGCTGGCATCACGGCTGGCGCTGCCACCCAGGGAGACCTGGTAGAACTCCTCACCCTTCTTGTCGACGCCAAGAATGCCGATATGGCCGACATGGTGGTGACCACAGGCGTTCATGCAGCCGGAGATGTTCAGGTCCAGCTCGCCGATGTCGAACAAATAGTCGAGGTCATCGAAGCGGCGCTGGATGGACTCGGCGATCGGGATCGACTTGGCATTGGCCAGGGAGCAGAAGTCACCGCCCGGGCAGCAGATGATGTCGGTCAGCAAGCCGATGTTCGGCGTGGCGAAGCCACCTTCGCGCAGGCTTTGCCACAAGGCGAACAGCTCGCGCTGCTCGACATCGGCGAGAATGATGTTCTGCTCGTGCGAGGTGCGCAGTTGGCCGAAGCTGTAGCGATCGGCGAGGTCGGCGATGGCGTCCAGCTGTTTGTCGGTCAGGTCGCCCGGCGCCACGCCCGTGGGCTTGAGCGACAGGGTCACCGCGACATAGCCGGCACGCTTGTGCGCCAGGGTATTGCGGCTGCGCCAGCGGGCGAAGCCGGGGTGCTGGGCGTCGAGGCTGGCCAGTTCGGCCTGCTGGTCGGGCAGGGCCTGGTAATCCGGGTCGACGAAATGCCGGGCGACGCGCTGCAGTTCGGCCTCGGTCAGCGTGGTGCTGCCACCGCGCAGGTGAGCCATTTCGGCCTCGACCTTCTCGGCGAAGACCTGCGGCGTGAGCGCCTTGACCAGGATCTTGATGCGCGCCTTGTATTTGTTGTCGCGACGGCCATAGCGGTTGTAGACACGCAAGATGGCGTCGAGGTAGCTCAACAGGTCCTGCCACGGCAGGAATTCGTTGATGAACGCGCCCACCACCGGGGTGCGACCCAGGCCGCCGCCCACCAGCACGCGGAAGCCCAGTTCACCGGCTGCGTTGCGCACCGGCTCGAGGCCGATGTCATGCACCTCGATCGCTGCGCGATCGCTGTTGGCACCGTTGACGGCGATCTTGAACTTGCGCGGCAGGTAGGCGAATTCGGGGTGGAAGGTGGTCCACTGACGCACGATCTCGCACCAGGGTCGCGGGTCGATGACCTCATCGGCCGCGACACCGGCGAACTGGTCGGTGGTCACGTTGCGCAGGCAGTTGCCGCTGGTCTGAATGGCATGCATCTGCACCGTCGCCAGCTCGGCGAGGATGTCCGGAATGTCTTCGACCGCCGGCCAGTTGAACTGCACGTTCTGCCGGGTACTGATGTGGGCGTAGCCCTTGTCGTAGTCACGGGCGATCTTGGCCATCATTCGCGCCTGGCGCGAGGTGAGCTGGCCGTAGGGCACCGCCACGCGCAGCATGGGCGCGAACCGCTGGATATAAAGGCCGTTCTGCAGGCGCAGAGGGCGGAATTCTTCTTCGCTCAGTTCACCCGCCAGATAGCGGCGGGTCTGGTCACGGAACTGCTTGACGCGGTCCTCGATGATCCGTTGATCGTACTCGTCGTAAACGTACATAGGGGTCCTGTTCTCAGGCTGCAAAACTGCGCGCACGGCCGCGCACTCCCAGCGGAGCCGGTGGAAGATACCAGTTTGCGGATATACGGAAAAGTCGGTTTTCAATATATGCAAAGTGCTGGAAGTTATAAGCGTTTTAACGTGCGCCATAGCCTTACTTGCCGAATGGGTTTGGCTGCGCTTAACTGGTACGCACGTACAATAAAAACAAGAGGCAGCGCCCATGAGCAACCCCGTGAAAACCCCCAAGGCCGACCGTCATGTCGACGCCTGGGCCACGCTCTTCATGATCGTCCTGGTGGTGGCCGCCATCGTTTTCTGGACCACTCACTCGTAAGGTCTTGCCCAGTGCCCCGGTGGCGCCGCGAAAGCCCCCGTACCCAGGCAGACCCCGCACGATAGCAGCCGTGCTAGCGGGTTACCGCAGTGCGGTGAGTCGGCAGTGCTCCAATGACCCCTTCGGCATGTCGCCGGTCAGGTCAGGAGAGTCCATATGCCGCAACAGCCCGGGGAAACCGTGGGTCAGCTGTTTGCGCTCGACGAAGAGGCGCTGGCGCAGCGCCTGTTCATCGAGCAGAAATTGCCCGCATGGCTGTGCGAGGCGCCCGAGCAGCGCCGCGCCGATTACTTTTCCGCGCTGCATCGCCAGGCCGAGGCCATACAGGCCGTGCGCCCGGTGTTCGCCAGGTTGCAGGCGCCGGCCGACTTCGCGCGCACGCGCCTGCAGGCCGCACTGGAACAGCGTTTTGCCTGGCAGGGGGATGTCGCGTCTTTTGAACTGATTCGCTTCGAAGTCCTGCACAGTTTTCCCGTGACCCGCCGCCGCTCGCATCGACACACCCTGGTCGAAGCCGCGCTGGCCAACTTCGCGCCCGACGAAGCACTGCCCCAGCCACACCACGGCTGGTTGGCGCCGCTGGGGGCCACGCGCAGCAACCGGGCGACACCTGAGCAGGCTCATCTGGACGTCTGGCGGGTCGAGCAGAAAGATGTAGTGCCCGTCTCGGTGGACGCCTTCGCCGACTGCTGCCGGCAGCTCGACCTCGGGCAGCAGTACCAGCAGCATCTGCGCGCCGTGTTGGCGATTGATGACGCACCGTCGACCACTGCGGGTGTGCTGCGCGAGCACTGCGCTGCGCGTTTGCGAGTGGCGATACTCGAGGCCTGGATGAAAGGCGATGTGTCCGACCAGGCGGGGCAGATGTTGCTGGACCTGCTGTCTGCGTCCGACGCCATGGTCACATGGGGCAAGGCGCCAGCACAGCTGTGCTGGCTGGAGATGCTGGGCAGCGCCTTCGTTCCCGGGCATTGTCTGTGGGGCGCCTTCGTGGTGCAACGCATCGCCGACGGACGCTGCATCGTCTGCCTGCCGGGGGACCCCTCACACCCTGTCAAAGAGTACGCCGGGTTGGGTGACTTCAGCACGGCGCTGGGTCAGCGGTTGGGGGACACGGCGTACCGGCGCGACTTCATGGGCCTGATCAGCCAGCGCCGGCGTGCCGAATGTGTCCAGCGCCTGAACAACGTGCTGGCGAGCGTACGTTTGCCCGAGGACGCGGGCCCGTTGCTCACTGTCACCGCGTTGCCGATCGCCCAGCCCTTGCTGAGCCTGCTGCAGGCCCAGGCCTGGATTCGGGTGGCTGAAGACGCGCGGTTTCATGCCGTGCCCACCGCCGACTGCGATCGCCAGGCCCGCGACGAGCGCCTGGCGCGATGGCGCGACGAGGGTGTCGACGTGCTCAATCTGCTGGGCCTGTTCATTCCGACCCTGGGCATCGCCATGGGGGTCTACGACGGCATGACCTTGATGACGGAGATTTTCGAAGGCGTCGATGACTGGAATCATGCCCAGACGCGATCGGCAATCGACCATGTGGCTGCAGTCAGCGAAACCCTGGCGGTCGGCGCGGTGTTGGGCCGGGTGGTCAATGCCGGTTTTCTGGATGCGTTCATCCCCGTGGCCACGCCTGGCCAGCCGCTGCGTTTGTGGCGCGACAACCTGTGGCAATACCGCAGCGCCGAACGCTTGCCTGCCACGCTGAAGGCGGACGAGCAGGGCGTATTGCGGCACGCTGGCCGGTCGTTCGTGCGCATCGGCGGGGCGCTGCACGAAATCCGTCGGGCTGGCCCGGGCAGCGCGGACTGGCAGTTGCAGCCGCCTCGTCATGGCGCCTATGCCGTGCCGCTGGAACACAACGGTCAAGGCGCCTGGCGCCATCGCCACGAAAACCCGCTGCACTGGCAGGGCAGTGAGCTGATGAGCCGCTGGGGACCTCGCACCGAGGGTGTGTCCCACCTAGCCCTGAATGATTTGCGCGAGATCAGCGGGGTCAGCGAGGCCGAGCTGCGCCGCGCGCTGTTCGATCACCAACCCATGCCGGCCCTGCTGGCTGACGTCCTCGATCGGTACGCGCTGTACGACCCCGACCTCGACACGTCGGCGCAATCCTTCGCCCTGCGCTATCACCAGATCGAACAGCGCGCTACCTGGAACACCGCGATCGGGGCACCCCTGCGGCGCAGTTTCCCCGCTTTGCCGAGCCGGGTTGCCGAGCGACTGGTGAGCATGGCGGACCACGCTGAGTGGCTGCAGTTGCAGACCGGCAAAGTGCCCGCCCGGTTGGCCGAAATCGCCAGGGTGCAACTGCGTGAGGTGCGCGTGGCCCGCGCTCTGGAAGCGTTGTACCTGGGTATGGTTGACCAGCGCGACTACCCGCGCCTGGTCCTGGAGATGGCCGTTACGCTGGATCAATGGCCAAGTGGACGCGGTATCGAGTTGCGTGCCGACAGCCCGCAGGGAACCCTGCTGCATCGGTTGGCACCGGCCGCGGAGGGCAGCGTGAGCGTGCTGGTGGCGACGCCGGCAGGCTACCTGGCCAATGATGGCGCGGGCCTGCCCTCGGGACCCGCGACCGACTTGCTCAGTGCAGTGCAACGGCTGCTCGGCCCTGCCGACCAGGCGCTGCCCGCTGGCCATTCGACCGACGCGTTGAGCCGGCAGTTGCTGGACGCTGCCCTGGCCCGGCGCGAGCGGTTGCCCGAGGCCCTCGGCATGACACCCCTGCAACGTCGGTTCGTCAGGCCGCAGCGCCTGCCCGATGGCCGCATCGGGTACCCGCTCAGCGGTCGCGGCGTGGGGCGTTGGCGCATCAACCCGCGCTTGCGGCAGTTATTCCCGGCCGCCGATGACATGGACCTGCGGCGCATTCGCCACGAGCTGCGCTTGAACCTGTTCACGGCCGATGCCGTGTTGCGCCGCCTGGAAGCCGATTGGCAGATGCTCGACGCCTCGCTCACCGCCTGGAGCCGGCTGGCCTACGATGCACCGGGCCTGGACGCGGCGGAACAGGCGATGGCTAGGGCCATGCGCGAAGAGTTCGTGGCGCGCATGCGCTCGTCATGGCGTCGTGAGGCGCGCAACGCGACGTTGACGCTGGGGACGACCGGCGGTTACCAGTTGGACCTGAGCGGCCTGGCGGTCGATCACCTGCCAATTTTGACCGTGCGCTTCGACCATATCGGCTCCCTGCACATGGATCGCATGCATTTGCGCGATGATCCCTCTGCGTTTCTGCAACTGTTCGGCCAGGTGCGATTCGTCACGCTGTTCGATAATCAGTTGGCGCATGTGCCCGAAGAGATCGCTCGTCTGCCCTCGCTGGTTCACCTCGACCTGGGACGCAACCCGTTGCAATCCTCGCCGCACATGTTTTCCGTGTTGCGCAACCACCCGGCGCTGCGCACGCTGATGTTCGACCGCTGCGCGACCGCAGCGCCCACCGCCGCCTTGGCCGACTTACCGACGCTGCCCATGCTCGAGCAGCTGTATCTGGCCCACAACGAGCTGGAGTTGAGCGCCGAGGGCTGGCAGCATCTGGCCGCCATTGAAATGCTCGGCAGGCTCGACCTGGGCTTCAATCGCATCACGCTGAATGCTGCAGGGACGCAGGCGATGCAGTCGTTCGGGAGGCTGCGTGAGCTGTTTCTCGACCACAACCCGTTGCGCTACCCGCCCAACCTCATGGGCATGGCACAGTTGCAAGCGGTGCACCTGGCGCGCACCCAGATCGAGACCTGGCCACCGGGCCTGACCCTGGCCATGAGCCGGCCGCTCGGCCGCCATGTGCGCCGCATCGACCTGTCGCATAACCGCATCGCCGACCTGCCGCCTCTGCGGCAGACCAGCTTCGTGGCCCACCGCAACATGATTTTCGGTCGTCGCGGCCATCGCTTCAGTGTGGTGGGCAATCCACTGTCGCCGCAGAGCCTCGACTACCTGCACGAGGCCGGGCTGGAGACGGGCTCGGCGGAGTCGATCGATCCCTCGCAGCCCGTGGCGATCCGTCATACCTGGCTGGACGAGTGCCCGGCGCCGTTGCGCGACCGTCTGGAGCAGTCGCGCCTGGAGCCGGAAACCCGGTTTTTCTATGTTGCCCTGGAGCGAGTGGCAGACACCGCCGATTATCGGGTCGACCCGCAAGGCACGCGGCAACGCATGCGTGCCATTGCCGAAGCCATTCTCGAACCGGTCACCGAGGCCATTCCCATCGGCTGGTCACAGTTGCGCCAGCACATTTTCCTGCTGGCCGAGGATGCCAGCCAGACCTGCGGCGACGGCGTCAGCCTGCTGCTCAATCAGTTCGAAACGCTCATCCACTTGTGGCGCACAGCCAGTACCGAGACGGAAGGGGAGGTGATCGCGCAGAGCATTCGAGCCTTCAGGCTGGCGTTGGTCGACGATTGCGCGGCGCGCATCGCGCAAAAACGAATGGACCGGCACCTGGCCCTGTCCGCCGATTTGCCCGAGGCGATGCTGCCAGCGCTGGACCCGCTGGACGTGATCGCCGACGAGGATCTCGATATGCAGGCTGACGAAGCCGAGATTCGCCTGGTGCTGCGTCGTCGGCTGGCCGCCGAGCTGCAACTGCCGCCGCAGCCCGAGCACATGCTGTACACCGAGCATGTGCACGCCAGCACGCTGCAGCGGGTCAAGCAGTGGGTGATCGGCCGGACCACGTTCGAAGGTTTCCAGGGCTGGCTTGAAGACGACATTGCCTGGCGCTTCTTTCTGGAGAGGACCCATGCCAGTGTGTTGAATGAGTTCGAGGAACAATGGGGCCTGGCCAGCAGCTTCCTCGACGACGCCGTCAGTGCCGACGGCGAGCTGCCCAGCCTGCACGGCATGGCGATCGAAGCGCTGCCCGCGCTACAGCAGGCGGTGCCAGGGGTGACTTGGCTCGACGACCAGGGCCGCCCGCAACGCGTACAGGTCAACAGTGGTCAGTTCAACGCGCTGTATCAGGCACTGGCCAGCGCCCATGATCAGGCACGGCGTGCCCTGCTCAATCGGCTGGGGGCTGCGCTGTTGCAAGCCCACTGCCAACTGCCGCATCAGGTCGCGGTTTAGGGGCTCGCGCGCCAGGTGCCTGGCGCGCGAGCGGCTGCGAGGGCAGGTTCGCAATGGCTCAGTTGTCATAGCCCAGGTTGGGCGCCAGCCAACGCTCGCTGACCGCCAGGTCCTGGCCTTTGCGCTGGGTGTAACTGAGCACTTGGTCCTTGTCGACCTTGCCCACGGCGAAGTACTGCGCCTGCGGATGGGCGAAGTACCAGCCGCTGACCGCTGCCGCCGGGAACATGGCGTAGTGTTCGGTGAGGGTGACGCCACTTTGGCCATGCTCATCGAGCAACTGGAACAGCGTGCCTTTCTCGGTGTGGTCCGGGCAGGCCGGGTAGCCGGGGGCAGGGCGGATACCCTTGTATTGCTCCTTGATCAGCGCGTCGTTGTCCAGGTGCTCGTCCCGGGCGTAGCCCCAATGCTCCTTGCGCACCTGTTGGTGCAGCCATTCGGCACACGCCTCGGCCAGACGGTCGGCCAGCGCCTTGACCATGATCGAGTTGTAGTCGTCGCCGGCGTCCTGGTACGCCTTGGCCACTTCTTCGGCGCCGATCCCGGCGGTGGTGATGAAGCCTCCAACATAATCGGTCACGCCGCTGCCCTTGGGCGCCACGAAGTCGGCCAGCGAGAAGTTGGGCTTGCCATCGGTCTTGATGATCTGTTGACGCAGGTGATGCAGCCGCGCCAGGGGCTGGCCGTCCTCGGCGTACAACTCGATGTCATCGTCGTCGACCTGATTGGCCGGCCAGAAGCCGAAGACCGCACGCGCGCTGATCAGCTTTTCGTCGATCAGCTTGCGCAACATCATCTGGGCATCGGCATACAACGCCGTGGCGGCTTCGCCCACGACGTGGTCGGTGAGAATGCGTGGGTACTTGCCCGCCAGGTCCCAGGAGATGAAGAAAGGCGTCCAGTCGATGTACTCGGCGAGCACGGCCAGGTCGATGTTTTCCAGCACTCGGGCGCCCGTGAAGGTCGGTGCTACCGGCGCATAGGCCGCCCAGTCGAATTCGGCCTTGGCGGCCACGGCCTGGGCATAGCTCAGGCGTTCGGTACGGGCGCTGCGGTTGGCCGTACGCTCGCGCACATCAATGTAGTCCAGGCGAGTGCGTTCGACGAACCCCGGCTTGAGCTCCTTGGACAGCAACTGCGTGGCCACCCCGACCGCCCGGGAGGCGTCGGTGACGTAGATCACGGCGTCATTGCTGTAGCGCGGTTCGATCTTGACCGCAGTGTGCGCCTTGGAGGTGGTGGCGCCACCGATCATCAGCGGCAGGTGGAAATCCTGGCGCTGCATTTCGCGGGCGACATGGACCATTTCATCCAGCGACGGGGTGATCAGGCCGGACAGGCCGATGATGTCGCATTTCTCGTCGCGAGCCACCTGGAGGATTTTCTCTGCCGGCACCATGACGCCCAGGTCCACGATGTCGTAGCCGTTGCAACCCAGTACCACGCCGACAATGTTCTTGCCGATGTCATGCACGTCGCCCTTGACCGTGGCCATCAGGATCTTGCCCTTGGCCTCGGGCTTGTCGCCCTTTTCCAGCTCGATGAACGGGATCAGGTGCGCGACCGCCTGTTTCATCACCCGCGCCGACTTGACCACCTGGGGCAGAAACATCTTTCCAGAGCCGAACAGGTCGCCGACGATGTTCATCCCCGACATCAGCGGGCCCTCGATGACCTCGATCGGGCGGCTGAACGACTGCCGCGACAGCTCGGTGTCCTCGACGATATGCGTGGTAATGCCCTTGACCAGGGCGTGCTCCAGGCGCTGGTTGACGGGCCAGCTGCGCCATTCCTCGGTCTCTGCTTCCTTGACGCTGCCGTCGCCCTTGTACTGGTCGGCGATCGCCAGCAGCGCATCGGTGCCCTCCGGCGTGCGATTGAGCACCACGTCCTCGACCCGATCGCGCAGCTCGGCGGGGATCTGGTCGTAGATTTCCAACTGGCCGGCGTTGACGATACCCATGCTCAGACCGTTGCGGATGGCATGCAGCAGGAACACCGAGTGAATGGCCTCGCGCACGGGGTTGTTGCCGCGGAACGAGAACGACACGTTGGACACGCCGCCACTGGTCAGCGCGTAGGGCAGGTGATCGCGAATCCAGGCGCAGGCATTGATGAAGTCAACGGCATAGTTGTTGTGCTCTTCGATGCCCGTCGCCACGGCGAAGATGTTTGGGTCGAAAATGATGTCCTCGGGCGGAAAACCGACCTGATTGACCAGAATGTCGTAGGAACGCCCGCAGATTTCTTTCTTGCGCGCCTCGGTGTCGGCCTGGCCGTCCTCGTCGAATGCCATCACCACGATCGCAGCGCCGTAGCGCTTGCACAGCGTGGCGTGATGAATGAATGCCTCGACGCCTTCCTTCATGCTGATGGAGTTGACGATGCCCTTGCCCTGGATGCACTTGAGGCCCGCTTCGATGACTTCCCACTTGGACGAGTCGATCATGATCGGCACTCGCGAGATGTCCGGCTCGCCCGCGATCAGATTGAGGAAGGTCACCATCGCCTTCTTCGAATCGAGCATGCCCTCGTCCATGTTGATGTCGATGACCTGGGCGCCGGCTTCGACCTGCTGCAGCGCGACTTCCAGGGCCTCGGTGTAGTTTTCCTCGCGGATCAGCCGGGCGAAACGCGCGGAACCGGTGATGTTGGTGCGTTCGCCAACGTTGACGAACAGCGACTGGCGATCGATCGTGAACGGCTCCAGCCCGGACAGGCGGCACGCCTTGGGAATCTCCGGGATGGGCCGCGGCGCATAGCCGGCCACCGCGTTGGCGATGGCTTCGATGTGCGCGGGCGTAGTGCCGCAGCAGCCGCCGACGATATTGAGAAAGCCGCTCTGGGCAAATTCTTCGATGATCGCCGCCGTTTGTGCAGGCAGCTCGTCGTATTCGCCAAAGGCGTTCGGCAGGCCGGCGTTGGGGTGTGCTGAAACGCGCGTACCGGCCTTGGTCGAGAGCTCTTCCAGGTACGGCCGCAGTTCACGGGCGCCCAGGGCGCAGTTGAGACCCACCGAGATCGGCTTGGCGTGGGCGACCGAGTTCCAGAAGGCTTCGGTGGTCTGCCCGGACAAGGTGCGCCCGGAAGCGTCGGTGATGGTGCCGGAAATCATGATCGGCAATTCGATGCCCAAGGCATCGAAGACACCCTGCACGGCGAAGATCGCCGCCTTGGCGTTAAGGGTGTCGAAGATGGTCTCGATCAGGATCAGGTCCGCTCCGCCCTCGATCAAGCCGCGCGTGGCTTCGGTGTAGTTGTCGACCAGTTCGTCGAAGGTCACGTTGCGATAACCGGGGTTGTTCACATCGGGCGACAGCGAGCAGGTCCGGCTGGTAGGGCCCAGCACGCCGGCGACGAAGCGCGGCTTGTCCGGGGTCTCGAGCGTCTTGGCATCGCACACCTGGCGAGCCACCCGAGCGCCTTCGACGTTCAGTTCGTACACCAGCGACTCCATGCCGTAGTCGGCCTGGGACACCTGGGTGGCGTTGAACGTGTTGGTCTCGAGAATGTCGGCGCCGGCGTCCAGGTAGGCTTTTTCGATCGCGGCGATCACATCCGGGCGGCTCAGCAGCAGCAGGTCGTTGTTACCTTTGACGTCACTGGGCCAATCGGCGAAGCGCTCGCCGCGGTAATCCTCTTCTTCGAGCTTGTAGCTCTGGATCATGGTCCCCATGCCGCCGTCGAGAATCAGGATGCGCTCTTTGAGGGCTTGCTCTAGAGCGTGGAGGCGCGTACTGCGATCGGACATGGTGACCACTCTTTGGAAAATAGCTGCGGCGAAGGTGTTTCAGAGAGGGGCGATGATATCAAACCTGCGACAGATTTGATCATAAGTGCCCTGACCATGAATTCTGCTCATGTTCGGGTGCCGGCGCTAACGGAATGCAGGGGGAGGGAATACGACTGATCGGCGACTCTGTACAATGGTAGCGTTTTTACATCAGGACCCCGAAATGCCGTACCGTTTTCTGCTCGGTAGCCTGCTGCTGCTGGCCCATTTCCATGCCCAGGCCCAGGGTCCTGGCCCGTCGATTTCCTACACGCGCGACGTGCAGCCGATCTTCACCGAGAAATGCGTGGCGTGCCACGCGTGCTATGACTCAGCGTGCCAGTTGAACCTCGGCAGCGCCGAGGGCGCAGCACGTGGCGCCTCCAAGTTACCGGTGTACAACGGCGAGCGCGGCCAGGCGCAAGCGCCGACGCGCCTGTTCATCGACGCGCAGGGTCCGCAGGCGTGGCAGCACAAAGGCTTTTTTTCGGTGCTCGACGCGCGCGATGGCCAAGCCGCGCTGATGGCCCGCATGCTCGAGTTGGGCCGTGGCCGTACGCTGCCGGCCAATGCCAGATTGCCGGACGACATCAAGCTTGGCCTTGATCGCGCCAACCTGTGTCCGACCCCCGGCGAGTTCGACGCCTATGCCGGTGCTCATCCGCAAGAGGGCATGCCCCTGGCGGTGACGGGCCTGACGGATACCCAGTACCAGACCTTGCAGCAGTGGCTGGCCGCCGGTGCGCCGATAGATGCCAGCCCGGTTCAGGCCAATGCCCTCGAAGCCGCTGCTGTGCGCCGCTGGGAAGACCTGTTCAACGGTCCCGGCGCGCGCGATCAACTGGTGGCGCGCTGGCTGTATGAGCACCTGTACCTGGCGCATCTGTATTTCGACGAGGGCAACAGCGGGCATTTTTTCCAGTGGGTGCGCTCACGTACCCCCAGCGGGCAGCCAGTCGACCTGATCGCCACGCGACGCCCCAATGATGACCCCGGGACCACCTTCTATTACCGTCTGGTGTCGGTACAAGGCGTAATCGTCTACAAGACACATGTCACCTATGCCATCAACGACCGCAAGATGGCGCGCCTCAAGCAACTGTTCTACAGCGGCGACTGGCAGGTCAGCCAAGTGCCTGGCTACGGGCCACAGCGCCGAGCCAACCCTTTCGAGACCTTCGAGCACATCCCCGCGGCAGCGCGTTATCAGTTCATGCTCGATGACGCCAAATATTTCGTCGACACCTTCATTCGTGGGCCGGTGTGTCGCGGGCAAATTGCGACTGACGTGATTCGCGACAACTTCTGGGTACTGTTCCAGGCGCCCGCGCACGACCAATACCTGGTCGATCCCCGGTACCGCGCCGCCGCCACACCCTTGCTCGCCATGCCCGGGCAAAACGACGATGTGGGCAGTGTGCTCAGCCTGTGGCTGAACTACCGAGACAAACGCAACGCTTACGAGGCCCTGCGGGCCAAGGCCTATGCCCAGGCACCGGTACCCGGCTGGGACAGCCTGTGGGCGGGCAACGATAACGCGTTGCTGAGCATCTTTCGGCATTTCGACAGCGCGACCGTCAGCAAGGGCTTGATCGGCGAGGTGCCGCAGACCCTGTGGCTGTTCGACTACCCGTTGCTGGAAAGGACCTACTATCAGTTGGCGGTCAACTTCGATGTGTTCGGCAACGTCGCACACCAGGCCCAGACGCGCCTGTACTTCGACCTGATCCGCAACGGTGCGGAAGTCAATTTCCTGCGCCTGATGCCGGCCGACTCACGCGAAGCCTATCTGTCGGACTGGTACCAGAACAGCGGCAAGCTCAAGCTGTGGCTGGATTACCAGGCGATCGACGACGACACCGCCAGCGGCCTGCCATTGACCGGCAAGGACCCCAAGGCCGACTTCGCCCGGCAGGTGTTGCAGCGCTATGCCGCGCTCAATGCCAGCCCCGATCCGATCAATCGCTGCCAGGGTGCCTACTGTACGCGGCCCGGCGTGCCCGCCGCGCTGCGCGACGCCGAACAGGCCCTCAGCCGCCTGAGCGCACGCCCGGCAGCGGGGCTCAAGGTGATCGAGCTGATGCCCGAAGCGACCCTGCTGCGGGTGCAGGCGAGCGACGGCCAGCGCCTGATCTACAGCGTGTTGCGCAACCGTGCCCACAGCAACGTCGCCTTTCTACTGGGCGAGTCCTATCGTTATCAGCCAGGCCTGGACACCTTGACCGTGTACCCGGGCGTACTCAGTGCCTACCCCAACTTCATGTTCAACGTGCCCGCCGAGCAAGTGCCGGCCTTCGTCAGTGCGCTGGAAGCGGCCAAGGATCGCCCGGCGTTCGAGGGGATCGTGCAGCGTTGGGGCATTGGTCGCAGCCATCCGCAATTCTGGGAGTACTTTCACGACCTGACCGGCTACCTCAAGGAAACGGCGCCGGTGGAGGCGGGTGTGCTGGACATGAACCGCTACGAAAACCTGTAGGCAGATCCGCGCCGCCGTGCGTTCCATCGCAACGGTTTGCAACATGTGCGCACTTTTGTAGTCGGAAACTGTGTCGATGCCCCGAGAGGGGGCGAGTTTTCCGATTTCAAAGGGCGGTACGCAATGCTGATTTCGCTTCAGGCTCTACGGGCACTGGCTGCCTGGACGGTGGTTTGCCATCATTTCATGCAGATCTTTTTCGACTTCCACGCCAGCGGCCCGATTGGCCAGTTCTTTACCGACAAAGGCGCCATTGGCGTCGACGTGTTCTTCGTCATCAGTGGGCTGGTGATCTACCTGTCCAGCCAGAACAAAGAAATGCCGGCCGGGCGTTTCCTGCTCAACCGGGCGATTCGTATCGTGCCGGCCTACTGGCTCTACACCGCCCTGATGGCCCTGATGCTGGTATTTCTCGGGCGCTGGATGCCGCACTCGGCGATCGACTTGCCCCATTTCATTCTGTCTCTGCTGTTCATTCCCTCGGAAAATCCCGGTGGCTTTGGTCTGTACCCGACGCTCAACGTGGGCTGGACCCTGAACTATGAGATGTTCTTCTACCTGCTGTTCTCGCTGGTGTTCATGGTGCCGCAGCGCTATCGCCCGGTGTTTGTCGCGGCAGCCCTGGTGGCGGTGAGCGAAATCCTCGGCCGCTACGGCCTGGTCAGCCGGTTCTACCAGAACAACATCGTCTATGAGTTTCTGTTGGGCATCGGTATTGGCATTCTTTACCGTCGCGGCCTGATCACCCAAGGGTTCTGGCTGCCCCTGGCGATGATCATGGGTGCCGGCTGGGCTATTTTGCACCTGGATGCCAGTAATCGGTTCCTGCATTGGGGACTGCCCAGCGCCGTGATCGTGTTGGCCTGCGTGGCGATGGAAAATTGCTTCAAGGGTAACCGTGTGCTCAAGACCCTGGGCGACTGTTCCTACTCGGTGTACCTGGTCCACGTGCTGGTGCTCTACGCCGGCTGGCTGGCCAGCGAGCACTGGCAACTCAACCCCTATGCGGTCTTCGCCATTTGCGTGCCGTTGATCGCGCTGGCGTCCTGGATCAGCTACGTGTGGATCGAGAAACGCTTCTACCACAAGGCCAAGGACTGGGCAGATGCGCGCTTCGCCCCCTCGCAAACGGCTTAACCGACAAAAACACTAGGACTTTGTCAGCGCCGGGCGATTGGCGTAAACTGGCGCCCAGTCTGTGAGGAACCACTATGAGCGCCATAACGATTACCGACGCCGCGCACGATTACCTGGCCGATCTGCTGAGCAAGCAGAACACGCCGGGTATCGGCATTCGCGTTTTCATCACGCAGCCGGGCACCCAGTACGCCGAAACCTGCATTGCCTACTGCAAGCCAGGTGAGGAGAAGGCTGAAGACACCGCTTTGGGTCTCAAGAGCTTCACGGCCTGGATCGACGCCGTCAGCGAACCCTTTCTCGACGATGCGGTGGTCGACTACGCCACCGACCGCATGGGTGGGCAACTGACCATCAAGGCGCCGAACGCTAAAGTGCCGATGGTCAACGCCGACAGCCCGGTCAACGAGCGCATCAATTACTACCTGCAAACCGAGATCAACCCGGGGCTGGCCAGCCATGGCGGTCAGGTCAGCCTGATCGAAGTGGTCGAGGACGGCATCGCCGTGCTGCAGTTCGGCGGCGGCTGTCAGGGCTGCGGCCAGGCCGACGTTACCTTGAAAGAGGGAATCGAGCGCACGCTGCTGGAGCGTATTCCCGAGTTGAAAGGGGTCCGCGACGTGACCGACCATACCCAGAAAGAAAACGCCTACTACTGACCGATCAGCCCGCTGACCCATGGGTGAAGCCCACGGGTCACGGGCGATACAGATGGGCGTGGGCTGCCTGATACAGCGCCGAATCGGCGAAGTCTTCGGTGGCCAGTACCCGGCCCACCAGAATCAACGCGGTGCGCTTGAAATCCTTGGCGGCCACCTGCCTTTCGATGCTCGCCAGTGTGCCCAGCGCCCAGTCCTGGTCGGGCCAGGTTGCCCGATGAACCACCGCGATCGGGCACTCGGGCCCATAGTGCGGCAATAACTCTTCCACGATCCGCCCCAGGTGTTGCACCCCCAGGTGAATGGCCATGGTTGCCCCATGCGCAGCGAGGTCGGCGAGCTGTTCGCCTGCAGGCAAGGGCGAACGCGCGCCATAGCGGGTCAGTATCACCGTCTGTGAGACCCCGGGCAGGGTCAGCTCGGCTTCGAGCAGGGCGGCGCAGGCGGCGGTGGCCGTGACCCCCGGGATGATTTCGAATGGAATGCCGAGTGCGCGCAGTGCCCGAATCTGTTCGCCAATGGCGCCGTACAGGCTGGGGTCGCCGGAATGAACGCGGGCGACGTCCAGGCCTTGCTCATGAGCGATGCGGATCACGTCGATGATCTGTTGCAGATGCAGCTCGGCGCTGTTGACGATCTGCCTGGCGACGTTGCCCTCCAGCAGGGCCTCCGGGACCAGCGAGCCGGCATATACGATCACTGGGCAGGTGCGGATCAGACGCTGGCCCTTGACGGTGATCAGGTCGGGATCGCCCGGCCCGGCACCGATAAAATAAACAGTCATAGCACTCTCTGCGTCGTACAGTCTTGAGGAAAATTCAAGTCGGGGCGTCAGCCAGGCCCGCGCGGGGTGGTCACGGCGATCGCCACCGTCGCCGCCGAACTCTGCTCACGGCTGACGTGCAGCCTGGGCCAGGCGCCTGCGTGCGCATGGGCCATGGCCAGTGCCGCACTTTCAGCGACCCCGTGGCAGCCGGTCCGGGCAAACGAGCGCGCGGATCGGATGCTCAACAAGCCTTCATAGCGGCTCAACTGCTCGCTGCTGAAACCTTGCAGCGGCAAGTCCAACGCCTTGGCCAAGGCCGCCAGACCCGGCTCGCCGGCCTTTTGCTCGATGCTGGCGAGCCCCTGCATGCCGCTCTGCGGCAGGCTATGCTGCGCCAGCACTCGAAACAGCAGCTCGCGCAGCTCTTCGAACGAGCAGTCAGTACGGCAACCCATGCCCACCCAGAACACCTGGGGCGACTCGTTGCGCGTCATGCCGCGGATCGGCGATACAGCCAGGCACTGATCAAGCCCAGCGCTAGCCAGAATACGGCATTGGTCAACAACGAAGCGATCACGAATTGCTGTTCGAGAGCGGCCGGCGCCAGGCTGTGATGGGCTTCAGGCTGCGGTGCGCCAACGACGTGGGGCAGCACCAGCAGCAGGCCACCGATGATTTTCAGCAGCCAGCCGCGCCCGAATATCAACAGCGCCAACGCCACGGCGGTGCTGGCGGCGGTGGCGATCCACCAGGTCTGGCGCAGGCCCAGCTCGGCAGCGGCAGTGCCCGGCAATTCCGGCGGCAAGCCCAGGTTCGGTGCCAGGCAGCACACGGCAAAGCCGGCCAGGCCCCACAGCACACCTTCTGCGGTGCGGGTGGGCGCGCGCAGTGTGTAGAGTCCGGCAAGCATCAAGGCAAAACCGACGGCCACCACCAGGTTGGCGCCTGTGGTCGACAGCAGACGCTGCCAGCCATCGGCGGGCGCCCAGGCTTCGGGGTCGTGGCTGTGCGCCGCTTCGGCCTCGTGCGCGGCATGGGTGTGGACCTCGGCAACCGGGGCGTTTTCGTAGGTTTCCGCCTGCAGGATCAACGGCGATACCCACAGGCTTTGCAGCAACGTCAGCAACAGTGCAGCCAGCAGACCGGTGTAGCCCGCGGTCTGCGCGATTCGCTTGATCATGGCCAGGCCCTCAATGGCAGGGGAATGCCGCGCTGTGGCGGGTGTCGTGGGCGGCGTTGTGCACCGCCTCGAGCGGCGAGAACCCGGCGAACCACACCAGGGCGATGCCCAGCACGCAGGCGCCGAGGGCCGGAATCAGACGATGCGCGAGGCTGGATGACGAGGTAACGGCGTTGGAGGTGATCACGGGCATGGCGTTCTTCTCAAAAAGAGCGACGAGTGAACGCGCAAGATGCCCCAGGCGAGTGCTGACGGATCTCGACAGCGCCCGCCCACCGCAGGTTTGTCAAACTGATGTTTCGGGCCGGTCTCCGGGCTTGTGAGGAGGCGCGCCGAAGCGACCTGACCGGAGTCTCCTTCCCATGCCGACGACTGGCACAGTGGCTATGACTCCGCACTCACTTACCGTTGCGGGGGCAGCGCCGGACTGACCTGCCTGACAAGGCACGCGCACCGGCTTCCCGTTTCACCCTGTGAAGGGCACCCGAACAGGATGCGTAGGAAATCATGGCAGGCCCTGCGGCGTCAATTGCCTCGCGAGGGTTCAGGCTGGCAGAACAATGGGTTATGGTGTGAGCGGACGCCCGACAGCTTATTCACGTGGCGACATTCAGGGAGACGTGAACATGGAAAGCCAAGAGATGCCGAGAACAGGTAGCACTGACCTGCCGGCCGCGGACAGCGAGATCCTGATGCGCATACGGCAGTTGCACAGCTATACGACCCGTGACCTGGACCGGGCCACCGCCGAGATTCTGAACAGTGTCGAGGGGTTGAAGAACTCCGGGGCGCTGACCCCGGAGCAGGCTCAGCAGCTGATGTATGACGTGCGTAACGAACGCAGTCGAATCAACCGCTGACGCGCTGGCGTTCAGCGCAGGCTAGCCGCCGTCGGTATCGATGTCCGCATCGGTTTTCTCCCGACGTAACCGGGCGGCGTGCTCGCTTTCCGATTCGGGCTCGATGTCGTCCGGGCTGTAGCTGTTGCCTTCAGGGCTGGACGAATCCTCGGTGCTGGAGGAGGGCTGGGAGGGCGGTTGCGATGTAGACGCCTGGCCATCAGGGTCGATGGCCGGGTCGTTGCGTTCCGAAGCCTGGCCAGGTGTCGCGCCGGGGGTTTCTTCGTTGGGGGCCGGAGTATGTGCAGTCATGCTGTGCTCCTCGGGGTGTGACAGGGAATCAACGTTGCGTGCCGGAAGCGTCTGGCGTGGTGCCGTGGCTGCCGTCGGGCTTTTTCACGCTGTCGCCCATCGAGCTGCCTTCAGGATTGCCAGTGTCTTGTGGCTTGATGTCCTGCGTCATCGGGCGCGGCGCGGATGAGCCGTCGACATTACCGTTGGGCAAGCCGGAGCTGGTGCCGCTGGGCACGCCGACGGCTGCCGGGTTGGCGCCCTTGGCGGCAGGGTTGGTGGGGCCGGTGCTGTTATCGGCCAACACCGGCAGGCTGCTGCCGAGCAGGGCAACGACCGCCAGAGCCAATAGATTGTTCTTTTTCATGGTGTTCTCCGTGGTGACGACCTCTTCCTTATATAGGCTGTCGCGCCGTCGGCAAGGTGCCGTACGGGCGACGAGCGGTAGAGGTCGCCGGATTACACCACCAGCGACAACAGCATGATGAAGATAATGGCGACCACCGAGAGAATGGTTTCCATCATGCTCCAGGTCTTGAAGGTTTCCGCCACGGTCATGTTGAAGTACTGCTTGACCAGCCAGAAGCCGGCGTCGTTGACGTGCGACAGGATCAACGAGCCGGCGCCGGTAGCCAGCACCAGCAGCTCGCGATTGACATCCGGCACCAGCGCCACGACCGGAGCGACGATCCCGGCGCCGGTGATGGTCGCTACGGTAGCGGAACCGGTTGCGATGCGGATCACCGCCGCGACCAGCCAGGCCAGCATGATGGGAGAAATCTGCGCCTGCACGGCCATGTGCCCGATGACGTTGCCCACGCCGGTGTCCACCAGCATCTGTTTGAAGCCGCCGCCAGCGCCGACGATCAATACGATGGCCGCAGTAGGGGCCAGGCTCTGATCCAGCAGTTTCATGATTTTCTGGCGATCGAAGCCGCAACGCGCACCGAACGTGTAGAAGGCCAGCAGCAGCGCTGCCAGCAGGGCGGTGATCGGGTGGCCGATCAGGTCCATCCATTGGCGAAACAGGTTCTCGGCGGGGAAGGCCACGTCGGCGAAAGTTTTCAGCAGCATCAGGAACACCGGCAACAGCACAGTGATCAGCGTGATGGCGAAGCTGGGTTGATTAGGGTGCGTGGACTCCTTGGCGATTTGATCCATCAGTTCCTGCGATGGCTTGCCGGGGATGTACTTGGAAATGAAGTTGCCGAACAGCGGGCCGGCGATGACGGCGGTGGGCAGGCCGACGATCAGGCCGTAGAAAATGGTCTTGCCGATGTCAGCGCCAAACACGCCAATGGCCAGTAACGGGCCCGGATGGGGCGGCACCAGGCCGTGCACCACCGACAGGCCGGCCAGCAATGGAATGCCGATCTTGATCAGCGACACCCCGGAGCGGCGAGCGACAATGAATACCAGAGGGATCAGCAGGACGAAGCCAATTTCGAAGAACAGCGGGATGCCGACCAGGAAGGCCGAAAACATCATGGCCCAATGCACGTTGCGGGTGCCGAAGCGTCTGAGCAGCGTCTGCGCGATCTGATCGGCGCCACCGGAGTCGGCCATCAGCTTGCCAAGCATGGTGCCCAGGGCGAGTACGATGCCGACGAAACCGAGCACGCCGCCGAAACCGTCCTGGAACGACTTCATCACCTTGACCACCGGCATGCCCGAGGTCAGGCCGAGAAATCCGGCTGCCAGGGTCAGTGCCACGAAGGGGTGAACCTTGAAATGGGTGATCAACAGGATCAACCCGATAATAGTGACCAGCGCATCGAGCAGCAGGAATGTTTCCATGGATAGACCAAACATCGGAGTAGCCTCGTCTTTTGATTATTGTGGGCACAACGCAAGGTGAGACAGCGCTGTCTTTGGCGGTCGATCAAACCAGCGTAGACACGCCTTGTTGCAACAACCAGTTTTCAACGTCATCCGCCAACCGGGCGATGGGCAAGGTGGCGTCGAGTGCCAGGGTCAGCGGTTCGCCATAAGGGGGTTCGAGCGCTGCGAATTGACTGTCGACCAGGCTGGCGGGCATGTAATGCCCCGGCCGATGGGCGACGCGGTCAGCCGACTGCTCGCGGGTCAGTTCGAGGAAGATGAAACCCAGGCCGGGGACGGCATGGCGCAAGGTCTGTCGGTATTTGAGCTTGAGCGCCGAGCAGGTCAGCACGGGGCGCTCGTTGTCGGCCAGGCAGGCGCGCAGTTCCTCGCCGAGGCGATCCAGCCAGCCGGCGCGGTCGTCGTCATCCAGGGGAATGCCGGCGCTCATCTTGGCGATGTTCGCGGCGGGGTGGAAGCTGTCACCTTCGATCAGGCGACCGCCCATCTGCTCGACGATGGCGGCACCGACGCTGCTTTTGCCACAGCCGGAAACGCCCATCACCACCAACGCACTCAATGGCGTCTTCATTCATCACTCCTCCGGGTGTCAGACCGCTGCCAGGCGAACCTGAGCAGAGGCAGTGCCCCAGTTTTATTGATTTATTCGGCAGCCACGCAAATCAATTGCCAGCCTTCCGAGACAGCGCTACCTTATTCCTCAATTCCTACACGTTGCAAGCCTTCTACCTACAAAAATATGCCCAAAATCGGATCCCGTACGACGGGTCGCCCAACCCTTTCCGAGGTCGCCAAGCTGTCTGGCGTATCGCCTATCACCGCTTCTCGAGCGCTTCGCGGGGTGACCACGGTCGATCCCGAACTGGCGCGCAAGGTCCATGAATCGGCGGCCAGCCTGGGCTATGTGGTCAACCCGGCCGCGCGGGCACTGGCGTCGTCGCGAAGCGAGTCGATCGTGGTGCTGATTCCGTCGCTGTCCAATCAACTGTTCATCGAGACCCTGGAAGCCATCCACGATGTGATGCGCCCACGGGGCCTGGAAGTGTTGATCGGCAACTATCACTACGATGCGCAGGAAGAAGAGAAGCTGATACGCAACTACCTGGCCTACCAGCCCAGGGGCATGCTGTTGACCGGTTTCTCTCGCACCGAGCACGCTGCGCGCCTGCTGGCGGCCAGCGGTGTGCCCTGCGTCCACATGATGGAGTTGGGCAGCAGCGAGCAGGGGCCCAGCGTCGGTTTCTCCCAGGAGCAGGCCGGCGCGGTGGCCGCCCGGCACTTGCTGGACAAGGGCCGACGGCGCCTGGCGTATATCGCCGCGCAACTCGACCCGCGCGTCATGCAGCGAGGCGACGGCTACCGCCAGGCGTTGCAGCAGGCGGGGCTGTATGACCCGCAGTTGCAGGTGCTGTGTGCCGAGCCCTCGTCGATCGGCTTGGGCGCGGCACTGTTCAGTGAGTTGCTCGCGCGTCATCCGGATGTCGACGGCGTGTTCTTCTGCAACGACGACCTGGCCCAAGGCGCGATCTGCCAGGCGTTGCGCGAGGGTATCGCGATTCCCGGGCAGGTGGCGCTGGTCGGCTTCAACGACCTGCCGGCTTCGGCCCACCTGGTGCCGCGCCTGACGTCGATCCGCACACCGCGCGCGGCCATCGGCCAGCGGGCGGCGCACATGCTCCTGGAGCGGCTGGACGGCAAGACTGACGGGGCCACGGTGTTCGACCTGGGCTTCGAGCTGGTGGTGCGCGAGAGCTGAGCGCCGATGCCGCCGAAATCGTTGGCTGCGGGTGTACAGCTCTGCCAGACTTGACCTTTTGCTGACGGCGGACTGTTGCCTTGAGAGCTGCTCGCGTGTGCCTGTGCTGTTTGATCGGTTGGCTGGTCCATGTCGGTGTGGCCCAGGCCGACCCCGCGCTGATCGTCTGGCCAGCCGACTGGACCGAGCAGCCGGTGCCTGCGCCGGCCAATGCCATTCGCCAGCGGGCGGTCAAGACCGACGCCAACGGCGAACCGCAGATGGTCGTCGAACTCAGTCGCAGTGCCTTGCAGCAAGGTCATCAGGTCAACCTGGAAGCCGTGCTGCTGGAAATGCGCAAGGCTTTGCAGATCAATTTCAACCGCGGTGGCTACCAAAGCCTCTGCACCAGCGTGCGCGAAGGCACGCTGGGTGACTTGGCAGCACTGCAGACGACCTGCAAAATCACCCTCAACGGCAACCATGTCATGACTCAGACCCTGGTGGCTGCCGTCGAGCAGGGCACTGCATACGCGTTCAGCTACGCCGGTTCGGTGCAGGGCTATGCCAGCCTGGAACCGGAAGTGACCGGTATTCGTCAAAGCCTGCGGTTCAAACCCACGATTTAAGCGCACTATGCATCCGGAAGAGACGCCCGCGCGGGACGCGGCGTGTAGAGAGCAACCCCATGAGCAGATTCGCGCATATCCCTTTGAACACTGCCGGCCGTGATTATGCGGTGGGCGACATCCATGGCCACTTCAGCCGGCTCCAGGCCGCGCTCGACCGTATCGGCTTCGATCCGCGCCGCGACCGGCTGTTCAGCGTCGGCGACCTGGTCGACCGCGGGCCGCAGAACGAGCAGGCCCTCAAGTGGCTGGGTCAGCCCTGGTTCTTCGCTGTTCAGGGTAATCACGAGGCACTGGCCATCAAGCTGTGCGAGGGCGGTACCCTCGACCTGACGATGTACCGCAATTGCGGCGGCGGATGGTTTCTGGACAGCAGCGCCGAGAAAAAGCGCCTGTTCGCTTCGGCTTTCCGGCGTATGCCGCTGGCCCTCGAAGTACAAACCGCCGACGGCCTGGTGGGTCTGGTGCACGCCGACTGCCCCTTCGGCTCGTGGAACACCTTGCGCGATTACCTGGAAGACCGGCTACCGGCCGAGCCTCGGGTCGAGGAAATCTGCCAGTGGTCACGCACGCGGCTGCGCACGCGCAACGTGCTGGGGGTCGACGGTGTGCGGGCGGTGCTGGTCGGCCACACGCCATTGCGCGAACCGGAAACCCTGGGCAACGTGATGCACATCGACACGGCAGGCTGGAGCGAGGGTTTTTTCACCCTGGTCGACCTGCAGACGTTGCAGTACCTCAATGTCCCGCCGCCCAAGGCGCCGCTCGGCTGAGCGCACGGGCCGTCAGGCCAGTGCGTCGCTGGCGGTCACGGCCGGCGGACAAATGCGGTTGCGTCCCGCACTCTTGGCCTGGTAGAGCGCCTGGTCCGCCGCGTGCACCAGGTGTTGCGCCAGGACATTGCCCTGGCTGTTTTGCCAGACATGCAGGCCGGCACTGATGGTCACCACACCCACGTCATTGCCGGCGTGGGGAATTGCCAGGCCACGGACCGCGTCCAGGATCCGCTCGGCCACCTTGCGGGTGCCGGCGGCGTCGCTTTCGGGCAGCAGCACCAGCAGTTCCTCGCCGCCGTAGCGCACCACCAGGTCGGCGGTGCGCCCCACGCAGCCGAGAACGGCCTGGCCGACGGCCTTGATGCATTCATCACCGGCGGGATGGCCATAGAGGTCATTGAACCGCTTGAAATGATCGATATCGAGCATGATCAGCCCGAGCGGACGACCGTTGCGCCGAGCCCGGCCGATTTCGTCCGGCAGGGCGGCGTCCATTTGCCGGCGGTTGGCCAGGCCGGTGAGGCTGTCCTGCATCGCCAGCTTCTGCAGCGCGGCGTGGGCGTTGCGCAGCTCGGCCTCGGTGCGCTGACCGTGGCGGATCTGCCTGATCAGGGCAGCGGTGCACAACAGCAGCGCGACAATGACCATCAGCACGAACAAGGCCGAGCGCACCAGGTTTTGCTGCCAGATGGCGAAAATCGAGGTGCGGGTCTGGGCGGTTTCCACCACCAGCGGGTAGTTCTGCGAGGCGCGGAAGCTGTAGAGGCGTTCGATGCCGTCCACCAGCGAGTTCTGCATCACGCTGCCCACGGGGTGGTCGCGCAGCAGTTCACTGAACACCTTGCCCTTGGCCAGGCTGATGCCGGTGACGTTTTCATCGAAGGGGCTGCGAGCCAGAATGGTACCGTCGCGCAGTGCCAGCACGATGACGCCGTCGGTATCGAGGTCGAACTCGCGGTAGAAGTCGTTGAAATAGGCCAGGCGCAACGTCGCCAGCACCACCCCGGCAAAGCTGCCGTCCGCGGCGTTCAACCGCCTTGAAACCGGGATGATCAAATCGCCGGTGCTGCGGCTGCGGATCACGGCACCGATGCGCACCCCGGTATCGGCATGTTTGGCGTGAAACTGGAAATAGTCGCGGTCGGCGTTATTGGCACCCACCGGGTCGCTCTGGTTGGAGGTCACCAGCCAGTTGCCGTTGCGGTCGTAGATGAACAGACCGTGCAGTTGTTCCAGCGAGCCTTTCCAGTGCTGCATCATCAGGCGCAGCCGCGCGAGGGCGGCGGGTGAGGTGCCATCGCTCTGGAAGCGCTCGACCAGGCCCAGCAGCACGGTGTCCGACTCCTTCACGGTGTCTTCGGCGTGCTGGGTCAGGGAGCGGGCCAGGTTGCTGGTGGTGATCTCGGCCGTACGCAGGGCCTGGGTGCGCGCCGTCCAGCTCTGCCAGGCGTCCAGACCGACCATCGACGCCACCACCAACAGCAGGAACAGCAGCGCCATGCGTTGCGTCGCGGCGCCGTGGGGGAGGGAAGTGGCGCGATACTGCGAGTCTTCAGACATTGCCGGCCCGTTTTTTCAAAAGCATGGGTGAACCTTTACCGCCAGTCTAGTGGCAACTCGCAGCGCTTCAATGTTTGTCGGCGGCGAGTGCGCATTTAATGTCATCTGCCCGCGCGAGGTTGTGCCTGTGCGCCGCAACTTATACGATGTCTTATCTCAATAACAATCAGCGTGTGCACTGACAGGAGGTTCCATGACCCAATCATCCACCCAGGACGTACCGGTCCGCAAAGACGTATCGGTCTTGATCGTCGGGGCATTACTGCCCCGTTTGCAGGAATCGGTCGAAGGTCATTTCAATGCCACGCGGCTGTGGGAACTGCCCGACCGCGACGCCTGGCTGGCGGCCAATGGCGCACAGGTGCAAGCCGTGGTCACCTCCGGGGTGTGGGGCGCCAACGCCGAACTGCTTGGGCAATTGCCCAACCTCGAGGCGATTTTCAGCTTTGGAGTGGGCTACGACTCGATTGCCGTGGACGTTGCCCGCGATCGCGGTATCGTCGTCACCAACACGCCAGCGGTGCTTGACGACTGCGTGGCCGACACCGCCATGGCCCTGACCCTCGATGTGATGCGCGGTTTCAGCGCCGCCGATCGTTTCGTGCGGGCAGGCAAATGGACGGCCGGGCGGTTTCCTCTGGCCACCAAGGTGGGTGGCAAGAAAGTCGGTATCGTCGGGCTGGGCAACATTGGCCAGGCCATCGCCAAGCGCGCGGCGGCGTTTGACATGCAGGTGCTCTACCATAACCGCAGCCCCAAGGCAGGCGTCGACTATCAGTATTTCGCCGACCTCGACGACATGCTCAAGGCCTGTGACGTGGCCATCCTGGCCGTGCCGGGCGGCAGCGCCACCGATGGCCTGATCGACGCCAAGCGCCTGGAAAGCCTGGGTGAAAAAGGCTTCCTGATCAATATTTCACGCGGTTCGGTGGTCGACCAGTCGGCTCTGCTGGCGGCCTTGCAGCAAGGGCGTATCGCCGGTGCCGGGCTGGATGTGTTCGAAGACGAGCCGCATGTCCCCGAGGCGTTCTTTGCTCTGGACAACGCCGTGCTGTTTCCGCACCTGGGCAGCGGCACCCATGAAACCCGCCAGGCCATGGGCGATCTGGTGTGGAGCAATATCCGCGGCTGGTTCCACGACGACCGTAAGGTGCTGACCCCGGTTCGCTGAACCGGCCGCTCAGCTCAAGGGTGTCGGCGCCAACGTGCCCAGCAAGGCCACCACCAACAGCGCGCCGATGCCACAGGCCCATTCCAGCACGACCGTGCGTTGCAGGCGGTGCGCTGGGATGTCGCCGCGGCGCAATGCCCAGCGGTGATACAAGGCCAACCCCAACATGGCCACTACCAGGGCCGCCTTGACTGCCAGGACCGTGGCGAAGGCCGAGCGCCCCGGTACCGGCCACAGGCTCGCGGTCAATACCCAGACGTTGATCAAGCCCGTGGCCACGACACCGGCCACCAGCACCAGGCCGAAACCGCTGAAGCGCAGCATCAGGTCGCGCATGTCCACCCCCAGCGGTTTGGCCAGCAGAAAGATCATCAGCAGCAGCGCGCCGAGCCAGGCGCCGGCACTGAACAAGTGCAGCATTTGATTGATGACCAGCAGGGTGCCGTCCATGCCACCCAGCATCGCGCCGTGACCGACCGGCGCCAGGGTCGCCAGGGCCAGGGCACTGACCGGGCGGGCGACCACGGCAGTGCGCTGGCCGGGAATACGCAGGCAGATCAGCAGGGCCGCGCACAACAGCACATGCAGGCTCCAGACCTTGCCGAAGAAGGTGTCGGCAATCACCTTGCGTACGGTCGGCAAGTCCAGCGCACCGCCCATGTCCTGGGCCACCAGCAACAGCCAGCCGACAGCGCTGATCAGGCCCAGCCCGGCCATCAGGCACACCAGCGGGTCAAGCAGGTTGCGCACGCGGCCCTGCTGTCGGGGGTCGGTGAGCATGAACGGACGAAACATGCAGGCACCGAACACCAGCATGATCATCGTGAAATGCACGAAACGGACAATCACCAGACCACTCATGGCTTATTGGCCCACCTTGAAACAGTAGCTCCCGGCACTTTTGTGCGTGTCCACCGACAGCACCTTCCATTGCACGGTGTAGGTGCCACTGCTCAGGGCAGGCAAGGGCGCCACGCGCAACGTGTTCGGCGCCTCGCGCGTCACCTGCACGGCCGGCAGCGCCACACTGCGTCCCTGGTCGTCGAGCAGGGTGACGCTGCTGAAGGCCGCCTCGATCGCCTCGCTGAACGTCAGCACAAGCGCTGGCGGGGCGACGACGTTCGCGTCCATGGCCGGAACCGGGTCGCGCAAGTGGGCGTGGGCCAGGGCCAGGGGCGAAACGGCAGCGCCGGCGAGCAGGGCGATACAAGCGATCAGGTGTTTGGCAGACATGGGCAACAGCGCCTTCAAGTGAACAAAGGCGGGCAATAAACCACGAACCTGCCCGGGTTGAAAGAGGCTTGCCCGCTTACAAGCCCAATTCCGTGAGCCCGGGATGGTCATCCGGTCGACGGCCCAGCGGCCAGTGGAATTTGCGCTCGCCTTCGCTGATGGGCAGGTCATTGATGCAGGCGAAGCGGCGCGCCATCAGGCCGTTGTCGGCGAATTCCCAGTTCTCGTTGCCGTAGGAACGGAACCAGTGGCCGCTGTCATCGCGCCACTCGTAGGCGTAACGCACCGCGATGCGCCGATCGCTGTAGGACCACAGTTCCTTGATGAGCCGGTAATCCAGCTCGCGCGCCCATTTGCGCTGGAGAAAGGCGATGGCCTCGGCCCGGCTGTAGATGAACTCGGCACGATTGCGCCAGAAGGTGTCCGGTGTATAAGCCAGGCCGACGTTCTCCGGGTGACGACTGTTCCAGCCGTCCTCTGCCATACGGACCTTTTGCAGGGCGCTCGCTTCAGTGAAGGGTGGCAGCGGGGGCCGGGGCTCGATGCGTGATGTCATGGGCAGATCTCCAGGTGGCGTCGAGGTGATTTATCACCGGCGTGCAGCCAGGTCAACGTTCCCGGTGCGCGGTCAATGGCCACCATCCATCAGGGAGGCGTTGCGAGTGGCTGAGTCTGTATGTATAACCAGTGGCTTTTTGGGGCAAAGTTCTTTCGTGGCAAACCAGACGCTGGCTGACCCGTTCTATTACCTGAGCAACTTCCAGCGGGTGCTGCAGTGGCTCGGTGAGCGCTACAGTGACCTGCTCGATGAGCACGAAGCGCACTTCATTCGTCTGTTCGGCGGCCTTGAGCAAACCGAGCAGGCGTTGCTGGTGCGCATGATTATGCGCAAGGGTGAGCTGTTCAGGACCAGTCGCCTGCAGTACCCGGAGATCGGTTGCCCGCAGCGGGCGGCCCAAGCGTTGCTGGCAGCCGAACTGGTCGACGATCGAGCGCCCCTCAGCGTCGCGCAGTTGTTCGACGTGCTGTTGAAGAACGAACTGCTGAGCATTTTCAAGCCTCACCTCGACGATCCGGCAGCACGCAAAGTGCAGTGGCTGCAGGTGCTCGAGGCCTTGCAGTTGGCACCCCGGCCCATCGAGCAATGGTGTCCGCAGTGGGGCGATCGGATCCTGGCCCTGCGGGTGGGCACGCTGTGCGATCGACTGCGGCTGATGTTTTTTGGCAATTTGCGCCAGGGCTGGACCGAATTCGTGCTGGCCGATCTGGGCGTCTATCGCTATGAGCGGGTTGAATTCGATGTGCAGTCACGAGGCCTGCGCGACCGCAGCGACATCGATGCGGCGCTGTCCCTGCACGAGTGCGCGCTGGCGCTGGAAGCGGACGCCGAGAGCGACGCGGTGATGACCGGCCTGTTGGCCGTGCGCAGTGACAACCCCTGGTTGCAACGTCGCCGCGACACCTTGCTGTTTCGCCTGGCCCAGACCTGTGAACGGCGCAAACACTGGGCGCAGGCGCTGCAGATTTATCGCCAGTGCGCTCACCCGCAGGCACGAAGCCGAACGGTGCGCGTGCTGGAGCTGAACGGCGAACTGGCGGCGGCCCTGGACCTGGCGCAGCAGGCCCTGGCAGCACCGCATAACGCTGCGGAGGTGCAGCAGCTGGCGCGCATGCTGCCGCGCCTGCAACGGGGCCTGGCGCTGCCGGTCCAGGCGCGGCGCAGCAAGCCGAAGGTCGAGCGCCTGGACTTGCACCTGCCGCGCGACGAACAGCCCATGTCCGTGGAAAGGCGCGTGCTCCAGCACCTCGAGCAAGCGCACGCGCCGGTGCACTACGTGGAAAACAGCCTGCTCAATTCGCTGTTCGGCCTGCTGTGCTGGCCGGCCATTTTCGCTGCCGTGCCCGGCGCGTTTTTCCATCCCTTCCAGAGCGGGCCCGCCGACCTGTTGCAGGTCGACTTCCGCCAGCGCCGCGCCGAGCTGTTCGACGCCTGTCTGGAGCAACTGCAGGACGGTCGTTACAAGCAGAGCATTCGGGCGTGCTACCAAAGCAAATGGGGCCTGCAGTCGCCGTTCGTGTTCTGGGGCGCGCTGAATGAAGGGTTGCTGGAGCTGGCCCTGGAATGCCTGCCCGCCGAGCACCTGCGGCACTGCTTCGAGCGCTTGCTGGAGGACATCAAGGCCAACCGTACCGGCATGCCCGACCTGATCCAGTTCTGGCCCGAGACCGGGCAGTACCGCATGATCGAGGTGAAGGGGCCGGGCGACCGCTTGCAGGACAACCAACTGCGCTGGATCGAATTCTGCGCCCGTCATGGCATGCCGTTGCAGGTGTGCTATGTGCAGTGGCAGGACGCAGTCGCTTGAGTTATCGCGTCGCGGTGCGTGCCCTGTGTGAGTTCGCCGCCAAAAGCGGCGACCTGGATTTGCGTTTCACGCCCTCGCCCAGTGCCCAGGAGGGGCAGGCCGGCCATCTGCGCGTTACCTCCGGGCGCGGTCCCGGCTACCAGGCCGAGGTCAGCCTGAGCGGTGACTATGCCGAGCTGCAGGTGCGTGGCCGTGCCGACGGCTATGACCCGCACCTCAATCGCCTGGAGGAAATCAAGACCTATCGTGGCGAGCTGGCCCGGCAACCGGACAACCACCGGCAATTGCACTGGGCACAAGCACGGGTGTACGCGTGGCTGCTGTGTCGGGAGCGGCAACTGGAACAGATCAATGTGGCGCTGGTGTACCTGGACGTCGACAGCCAGCGCCAGACGTTGATCGAAGAGGTCGCCGATGCGTCGACCCTGCAAGGCCATTTCGAACGGCTGTGCGAACGTTTTCTGCAATGGGCGCGCGGGGAAATGGCCCATCGCCAGGCGCGCGACAGCGACCTGCGCGGGTTGCGCTTCGTCCATGACCAGTTTCGCCAGGGCCAGCGTGAGCTGGCGGAAACCGTCTACAAGGCCGCCTGCACCGGGCGTACGCTGATGGCACAGGCCACCACGGGAATCGGCAAGACCCTGGCGACGCTGTTCCCGCAACTCAAGGCGATGCCGACCCAGCAGTTGGACAAGGTGCTGTTTCTCAGCGCCAAGACCCCCGGCCGGGCCCTGGCCCTCAATGCCCTGCGGCAGATCCAGCGCCATGCACCGGCGCTGCGGCTGCGCTGCCTTGAACTGGTGGCACGGGACAAGGCCTGCGAGCATCCCGACAAAGCCTGCCACGGTCAGTCCTGCCCCCTCGCCAGCGGCTTCTACGATCGCCTGCCGGCCGCGCGGGCGAGCGCAGCCGGGTTGCCGCTGCTGGACCAGGCCAGTGTGCGCCAGGTCGCCCTGCAGCATCAGGTGTGCCCGTACTACCTGAGTCAGGAAATGGCGCGCTGGGTGGATGTGGTGGTCGCCGACTACAACTACTACTTCGACTTCACTGCCCTGTTGTTTGGCCTGGCCCAGGCCAATCAGTGGCGTTGCACCGTGCTGGTGGACGAAGCGCACAACCTGGTCGAGCGGGCGCGGGCGATGTACAGCGCGACCCTGGACCAGCGCCGCCTGCACGCCGTGCGCAAGGCCCCGCCTGCGGAGCTCAAGCAGCCGCTGCAGCGGCTCAACCGAGAATGGAATGCCCTGAGCAAGCAGCAGGGCGGCGACTATCAGGCGTACCCCGAGGTGCCGGCGAAGTTTACCCAGGCGTTGTCGCGCTGTGTCCAGTCGATCGGCGAGCTGATGAATCAGCAGCCCGACGGCATTGACCGCGCGCTGCTGGATTTCTACTTCGACGCGTTGCAGTTCAATCGAGTGGCCGAGCTGTTCGACGAGCACTATCTGTTCGACATTACCCTCGGCCCGCCGCACAAGGGCCGCTCGAGCGCCCACCTGTGCCTGCGCAACATCGTGCCGGCGGCGCTGACCGGGCCGCGGCTGCGCGCCGCCCGCAGCAGCGTACTGTTTTCCGCGACCCTCAGCCCGCGGCGCTACTACGCGGATCTGCTGGGCCTGCCCGGTGACTGCGCATGGATCGACGTGCAGTCGCCCTTCGTCGCCTCGCAACTGGAAGTGCGCCTGGCCACGGAGATTTCCACGCGGTTCAGCCATCGCCAGGCGTCGCTGCGGCCGATTGTCGAATTGATCGCCCGTCAGTTCCAGGACCAGCCGGGCAATTACCTGGCGTTTTTCAGCAGCTTCGACTATTTGCAACAGGTGGCGACGCTGATGGCCAGCCTGTACCCGCAGCTGCCGGTGTGGTCCCAGGCCCGCAAGATGGACGAGCAGGCGCGCAGCGCTTTCATCGGGCGCTTCACCGAGGAGGGTGCGGGGGTGGGCTTCGCCGTACTGGGTGGCGCGTTCGGCGAAGGGGTGGACTTGCCAGGCAAGCGCCTGATCGGAGCCTTCGTCGCTACGCTGGGCCTGCCCCAGCTCAACCCGGTCAATGAACACATCAGACAGCGCATGCAGCGCGCATTCGGGGCGGGCTACGACTATACCTACCTGTACCCGGGGCTGCAGAAAGTGGTGCAGGCGGCAGGGCGAGTGATCCGGGGGGTAGCCGATACCGGCGTGGTCATTCTGATCGACGACCGTTTCGCCGAGCCGCGGGTGCAGCAGTTGTTTCCCAAATGGTGGCAACTGCCCGCGCCAAAAATATTTCGCGCCCAGGGATAGTTCCCGGCACTAAATGGTCAAAGTGCCAGTAAACTGGCACGTACCGCCTTTTATCCTTCACTCCAGAGGTTTTTGCATGACGCTCAGTCCGTTTGCGGGCAAACCTGCCCCGGCCCAATTGCTGGTCGACCTACCCAAGCTTGTGACGGCTTACTACACCAACAAGCCCGATCCAGCGGTAGCGACCCAGCGTGTCGCCTTCGGCACCTCCGGACATCGCGGCAGCTCGTTCGATTCCAGTTTCAATGAAGACCATGTTCTGGCGATCAGCCAGGCCATCTGCCTGTACCGCAAAAGCAAAGGCATCGATGGGCCCCTGTTCATTGGCGTGGATACCCACGCACTGTCGACACCGGCCGCGGCCAGCACCCTGGAAGTTCTGGCTGCCAATGGCGTGGAAACCATGATTGCCAAGGACGACGAATACACACCGACGCCGGCCGTCTCCCACGCGATCATCTGCTACAACCGCGGCCGTACCCAGGGCCTGGCCGACGGCATCGTCATTACCCCTTCGCACAATCCGCCGCAAAGCGGCGGCTTCAAGTACAACCCGCCCAACGGCGGCCCGGCCGACACCGATGTCACCAAATGGATCGAAGCCAAGGCCAACGAATTGCTCACCGAACGCCTGGCCGGGGTCAAGCGAGTTCCCTATGAGCAGGCGCTGAAGGCCGCCACGACTCACCGTCACGATTACATCCAGCACTACGTGGCCGACCTGATCAATGTCATCGACATCGATGCCATCCGCTCTGCCAACCTGCGCCTGGGTGTGGATCCACTGGGCGGGGCAGGTGTGCGCTACTGGTCGGCGATTGCCGACCACTACCGGCTGAACCTCGACGTGGTGAACCAGGAAGTCGACCCGACCTTCCGCTTCATGTGCGTCGACTGGGACGGCCAGATTCGCATGGACCCATCCTCCACCCACGCCATGCAAGGGCTGATTGGCCTCAAGGACCGCTTCGACGTGGCCTTCGCCTGCGACCCTGACCATGACCGGCACGGCATCGTGACGCCGTCGGGTGGCTTGCTGGCGCCCAACAACTACCTGGCCGTGGCGATCGATTACCTGTTCCAGAACCGTCCACAGTGGCGCGCTGATGCCGCCATCGGCAAGACCGTGGTCAGCAGTGCCATGATCGACCGCGTGGCCTCGCGCCTGGGTCGCCGCCTGCACGAGGTGCCCGTCGGCTTCAAGTACTTCGCCGACGGTCTGTTCGACGGTTCGCTGGGCTTCGGTGGCGAGGAAAGCGCGGGTGCCTCGTTCCTGCGCAAGGACGGGACTGTCTGGACCACCGACAAGGACGGCTTGATCCCGGCCTTGCTGGCGGCCGAAATCACTGCACGTACCGGCCAGGATCCTAGCCAGGCCTACAAGGCCCTGACCGAGGACCTGGGTCTGCCGTTCTCGACCCGTGTCGAAGCCAAGGCCAATCCGCAGCAGAAAGCTGCACTGAGCAAGCTGGCGCCCGAGCAGGTCAAGTCGACCGAGTTGGCCGGCGAGCCGATCGAGCAGATTCTCAGCCATGCGCCCGGCAACAACCAGGCGATCGGTGGCCTCAAGGTCATGACCAACAATGGCTGGTTCGCCGCACGGCCTTCCGGCACCGAGGACATCTACAAGATCTACGCGGAGAGCTTCGTGGGCGAGGAGCATTTGCAGCGCCTGGTCAGCGAAGCCCAAGTGCTGGTGGATTCGGCCATCGGCTAAAATGGCGGCCCATCCCTCGGCCTGTGCCGATGGGTGGGCTCTACAGAGTATAAAGAGTCGCGTCTAATGCCTTGATCGGCTGGCAAAAAATCCTGAATGACGGCACCATGCTGTGTCTCTCGCTATTGCGTCACAGGAGCTGTCGTGTCATCCAAAAAGCGCCTCGGGCCCACCAGCACGGGTGAGCCGACCACTCAGCCACCGTTGTTCAAACGGGTTTTCAAAGGGCTTGCTGGCTTTCTGCAGCGCTCCGGGGTCGGTCGACGGGATGCCTGGTTCCATGCGCCGCTGACGGGGCAACCTGAACCCATGCCCGGCGCGCCTGCAGGGCACGCTGGCAAGACGCCTTCCGCCAAGACCCATCAGACCAAACGCCGCACAGCAGCGCCTGACGACAGTGCAGCATGGCTGTTCGATGAGTGGCGCCTGCCGCTCGGCGCGCCCCTCAAGAAACGCATCAAGGCCGAGGTCGCCCAACGCCTGCCTGCGGCTAGCCAGCCCAGTGCCGCGCAATGGAAAATGATCTTCAGCGACACGCCCGCCACCTATGTGATCGCAGGCGCAGGTGCAGGCAAGTCCACTTCGCTGGTACTGCGCGTCCTGGTACTGCACCGCTACCTGGGTATCAGCCTGGACGCCATGACAGTGGTCACTTTCACGCGGGAATCACGTCGAGACTTTATCAAGAAGATAACGCAAATATTTGATTTGTTTGATATTTCACTCGAATCAAAGAAAGCACTTGAACTTGTCCGTACATTCCACGCGTGTATATTACCGCAGATCCGCAGCTTGCCGGATTACAGCCAGCTAAGGGCGTTCGAGACCCTCGGGGACACGGCCGATCACGAAAGCGATACCTTCAGCCTGCGGATCAACGACGCCCAGCGCGAGCAGCTCAACCGCTGCTACCGCGACTTGATGGTCGCCGATTCGGACTTCGCCGCGGGCATTGCGCGGTTGCGTAGCCAAGCCCTGCAATTGCCGGCTCTGGACCCTGCTCATCCCGATGTGCAGAAGCGCCTGGTGGCCATGGCAGCGGCGGCCAAGCGTGACGAATCCTTGTGCGACACCATCGAGGCTGCCTGGGTTGCGGCCGGCGCGTGGCCTATCAAGGGCATCGCGCCTTGTCGTGAAAGCCTGCAGATTAACGGTCAGGGGTTTCACGTCAACGGTTGGTCCAAGCACCTCAATGCCTACGTGATACTGGGCGTCGACCCTGGTCACGACCGGCAGGCACGGCGCGAAGGAGCCAAGCTGGCGTTATGGGCCGAGAGCTTGGTAAAGCGCACCTTGTTTCAAGCTTTCTGCGATAAGCCATTGATCTGGCTTGATAACTATGCCTCTTCCAGCCAGCTGAAGGTGGGGCGCGGAGCGGCACTCACGGGTCCCGGCTTCGAGTACAAACCCCAGGGTGAACGGTCGGCAGCGCCCTTGCTCGACAGCTTCGTCGCGGCGGCCGGTTTTATCGAGAACCTGGGCCTGGAGGTCAGTGCGGCGCTCAGTGAGATCACGCTCGGCGACAGCGATCCTGACCGAGACTTTTTTGTCACATTAGGGACATTCTGGAGCGCCTTGCAGGTGCACCTGCTGGCACAGACGCCCCCGATCATGACCTTCAACCGCATGTTCGCCACCTTAGGTGAACAGCAGGCGCAAACGGTACAGTCGCTCGATGACGAGCGATTGAGGCCGATGACCCATCTGATGATCGATGAATTCCAGGACGTCTCGCCACAGATTGTCAGCTGGGTCCGTGCGTGCCTGCGCGAGGTCCGCAGAAGGGGCGCGGGCTTGCAACTGCCGGGTGCCGTGCAGCAGTCGTCGTTGCTCTGTGTGGGGGACGACTGGCAGTCGATCTATGGCTGGCGGGGCAGTTCGCCCGCTTACTTCATGGCTTTCCCTCGGCACTTTCCTGCCCATCGTTGCACGCGGGTGCTGCTCAGCGAAAACTACCGCAGTCACCAATACATCATCGATGCGGCCGAGCATATCGTGCGCAACGCCCCCTCGATGCCCGGCAAGCAGGCCAGGGCCTGTGGCCCGCAGGACGACCAGCGGGTCCCGGTGATGATCCTCCAGGAGGGCGAAGCCGAACTGGCCCGGCGCATTCGCGAGCACTATGCGCAGGGCGATTCCATCCTGCTGCTGTATCGACGCAGCCGCGATCGGGTAGAGCTTGTGCAACACTTGCAGGACCTGATCGAGGAGGACCGTGGCCAGCGTCTGCGGCAGATGACGTACCACAGCTCCAAGGGGCTGCAGGCCGACGCGGTATTCATGTTGGGCGACTGTCAGCACACCGGCCATTCACCGTACAAGAACCACGTGTACCGATTGGCCGGGCTGGGCAAGGGCAAGGATTTGCAGGCCTATGACAACGCGCAGCACGACGAAGCGCTGCGCCTGGCCTATGTCGCCATCACTCGCGCAGTGAAATATTGTTATTGGTCCATCAAGCCGCAACAGGACGTCACGGCCGCCCGGGCCTCCAGTCATATCGATGGGGCCCAGCCATTTTTCGATGATCGGCGTGCGTGATCAGGCAAATGCCTTGAACGCATGGGGAGGTACGAAGGCTTCGAGTTCGGCTTCCACCGCCTCGATGATGCGCTCGACATCGGCCGCATTCATCACGGTCGCGCAGGGCAGGCCGGCGATGGCGATCAGCGTTTCGCCCGTTACCCGGTCGAACAGCCGCACCACCATGCTGCTCGGGGCATCCATGCTGCCTTCGAAGCCCATTGGGTGGAAGTGCCAGCGCATCACCTGGCAAGCGTTCGGGAAGGTCATCTTGTTCATATAGCCCACCGGGTGCAAGACGCAGCGTCGGCTGCTGGTGGCAGGAACTCGGAGGCGTCTGGCGCTGGTCCGCATGAGTACTAAAAATAGCACTGCGTGCGGCCAGCCGCGTGAAAATTTTTGGCCTGTTCAGCCACTGTTCAGGCTTTTCCTGACGCAGATCAACGATCATGCGACCAACGGCAAATCAGCCCTTCACCCCGTTGAAGAGCAGAAACGCTTAAGCGTCGACAGTGCCATCAATGTGCTGCCATGCGGGCGGGTTGACGAGGTTGGGCGGGCGTTGTCCGTCAAAGGCGGCGATCAGGTTATCCACCGCGCAGCGAGCCATGTTTTCACGGGTCTCTTCGGTTGCCGAGCCCATGTGCGGAGTGGCCACGACTTGATCCATTGCCAACAGGGGCGACGCGGCGTCCAGCGGTTCGCGCTCGAACACGTCCAGGCCGGCGCCGCGAATCAGGTTTCGCTGCAGCGCATCGATCAAGGCCTGTTCGTCAATCACTTTGCCCCGGGCAATATTGATGAAAATGGCACCAGGCTTCATCAGGGCGAACTCCCGTGCGCCGATCAGCCGCTCGGTGGCGGCGGTGAGGGGCAGGGTCAGGCAGACGAAATCGGCTTGTTCCAGCAGCGCGTCCAAGCTGCAATGACGCGCACCGAAGCGCGCATCGACAGCGGGTTTGGGGTGGTGGCTGTGGTAGATCACCGGCATGTCGAAACCGCAATGACCCCGCTGGGCCAAGGCTTCACCAATACGCCCCATGCCGACGATGCCCAGGGTCTTGCCGTGCACGTCAGTACCGAAATGCGCCGGGCCGATGTTTTGCCGCCACTGCCCCTGGCGCACCAGAGTCGCCAGTTCCACCACCCGTCGCGCGGTGGCCAGGATCAGGGCGAACCCCGTGTCGGCGGTGGTTTGGGTCAGTACATCCGGGGTATTGGTCAGAGCAATGCGGCGCTGGTTCAGGTAGCCCAGGTCATAGTTGTCGATGCCCACCGACACGCTGGCAATGGCCTGCAGATGCGGCGCCTGATCCAGCAGCTCGGCGTCCAGGTTCACGCTCGCGCCCAGCAGGCCATGCGCGTTCGGCAAGGCTGCACGCAAGCGCTGCAGGCCATCTGCCTTAGGCTGATCGATGAACGTCACCTCGGCATGCGCTTGCAAGCGTGCCAGCAACGCCGGCGACAGTGGCTTGTACAGTACAACGTTCTTTTTCATGGTGGCTATGTCCTGTGGGTTCAATGGCTGGTCGCCGGTTGGGAAGGCGTCATGCCCTTGTCGACCACATCGCAGCCGCTGGGCTTGAGCAGCAGAATCAGCAGCGCCGAGAGCAGCAGGGCACCGCTCATCAGCAGGTAGGACGCGCCCGGGTTGCCGGTGCTGCTGTTGAGGTAGCCCACCAGATAGGAACCGGCGAACGAGCCCAGCGCCCCCATGCTGTTGATCAGGGCCATGGCGCCGCCCGCGACATTGGCGGGGAGGATTTCCGGAATGATTGCGAAGAATGGACCGTAGGGCGCATACATGCAGGCGCCAGCGATGACCAGCATCGCGTACGACCACCAGAAGTGTTCGCTGCCCAAGGCGTAGGACGCATAGAACGCCAAGGCCGCGAGAAACAGCGGTGGCCAGACGAAGCGCTTGCGCCGCTGCAGGCGGTCGGAAAACCAAGACACGCCGAGCATGGCGATCACGGCGGCGAGGTAGGGCAACGAGGACAGCCAACCGGCTTCGACCATGTCCATCTGTTGGCCATGCTTGAGAATCGACGGCAGCCACAGCACGAAGCCGTAGACGCCCACGCTCCACAGGAAGAACTGCGCCGAGAGCAGCAGGACCTTGCGCGAGCGGAATGCCTCGGCGTAGTTTTTCACCGGTTTGAGGCCCACCTGCTCGGCGTCCAACGCGGTTTGCAGGTCGGTTTTTTCCTCTGCACTCAGCCATGTTGCCTGTTCGGGACGATCGTCCGCCAGGCGCCACCAGATGAAGGCCCAGAGCACCGCCGGCAGGCCTTCGATGATGAACATCCAGCGCCAGCTGAAGTGCTCGATGAGGTAGCCCGACACCACCGACATCCACAGCATGGTCACCGGGTTGCCCAGGATCAGGAAGGTGTTCGCCCGGGAGCGTTCGGCGCGGGTGAACCAGTGGCACAGATAGACCAGCATCGCTGGCATCACCACGGCCTCGACCACGCCGAGCATGAAGCGGATGACGATCAGCCAATAGGCGCTCGACACCACGCCGGTCAGGGTAGCCAGGCTGCCCCAGAGGATCAGTGACACGAAAATCAGCTGCTTGACGCTGTGCCGTTGCGCGTAGATCGCCCCCGGCACCTGGAAAAAGAAATAGCCGAGGAAGAACAGCGCCCCGAGCAGCGAAGACAGGCCAGGGGTGATGTTCAGGTCAGCGGCCATGCCCGACGCGGCGGCGAAACCATAATTGGCCCGGTCCAGGTAGGCCAGGCTGTAGGTGATGAAGACGATCGGCATGATGTACCACCAGCGACGGGTGGCCAGTTTCGGCGTTTGCATAAGACACTCCTGAGCCTATTTGTTGTTGTTGCAGCAGGTTTGCAGGGTTACGGCTTGTTCCTCACGCGCCGTAGGCGCGCTCATCCTCGTCCAGTTCATGGCGCCACGGCAGGCCCTCCATGTCGCCGGGACTTTGCACGGCCCGGCTGCCGATCCAGTTGCCCCGATCAACGGCGCGAGCCAGCGAATGCCCTTCGAGCAGCGCGCTGATCACGCCCACGGCGAAGCCATCGCCGGCGCCGACCGTATCGACCACCCTTTCAACCGGCCGCCCGGCACTCCAGCCCGCGTCGTCGGCGGTGCGCCAATAGGCGCCCTCGGCACCGAGCTTGATGGCGACGGCTCGGGCGCCGCGTTCCAGATAAAACGCAGCGATGTCCGCAGGTTGCTGTCGCCCGGTCAACAGGCGGCCTTCCTCGAGCCCGGGCAACACCCAGTCGGCGAGCGCAGCAATGCTGTTGATCTGCTCGATCATGACGGCCTGGCTCGGCCACAGTGAAGGGCGCAGGTTGGGGTCGAACGACACGCTGTGCCCCGCAGTGCGCATGCGCTGCATCAGGTGGCGGGTCAGTTCGTTCATGCTGGCGGACAACGCCGGCGGGATGCCCGTGGCATGCAGGTGGCGCGCACGAAGCAGCGCCTCGGGAACGTCGTCGATGCACATGTGGCTGGCTGCCGAGCCACGGCGGAAGTATTCGACCACCGGATCGCTGCCGTCCAGCGCCAGCGACTTGAACTGAAAGCCGGTCGGGTGTCGAGCGTCCACGGCGACGTGTCGGCAGTCGAGCCCCTGGGCTTGCAAGCTGTCGACCACGAAGCGGCCCAGCGAGTCGTTGCCCACCCGGCTCAGCCAGCCGACGTTGAAGCCCAGGCGGGTGAGCCCGATGGCGACATTGTTGTCGGCACCGGCAATGCGCTTGTGAAAGTGCTGCACGGCGGCCAGGTCACCTGGCTGATCGGCCACCAGCATGGCCATGGTTTCACCGAACCCCAGTACGTCGAAATCAGCCATGGGCCACCTCCCGCTGTGGGTTGCCCAGGCGGGCCATCACCGCAACGTGCTGCTGCGTGAGGTGGGCCAGATCGTCGGCTTGCAGGGGGTACTCGATGGCACGGACCAGATCCGGCCCCAGGCGCTTGAGCAGTTGATCCCATTGGTGCAGGTCCGCCGCGGTGGGCGGGGTGGCGACCAGTTTGCCGGTCACGCTGCGGGTGACACCTTTGCAGTGCACATAGCGCACGTAGGCGCCCAGTTGCAGGGCCGCGCTGGACACCGATTGCGCTTGCCACTGCCAGTTGCCGATATCGAAGGTCATCCCCACCGGGACCTGCCGCTCACGTGCCTGGCCGAAAAAGCGCACCAGCGGATCGATACGCCCGCCCTGGGCAGTCTGGTCGTTCTCGATCAGCAACTGCACCGGCTGGTCGCGCAGGCACTCGGCGAGCAGCGACAGGTCGCTGAGCGCGGAATAAAACCCCAGCGACACCTTGAGCCAGAGGGCGCCGCAAGCCTTGGCGCGGGCGAGGGTAGCGAGCAGTTGCGGGTTCGGTGCGGGGGTGCCCGGTTGCCACAGCTCCAGCGGCGAGGAGTACACGCAGGTCAGCGCCTGGGCGGCGACGGCCTGCTGCAGGCTGACCATGTCCAGGTCGGTGAACAGTTCTTCGCGCAATTCGATGTGGCTGGCGCCGGCATTTCGCAGCAGTGCGGCCAGGGAAGCCTGGCCGTGGGCGCGAACGTAGTCGGCGCCGAAGCTGGACAAACTGATGGAGACGGGGTGCAGGTTCATTGTTATTGGCCTCTGAAACCGGTTTCAAAATCATGCGTCGTGACACGGTGCGGGTGGGTACGTCGTTCAGCGTTGGTAAGGCGTCGAGCCGCGAATGATCAGCTGCGCGGTGAAATCGTGGCACAGGGGTGGCGCTTCACTGCCGCGCAATCGCGCCAGCAGGCACTCGAAGGCCCGTACGCCGATCTCGTGAGTGGGTTGGGCGAGGGCGGTGATGCCGGCACCCACCAGCGGGTACCAATCCAGATCGTCGAGTGCGATCAGTCCGACGTCGTCGAACAGCCCGCACTGCAGCTCGCGCAGCGCCAGCGTACAGGCCAGGGTTGCTACACCATTGGCGCAGAACAGTGCCTTGGGTCGGTCGCTGCTGTTCAGGAAGGTCTGCAGGTGAGGCTTCAGCCCGGGGTCGGTGGAGATGATCGGCCCCGTCGGCGCCAGGCGCTCGAACGCGCTGATTCGCTCCTGACGTGAACTGGTACCGTCCGGGGCCTCGGTCACCATCGCCAGGTCCACGTAGCCACGTTCGCGCAGGTGCTCGATGGCCATCTGCACAGCGTGGGCGTTGTCCAGGCCCACCAGGTCGCTGGGCAGTCGCAGGACTTTGCGATCGACCAGCACCATGGGCAGTTCGCGCTGCAGTTCGCCGAGTTCCTGCAGCTGATGGCCGAGCGTATTCACGATCAGGCCCTCGATGTTGTACGCCCGCAGGGCAGCCAGTTGTTGGCTTTCCTGCTCGGGATCACGGTCGGTGTTGCATACCACCAGGCTGTAGCCGTGTCGCCGGCAGGCGGTTTCGACACCGTGGATAACAGCGGTGGAATAGGGGTTGCGGATATCGGCCATGAGCATGCCGATCAGGCGGGTGCGGCCGCGCTTGAGGCCACGGGCCATCTGGTTGGGACGATAGCCCAATTCGCTGATGGCCGACTCGATGCGCTTGGCGGTCGCCTCGGAAAGCAACGCGCGGTCGTCACCGATGAAACGCGACACGCTGGCCTTGGAGACACCGGCACGCTCTGCCACGTCGAGCATGGTCACGCGGCTGCGCTGGAGAGTGGAAAAACTGCTCACGGCCTGATTCCTTTGTGGATGTTATTGCCAGGCGGCGTGTCCTGCACGAGGACGGGATGAAACCGGTTTCAGAAGACACCATCGCGCGTTTCTCGTCAACCCCCTGCCGTGTATGACCCGACTAACTGCGCAGCAATCGACCACTGATGAAATGGCCAACATCATTGAAGCCGTGGGTCGAGGCATGGCCGGGAGTGACCAGTCTGTCGACGAACGCCTCGTCTTCGGCGGTCAGGGTCACGTCCAGCGCCTTGCCGTAGGCCTGCCATTGTTCCAGGGTCCTCGGCCCGACGATCGCCGAACTGACAGCGGCATTGTGCAACACCCAGGCGATGGCGAACGCCACCAGGTCGGTGCCGCGCTGGGCGACATACGCCTGCAACTGTGCAGCGATCTGCAGCGATTCGGGACGCCATTCGGTTTCCAGGATGCGCTTGTCCTGGCGCCCGGCACGGCTGTCGTCGGCGGGATGGCCGAGGTCGGTGTATTTGCCGGTCAGGACACCCCGGGCCAGCGGGCTGTAGGGCACGACACCCAGGCCATGGTAGTGCGCCGCCGTGATCTGTTCGATTTCCGCCTGGCGATTGACGATGTTGTACAGCGGCTGGCTGATGATCGGCTGGTCGACCCCCATGCGCTTGGCGAGGTTGACCAGTTCGGCGATTCGCCAGCCACGGAAATTGGACACGCCCCAGTAGCGGATCTTGCCGGCGCGCAGAAAATCGCCCAGCGTGGCCACCACTGTTTCCAGTGGCACCGAGGGGTCATCGCGGTGCAGGTAGTAGATATCCAGATAATCGCTGCCCAGCCGCGCCAGGCTGGCGTCGAGCGCGTTAAACAGGTGCTTGCGGCTCAGCCCGCGGCGATTGGGCGCGCCGTCGCTGGGGCCCATGCCGACCTTGCTGGCGACGATCCAGTCCTGGCGATGCGCTGCGACACCCTGGCCAACCAGGGTTTCCGAGCGCCCCTGGTTGTAGACGTCGGCGGTGTCGATGAAGTTGACCCCCTGGTCCCGGGCCGAGGCGATGATGCGCAAGGAGTCCTGCGCCGAGGTCTGCTCGCCGAACATCATGCTGCCCAGTGTCAGCGCCGATACCTGCAAGCCGCTGGTACCCAGTGAACGGTAGATCATCCTTTGCACCTCATGTCGTGGTTGAACAGGTTCGTCAGGCTATTCGCCGAGGCGCGCCCTTGCGTCAGGAGCGCCCGCGCATGAAAAAGCCGGTCACGTATTTGCCGAACGTCTCAATACTCTTGAAGTCGGCCAGGCGCTTGAACGTCTCACTACTGGGCTCGGGGCCCAAGGGTTGCTGGGTCAGCGAGACGGACAGCACGCGGTCCAGGTCGGAACTCAGGATCAACTGGTCCATGACCTTGCCGCCGATGACCGGGCGACGCAGGGTCACCTTGACGCCTTTGCTGGCCATCCAGTCAATCAGCGCTACCAGGGTTTTCAGTGCTTCGCGCTCTTCATCCCGAAACACCGGGAACAGCTGCGCTCGGCTCAGCACCGGGACCGTGGCGACGTGGATCATTTCATAGAACTGGCTGCCGCGCGTGGTGGTGGAGTAGATCGCCAAGGCCAGCAGTGGGCCGCTGGCATGGGTGCCACCCCAGAGCAGGTGATGGCCTTGGAAGTCGAAGCCATCGCGACTGCGCTCGTTGAACACCTTGCGTCCGGCGACGCGCTCCACGCAATCGAGCAACAGGCCGTAGCGGCGCTGATTGCCGAACACGGAGGAGTCCTTGAGCCGCGACTTGAGCATCATCATGTGCTTCATGTCGATGCGCGTTTCCAGGTAGTTGCTGGCGGGTACCCGGTCCACCAGTGGATAGCGGGTGGCCACCGCACGCAGCGCGGCGAACTGCTCGGTCAACGAGGTCTTCAGGTGCGTGGCATAGACGTTCAGGCCGGCGGCTTCGATGACGGTCAGCAGCAGTGACAGCAAACGCTGCTGTTCGCGTCGCGCCGCCGGCGAGCCGCCGCTGCCGACGCCACTGCTGGGGTCGCGAAACTCACTGATCAATTTCAGCACGGCGTCCGGCGCCAGCCAGGCGGCGGGCGGTTCGTCCGTGTCACCCGGCGCCGCTGCCCCCGGTTCGCGCGAGCCCTTGATGAACACGCAATCGCTGGCGTGCTCGGGCGTACCCGGGTTGATTTTCAGGAACAGGGTGCCGGTACTGCCATTGAGCGCCACATTCATGATCGGCACGGCGCCCGGCTGGCAATCGCAGGCCAGCCAATGGCCCTGGGCACGGACGCGCAGCAGCCATTGATTGGCCTGGAGCACCTGCACACCGCCCAGCGAACCCTCGGCGAAGCCTTCGGCCAGGGTTCGTTCGGCGGCGGTCAGGGTCTGCACCTGTTGGCCGTTTTTGTCGACGATCTTCATCCTGCCGCTTCCTTGGGTTCGCGCCTGGGCGGCGATGCGCGAAATGTAGCAGAACGCCGACAGTGGGCGGTATTCAGGCGCCCATGTCGAAGGTATCGGGATGAGGGCCCAGGCGGCCGGTCTGAGGAATCCGCGCGATGGCGTTCAGGTCCTGCTCGTCGAGCGCGAAGTCGAACACATCGAGGTTGGCGGCAATGCGCTGCGGGTTGCTGGAACGGGGAATGACGACGTGCCCGGCCTGGATATGCCAGCGCAGAATCACCTGCGCCGCCGATTTGCCGTGTTTCTCCGCGATCTGCGACAGCACCGGCTGCGACAGCAGAGCGCCGCCCTGGCCCAATGGGCTCCACGACTCGGTCACAATACCGAGGCTGCGGTTGTACTCGGCCAATTCCAGCTGGGCGAAGTCGGGGTGCAACTCGACCTGGTTGACCGAGGGCGTGACGCCTGTGTCGGCAATGATGTGTTGCAGGTGTTCGGGGTGGAAATTGGACACGCCGATGGAGCGAACCCGACCTTCTTCCTTCAGGCGCACGAAGGCTTTCCAGGTGTCACGGTAGGCCGCCTTCTTGGGCAGGGCCCAGTGGATCAGGTACAAGTCCAACTGCTCCAGGCCCAGCTTTGCCATGCTGAGGTCGAAGGCACGCAGCGTGCTGTCGTAACCCTGGTCGGCGTTCCACAGCTTGGTGGTGATGAACACCTCGTCGCGCTTCAGACCACTGTCAGCCAGCGCACGGCCGACACCGGCTTCATTGCCGTAGATCATGGCGGTATCGATGTGCCGGTAGCCGGCCTGAAGGGCGGCCATCGACGACGTGTAGGCCTGGTCGTCGTCCAGTTGCCAGACGCCCAGGCCCAACTGCGGGATCTGGACGCCGTCGTTCAGGGTGATGAGGGGAGCGTGAGGCATCGGGTCATTCCTTGCTTGGCAATGTCAGTGCAATGTCGACCCCCCAGCGTCCCGCTTGGTTCACGCCCTACAGGTGCAGCGCATGACCCAGTGCGCGCATCGCCGCCTCCTGGATCGCCTCACCAAGGGTCGGGTGGGCATGAATGGTACCGGCGATGTCTTCCAGCCTTGCGCCCATTTCCAGCGATTGTGCAAAGGCGGCGGCCAGCTCGCTCACCCCGACACCAACGGCTTGCCAGCCGACGATCAAGTGATTGTCGCTGCGGGCGACCACGCGCACGAAGCCGCTGCCCGCCTGCAGGGTCATTGCCCGGCCATTGGCCGCGAACGGGAACTGGCCGCTGAGCACCTCCAGGCCCTGGGCCTGCGCCTGGGTTTGACTCAACCCGGCGCAGACGATTTCCGGGTCGGTAAAACACACCGCCGCGATCGAGGCCGGGTTGAACTCGCGGCGCTGGCCGGCGATCAGGTCGGCGACCATTTCACCCTGGGCCATCGCGCGGTGCGCCAGCATGGGTTCGCCCGTGAGGTCGCCGATGGCCCAGACGTTGCGCATGCTGGTACGGCACTGAGCATCGATCCGCACCGCAGCACCCTGCATGTCCAGCCCCAGCGACTGCAGCCCGAAGCCCTCGCTGAGCGGGCGCCGGCCAACGGCCACCAGCACTTGCTCGGCCGCGATGTCCAACGGCTCGCCCTGGGCGGTGCGTACCTTCAATACGCCGCTGGCAGGGTCATGGTGCTCGACGGTATGCGCCAGGTACAGCTCGACGCCCAGGTGCTTCAGGGTATCGGCGACCGGTTGGCTCAGGTCGCGCTCGTAACCGGGCAGGATATGTTCGCGCGCCTCCACGATGGCGACTTCGACGCCCAGCTTGCGGTAGGCCAGCCCCAGCTCCAGGCCGATATAGCCGGCGCCGACCACCACCAGGCGCCTGGGCAGGCGCGTGGGGCTCAAGGCCTGGGTCGAGGAGATGACAGCGGGACCCCACGGCAGGTTGGGCAATGCCACCGTTTCCGAGCCCGTGGCCAGCAGCAGGTGCTCGCACTGCAGGCGCCGGCCGGCGACCTCGACCGTCTTGCCATCGATGATCTGCGCCGTACCCTGCACCACGTTGACCTTGTGCTTTTTCAACAGCGCCGCCACGCCGCCGGTCAAGCGCTCGACAATGCCGTTCTTCCAGCCCACGCTTTGGCCGATGTCCAGCTGCGGTGTGTCGACGCTGATGCCCAGCGGGCTGCCCTGGGCATGGCTGGCCAACTGGTGGAAGCGCTCGGCGACGTGGATCAGCGCTTTCGACGGGATGCAGCCGACGTTCAGGCACGTACCGCCCAAGGCTTCTCGCTCGACCAGCGTGGTCGCGATACCCGCCTGGGCTGCGCGGATCGCCGCCACGTAGCCGCCCGGGCCGCCACCGATAATCAATAAGGTGCAGTGTTCGACAGCCATGAATCACTCCAGAAACAAAGTGGCGGGTTGCTCCAGCAGGCCGCGTACGGCCTGGATGAATTGTGCGGCGTCCATACCGTCCACCACCCGATGATCGAAGGAACTGGACAGGTTCATCATCTTGCGCACCACGATCTGGCCATTGAACACCACGGGCCGTTCGACGATTCGATTGACGCCGACAATCGCCACCTCGGGCCGGTTGATCACCGGCGTGGAAGCGATCCCGCCCAGGGCGCCAAGGCTGGTCAGGGTGATGGTCGAGCCCGACAGCTCTTCGCGGCTGGCCTTGCCACCGCGTGCCGCACTGGCCAGGCGGCCAATCTCGTGGGCGCACGCCCACAGGTCAGTGGCCTCGGCATGCCGCAGCACGGGCACCATCAAGCCATTGTCACTCTGGGTGGCGACACCGACATGCACGGCACCGAAGCGGGTGATGACCTGCTCCTGGTCGTCGTAGTGCGCATTGATCTGCGGAAAATCGCGCAGTGCCACCACCATCGCCCGGATGAGCAGCGGCAGAAGCGTCAGCCGACCTCGGCTCTCGCCCCAGCGACGATTGAGGTGGGCGCGCAGATCTTCCAGCGCGGTGACATCGATTTCTTCGACGTAGCTGAAATGCGCGACCTGGGCGTTGGCTTCCTGCATGCGCTGGGCGATCTTGCGGCGCATGCCGATCACCGGGATACGCTGTTGCTCAAGGTTACGCTGCGGGCCCTGCGCGGTCGGCGACGAACGCGTGGCAGCACCCTCGATCAGCGCATCCAGGTCGGCGTGGACGATGCGGCCCGCCGGCCCACTGCCACTGACGGTGTGCAGGTCGATACCGGCGTCCCACGCCCGCTTGCGCACGGCAGGCGACGCCAGCGGGCGCTGACCGTCGATCGGTGGCGTCGCCGCAGCGGCGGGTTGCGACGTAGCGGACGCTGCGGCATGCGGCGTCGCGATCTCGGCAGCAGGCGTGACTGGCTCGGCAGCCTCGACTTCAGGCTGCGAAACCTCAGGCTGCGGATCGCGATGATTGCCGCTGCCCTCGACCTCGATACGGATCAGCTCCGCGCCCACGGCCATGACTTCCCCGGGTTTGCCGCCCAGGGCAACCACCTTGCCGTGCACCGAGCTGGGAATTTCCACGGTGGCCTTGTCGGTCATGACGTCGGCCAGCACCTGATCCTCGCTGACCATATCGCCGACCGCGACGAACCACTCCACCAGTTCGACGTGGGCAATGCCTTCGCCAATATCCGGCATGCGGATGACATGAGTGCCCATTTACACCTCCATCACTTGTTTGAGCGCCGCACCCACCCGCGTCGGCCCAGGGAAATACGCCCATTCCTGGGCGTGCGGGTAGGGGGTGTCCCAGCCGGTCACCCGTTCGATGGGTGCTTCGAGGTGGTGGAAACAGTGCTCCTGCACCAAGGCGACCAGTTCGGCACCGAAGCCGCAGGTGCGGGTGGCCTCGTGCACCACCACGCACCGGCCGGTCTTTTTCACCGAGCTGACGATGGCGTCCAGGTCCAGCGGCCACAGGCTGCGCAGGTCGATGACTTCGGCGTCGATACCGGTTTCTTCGGCAGCCGCCGTCGCCACGTAAACGGTGGTGCCGTAGGTCAGTACGGTCACGTCCTTGCCGGGGCGAACGATCGCGGCGCAATCGAGCGGCACGGTGTAATAGCCCTCGGGCACGGCAGCGGCTGCGTGTTTCGCCCAGGGGGTCACCGGGCGATCGTGATGGCCGTCAAAGGGCCCGTTGTAGAGGCGCTTGGGCTCGAGGAAGATCACTGGGTCGTCGTTCTCGATCGAGGCGATCAGCAAGCCCTTGGCGTCATAGGGGTTGGACGGCATCACTGTGCGCAGGCCGCACACCTGGGTGAAGATCGCCTCGGGGCTCTGGCTGTGCGTCTGCCCGCCATAGATACCGCCGCCGCAGGGCATGCGCACGGTCATCGGTGCGCTGAATTGCCCGGCCGAGCGAAACCGCAGGCGCGCCGCTTCGGAGGCCAGTTGGTCGTAGGCGGGATAGACATAGTCGGCGAACTGGATCTCGGCGACCGGGCGCAGCCCGTAGGCGCCCATGCCCACCGCCACGCCGACGATGCCGCTTTCGGAAATCGGCGTGTCGAACACCCGCGAGCGTCCGTACTTGCCCTGCAAGCCCTCGGTGCAGCGAAACACACCGCCGAAATAGCCCACGTCCTCGCCGAACACCACCACATTGGGGTCGCGTTCAAGCATCACGTCCATGGCCGAGCGAATCGCCTGGACCATGCTCATGATGCTGGTGGCACTGGCCGTCTGCAGAGTTTGGGTACTCATGTTCATGGTTCAGACTCCCATCTGCTGGCGTTGGCGACGTAGATGCTCAGGCATGTCCTTGTAAACGTCCTCGAAAATGGTCGCCGCGCTGGCCACCTGGCCGCTGACCAAGGTGCCGTAGCGCTCGGCGCCTTTCTGCGCAGCGATGATCTCGGCCTCGATGTCGGCATGCAGCGCGTCGTGCTGCTCGTCGCTCCACTGACCGGTGACGATCAGGTGCTGTTTGAGTCGCGCGATCGGGTCGCCCAGCGGGAAGTACTCCCAGTCATCGGCGGGGCGATACTTCGACGGGTCATCGGAGGTCGAGTGCGGGCCGCGACGGTAAGTGACCCATTCGATCAGGCTGGGGCCATGGTTACGCCGCGCACGTTCGGCCGCCCAGCGCGAGGCGGCGTACACCGCCAGAAAGTCATTGCCGTCGACACGCAGCGAGGCGATCCCGCAGCCCACCCCGCGCCCGGCGAAGGTGGTGGCTTCGCCGCCGGCGATGCCCTGGAACGACGAAATGGCCCATTGGTTGTTGACCACATTGAGGATGACCGGCGCGCGGTACACGTGGGCAAAGGTCAAGGCGGTGTGGAAGTCCGACTCGGCTGTCGAGCCATCGCCGATCCAGCCGGAGGCAATACGCGTATCACCCTTGATCGCCGAGGCCATGCCCCAGCCCACTGCCTGCACGAACTGGGTGGCCAGGTTGCCGGAGATACTGAAAAAGCCGTCATCCTTGTACGAATACATCACCGGCAACTGGCGGCCCTTGAGCGGGTCGCGCTCGTTGGACAGCAACTGGCAGATCATTTCTTCCATCGGCATCTCGCGCGCCATCAGGATGCTTTGCTGCCGGTAGGTGGGAAAGCACATGTCGTCGCGATTGAGCGCCAGAGCGTGCGCCGCGCCAATGGCTTCTTCGCCCAGGCTCTGTATATAGAAGGACATTTTCTTCTGGCGCTGGGCGGTGACCATGCGGGTGTCGTAGATCCGCGTCTTGATCATCGCGCGCAGGCCGGCATGCAGAACGTCGGGCGTGATGTCCTGCGCCCACGGGCCGCAGGCATGGCCGTGGTCATCGAGCACGCGCACCAGGCTGGCGGCCAGGTCGGCAGTGGCTTGTGGTTCGACGTCGATGGCCGGCTTGCGCACAGTGCCCGCGTCGCTCAGGTGCAGATAGGAGAAGTCGGTCTTGCAGCCGGGGCGGCCAGTGGGCTCCGGGACGTGCAGTTGCAGCGGGGCATAGTCGTTCACGTGTCACCACCCTCGATTTTGTTGTTGTGGGCGCAGCGTCGTCACAGATCAGACTAGCCGGCCATACGGGGTTATCGAGGAATATGCTAAATCGGCAACGGTGAAAGAACAGTGCGTTAATGGCCGGGTAAATAGCCAGGATTGGATGATTCATGCACGGATGGAAGCATTAGCATCAGAATCATCCAATCAATGGGCGAGCGGCCAGGGCCTACTGCGGCTCGTCGTCGGGTAACAGGCGGGTGGCCTGACTGCCGAGCAGTGAGCCGGCCTGGAAATAGCCCATCACGGTGTCGACGCTGCGGTGTTCGGTCATGGCCATGACCTCGCCCAACGGCACGCCCTGGCGTCCGGCCTCGGTGACAAAACCCGAGCGCAGGCTGTGGGCGGCCCAGTCACCCGCCAGCCCCGCCAGCGCCGCCCGGCGCTGGACGATACGTGCCACCTGATCGCCGGTCAGCCCCGCAGCCGCCACCTTGCCGCCACGGTACAGCCGGCGAAACAGAGGCCCCGAGTCAGCCGGCGCGGCCGCCAGCCAGGCGCTCAGCGCACGGGCTGCGGCGCCGCACAGCGGCTTCTCACGGCGTACGCCGCCGGTATCGGTCTTGGTTGTTCCCAGGGCGTACAGCCAGGTGTCGGCGTCCAGTTGACGAACATCCCCCACCTGCAGACCCACCACTTCCGAGCGCCGTCGGCCGCCGCCACTCCAGGCCAACAGCAGCAGCGCGCGGTCCCGCACACCGCGAACGCCGTCATCGCAGGTTGCCAACAACGCTTGCATGGGCTCGGTCACCAGGGCGGTTTTCTTGCGTACGGACACGCCATGACGGCTTTGGGCCTTGCCGGCATCGCGCAACAGTGTTTTGACCGCCGCAGCGTCGGTCGGGCTGTCCCAGGCGTTGAGGCGGTGCCATTTCCCCAGCACGGCGAGCCGGTGCTTGAGGGTGTTGAGCGACAGCGGGCCTGGCTTGGCCTTCACGCGCGCCGCCACCAATGCAGCATCCACCGCTGGGGGGAGGAGGTGAGTCCATTGACCTTCGGCAATCGGGCGCGCTAGGTGATCGAGGATGAATTGCACGGTCGTGGCGATGGTCAGTGGCGCATCGCCCAACGCGCGGCCATAGCGCAGCCGCAGCCAGGCGCTCCAATAGGTCAGCGCGCTCTGGTAGCTGCGCACGGTGTTGGCCGCCGTGCCCGCCGCGACGAACGCGGCGGCCGCTTGCTGAGCGCTATGGGCCAGAACGTGGGGGTCGAGCGGCAGCCCATCGACCTCATAATCTTTATCTGTAACATCCAATACGTTCAACGTATTATATTTCCATTATCATTTGGATAGAGTCGGATAATACCTAATTATCAGACCTAATGTAATCGGAGCATGCACATGGCGGTAGGGGTTCCTGAAACGGAGGTATTCAAGGCCGCAGACGCGGTATTGGCGCGTGGCGAGCGGCCCACCGTCGAACGCGTGCGCGTGCAGCTCGGCCGCGGCAGCCCTGCGCGTGTCGGCACCTTGTTGGATCAGTGGTGGGAACAATTGGCCGGGCGCTTGCGTGGCGAGGCCCGATTGCCGGGGCTGCCGGCCGAGGTGGCGCAAGCGTTCGTTGCGGTGTGGCAGCAGGCGACGGTTCTGGCTCAGGGTGTCGCAGAGCATGCGCTGGCGGCGCAGCGTCAGGTGCTCGGCGAAGAGCGCGAGCAACTGGCGCGCGAACAGGAAAAGGGCTTGCAGGAAGTGGCGCGCGCTCGGCAGCAGGCTGCGCAGGCACAGAGCGCCCAGCAAGCGACCCAGGCGCGCCTTGCTGACCTCGAGCGGCTGCTGCAGCAATGCCAGGGGCAGATTGACGACCTGCAGCAGCAGCGCAGCGACCTGCAGGCCGCGCGCAGTGAGTTGCAGCAGCAGGTCGGCACCCTGCAACAGTCGGTGCAAGACACCCAGCGCCACGCCGAGCGCGAGCGCACTGTGCAGGAAACCTATGTGCGGGGTGTCGAGGAGCGTGCCCATCGCGAGGTCGATCGGGCTCGCGAGGAGCTCAAGACACGCACGGCCGAGCGTCGTGAGGTGCACAAACAGCTGGAGGATGCGCAGAAGAAGCTCGAGCAGGCACGGCTTTCCCAGAGCGAGCTGCAACGCCAGCTCGCCAGCGCACAGGCCCTTGCGCAACAGGCGACAGAGCAGGGCGCGCAGCAGGTACAGGCGCTGCAGGGGCGGCTGACGGAGCTGCACCAGGCGCTGGACCAGGCCCGCAGCAGCGCCGTCGCCCAACAGGCGCGCGCCGAGACCCTGGATGCGCAGTTGAAGCTGTTGCACGGCGCCCCGAAACGCAGGGCTCGAAGCAAGCAGCCAGTGCCGCCCACGCTGGACGCGCCTGAGTCATAATGCCAAGTCGAAATCAGAGAGGTTGCCATGAAGGATACGATCGCCGAGGTAGAACTGGCCAAAGCCTACCGGCTGCTCAACCACGGCCCCACCGTGCTGGTGTCGGCGCAACATGCCGGCGTGGCCGATGTGATGGCGGCCGCGTGGGCCTGCGCGCTGGATTTCCTGCCGCCGAAGCTGACCGTGGTGCTGGACAAGAGCACGCGAACCCGTGAGCTGGTCGAAGGCAGTGGCGAGTTCGTGATTCAGGTTCCCACGGTCGCGCAACTGCAACTGACGCATCAGGTCGGTTCCGCCAGCCTGCGTGATCAGCCGGACAAGCTCGAGCGTGCGGGGGTGGACGTGTTCCACATGCCTGGCCACCAGCCCCCCTTGGTTGCCGACTGTTCAGCCTGGCTCGTGTGCCGGCTAATCGTCGAGCCCCACAACCAGGCCACCTACGATCTGTTCATTGGCGAGGTGGTGGCGGCCTGGGCTGACACCCGGGTGTTCCGCGACGGTCATTGGCTGTTCGATGCGGCAGACCCATCACTGCGCAGCCTGCATTACATCGCCGGCGGTCAGTTCTACGCCATTGGCCAGGGGCAGGTCGTGGCGACAGCACCAGACTGACGGGGGTACGCACGGGGAGCGGGGTTGCCACCGCTCCCTGCGCGGCGCCTCAGTGCGGGGCGCGGGGAATGGTCTTGAGCAGGTCTTCGGGACTGATGTACCCGACCATCTGCTTGGGTGCGCTGCCCGGCTGTGGCAGGTCGAAGATGTGGCCTTTCATCTTGCCGATGATGTGCATCTCGCAGGGTTTGCAGTCGAACTTCAGCGTCAGCACCTCGTCACCGTGTATCAGTTGCATGGGCTCGACCTTGGTACGCACCCCGGTCACACCCTTGGCCTGCTTGGGGCACAGGTTGAAGGAAAAGCGCAGGCAATGCTTGGTGATCATCACCGGCACTTCGCCTTTCTCTTCATGCGCCTCGTAGGCCGCGTCGATCAATTTGACGCCATGGCGATGGTAGAACTCGCGGGCCTTCTGGTTATACACATTGGCCAGGAACGACAGGTGCGACTCGGGGTACACCGGCGGCGGTGTGGTTTCGGCCTTGCGGCTGCCGCGCGGATGCGCCGCGATCCGCGCCGCAGTGAGTGCCTCGATGACTTCGCGGCGCAACGCCTTGAGCTGCGAATTGGGAATGAAGTAGGCCTGCGGAGCGTCCAGTTCGATGGCCGTGGCGTGATAGTCCGTGGTGCCCAGTTGGCCCAGCAGGTCGTGCAACTGCTCCAGCGCCTGTTCCGGCTTGTTGGCGATGCCGAAAGGGCCGGGCAGGAGGCTGCGGGCGCTGACGCCTTCCTCGCTGGTGGCCGTCAGTTGCAGGCCATCGTCCCGCAGGTGCGCCAACCAGCTCACGCCGATGCGTCGCTCGGCGGATGTTCTGGCCAGGGCCTGCTGCCAGTTATGGTCCAGATTGCGATTCAACGGATGCTGCGGGCGCAGTTGCTGGAGCGCCACCGGCATTTCGTTGGGTTCGACGCGATAGCGATAGCGCTTGGCGCCGTCTTCCTCGAAATCACCCTTGGGTTCGGCGATGTTGGCCCGGAAGCCCACCACCTCGCGCTTGACCAGCACGTTGAGGCCATCGCCGTTGGACAGCGGCTCGTGGGTCACCACCTGCAGGTCGCGCTTGCCGACCTTTTCCACCACACCCACGGCCAGGCCGGTGAACGTCGGCGAGTCGAATGCGCCGATGTCGATTTTGCGCTCGCTGACGAAGTAGTCCGTACTGCCGCGGTGGAAGGTCTTGTCGGGGTCGGGCAGGAAGAAGTGCGCGGTCCTTCCACTGGACGCGCGGGCCAGGTCCGGGCGGTCTTCAAGGACGTCGTCCAAGCGCTGGCGATAATAGGCCGTGATGTTCTTCACGTAGGCCATGTCCTTGTAGCGGCCTTCGATCTTGAACGAGCGCACGCCAGCCTCGACCAGCGCGCGGATGTTGGCGCTCTGGTTGTTGTCCTTCATCGACAGCAGGTGTTTCTCATAGGCCACCACGCGGCCCTGATCGTCCTTGAGGGTATACGGCAGGCGACAGGCCTGGGAGCAGTCGCCGCGGTTGGCGCTGCGACCGGTGTGGGCATGGGAAATGTTGCACTGCCCGGAAAACGCCACACACAAGGCGCCATGGATGAAAAACTCGATGGCCGCCTCGGTCTCGTCGGCGATGGCACGGATTTCCTTGAGGTTGAGCTCGCGCGCCAGGACCAGTTGCGAAAATCCGGCCTGGTCGAGGAAGCGGGCGCGGGCCAGGGTGCGGATGTCGGTCTGCGTACTGGCGTGCAACTCGATCGGCGGAATGTCCAGCTCCATCACCCCCAGATCCTGCACGATCAACGCGTCGACGCCGGCATCGTACAACTGATGAATCAGCGTGCGGGCCGCCTCCAGCTCGTTGTCATGCAAGATGGTGTTGATCGTGGTGAAGACCCGGGCGTGATAGCGACGGGCGAATTCCACCAGACCGGCGATATCGCTCAGCTCGTTGCAGGCGTTGTGCCGGGCGCCGAAGCTCGGCCCGCCGATGTACACGGCATCGGCGCCATGCAGGATGGCCTCGCGGGCGATGGCGACATCGCGGGCAGGGCTGAGCAATTCCAGGTGATGTTTGGGCAGGGACATATAGTTTTAGCCAGGTCGCTTCACGGTCAAGGCGCGCATTGTACCGGTGAATGCCCCGGGTGGCACCTACAGCCCATCAGCCCTTGGCGGCGATTGCCGTCACTTCCACCCGCATGCCTTCGACTGCCAGGGCGGCGACACCGACGGCAGCCCGCACCGGCCAGGGTTTGCCGAAGTAGCGCTGGTAGACCGCGTTGAAAGCGGGGCGGTCGGCCATGTCGGTCAGGTAGATCGTCAGGTGCATGACCCGTTGCAGGGAGCTGCCCGCGTTTTCCAGGGCCACCTTGAGTGCCTGCAGCGTGCATTCGCTCTGCTCGACAATGCCGCCCAGTTCCAGGCTACCGTCGGTGTGGGTCGGGATCTGCGTGGTGACCAGCAGGCCGGCGAACTCGGCCACGTCGCTGGAAATCGACTCGGGATCCGGGTCGGGCAAAAAGGTGATGTCTGCGCAAGTCATGGTGGGCCTCGGTGTGAGTGAAGGCCCCCATTGTAGAACGGACCGGCGCTGTGTGCTCGTGCGCGAACGAGCACACAGCGCGGTGTGGCCGCGATTCAGGCGCCGTCTTTCATGCGCCGCGCCAGCCAGTAGACGCCCAGGCCGATCAATGCCGTCACGGCACCGATGTAGCCGGTGCTGGTCCAGCCCAGGCCGGCGGTGATGGCCATGCCGCCGAACCACGGCCCCAGGGCGTTAGCCAGGTTGAAGGCCGCGTGGTTGGAGGCGGCAGCCAGGCTGGGCGCTTCATGGGCGATGTCCATGAGGCGAATCTGCAGGGGCGCTGCCAGCGACACCATGGTGCCCACCAGCGCGATGCCCAGCAGAACGCCCCACAGGGAGCCGGCAGCGAACGGGAAAAACAGCAGCACGGCGATCGACCACACCAGCACCACGCCCACCGCGCGAAATTGCAGGCGGTCGAACAGTTTGCCGCCGGCCACGTTGCCGATCATGCCGCCGACCCCGAACGCGGCCAGGCCGAAGGGGATCCATTGTGGCGCGACCCGTGTCACTTCCAGCATGGTCGGCGCCAGGTAGCTGAACACACAGAACATACCGGCAAAGCCGATGGCACCGATGGCCAGCGCCATCCACACCTGGGGCTTGGCGAAGGCCCGCAGTTCCTTGCGCGGGTCACTGCGCGGCTCGTCCCGACGGTCCGGCACGAAGCGCCACACCAGTGCCAGGGTGCACAGTGCGATCGCCCCGACCAGAGCGAAGGCCGAGCGCCAGCCGAACCACTGGCCGAGAAAGGTGGCGACCGGGTTGCCGAGCAACATGGCCAGGGTCAGTCCCATCATCACGCGCGCCACGGCACCGGCGCGTTTGTTGCTGGGGACCATGCTCGACGCTACCACGGCGGCAATGCCGAAGTAGGCGCCATGGGGCAGGCCACTGATAAAACGAAAGGCCACCAGGCTGCCGAAGGTAGGGGTGAATGCGGTGGCCAGGTTGCCCAGCGCATACAGCGCCATCAGCAGCAGCAACATATGCTTGCGCAGCAGCTTGGCGCCCATGATCGCCAGCAGGGGGGCGCCCACCATCACGCCCAGGGCATAGGCGCTGATGGCATGGCCCACCTGGGGCTCGCTCAACTGCAGGTTGGTGGCGATGTCGGGCATCAAGCCCATGATGGCGAACTCGCCGGTGCCAATTGCAAAACTGCCCACGGCCATGGCCGCTTCCATTTTAGCGGCAGCGCGCGCGGGCAGGGCGTGCCCGGGGGTTGGCGGGATGGACATCTGTCGCTCCATTGTCATGAGGGTAAAGGGTCGACGCCCTGCGCAGGTGCGCGGGCGAAGGCGTGTAGAACGGCGGTAGGCCGAAGAGTTCCAGGCAATGAAAGCGCCGGCAGACGATAAAGTTTGCCACCGGTGGGCCGATACGGTGACTGAAAGCTTTTTTCTCCTGCAACCTTTTCACGACCCAGAGGGTCCGAGCTGATGTGCGGATGATGTCCATATGACATCATTTGACGTACTGTCCGTTCCATTACCTTGTGTCCCGGTGTCACATGCTCGCTACTGCCCTTGAACGTCCAGGCGCCGATGATGCGCAACGCCTCGCCGAGGTCGAACAGGCCCTGGCCTCTCGCGTTCGCCTGCTGCGCTTTGGCGATGACCTTGAACGGCGCTACCAGGCCGACACCCTGGAGGAGCGTCGACGCTTCATTACGGTGGGCGGCATCGGCGGCATCCTGGTCTACAACCTGTTTCTGCTCAGTGACTGGCTGACGCTCAATGACCTGTTCGCCTACGTCGCGCTGGGCCGGCTGCTGCTGATTACGCCATTGTTGCTCGGCCTGTTGCTGGTGGCGCGGCGCACGTCTTCGCGCTGGACGCTGGACACCCTGGCCGCGATCGGCACCGTGATGGCCTCATTGATGCCCCTGTTGGTGATGATCCACAGTGAAAGCCCTTATCGACTGCACTACCAGCTGGGCATGCTCCTGCTCATGGTGTATTGCACCATGATCCAGCAACTGCCGTTCCGTCACGCCGCGGTGGCCATGATCACCATGTTGATCATTCAACTGGTGACGACCTACATCGCCGATTTCGCGGACTTTCTGACCTGGCAGGCCAACGCTGTGCTGTTTTTCGCCACCGTGGCGCTGCTATTGATGGCGTCTTACTTTCTGGAGCACGGCGCACGCCTCAGTTACCTGTTCGCTCTGCGCGGTCGGTTGCTGCGGGTCGAGTTGCGTGAAATCGCCCGCACTGACCCGCTGACCCAGTTGTTCAATCGACGCTATCAGGAGGAAGTGATGAGCGCGTTGTGGGCGGATGCCGTCAAACTGCCCCGCCATGTGGCCGCGATCTTGCTGGATATCGACCACTTCAAGGCCTACAACGACAGCTATGGGCACCCTCGAGGCGATGTGTGCCTCAAACAGCTGAGTCAGACCATTCAACAGACCGCGCAAGAAGCCGGGGCGTTGACGTTCCGATTCGGTGGGGAAGAGGTTTTAGTGCTGATGGTCGACGCCGACATCGGCAAGGCTCGGCGGCTGGCCGAAGCATTGCGCAGCGCGGTGGCCATGCTCCAGGTGCCGCACCCCGTGCTGGGTGAAGGCGCCTACGTGACGATCAGTCTGGGCCTGGCGGTGGCCAACACGGCCCAAGGCAGCGCCGAGGCACTGATCAGTGCGGCGGACAGTGCTTTGTATGTGGCCAAGCACGCAGGGCGCAATTGCCTGTACTGCGCCCAACCCGAGGCAGTGAATGGCTGACTCGGGCGGCGTGACTTAACCGGTCACCGATGTTCAGTGGGCCGCATCGCCGCCATGGCTTTTGGCCAAGGCTTTGGCTTGCTCCAAGTGGGCCTTGAGCTTGGGCAGTGTCTGCGTGGCGTATGCCTTGAGTTCGGCATCATCGCCGTTCTTGATTTCGTCTTCGAAGATTTTGATGGTGGCTTCGTGAGCGTTCACCTGGTTGTTGGCATAGGCCTGGTCGAAGGACTTCGCCGAGCGCAGATCGAGGATCATCGCCTTGGCCTGGTCCAGCAACTCGGCGTCGGTGGAGACCTCGAGCTTTTTCTGCTCAGCGATCGCTTTGAGCTTCTGATTGGCTTCGGTGTGATCCTTGACCATCATCGCGGCAAACGTCTTGACGTCGGCCGATGTGCCTTTCTCTTGAGCCAACTTACCTGCTTCAACTTCAGCCACACCTTTGGCCGATGCATCTTCGACAAAGTCGTCGGCGTCCGTGGCGGCAAAAGCTCCCTGAGTCGCCAGCGAAACGGAGAGGGCCAGGGCGGCAGCATAGAATGTACGTTTCATGGGCAGTTCCTTGTCATTGTTGTAGGTTGAGGGCCGGTGGTATCAACGACCCAAGCGTGTGACCCGCAGGCAGCACCCGCGGTTTCATTGCGAACGCGCACGGATTCCGGCAAGCCTGCACATTAGCCTTTGCTGTGGCTGTCCGAGGTCGGGGCCACGGCGACACCGCGGGGGCCGGCAATGCCCCAGATGCCGAGGCCGACCACAGGGAACACGAAGATCAGTACCGTCCAGCCCAGCTTGGTGCCCGAACTCTTGGTGCTTTTCCACACGCTGGCCAGCGCCCACAGGTCCAGCAACAGGACGATGACGGCGGCGGCGATCCAGAAGATCGAGGTTTCCATGACGGTGCTCTCTGATAGGTAGGTACCTACAGGAGAGGCGGTGGCTGCCAGGCAAGTTCCAATTCAATCGTGTGCACGCGTGCCCGGGCGACCGCCAGCAGGTTGCTCGGCCGCGTGATCGGTGCTCAGCGCGCGTGGGCGTGACCGCTCTGGTCGTTGATCTGAATGACCTTTCCACGACGCCACGCGTCCGCACCCGGGTCGACCCTGGGCATGACAATGTCTGCGCGGGCTTTTTTTCGCGCGTCGCTGTCGATGCCCATGCGCTCATCCCGTTGTTTGACCAGCGCCGGGTCGGCTTGGCCATCGGCCGTGAAGCCCATCATCAGTTGCGGCATGCCCAGGGGCAGATCCTTGTCCAGGTCGGTATGCCAGGTATGCCACGTCTTGCCGTAGGTGCGTACCAGCTTCTGCATGAGCGCATGTTCGGCCGGGGCCGGGATGCCCGGAGCGACCAGTTGGCCGGATTTCACTTCGTGGGCATGGCTGTGCCACAAGGCTTTTTCCGCCGCGGGCAACTGGCCGAACAGCCGCTCGCTGATGATGTATTCCACACCCATCAGCTTGGCGTCCTGCTGGTTGCCGTCATAGATCACGCATTGAATCACTTCTTCGTTCAACACCGAACAGTAGTGGTGGGCTTCCATCTGCAACTGCATCTTGCCGTTGTAGAAATGGAACCCGTCGAGGTAGGCGTTCAACGCCTTGATGGGCGGGCGCGACTGCAGCAGTTCCGCGCCGGCCTCCAGGATTTGGGTCGAAGCAGCGGTGGCCTGGCCTGGCGCGGTGACATTGGAAGCACTGTCGTTGCCCGCGCAGGCGGTCAGCGACAACGCCAGGGTGATGGCCAGAGGGCGTGCACCGAGCCGAGCCGGTAAGAGGGCGAAACGAGTGAGGGGCATGGTCGATTCCTTTCAGTTGGGGGCAGGGCGCTGTCAGTCCAGGCCCAGAGAGTGGCTGATCGCCCGGCGGTAGGGCGTGTCGATCTGCGCAGCCAGTTGCCGGACATAGCTCAACGCATGCGCTCGTGTGTCACCGTTAAGCCCGGCCAGGTAGTCGACGGCTTCCGACAGTGCCGGGAGTCGGCCCTCGGTGTCGGCGTAGCGGGGCGGCAGCGCCGTCCAGACCACCGCATCGATCTGCCGTGCGGTGGCCCATTGGTGCAGCGGTCCGCCGTGAGTGCCGCTCACCCGCAACCGCCCGACGCCATCGGTTCGAGCCGCCGGGATCTGCTCGCGGTCAGCAAGGGCGGCGCAGGCCTGCTCCAGGTTGTCCACCGCCAGCCACGCCCATAACACCGGCAGCGGTGCAGCATCCGGACAGATTGCGGTGGACAGTTCGCCGCCGTCGGCGACCCGGCACAGTTCGATGGGAAACAACGGGCCGTCTTTCTGCCAGTCGCCCCGCAGCGGCAAGGCCGCCGGCTTCCAGATCAGCGAACCCCAGCCCAAGCACGCTATTTTCATGGTGTCGTTCCTTTACTGAGCCTGGGCCCGTGAGCATGCCTTAAGACAGTCTGGCTGTGTTCACGCGCCACAAGTTCAATGCATTGCTGCGTTGCTGCACACGCACCCCCGGAGGCGGCCCCCGGCCAATGACATCGACGAGCACCGGGTGTTCGACGGTCAGCCGTTCGTGGCGTTGGCGCAGCAAGCGCAGTCAGTGCGCGGACGAAGGATGAACGGTGTCTGGACACCTGTGCCGCGCCCTGGTGGGGCTTGTGCCGCGGTATCGACCCGGCGGCCTAATCCTTTGTGGCGATGGGCCGATAACCGGTGACAGGCGTCTGCCCATAACGACAATCACGGAACGCACCCCATGCTGAAAACCATCCAGGCGCGCTACACCGCCACCTTCGCCGGCTTCATTGTGCTCATCGCGGCACTCACAGCGGTGGGTATCAACGCGTGGGTCGAGCCGGGCCTGACGGCCCTCGACGAGCGCCAACTGGTCGCCGAAGCGGCGAACATCGGCAACGTCATCAAGGGCGAGCTGGCGCGGGTGGAAGCGCAGCAGCGGGTCATCACCGAAACAGTGCCGCAACTGGACAGCGACAGCATCGACCGGCTGTTGCCGGCGCTGGTCAACCAATACGGCGAGGCCAAGGTGTTCGGCGGCGGCATCTGGCCGCTGCCGGACAAGCGGACGCCTGGGCGGGCCAAGCACAGCACGTTCTACCACCGCGATGCCAGCGGCAAACTGGTGGTCAATACCCACTGGAATTCCCCGGAATCGAAAAACTACTTCGAACAATCCTGGTACCTCGGCGGCCTCAAAGCCGCGCCCGGTCGCTGCAACTGGGCCACCGCCTACCGCGACGAGGCCAGCCCCGAGCCACGCACCAACTGCGCCATGGCGATCAGCAAGGGCGGCGTGGCCTATGGTGTTTCGACCATCGACGTCACCCTGGGCTTTTTCAACCACCTGGTGGCGCAGACCGAGGCAGAGATCGACGCGCAACTGATGATCGTCGAGAAAGACGGGACGATCCTGAGCAACCAGCCGGAAATCCCCGGCAACCAGGTGTTGAGCAATCTATCGGCACTGGCCGCGCAGTACCCCTTCGCCGCGGCCCTGCAGACTGCGCTGACGGCGCCCGCCACCGGTGGCCTGGCCAGAGTGGCCTATACCGGCGCGCAGGGTCAGGCGTACACCCTGTTCCTGCAGCCCATCGAGGGTACGCCGTGGTCGATGGCCGTGGCGCAGAAGACCCGTGTGCTGACTGCCCAGAGCAGCAAGGTATTGACCACCCTGGCCGCCTTGCAACTGCCAATGATGGTGTTTCTGCTGCTGCTGATGATCTTCGCTCTGCGTCAGGTGCTCAAGCGATTGGCCGTGCTGCGAGGCAACATCGATCTGCTGTCGGCGGGCGATGCCGACTTGACCCGACGGGTGATCATCCGCGCCGACGATGAAGTGGGTGCGGTGGGCAACTCGGTCAACCGCTTCATCGGCTATCTGCAGCAGATGATCGTCGAGGTGTCTGCCTCATCGACTCTGATCGGCGGCAATATCGAGCAGATGCGGGCGCATTCGCTGTCTACCAATCGAATGCTGCAGCGCCATGCCGGTGAAACCGACCAGGCCGTCACGGCGGTCACGCAAATGAGTTCGACTGCCGAAGACGTGGCTCGCAACGCGGCGCAGACCGCCAGCATGACCCACACCGCCAACGAAAACGCTCGGCAATCGAAGATTGTCGTCGAGGATGCCACCCGGAGCGTACGCGACCTGATCGCCGAGGTCGAACTGGCCACCACGCAGGTACAGGCCATGGAGGCCGATGCCGGGCGGATCAACTCAGTGCTGGCGGTGATCGGCGAAATCGCTGGGCAGACCAACCTGTTGGCCCTCAACGCTGCGATCGAGGCGGCGCGCGCCGGCGAGCAGGGCAGAGGCTTCGCCGTCGTGGCGGACGAGGTCCGCGCGCTGGCGGGGCGGACCCAGGCCAGCACGGCGGAAATCAATGAGATGCTGGCGCGCCTCCAGCAGGGGGTCAGTGCGGCTGTCAACGCCATGCAGAAAACCAAGCTGAGCTGCCAGGCTACCGCGCAGAAGACCTCGAAGGTCAACGTGGGGCTCGACGGCATGGCCGACTCGGTCGTCGGCATCAATGACCTGAGCACTCAGATCGCCACAGCGGCCGAGGAGCAGAGCGCGGTGACCGAGGAGATCAATCGCAACATGGTCGCCGTGCAGAGCATCGTCGCCGAACTGGTGGCCGGTGGCGTGCAGAACGAGCGCAGTGCCGCCGCACTGGCTGACTCCAACGCCAGGCTGATCGCCGTGGTCAGGCGTTTCAAGGTGGCCTGAGCAGGCGTTTGAACCATCGGGTCCGGGGGCCTGAACCCGATGGGGCTCACTCCAGCGCAGGCTTGCTCGCGTGAGTGATGAGGCGCCTGACCTCCTCGCCGCGCAGCGGCGGGCTCAGCAGGTACCCCTGCACATAGGGGCAACCCAGCGCCTTGAGGCGGTCCAGTTGTTCCACGGTCTCCACACCTTCGGCCACGATCGCGACGTCCAGGGCACTGCCCAGCGACAGGATACTCTTGACGATCGCCACGGTTCGCGGATGCGTCATCATGCGCGTCACGAAGGAGCGGTCGATCTTGATCGAGTCGATCGGGTAGCGGTCGATGTAGCTGAGCGAGCTGTAGCCCGTGCCGAAGTCATCCAGCGCAATGCGGATGCCTTGGCGCCGCAGGTCGGCGAGGGCGACCGCGACGGTTTCCGGTTCGTTGAGAAACACCGACTCGGTGATTTCGATCTGCAGGTGCTGCGCGGCGAACGCGGTCTGCTCGAGGATTTCCGCCACCTTGGCCGGGAAACCGAAGCGGTTCAGTTCCACCCCTGACACGTTGACGTTGAGCCGCACCGGCGCCGTCGGGCTGCAACCCCAGCTGTTGACCTCCATGCAAGCGGTGCGCATGACCCATTGGCCCAGTTCATGGATCACGCCGATGTCTTCGGCCACCTCCACGAACACATCCGGAGGTACATTGCCGAGCACGGGATGGTGCCAGCGGATCAAGGCCTCGACGCCTTCTATGCGCTTGGACGCCACCGAGAAAATCGGTTGGTAGACCAGGTAGAACTCCTGGCGCGCGATGGCGTGCTTGAGCGCATTGCGCATGACCAGCATGTCGACTGCCGCCTGGCGCATGGGCAGGTCGAACAGCGCCCAGTTGCCGCGGCCTTGTTTCTTGGCGGTGTACATGGCGACGTCGGCATCGCGAATCAGGTCTTCGGCGTTGGTGTGGGTGGCGTCCAGCGTGACGATGCCAATGCTGCACGAGGTGAAGATCGCCTGCCCATCGACCTGGATCGCCTGGCCGAGGGCCGCGATCACGCGTTCGGCGGTGGCGATGGCGCTGTCCCTGGGCGCACAACCGGTGTGCAGGATCGCGAACTCGTCACCGCCGATGCGCGCCAGCACCGCGTCACCCCGCAGGCAGGATTCCAGCCGGCGTGCAACGATCTGCAACAACAGGTCGCCGGCGCGATGGCCCATGCCGTCGTTGATGTACTTGAACCGGTCCAGGTCCATGTACAGAACGGCGATGTCGTTGGCCTTGTCCGGCAGGGTGAAGAGGTCCTGGATCCGGGCCATGAAATAGGCGCGGTTCTTCAAGCGTGTCAGGTCGTCATGAAACGCGGCGTAGGTCAGTTCTTCCTGGATCCGTTCGCGCTCGACCAGGCGCGAGCGCAGCGCAACCTGTTCTTCGCGGTCGATCTGGGCCTGCTTGAGGGCCTGTTCGGCCTCTTTGCGCTCGGTCACGTCGCGCTGCACGGAGACCCAGTGGGTGAACCAGCCTTTTTCGTTGGCCACCGGCACGATGCTCAACTGCACCCAGAAACGCGTGCCATCCTTGCGCGCGTTGATCAACTCCACTTCGATCGGCTGCCACCTCGCCAGTGCCTGGCGAATGCGATCCAGGGTCAGGCGGCAGGTTTCCTCACATTGCAGAATCCGGGGCGTCTGGCCCACGATGTCCTGCAGGCTGAAGCCAGTGGTGGCGAGGAACGCCGGGTTGCAATACACAATACGCGGCCCGGGCAAGTCGATCGGCTCGGCTTCTGTGATCAGGATGGCGTCTTTGGCATGTACCACTACCGACTCCAGCAACCGCAGGCGTTCGATCACGCCGATGCCGGATGTTTCAGGCATCGCCGGCTGGGCGCCTGGCACCTGGCGCAGGCCCATGGAGTGGGTTTGCAGGGCGTACACCTGCGCGGCGCTGAGCCGCTTGTGTGGCGGGCGCACAGCCAGCAGCACCATGCCCGACAGCACCCCGGCCGCGTCGCGAATGGCCACGCCAATTCGGTAGTCGTCGGTCAGCGAGTCCAGCGAGGCAGGCCGGGAATGGCTGTCAGGGGCGACATCGTCGATGTCGACCACGTCGCCGTAGGACATCAGCATCCGCAGCCAGCCCTCGGCCGCAGCGTCCACGGTGACCGCCTGAGTGACCCCGTAAGAGGCCACTGTGTGCCATTGGCCGGGCTCGCCTTCGATAAGGATTGCTCCACAGCAGTCCGTGATAGGCGCGGCAGCCTTGACGAATTTCTTTAGAGCCTGGTGCCCGTGGGCATTTTCCTGAAGCGCTGCGAACATGCGTAATACCCGTAGAAAGAGCGTGCCGACTGAACCGGAGAAGACCGGACTGGCTGCCCAATATCATTCTGCCATCACTGCAGGAGGGCCCGCCATACCTGTCATCGGAATGTAACTGTTAGCTGTGTACGGGCATAAAGATTGGTGGCAGGCGGACGATACAGCAGCATGGGGAAGCCATGCCGATGCGCCAGCCTCTCTACTCCGACCACGCTGCGCACGAGTGATCCTAAATGTCGTTACTGCTCAATCTCAAATTGAAATCTAAGTTGCTTTCAACATTCAGCTTGTGTGCACTGATCACCGTGGTGATTGCGGTGCTTGGCAATATCGGTATCGGCCGCATTTACGACCGCCTGCAAAGCACGGTCAGCAACAATCTGGTTTCCATTCAGAAAACCGACCTGGTCAAGGCCAATGCGATTGCCACCAACCGTGATTTTTTCAAGATCATCAACGTGGCTTTGAGCAAGTCCAACCCTGACGACCTGAGCGCGGCCATCACGGCGTTCAAGGAGAACCAGGCCCAGGCTGAAAAAGAATTCAAAATCTACCGCGCCACCCCGCTGGAGGCCGATGAGCGCGCCGCTGGCGATCAATTCGAGCGCGACTGGCCGGCTTACATCGCCGCCGCCGAAAACGCTTTTGCCGTGCTGCGCAGCGGGTCGGTCGAGCAGGCGGTCGCCCTCGGCGACAGCGCCGTGATCCCGGCCTATCGCAAGATCATGGGCGAACTGAAGATCATGATCGACTCCAATGCACGCCAGGCAGGCGAGGTGGCAGCAGAGGGCCAGGCGATCAAAGAGCAGGTGTCGTGGATGCTTCTGATCGGCTGCGTGATCGCGGTGTTCTGTGCACTGGCTCTGGGCCTGTGGGTGACGCGACTGATTACCCGCCCGCTGTACCTGTCCGTGGAGTCGGCAACGCGCATCGCCCAGGGTGACCTCACCCAGACGATTGCCACCGGTAGCCGCGATGAAACCGGGCAGTTGCTCCAGGCGCTGGCCAGCATGCAGGGCGACTTGAAGTCCACGGTCCAGCAGATCGCCGATGCTTCCGATCAGTTGGCGTCGGCGGCCGAAGAGCTGACCGCCGTGACCGATGACAGCACCCGCGGGCTGGTACGCCAGAACGATGAGATTCAACAGGCTGCCACCGCAGTGAACCAGATGACGGCGGCGGTCGAGGAAGTGGCGCGCAACGCCGTCAGCACTTCGCAGGTGTCCAGCCAGACGGCCGAAGACGCGCAGCAGGGCCATCGGCAAGTGCAACAGGCAGTCACCGCGATGAACACCATGGCCGTGGACATCAATGATTCGACCCAGCGCGTGGAGACACTGGCCGGGCAGATCCGCGATATCACCCAGGTCTTGGATGTGATCCGTGGCATTGCCGAGCAAACCAACCTGCTGGCGCTGAACGCGGCGATCGAAGCCGCACGTGCCGGCGAACAGGGCCGTGGGTTCGCCGTGGTGGCCGATGAGGTGCGCGCCTTGGCACACCGCACACAGGCTTCTACCGGCGAGATCGAAGCGATGATCAAGGCGGTACGTTCGGGGGCGGACGAGGCGGTGAAATCGATGGAGAAAAGCCAATCCATGGCGCACAGCACCCAGGCGCTGGCGGCCGATGCCGGCCTGGCGCTGGAGCGTATCAGCGCCGGCGTCAGCCAGATCAACGAGCGCAACCTGGTGATTGCCAGCGCCGCGGAGGAACAGGCCCAGGTGGCTCGCGAGGTCGACCGCAATCTGGTCAATATCCAGGACCTGTCGACGCAGACATCAGCCGGAGCCAACCAGACCAACGCCTCCAGTCAGGAGCTGTCGCGCCTGGCGATCTCCTTCAATACGCTGGTAGGGAAATTCAAACTCTGAGAAAACGCTCCGGGTGATCCGGCGCGGGTGTGCGGCTGGCGTCATACCGGCCGAACCAGCGGTAGCGGTTCTGCGCGATTCGGTCGTACACCCAATCGCGCAGAGCAGCCGGGATCACTCGCCCGAGGGCCAGCCAGCGCCACGCCCACGACAGGCGGGCGAAGATCTCGAACATGGCTTGGGAGCGGATATAGACCTGATCGTCGGTGATCAGCACGATCGTTTTGAAATCGCTCTGCGGCAGGCCAGCCCAGCCGAGCAGTGCCTGGCCGTGCGCCGATTGGGCGGTGGCCAGCCTGATGCGATGCCGGTGGTCGCGGGCGATGACAAACCTCGCCCAGCCGTTGCACAGCTTGCAGGTGCCATCGAACAGCATCACCGTTTCACCTGGTTGCAGGGCCGGCGGTCTTGCGCTATGCGGTGCATCCATTGCAGTCACCTTGGACATGATCCAGCGATTCACAGCGGCGCGAGGCGCAATCACCCCGCGAGCAGCAGGGCGTTTGCATCACTTGTTGTCGACGTCTTTGCTTTGCATCTGCACCGAGCCTTTACTCTTGTCGGCGCTCTCATTGTTGTTCTTGCTGCTGCTGTCGAAACACCCGGACAGGGCGATCAGGCACAGACTCAGGGCAAACGTTTGCATCAGGGGGCGGGACATGAGGATTTCCTTGGGCGGCAGGCAGCGTAGTGCTGCCCACTGACGGTTGACTGGCAGGCCGGACTGGCGTTCAAGATGATTGCCGGCTGTCAGTGGCGCGGGCGCACGTCAGGCCTCGTTTGGGCGTCAATGGTGCGCTGGAACAGGCCGGGGCGAGCGCCCCCGGCCACTACACCCGGAAATGCCCGACCAGTCGTTGCTGATGATTGGCCATGGCGTGCAGCGAGTCGCTGGCGGTCGAGGCGTCGCCCATGCGTCGGGTCAGGGTTTCGCTGATGCAGCGAACGTCGCTGACCCGACGGCTGATGTCTTCCACCACATTGCTTTGCTGCAGGGCGGCGCTGGCAATCTGCTGGTTCATCTGTTCGATCACTGCCACCGCCTGAGAAATGCTTTCCAGCGCTGCCCGCGTCTGTTGCACCTGAAGCACGCTGCTGCCGGCCTGCTCGCGGCTCATTTGCGTGCTGTGCACCACGTCGTGGCTGAGTTGCTGCAGCGTCTCGATGACGGTGCGGATCTGTTCGACGGAGTTTTGCGTATTGCTCGCCAAGTGCCTGACTTCATCGGCCACCACGGCGAAGCCGCGCCCCTGTTCACCGGCACGGGCTGCCTCGATCGCTGCATTCAATGCCAACAGGTTGGTCTGCTGGGCGATGGTGGAAATCACGTCCAGCACCTGGCCGATCTGCGTGCTGCTGGTGGCCAGGGCCTGGACTTGCGCCAGCGTGTTGTCCAGGCGCTGGTCGAGCTGCTCGATACCGCGCTCGGCCGCCGCAAACACCGCCTGCCCGGATCGGCTCGCGCTTTCGGCGGCGCTGGCGGCATCGGCGGCGCTGTGCGAGTGGCGGGCCACGTCCTGGGCGCTGGCACTCATTTCATGCAGGGCAGTGGCGGCCAACTCCACTTCATCATATTGCCGCTGCATGCCGGCGCTGACCTCGCGGGCAATGACCGATGAGGTGTCGGCACTGTTGCGGGTGTTCACCGAGGCGGCCTGAATGTCGCGAATGACCGGCTGCAAGGTGTCCAGGAAGCGGTTGAAGCCCAGTGCCAACTGGCCTATTTCGTCTCGCCGCCCGCCGGGCAGCCGCTGGGTCAGATCCCCGTCGCCGGCCGCGATCGCATCGAGCAGCCTGGCCACTTCCAGCAGGGGGCGAGTGACCCCGTACGCTGCGAACCAGATCAGCAGCATGCCCAAGGTGCTGGCCAGCAGCCCGAGACCCAGGTTGAGCCAGTTGGCTTCGCGGCGCTTGGCGTCGAGGTCCTCCTGCAACTGCCGGGCGGAGGCCTGCACCAGGGCGTTCGGCACCTTGATTTCCAGTTGCCAGGCAGGATTGCCCGAAACGATCTGCAAGGGTTGGTGAATGTCCAGGGTCGCGCCCGACGCCTCGCCGCTGCGCCCCGCCACCTGGCCGGTGGCCGACACAATCGTCACTTGAGCTTGGCCCTGGTAAAGATCCTGACCCAGGTCGGCCGCCAGCGTCTGCAGGGTGTCGAGGCTGATGTCCATGCCCACCACGCCCAACACCTTGCCCTCGCTGATCAGCGGCACGGACACGCTGCTCATCAGTACTTTGCGACCTTCCACCTCGCTGGCATAAGGCTCGACCACACAGGTGCGCTGCTGTTCCTGGGGGCAGAGGTACCAGGCATTTTCCGCCGGGCTGCCGGGCGGCGCGCTGTTGGCCATGATTTGCGCTTCGGTGAGCACCTCGCGGACCAGTTGGCCCGGCTGGCTCTGCGACCAGTACAAGGCAAAGCGACCCTTTTCATTGCCGGCCAGTGCCCGCTGGCCGACGAAATCGACATCGGCGCCGGCGAGGGCGTCGGGCAGCAATATCACGTACAGCCCCAATACCTTCTCGCGGTTGAGCAACGTCTGACGGGTGAGGCTGATCAATTCTCCGCGCAACTGCGCAGGCGTCAGGCGCTTCTTGAGGGTCTGTTCACGAAGCTGGAGGACGTTTTGGGCAAACCCCTGGCCATACAACGCCGTCTCGTTGAAGAAGTGCTCCACCTGTTGCCCATGGGCGACGGCCTGCGCCTGCAAGCGTGCCTCGGCGGCCTCGCCGAGCAACTGTCCGCTTTGTATCTTGAGCAGTTCTGCGCTTTGCTGATTCTGATGCATGGCCGCGGCGAGCAAGGCGCCGACCACCGCCAGCAGGCAAAGCCCGCTCAGGAGGGTGATCCGCCACTGGAGGGTCAAGTGAACTGAACGCATGACTGGGATTCCTGCTGGAGGGTGCTGCGATGGCCTGGCAAGCGCCTCGCGCTTATTGTTGTGCCAACCTCCGGTCAGAGGGCGGGTGACGCTAGCATGCGGCGATGACAGCGCAGGCGACTATCCCGAATCGGCAAGAATGGCAGGGTGATCGGCGACACCGGGAACTGTTTTGCGAGGACCGCGATCATGCTACCGATTTGGGATAGCGGCTCGTGAGAGGCCGGGCATAGGATCGTAGCCAGCGCGCAACTCGAACCTGGCTGTACGGTGCCGATGGAACGTCGATCGGACCACCCTCACAACGACTGCCTCATACAATAAGGTCAAAAGCATGAGTGTCTCACTACCGGTCAATAACTCAACGGAGCTCAGGCGTGGCGCCCTGGGTGTAGGCTTCATCATCTTCTTCGTGGTGTCGGCGGCGAGCCCCTTGAGCGTCATCGCCGGCGGTTTTCCCATCGGCATCATGCTCGGTAACGGCGCCGGTACACCGGCACTGCTGATCCTGGCGCTGCTGGTGCTGTTGGCGTTTTCGGTCGGCTACACCACCATGTCGCGTCACCTGACCAATGCGGGCGGTTTCTATGCCTTCACCTCCCGTGGCCTGGGTGGCCTGGCAGGCGGCGCCGCGGGGATGCTGGCGATGTTCGCCTACAACATTCTCCAGGTGGGGCTGTATGGCATGTTCGGCGGTGTCGTCAGCGGCACCATGGAGAGCGTGTTCGCCATCGTGTTGCCCTGGTGGGCGTACTCGCTGATGGCAATGACCAGCGTGGCGATCCTCGGCTATCGCAAGATCGACCTGTCGGCGCGGGTACTGTCGGTGGTGGTGATCGCCGAATACCTGGCGATCCTGATTCTGGACTTTGCCATCCTCAAATCCGGTGGTGACAGCGGCATCAACCTGGACGCCTTCAGCAAAGAACACGTACTGGGCGGCACGCCGTCGATTGGCCTGCTGTTCTGTTTCGCCGCCTTCATCGGTTTCGAGGCCACCACCATCTATGGTGAAGAGGCCAAGAATCCGCAACGCACCATTCCAATCGCCACCTACAGCTCGGTGTTGCTGATCGGTGGCTTCTACGCGCTGTCGGTGTGGTCGATGATTGTCGGCGTGGGCTCGGACAAGATCGTGCCGCTGTTGCAAAGCCTGCAGGACCCGACCACCTTCATCTACGGCATGTCCGATCACTTCGTGGGGCCGTACCTGACCCAGATCATCCGCGTACTGTTCATGGTGAGCATCTACGCCGGCCTGCTGGCGTTCCACAACGCTGCAGCCCGCTACTTCTACGCCATCGGCCGCGACGGTCTGCTGCACAGTCTGCTGGGCACCACCCACCGCGTGCACCAGAGCCCGCACATGGGCTCGGCGCTGCAGAGCCTGATCGCTGCGGTGGTGCTGCTGATTTTCGCTGCCATGGATGCTGATCCGATCCTGCAACTGTTCGCCTGGTTCTCCAACCTCGCCACGCTGTGCGTGATCCTGCTGATGGCGCTGACGTCGGTGGCGGTGTGTGTCTACTTCCATCGCAACCCTCAGCTCAATGTCGGTGTGTTGCGTGGGCGCATCCTGCCCGGCTTCTCGTGCCTGGCACTGGTCACGGTGCTGATACTGGCCGTGGTGCATTTCGATGTGCTGACCGGGGCGAGCAAGCTGCTGTCCTACAGCCTCTGCGCCGTGATCCCGGCCGCACTGATCGGTGGTATTTACCTGGCCGCCCGGCTGCGCAAGATTTCGCCGCAACGCTTCGACGCCCTGGGCAGCCACAAGCTGTAAAACGCCCCCTCGGTACGACTCGACCCTCTCGATAACACGGCCCTGCCGCCGTCAGGCAGGCGCCGTCAGCGTGTGTAAGGAAGGTGCCAGATGCATCATTATCAACTGCTCATCAACGGTGTTCAGGTGGCGGGCGAGGAGGGGCTGTTCGACGTTGTCAACCCAGCCACCGGCGCCGCTTTCGCTCAGTGCCCGGCCGGAACCCTCGAACAACTTGACCAGGCCGTCAACGCAGCCCATGAAGCCTTCAAGACCTGGCGCCACAGCAGCCATGCCGACCGCTGCACTCGGCTGCTGGCGATCGCCTCGGACATCGAGCAGGACGTCGAGGCCTTGGCCCGGCTGATCGTGCTGGAGCAGGGCAAACCCCTGGAGCTGGCGTTCTCCGAAGTCATGGGGGCTGCGGCCTGGACCCGCTACGCGGCAGGCCAGGAGATACCCGTCGAACGGGTCGAGGAAAATGCTACGCAACGCATCGAGCTGCACCGCAAGCCGCTGGGCGTGGTCGCCTCGATCACCCCGTGGAACTGGCCGCTCATGATTGCGGTGTGGCACATCATGCCGGCGTTGCGCGCCGGCAACTGTGTGATCAGCAAGCCGTCCAGCCTGACGCCGCTGAGCACGCTGCACCTGGCGCAGATCATCAATCGACACGTGCCCGCGGGCGTGATCAATTGCATCACCGGCGAGCAGGGGTTCGGCCGCGCGATCACCTCCCACACCGGCATCCAGAAGATTGTGTTCACGGGCTCCACCGCCACGGGCCAAAGCGTGATGCGCGGCGCGGCGGGCAATCTCAAGCGTTTGACCCTGGAACTGGGTGGCAACGACGCGGCCATTGTACTGCCCGGTACGCCGGTCGCCGACGTGGCCGACGCCATCTTCCAGGCGGCATTTCTCAACATGGGGCAGACCTGCGCGGCGCTCAAGCGCTTGTATATCCATGAATCGCAATACCAGGATTTCGCTGACGCGTTGACGCAGATCGCCGCACGCCAGGTGGTGGGTGACGGCCTGGAGCCGGGCGTGACCTTCGGCCCGGTACAAAATCTCGAGCAACTGACCCTGGTCGACACCCTGGTGAACGATGCCAGGGCGAACGGCGCCAAGGTGTTGTGCGGTGGCGAACGGCTGGACCGCCCCGGGTTCTTCTACCCGCCCACGCTGGTCGCCAACGTGACCGATGGTCAGCGCCTGGTGGACGAAGAACAGTTCGGTCCGGTGTTGCCATTGATCGCCTATCGCGACGTCGAAGAGGTCCTGAACCGTGCCAACGCCGGTGAAATGGGGCTGGGCGGCTCGGTCTGGGGCCCCGATGTGGCGCAGGCCGAGGCCCTGGCCAGTCGCCTGGAGAGTGGCGTGGCCTGGGTCAACTGTCACGCCCAGATCCAGCCCAACACACCGTTCGGCGGCAGCAAAATGTCCGGCTTCGGTGTCGAGTTCGGCCTGGAAGGGCTGTTGGAGTTCACCGGCCAGCAATTGCTGTTCGTGCGCAAGTCTCAAGCCCGGTAAAGGATCTGGCCCTGGAGCCGACATACCCGATCGAGCAGACGCGTTTTTGCCCAGGCAAGCGCGTCACGCTGCGTGACTGCGGGGCCGGTACTGCAGGGCGAGTCAAGTCTGTGCAGCTTGGCTGCACCGATGTTACGCCATACCAAAAACAGCCATAAAAGGCGCATCATCAGGAGCTTCACCCATGCGATATTCATCGCGGCGTCCGCTTTTCAACAGCATGCTCGTTTGCACCCTCGCGGTCTGTGCCGTTCATGAGGCCCAGGCCTATGAGCTGTACAGCGACGACAGTCGTCACCTCAATGCCGACATGGTGGCCGTGTTCGGGCACTTCAACAGTCGCAAGACCTACGACGGCGTCCCCGGCGGCTCCACCTGGAGCGAAGGCTTCATCAAATACGGGTTGAGTGGCGACCAGGCCCTGGCGGGCAATGGCACGGCCTATGGCGCCTTCGCCATGGTCAGTTCCGCGACCTGGGGTGATGGCGACCCGGGTGGCATCACCGACGGTTCCGAGCGCACCACCAAGATTGAAGACGCGTACCTGGGCTGGCGCTCCGGTGACCTGTTCCCGGTGCTGGGCAAGGATGGCGTGGACATTTCCGGCGGGCGCCAGGTGATCAAGCTGGGCCGCGGTTTCATCATCAACGACGACGGCACCAACGGCGGCAAGGCGCTCGCCGACGGCAGCCTGAACCGCGGCGGCGCTTATTACCTGGCCGCTCGGCATGCGTTCGATCAGACCGCCGTGGTGCGCCTGGGCGGCCAGGACGGCGTACACGGCAGCCTGCAGTGGCTCAAATCCGACAACCCCATTCAGGCCGACACCGAGATGGCCGCCGGGACCCTGGACTACACCACCAAGCCCGGCACGCTGGGCCTGACCTGGATCCATGGCATCGATGTCAACGACCGCTTCGCCAGCGACTTCCAGCGCCAGCGCCGTGGCATGAATGTCTACAGCCTGCGGGGCGAAGGCGATGCCGGCATCGAGAATGCCAGCCTGGCCTTCGAGTACGCCTGGCAGGACAAGGACACCGGTCCGGAAAAAGCCTGGTATGGCGAGGCCGGCTACACCTTCGCCGACGTGGCGTGGGCGCCGAAGCTGACGTATCGCTACACCCGCTACTCGCAGAAGTGGGATTCGCTGTTCGCGGGCTTGAGCGGCGGTTATGGCACCTGGTTCCAGGGCGAGGTGGCCGGTAATTACGCCGGGCCGTTCAATACCAACACCGGCATCCACCATGTCGGGTTGCGGGCCACCCCGCTGGAGAACCTCACGGTCAGTGCGCTGTACTTCGATTTCAACACCGTGCGCACCCGCAACGAGGTCAACCGCGACGCGCGTGAACTGGATGTCTACGCCGAATGGGCGGTGACCCCGCACTTGATCATCAGCCCCCTGGTCGGGCTGTACAAACCCAAGAAAGACGCCAGCAATGGCGGTACCCAGATCAATGGCGACGGTACCAACCTGTACAGCCAGATCACAGTGGCCGTGCCGTTCTAGGCGCGCTGAATGTGCGCAGCGACGGGCTGCTGGCCTGTCCTGCGTTCAAGGCGTAGTCGTCGCGCCGGGCTGCTTGCGCATGTTGTCGGCAATTCGACGCGTGGTCTCCATCACCATTTCAATCACCGTTTCCTCGCGCAGCAGCCTGAAGCTTTGCGTACTGCCCACGGCGGACAGGCTGCCCAGCACCTCATCGATCTCCGTCTGGAAAATGGGCGCGGCGATACCGGTCAGTCCCAGGTTCAGCTCGTCGTGGGTCAGGCAGTAGCCGTCCTTGCGGATTTTCTTCGCAGCCTTGGAGAAGGCCGGCCAGTCGTAGGCGCTGTCCGGGTCGGCGGCCATGTGTTCGTCGAACAGGCGCTGCAGGCGACGGCCTTTCTGAAAGGCAATCAGCACTTTGGACTGCGCGCCGCGAAAGAAGGGCAGCGGTTGCCCGCGGCCGAAGGCGAAGTCATACGTGGCCGTGGGTTCGGCAATGTAGGTGTTGATGATGCGACCGTCGTAGAAAACGCTGGCGAACACCGCCAGGCCCGTTTGTGCGGACAGCTGGTGCATCAGTTCGCGGCCGGCGACCAGGATCGGGTCGTACTGGCGCATCATCCAGTCCAGCTCGATGACGCGAGGTCCCAGGCCATAGCTGCCGGCATCGACGCGGGTCAACAGGCCGGCGTCGCAGAGGTCCTTGACGTAGCGATATACGGTCGCTCGTGACAGGCCCATGCGCTCGGCAATGGTGTCGGGGTCGACTTTCAGTGTCTGCGGACCGAACAGGTCCAGCACACTCAGCAATTTGCTCAGGCTGCTCATTGGGTTCCTAGAAAATAAGGGAAAGCGCGCTTGGCGTGCAGCCGGTGGCCTGTGGCGGCACTCAACGCTGACGCCACACTACCTCAGTCCGAGAAAAACGCAATCCAGAACGTGTTTTTGATCGCGATTTATTTCCATAAATATCATTAAGCGAGACAAACGATAAAAAACACCTTGTTTTGAGCGTTTCTTTGTGTGATAAATCTCATCACTGCAAATGCTCAAGCAAGGGGCTGAAAATGAATGGTGCGCAACTGATAGTGAATGCGGCAGCGGCGAGCGGTATCGAGTACTGCTTCGCCAACCCCGGAACCACCGAAATTCCGTTGGTGGCGGCCATGGCCAGCGCACCGGCACTCAAGCCGGTGCTGTCCTTGTTCGAGGGTGTCTGTACCGGTGCAGCCGACGGCTATGGCCGTATCGCCGGCAAACCCGCGATGACCCTGACCCACCTGGGTCCAGGCTTTGCCAACGGCATCGCCAACCTGCACAACGCCCGTCGTGCCAATACGCCGATCGTCAACGTGATCGGCGATCACGCGTCGTGGCACGTCAACTACGATCCGCCCCTGGCCAGTGACATCAATGCCCTGGCTGGCAGCGTGTCCGGCTGGGTACGCACCTCGCGCACCGCGTCGGGCATCGGTGAAGATCTGCAAGAAGCCATACAGGCGGCCTGGCAGCCCAAGGGGCAGATCGCCAGCCTGATTCTGCCGATGGACCTGCAGGCCAACCCGGTGACCCACAACGGCACCTTCGCTCCACTGCGTGCGCCGATCCGGCGCTTTGCCGGCGATCGGGTCGAGACCGTGGCCAAGGCCCTGCGCGACGGCCAGCGCCTGGTGTTCATCGTCGGCGACCAGGGCTTGTCGGTCGAAGGTTTGCAGGCTGCCGGGCGTCTGGCCCAGTTGCCGGGCGTGCGCCTGTTCGCCGAGACCTTCCCGCGCCTGAGCTACCGTGGCGGCGGCCTGCCGGACCTCGATCGCCTGCCGTACTTCCCGGAAGTGGCCATCGAAATCCTCGAGCAATACGACCTGGTGGTCTGCGCCGGCGTGCCTGAACCCATCAGTTATTTCGGCTACGAAGGCATTCCCTCGCGTCTGGCCGAGCGTGATCGCCTGCTGCCGCTGGCCGACGTGGGTGAAGACGTGGCCGGCGCGCTGACCGCACTGGCCGACGCCCTCAATGCCCCGGCTTTCGTGCCGACCCCGCAAGGCATCGAACTGCCGCCGGCGGAAGCCGAGTTGACGCCGCAATCGGTTGGCCAGGTCCTGGCCGCTGCACTGCCGGACGACAGCATCGTTTCGATCGAAGGCGGCACCTGCGGCTATCCGTTTTTCACCGTCTCGGCGCGTGCCGCACGGCATCGGGTGCTGACCAACACCGGTGGCGCCATCGGCCAGGGTATTCCGGTGGGTTTCGGCGCGGCCCTGGCCGAGCGCGGCAACCGGGTGTTCTGCCTGCAGTCCGACGGCAGCGCCCAGTACACCATCCAAACCCTGTGGAGCATTGCCCGCGAGCAACTGCCGGTGGTGATCCTGATTGCCGCCAACCACAAATACGCCATTTTGCAGAATGAGTTGCGCCGTTTTGGCGTCACTGAAATGGGCCCCGAGGCGCTGCGCCTGACCGTGCTCGACAGCCCGCGGGTCGACTGGAAAGCCCTGGCCCAGGGTTACGGCGTGCCGGCCAGCACCGTGCACACCAATGCCCAACTGCAGCAGGCGCTGGCGCGCGCCAACGCCGATGGCGGCCCATGCCTGATCGAAATGGCACTGTGAAGGAGTTGATGATGAAACAGTTCGACGTGCTACCAGCAGTTCAACACTTTCTGTCCCAACCCCAGCAGCTGTTCATCGGCGGAAGCTGGCAGGACAGTGCCGCCGGTCGTCGGTTCGCGGTGGAAAACCCGGCCACCGAAGAAACCCTGGCCGAAGTGGCCCAAGGCGATGCCCGCGATGTAGACGCCGCCGTCGCCGCCGCCCGCGCCGCGTTCAACGGTGCCTGGTCGGTGCAGTCGCCTGCCCAGCGCGGCTTGCTGCTGTTCCGCCTGGCAGACCTGGTGGACCAGCACCGCGAAGAGTTGGCGCAGTTGATCACCCTGGAAAACGGCAAGCCGATTGCGGCCGCCCGTGGGGAAGCGGCCAGCGCTGCCACCATTCTTCGCTATTTCGCCGGCTGGCCGACCAAGATCGAAGGCAGCACGCTGCCCGTCTCGCCAGCCAGCGGCGCACCGATGCTCAACTACACCCTGCGTGAACCGGTCGGCGTGTGCGCGCTGATCGTGCCCTGGAACTTTCCGCTCAACATGTGCGTGTGGAAGTTGGGCCCGGCGCTTGCCACCGGCTGTGTGGCCGTGCTCAAGCCGGCGGAACAGACGCCGCTGGTGGCGATCCGTCTGGTGCAATTGATCGAAGCCGCCGGCTTCCCGGCCGGGGTGGTCAACCTGATCACCGGCCTGGGCGCCGAAACCGGCGGCCCGCTGGCGCAACACCCGGACGTCGACAAGATCGCCTTCACTGGTTCCACCCAGATCGGCCGGCTGATCGCCCAGTCCGCCACCATCAACATGAAAAAGGTCTCGCTGGAACTGGGCGGCAAGTCGCCGAACATCATTCTGCCGGACGCCGACATCGTGCGCGCCGCCAAGGGGGCTGCCGACGGCATTTTCTATAACCAGGGCCAGGTGTGCACCGCGGCGTCGCGCTTGTATGTGCACGACAGCGTGCTCGACCAGGTGCTCGAAGAGCTGGAGCGGCATGCTGCGGCCCACGTTCTGGGTAACGGCCTGAACCCTGCGACCAGCATGGGGCCGCTGGTCTCCGGCCGGCAGCTCAACACGGTCAAGGGCTACCTACAGCGGGGTCAGGAAGAGGGTGCCGAGCTGATCTGCGGTGGCCACCGTCCCGATCACCTGGAGCGCGGTCACTTCATCGCCCCCAGCGTCTTCCTCGACCGCGCCGAGCGCGCCTGCGTGGCCCGCGAAGAAATTTTCGGCCCGGTGCTCACGGTGATGAGCTGGAGCGAGATCGACGAGTTGGTCACCCGCGCGAACGACTCGCCGTATGGCCTGGCTGCAGGCCTGTGGACGCGTGACCTGCGCTCGGCGCACCGCGTCGCGGCGCAGCTCAAGGCCGGCTCGGTGTGGGTCAACTGCTGGAACGTCGTCGACGCGGCCTCGCCGTTCGGTGGCTACAAGCAATCCGGCTGGGGCCGGGAAATGGGTAAGAACGTTATCGATGCCTACACCGAAACCAAAAGCGTGTTCGTCGATCTGGCGTGAGCCAACCACTACAAGAAGAGGAAACTGCTATGGATCTGGAATTGAAAGACCGCGTTGCCATCGTCACCGGCGGCGGTATGGGTATCGGTAAAGAAGTGGCACGCTTTCTGTCCGAGGAAGGCTGCAAGGTGGTGATCTGTGCACGTCGCATGGAATACCTCACGCAGGCTGCCGAAGAGATTACCGCTCAGACCGGCAACGAAGTGCTGCCGCTGTACTGCGACACCAACGAAATGTCGGCCGTGAACGAGATGGTCGAGGCGGCCGTCAAGCACTTCGGCCGCATCGACATCCTGGTCAACGGCGCTGCGGCACCGTCGGGCGTGGTGCGCAACGACATCGAGCATGCCGGCGATGACGAGCTGCTGTCGGACCTCAACACCAAGGTGATCGGCTATTTCCGCTGTGCCAAGGCGGTGACCCCGCACATGAAGGCCAACGGTTTCGGCCGCATCATCAACATCGGTGGCCTGACCGGGCGCAGCAGCAAAGTGCTGTCGGGCATGCGCAACCTGGCCATCGCCCACATGACCAAGACCCTGTCCGACCAGTTGGGCGCTTCGGGTATCACCGTCAACCTGATCCACCCCGGTGTGGTCGACACCCCGCACATCCGCGAGCTGTACGAGCGCGAAGGCGTCAAGCAGAACAAAACGCCGGAGCAGGTCGAGCAGGCCTACATCGATTCGACGCCGATCCGCCGCACCCTGGCCCCGATCGAAATGGGCTGGCTGATCGGTTTCCTGGCGTCGCCCAAGGCCGGCGCAGTCACCGGTGAATCCATCGGCATCGACGGTGGTTTGACCCGCGGCATCTTCATCTGAGGAGAATTGCGATGAGTAATGGAACGCTTTTAGTGGCAACCGTCGGGCAAGCGGTCATCCGCAGCGCCGACGACGGTCGTACCTGGCACCGACTGGGCCTGGGACAAGACCTGGAATTCGACGCCATCACTCGGTCCCTGAGCATGCACCCGGGCACCCCCGAGGTGATTTACGCCGGTACGGACGTGGGCCTGTGCGTCAGCCACGACACCGGTGGCCATTGGCAGCGTGTGGAGTCGCCGTTCAACGGGCAGACGGTCTGGAAAGTCGCGGTCGACCCGCAGGACGCCCAGCGCATCTTCGTCGGCACCGGCGCACCCTCGCGTGCGGTCATGTGGCGAACCCTCGACGGCGGTATCACCTGGGACCGCGCACCGGTGGAAATTCCGGAGTTCTGCGACGGCGTCAGCCGCCCGCGCCTGTTGGCCTTCGCCTATGACCCCACGGACCGCAACCAGGTCTGGTTCGGTCTGGAAGAGGGCGGGCTGTTCCATTCGCGCAACGGCGGCGACACGTGGGAGCGCATCGACGATCGCCTGCTGTGGGACTACAACTCCGATGTCCACAACATCGTGGTCCTGCCCAACCACGGCAAGAAAGTCATCGTGGTGGTGTGCGTCAACGCGGTGTATCGCAGTGAGGATGAAGGCCTGACCTGGACCGGCATCATCGGCCGCGAAGCGTTCGGTCTGTACTATATCCGCGCCATGAACGCACCGGTGGACACGCAGAGCGAGCTGTACCTGAGCATTTCCGACGGCACCCCGGGCACCACCAGCAAAATCCTGATGTCTCGCGACGCCGCGCTCAGTTGGGAAGTGCTGGCGCTGCCGCAGCAGCCCAATTCGTGCGTCTGGGCCATCGCCTTCAACCCGGCGAACCCGCGCCAGATCGTCGCGGGCACCAAGTATGGGCACCTGTTCACCTCCGAAAATGGCGGTGACGGCTGGCAGAAGCAGTGGCGCGACTTCAGCGAAATCGCTGACGTGCTCTGGACCCCGGCGGTGGCACAGATCAAGTCCGGCCACCAATCGATCGTGGGCAAACACTGAGGGATTGGCGATGAAAATCGAGATTGTTCGTACACACCTGTCACTTTTTGTCACTGACCCGGATGTCTCGGCGCGCTGGTACGCCGACATTCTGGGCATGCACGAAAGCGCCCGCGGTGAAAGCTGGGTGATGATGGCGTTCGGCACCAAGCATCATGACATCGCTCTGCTCAAGGCAGAGCCCGGCGCGCATCAGGGCGGCCTGGGGCTGCAACACTACGGTCTGGAAATCGCCGGGGACATGACCACCTTGCGCCAACTGTACGGCATGTTGCTGAGCAAGGGCGTGGAGGTGGTCAAGATCACCGATCATGAGGTGGGTCACGGCGTGTATTTCAATGATCCCGATGACAATCGCATGGAATTCTTCCTCGAGACCGAACACGACGATGCGCTGGGCAAGGCCAAGTTCAAGGCTGCCGGTGCGCCCAGCCGTCATTTCAAACTAGATCCGCTTTGAGGCAATTCTGATGAAAAACGCGAATTTCGCTTCCTATCACATCCGCAAGTGGTACAGCTTCGTCGAAGAAACCCTGGCCAACGAAAGCGGCCAGTTGGCCGACGGCGAGCCGCTGTTCAAATACGCCGTGGCGGCCGTGATCGCCAACCCGTATGCCGGCCGCTTCAGCGAATCGCTGAACGACCTGGTGGAACCGTCGCCGCTGCTGGGTGAAGAGTTCGGCCGTCGTATTCAGGCACTGGCCGGCTCGCGTGCCATCGTCAGCTACGGCAAGGCATGCCTGGTGGGCAGCCAGGGCGAGTACGAGCACGGCAACGCCTTCCTGACCAACCCGGCTGCCGACCCGGTTCGCGTGGCACTGGGCGGTGGCAAATCCTGGGTGCCGTCCACCGGCAAGCGTGGTGGCCCGGGGTCGACGATCGATGTACCGTTGGCGCACAAGGATGCACTCTACGTTCGCTCCCACTACGACAGCATTTCCGTGATGTTTGGCGACGGCCCGGCACCGGACGAGGTTGTCATCATCTGGGCCTTCGCCACCCGCGGTCGCTTGCACGCCCGGCTGGGCGGCCTGCAGGCGGCTGACGTCAAGGGTCAGGATGGACTGCACTGACAGCAGGCGCATGACCCTGGCAGTGCCGGTTTGAAACCACAACAAGAAAGCGGTGAATCGCGATGAAGCAGGAAAAGACCCAGGTTGTCATTGTCGGCGGCGGACCGAACGGAATCACGGCCGCGCACTATATGGGGATGTACGGCATCGACTGCATCGTCCTTGAACTGGCTGACGGCATACTGCCTTACCCGCGCGCAGTGGGCATGGACGATGAAGCGCTGCGCGTGCTGCAGGGAATCGGCATGGCCGAAGTGGCCGTGCGTGACATGATTTGTGACGTGCCGCTGCGTTATTACAACGCACGCGGCGTGTGTTTCGCCGAGGTCAAGCCCAGCACCGCGAACTACGGCTGGCCCATGCGCAATATCTTCATGCAACAGTTGCTCGAAGGTACGCTGCGCGAAAACCTGGGGCAGCACGCCAGCGTGACTTTGCGTCAGGGCCATGAAATGCTCGAACTGACGCAGGACGGCGAGGGCGTGACGCTGCAGACACGCGATGCCCAGGGTGAGCGCTACGAAGTGCGTGCCGACTACGTGATCGGCGCCGACGGCGGTCGTTCCACGGTGCGCAAGAAGCTCGGGGTCGAACTGCTGGGGTTGACGCACCCGCGCAAGTGGGTGGTGGTCGACACCGCCAATGACACGCTGGACGCGCCTTACACTGCGCTGCATGCCGATCCGCAACGGCCTTTCGTGTGCATCTACCTGCCTTATCAGCAACGGCGCTGGGAGTTCATGCTCCTGGAAGGCGAGGATGAGGCAAAGATGTGCGACGAGGGCACTATTCGCGAGTTGATCCGTGGCCATATCGGCGACGCGGTCGACCACCTGAACATTATCCGTATTCGTGCCTACACCCACCACTCGCGGGTGGCGGCACAGTTCGTCAAAGGGCGCGTGGCGCTGGTGGGCGATGCCGCGCACATCTCCCCGCCGTGGGCCGGGCAGGGGCTCAATTCGGGGCTGCGGGACGTGGCCAACGTGGCCTGGAAACTGGCCGCGATCATTCAGGGCCGGGCTTCGCACAAAATCCTCGACAGCTACGACCAGGAGCGCCGTGGTCATGCCACCGAGCTGGTGGCATTGGCCGACAACATGGGTGCCGTGCTGGGTCTGACCAACCCGCTGATGGCCGGGGTGCGCGACTGGCTGTTCCAGGCGGTGAATACCGTCGACAACCTGCGTTCGCACCTGCTGGAGTTCAAGTTCAAGCCCAAGGCCACCATCACCAAGGGCCTGGTTCACCACGAACGCGCCGAGCTGCGCGAGGACGATCTGGTCGGGCAGTTGTTTGTCCAGCCCTACATCGAAGACGCCCAGGGCCAGCGCCGACGCCTGGATGAAATGCTCGGCACGTCCTATGCCGTGCTCGGCTACCGGGTCAACCCGCGCGCCGAACTCAGTGCCGAAATGGCCGAGTTCTGGGCGCGCTGGGACACGCGGTTCATTCAGGTCAACCGCTCGCGCAGTGGCATCGGGCGTGGCCAGCCGTTGTCGGCCACCGACGCTGCCAGTGTGGAAGACGTGGACAACCGCCTGGGCGAGTGGTTTTCCAAGGTGCGTGACTGCATCGTCGTGGTGCGTCCGGACCGCTTTGTCGCAGCCATCACTACGCCACAAAGGCTCGATGGCGTGCTGCGCAAACTGGCGGAGCAGTTGTCATGAGCGATCACCACGAGATAGCCGGCCAACTGGCCCAGGCCCAGCGCACGGCAGTTGCCCTGCCGCCCTTGGCGCCCGGCGTGCTCGACACCTCGTCGGGCTACGCGCTGCAACGCCAGGCGCTGGACAGTCGCCGAGCGGCGGGCGAGCGCTTGGTCGGTTGGAAAATAGCGTTTGCCGGCAGTGCCGCCCAGAAGCGTTTTGGCCTCGACCAGCCGGTATACGGCGGCCTCACTCACAGCATGGGTGTGGGGCCTGATACGGTGGTGGCACTGTCAGGGCTGATTCAGCCCAAACTCGAGGTCGAGATCGCCGTGGTGTTGCGGCGCACGCTGGCGCCGGGCACCTACACCGATCAGGACATCCTCGCCGCAATCGGCGAGCTGGCGCCGGCGTTCGAGATTGCCGACTGCCGCTGGCAGGGCTGGCAGTTCGATGCCGGTGCATTTCTGGCCGACAATGCGGCGTCCGGGCTGTATTGCCTGGGGCCGCGGGTGCCATTCGACCCGGTGCGGCATGCCCGCGTGACGTTTCGCCTGGAATGCGCGGGCGCGCTGTGTGGCGAGGGCGACAGCCAGGAACGCGAGGACAACCCGCTGGCCAACGTCTGCTGGCTGGTGCGTCGTCTTCTGGCGGACGGCCAACCCGTGGAGGCAGGGCAGGTGGTGCTGTCAGGCGCGCTGTTGCCGCCGATGGATATTCAACCCACGACTTACCGTTTGCACATGTTTGGCACGGAAATGGCTTTGCTTTTCAAAGCAGACACCCACCCCGTGTGAACCTCGCTGTCGTCATGGATGACCGAGTCCCTTTCAGGCCGAGAACCACACGGGGCCCCGAGGAACGACGACCATGCTTGCTGAAGTTCGAACCTTCAATGACCCCCAACAGCATGCCGGCTCTATTCAGGGCTGGCAGCAAGTGTATGACCAACTGGGCCGCGGCTGCCTGAACAGCGAATTGCGGCAGCTGTCTGGCGATCGCTTCCAGATTTTTCAGGAAGTGCTGGACAAACGTGTCGTGCAACGTGGCCATGCACCCAAAGGCAGGCTGTGCGCCGCGATGTCCCTAGGCAGCGCGCCCGTGGTGCAGGGGCAACGCATCGGCACCCACAGCGTGGTGCTGTTGCGCGACAGCGAAGAGTTCGTTCTGCACGCGCCCGAGGGCACGCACTTTTTCTCGTTGAATATCGATGCGGTGCGGTTCACCACACTGGCTGCCCTGGAGTTATCGGGCGATCAGCTCAAGCGCCTGCAAACCACCTCACAACTGAACGTGGACGACGCGTTACTATTGCGCATTCGCCAGCGTATTTACCCGATGTTCCGTCACCTTTTGGAACAGCGTGACGCGATCAGCCCGGCGGCCGAGAAAATGCTGGAGGATCAACTGCTCGATGCTTTTCTCGACCTGTTCAGTCATGCCACCGATGAAGTGCGCTGCCGCCGCGGCAATTTTGCCGTCAGTGCCTATATGGTCAAGCGCTGCCAGGAGTTGATCGACCACAGCGGTGACGTTCCGCTGAGCATCCTCGATTTGTGCGAACGTCTGCGCGTCAGTCGGCGTACCCTGCAGAACAGTTTTCAGGCAGTGACCGGCATGCGCCCGGTGGAATACCTGCGCAATCTGCGCCTGAATGCCGTACGCCGTCGGCTGATCGCTACGACAGCGTGTGCGCAGAACGTGGGAGACGTCGCCATGGCGATGGGGT